>Ga0206119_100034_pt1 | contig 166611 bp, 164 predicted proteins | sample 3A50Ametagenome_FD_148608 | JGI IMG/M metagenome (GOLD analysis project Ga0206119, IMG submission 148608) | Enriched microbial communities from leaf-cutter ant dump, University of Wisconsin, Madison, United States - 3A50A | ecosystem: Environmental > Terrestrial > Nest > Insects nest > Nest...
ATCTTTTTACCGAAGTGTCATTAGCCGATTTAAAAGCAGATGGTATTTATCAAAACCTGAAACAAGCTTTGGAAGCCTTACAAAAAGCGTTTCCGGATAAAGACTATAGCCGTTATTTTAAGCTTTTGGAAGAACGGTAAAAGCCTCCAAAAGCAGAAATTGAAGTGGTAAAACCTTATCCGTATATGGAGTTATCATACCAATCGCCACTGCTACGGGGCCAGACTATCAGCGGTTAGCAAAATGAAAACAGTATAATTTGGTCAAAAAAATGAACATCGTTCAGAAAAAAAGCATACCTTTATTCCATAAAATTTTACTATGAGTGTAGCAGATCGGAAAGCACGTGAAAAAGAGGCCTTAAAAGCACTCATTTTAAAAGGCGCTAAAAAATTATTCTTAGAAAAGGGAATTGAGCAGACCACCATTAGAAATATTGCCGATGAAATAGATTATAGTGTCGGAACGGTATACTTATATTTTAAAGATAAAAATGCTATTCTACACGATCTGCATTCCATCGGATTTCAAGAATTGGGAACCTATTTTCAAGAGCTGTTTACAATACAAGATCCGATGGAGCGGTTGCGAAAAATGGGCATTGTCTATATAAAATTTGCAATGGAAAATCAGGAAATGTATGATTTGATGTTCAATGTTAAAGCACCTATGGAATTTATCCAGTGTTCCGAAATAGAAGAATGGAACGAAGGCATTACGACCTTTGGTGCTTTAAAAGAAACGGTCAGACAGTGTATTGAAAAGGGGCACTTTGCGGGACATGAAGTGGAAGCCTTATCCTTTATGACCTGGAGTTTGGTTCATGGCATGTGTTCTCTTGAAATCCGTTCGAGAACAAAAGGTGTAAATTTTAGCAATCCGGATACTATTTTGTACGCCGGGTACAATGAATTTTTAAAAATAATTGAACGATTATAGTTTTTTTTTGTCCAATCAAATGAACATTGTTCATTTTATAAACATAGTATATTATGCGATTACAATTCATGAAACTTATTTTTTTATTTTTTGGGTGCTATACCTATTCCCAAAACAAACTTGATGCTTATATCAAGACAGGCCTTCAGAACAATGAAGTCGTCAAACAGCACCATTTTAATATCAACAGAAGTCTCTGGGCCTTAAAAGAAGCGAAGAGTCTTTTTTATCCGAGCACCTCTTTAAATGCAAATTACACAGTGGCAGATGGCGGAAGAACTATTGCGATTCCAATTGGCGATATGCTCAATCCGGTATACGCTACTTTAAATCAGATGACGAATTCCAATGCTTTTCCAAGCTTAGAGAACCAATCGGTTTTGCTTAATCCGAATAATTTTTACGATGCAAAGGTTCATACAACCATGCCTCTATTGAATTATGAGATCATTTACAATAAAAGAATTAAAGCGTTCCAAAATGACCTTCAAAAAATAGAACTCGAAATATATAAAAGGGAGTTGGTTAAGGACATAAAGATTGCCTATTATAAATATATACAGTCAACCGAGGCTATTGCGATCTATGAAACCGCTTTAAAACTCACGCGGGAAAATCAGAGGGTGAATCAGGTTTTATTTAAAAATGATAAAATAAATCGCACGGCCGTTTTACGAAGCGACAATGAGGTAAAACGCATCGAAGCCCAATTAGAAGAAGCCCGGCAAAATAGTAAAAACGCTCAGGTCTATTTTAATTTTTTAATCAACCGGAAGTTGGATTCCCAAATAGCGATCGACACGGATACGTCCAGTATTCCCGTTGCATTTGATTCGGAGAATACCACAGCACGGGAAGAATTTTCAAAACTTAAAACCGCTTCCGAACTAAACACGACCCTATCCAAACTGACACAGTCTTTTTGGTTTCCAAAATTAAGTGCCTTTATCGATTTCGGCTTACAAGATTTTGATTTTGAAGTCAACAAACAATCCCGCTATTATTTTGGTGGTGTGGCTTTAGAATGGAACATTTTCTCCGGAAATAAGAATACCTATAAGCGTAAGCAGATAGAAGAAGAAGGGAAAAGCATTCTTTCTCAAACCGATCATGTCAAACAGCAATTATTACTGCAATATGAAGTAAACAGAAATAAGCTGTTGGCAAAAATTGAACGCTACCGATCGGAGAAAAATCAAAACATAGCCGCCAAAAAATACAATGATGATATTTCAAAACTTTATAAAGAAGGACAGGTCATTTATATCGAAGTCTTAGATGCTCAAAATCAATATATCAATTCTCTTCTCAATTCAAATATCGCTTTTTATGAAACCTGGATTGCTTTCGCAGAATTAGAAAGAGCCAATGCCACCTATACTATTAACTTTTAAAAATTATTACAATGAAAATAACCAAACTCCTACTCCTTTTTACAATTATAAGTATGCTGTCTTGTAATAAGGCAAAAGATAAAACAGAAAATACGGAAGTTATCGCTGTTAAAACCTATCCATTACACCGTGCCCAAAGCAATGACAGTATTATTGCAACGGGTTTGATAACTACAGAAAATGAGACGAAACTGGCTTTTAAAGTGGGCGGTGTGATCGATCGAATTTTTGTAAAAGAAGGCCAATCGTTTAACAAAGGGCAATTATTAGCCACCCTTAAGCTAACCGAAATCGAAGCGCTGGTTGCCCAAGCCAAACTGGGGTATGAAAAAAGCAAAAGAGACTACAATAGGGTGTACAGTTTGCACAAAGACAGTGTTGCCACGTTAGAGCAATTACAAAATGCAAAGACTTCGCTTGAAATCACTGCAAAAACGTTGGAACAAGCCAACTTCAACAAAAAGTATGCTTTTATCTATGCTGCTACATCGGGCTTTGTAACCAAAAAGATTGCCAATGAAGGCGAAGTGATACAAGGAGGCTATCCGGTACTGGCCAGTAATGAAAATAACAATCAGAAGAATTGGGTCGTGAAAATTGGTGTTTCGGATAGTGATTGGACTACTATTCACGAAAACAATACCTGTAAAATTGAAGCCAATGGCCATTCGTATTTAGGTATGGTAACTCAAAAAAGTAAGGCGGTAGACCGTAACTCGGGGACCTTTCAAATCGAAATAAAAATTAAAAATGCCACAACCGATTTAGCGGTAGGCATGTTCGCCAAAGTCGTCATCGCCATTGCAGACCACAGAAAAACAAATGCTATCCCCTATGATGCCGTTATTGAGGCCAATGGAAAAAATGCTTTTGTGTTTGTTCCGGTAACAGACACCACCGTAAAGAAAATCCCCATTAAAATTGATCGTTTTAACGATAAAGAAGTAATTGTAGCAAGTGGACTCGAAAATGTTTCCCGCGTCGTTATCGGAAATTCTCCATTTCTGAATGAAAAGTCAAAAATCAAAATCGTAAAATAATATGAGCCTCACCAATTTTACAGTTAAAAATTACGCGTTTACTTTAGTTGTATTCATCATGGTAGCCGTAGTGGGTTTTGTTACATTGTTTACCATGCCAAGGGCGGAAGACCCGCAAATTAGTCCCCCGTCCTACCCGGTCGTTATAGTATATCCCGGAACCAGTCCGAAAGATATGGAGGAATTGGTCGTAAAACCCATTGAGAACAAACTATACGAGTTGGACAATGTTGACAAAATGGTAACGTCAATCGAAGATGGTTTGGCGGTCATTCAGGTAGATTTTAAATACGGCGAAGATGTCGACACCAAATACCAGGAAGTCATTCGGGAAGTAAACAATTTAAGAAATGAATTGCCGCAGGATATTCACAAGATTGACATTCGAAAAGTCAACCCTTCCGATGTAACGATTCTTCAAATGGCCTTAATATCTGAAAACGCATCGTATAAAGATTTAAAGGACTTTGGAGATGATTTAAAAGAAAAACTGGAAAAAGTTAAGACCTTAAAAAAAGTAAAAGTATCGGGAGCGCCAGAAGAAACCATCCGGATTGATTTAAAACTGGATAAGATTTCGGAGTTACAAATTCCGCTAAATGTTGTTTTAGGAAGCTTACAAAGTGAAGCCGTAAACATCCCCGGCGGAAGTTTAGATGCCGGAACAAAGACTTTTAATGTCAAAACCAGCGGAAAGTTTAAAGACCTCGAAGATATTGAAAACACCGTGGTATACAACGCTAACGGAAAAATCATCACCCTGAAAGAAGTTGCGACAGTAGATTATAAGCTGGAGGAAGAAAAACACATTACCCGACTCAACGGGCACAGATGTATCTTGATTACAGCAGCGCAAAAGGACGGAGCGAACATTAGCAGTACGCAAAAAAAGGCCCTCCCAATTATTTCTGAATTTGAAAAAACACTACCCAAAAACATTGCGTTAGTCAAAACCTTTGATCAGGCAAACAACGTGGCCTTGCGTCTTTCCGGTCTGGGTGTCGATTTTCTAATAGCATTAGGCTTGGTATTAATCACCCTGTTACCTCTGGGAACGCGTGCTTCTATTGTTGTAATACTGGCTATCCCCCTTTCGCTGGCATTGGGTTTAATCGGACTAAATGCTTTCGGGTTTTCTTTAAATCAGTTGAGTATAGTGGGGCTTGTTGTTTCATTAGGCCTTTTAGTCGACGATAGTATTGTTGTGGTCGAAAACATTGAGCGATGGCTTCGGGAAGGACATACTAAAAAAGAAGCGGCCATAAAAGCGACAAAACAAATTACATTGGCAGTTATTGGCTGTACGGCCACATTAATAATAGCATTTTTGCCCTTACTGTTTTTACCCGCTGCGCCGGGAGAATTCATTCGGGGCTTACCGATGGCTGTTATCACCACTATTCTGGCCTCAATGATCGTTTCGTTAACATTGGTTCCGTTTTTATCCAGTCGGATTTTAAAAGAACACCATAATGCAGAGGGCAATATCTTTCTTCAGTATTTGCAAAAATTCATCCATAAAACCTATACACGACTAATGCACAAAGCTTTAGCAAAACCGATAACAACCCTACTCATTACTTTTGCCTTATTCATAGGTTCTATAGCTCTTTTCCCGGTAATAGGCTTTAAGCTTTTCCCCTCGTCGGAAAAACCAATTTTTTTGGTCAACATCAGAATGCCTCTGCAAACCAATCTGGAAGAGAACAAAAGAATCACAAAACGTATCGAACATGAGATTGCAAAACATACGGAAATAAAATACTTCACTTCCAATATTGGAAAAGGCAATCCGCAGATTTATTACAATGTACCACAACAAGAAGAGAAAAATGATTTTGCACAACTTTTTGTACAACTGGATGATCGTGCAACGCCAAAAAGTAAAATCGAACTCATCCAGAAATTACGACAGCAATTCAACGATTTTCCACTGGCCAAAGTAGAAATAAAAGATTTTGAACAAGGTCCGCCTATTGAAGCGCCGATATCAATCCGGGTTTTCGGCGATAATTTAGACACCTTACGGAATCTATCGTTTGATGTTGAAAATATTATACGTTCAAATACCGGAACAATCTATATCAACAACGATTTAAATACGTTAAAAACCGACATCAAGATAAGTATCAATCGTGAGAAAGCCCGAACACTGGGCATTTTTACCTCCGATATTGACAAAACCATCCGATTGGCTGTCGCGGGTATTTCCATTGGAACGTATACGAATGATGAGGGTGACGATTTTCAAATTATAGTTACAACTCCCAAAGGAAACGTAACAACACAAAACGTGCTCACCAATTTATATATCAATAATGCCATAGGAACGCCTATTCCCTTAAAGCTGATTGCCGATGTTGAATTTGTCACTTCTCCGAATAATATCAATCACTTTGACAAAAATCGGTTTATCAAAATTACAGCTTCTACCCGAGATGGTATTTTGGCCAATGACGTTTTAAAAGACATTGTTCCCAAATTGGATCAATTAAAAATGCCAAAAGGATATTATTACAAATTGTCCGGTGAAGCCGAAAGTGAAGGTGATGCTTTTGGTGGTAACTTTACTTCTGTAATTATAGTAACTATATTCTTATTTATCGCGGTACTGATCTTACAATTTAAAACATTCAAAGGAATTATTATTGTCTTATCGGTATTACCACTGGGTGTAATTGGTGGCGTAACGATGCTATACCTGTCCGGTAATCCAATGTCTTTTATTGCGATTGTCGGCTTTATTGGACTGGCTGGTATTGAAGTCAAAAATTCAATTCTTCTGGTTGATTTTACAAACCAACTGCGACTCGAGGGTGTACCGTTAAAAGAGGCTATTGAGAAAGCCGGAGAAATACGTTTTCTCCCGGTAGTATTAACCTCACTAACCGCCATTGGAGGCTTAATTCCTTTAGCAATGAATCCAAATCCTCAGATATCACCATTGGCGTTAGTATTAATCGGGGGACTGATCAGTTCAACAATCTTGTCGAGAATTGTAACACCGGTAATGTATAAGTTAATTCCGCCCCATATCGAAAAAGAGGCTTAAAAGCCGTAATAAGAATCCATCTCGATGTTCCGAATCCGAATCATCGTACCGGACCTAATGTTGTAAATAACCCAGTCGGATTTTACCGACTGGGTTCTCTTTTTTTTGCAAAATCGGATCCCAACTTAATCAGTCAAAAAATTGCACGATTAAGAGGTCGGCACGCCCCTTTCTTCGTTTAAACGATACGAAAGACTATTTTAAAACTGTAGCACGAACCAATATAAAAGACTTCCGCTAACAGCGAGCGGTTCGTATAATCATTATACTTTAAAATAATCGTTTTCCTTTTTTATCGATATAAAACCAGATTCCATTTTGTTTCACCAATGCCGTTCCGTCTTTAAAAGCGTCCACACTTTGGTATACTCCTGGAAACAGTACGTTTTGCTTAGCGTCAATAAAATAACCTTTTCCGTCTTTTACCACGGCAAAATTTCCTTCACCCGAATACATCTCATCATAGATAAACGGAATAACCGTTTCGCCTTTTTTGTTGATGCAACCTGATTTTCCTGATTTTCGGATGATAGCCATACCATTATAAAAACTATAAACATTCGTATACTGTATCGGAATAACCAGTGTTCCTTTTCTGTTGACAAATCCATATTTGTCATTTAAAGTCACGGCTGCCATACCATCGCTAAAATGAGGATACCCTTCATAAAGCAAAGGCACCACCACTTCGCCTTTTTTATTGATAAAACCTGATTTCCCATTGCGTTTCACGCTCGCAAGACCATCCTGAAAAAAAGCCGGACTTTCGTATAATGGCGGAATGACAATTTTTTCCTGCTTATCGATATAACCCCATCCGGATTTTCCGCGGATTTTTACAGCGGCCAGTCCTTCACAAAAAGAACCGAGGTCTTCGAAATCATTCCGAACCGGTTTTCGATTGTTCAGGGTATCGATGATATACCATTTGCCATTTTCTTTGACGGTGGTGATTTCTTCATAAAAATATCCTGCTCGTTCATAAATAACAGGAATGATTTCTTTTCCCTTTTTGTCGATAAAGCCCCATTTATGATCTAATTTCACGATTGCTCTATTGCTCTCTTCAAAACTTCCAATAAAATCATATTTCAAAGGTACTACCTCTCGGCCTGTAGTGTCTACAAGTCCGTGCTTCCCTTCCAATTCCACAACGGCTAGCCCTTTATGGAATGTGTATACAAAGTTGTATTTACAAGGCACGACAGTGCGCCCTTTTTTATCAATAAATCCGTATTTCCTATTAATTCCGACTGTGGCATATCCATTTTCAAACGGATAGAAGCCGGAATAGGCCGCCAGCGGATCATCGGTTTTGTATTCCTGAGAATGGCATTGTACACTGCTAAAAAGCAGCATAACAGCAAGCAATACTTTTATTTTATTAAGCGTATTCATAAGTGATGTGATCAAATTGTTTTTTTGTTACTTTTATTTCGGAAACTGAACGTTCCAAAGCATAATCCGCGGCTATTATTTTAGTATATAGAGTCGTATTGGTTATGCTCTTCTGGCGAAAATTCAATGTAAAACACTGATAATACCGTTTTTATTTTATTTATAAATAATAAAAAACACGGTTAATTCTGGCGAAAGATAAATGTTTTTTAAGAAAAAATGCACAAAAAACATTTTTCCAAAATTAAAATTTCACACACCTAAGAAAATAATTACTATTTTCGTTTATGATCACTATCTCTAAGCGGATCACAAACGTTACCTGCAATCTTATGGAAACCACATTTGATATTGACGAACAAAAACTTTTGCATTTTCTGGCCTCCACAAAAGTGAACGACGCCTGTGGTGGTCATACCGATTTTTGGGAGTGGCATAACGAAACGGAAGAATTAAAAACGAATCTGATTCAGATTGGACAAATTTCTGTTACGCCTGGCGAAAAACAATGGGATTCCCACTATTGGGGACAAGATGCCAAAATCCAATTCGACCGCTATCCGTATTACGGTTGTGCCATTTTTCAATGCCAAAAATGCAATACTGTTTTTTTCCATTATGTAGAATTGGGCGGCCATGGCCCTCAAAAACGATATCGGGTAGTTCGAAAAGAATTAATCGACCTGGAATCCATTATCCCTACGCATCGCATTATAATTGACTACAAAGGCGTGGATTACATCATCTATAAAAATCCGGACTTAAGCTATGGTATTTTAATTAGTAAAACTATAGGTATTGGAATCGATGTTTACCACCAACTGTCAAAAGAAGAACAGGAACTTTACCTAAAAGACGGCATTCATAGTCTGAACGCCAGAATGCAAGATATGGATGTGAATTATACGAATTATAAGGTAACGTCATGGCGTTAAAAACGGCAGCTGACACAAATGGAACAATACCAACTATGATCAAAATAAATATTACATCCCTGGCAGGTGAACTCGACATCGAAATCAAACAAACGGACCATCAGTATAACCTGATCGTTATGATGTCGAAATCGGACTACTTTCAGGAAGCTGGTAAAGCCTGGCATGCCAAAATTGACGATGATCAAACGATAACCAAAATCGTTAGTCTGATAAAAGCCTGTCATACGAATCCTTCCCTACCCAAAGGTATCACGATCTGTGATGGTACCTTTAGAAAAATCAGTTTGGAAGATACTGTTCCCATTCATTTCGTACTAAAAGATAGCTACCATGAAAAGACAAATGAATCGGAGCTCTTGAAAAGTATCTTTACCTATGTTTGTAACAGTATGCAAGATCCGGTTCTGGAAAAATACATTCACGCTTTCGATGACTCCAAATAAATCGTAAGCTGGCAATCCCATCTATTTTTCAACAATAGTCTAAAACCAAAATTTTAATAAACAATGTCACATTCAAGTCATGTTATCGTAATTGTAGTGCCGCCTTCGGATATGAAAAGCGTGTTTGACCGTATGGACGCTGTTTTAAGGACACATCATTTCGAATTTGAAGAAGAACCATTCGATACCGTTTACCTTGCCGATATCGAAACCGATGACGGCAAAGATTATGTATTTGAATCGGAACCCATTCATCCGGAGTCAAATCAGGAAAGAGATGCGGCTATTGAAAAACTCAGCAATCACAGAACTGGAGGATTACTAAATTATAGAGGTATAGCCGAAAAATTTGAAGGATTGGAACCCTATGATGTTAGCGTTGAATTTCGGTCATTCGATAATCAGACTATCGAATATATCACCATTAAAACAAGATATCACATATACGAACCTCATGTAACCACTTATGAAGCCATTATTACCACAACTTTAAATACGATGGCCGTTATTGGTATTGCCAGTGGTAAGGATAATCCCTACGAATGGTACGAAGAAGAAGTAGCTGAATTGATCAAGAAAGGAGAACTTGAAACCACTTATCCCCGATTATGCTATCAGAAGGGAAGCGAACTAAAATAATCGCGCTCCTCGTACCCAAAAAATCACCAAAAATTGAAACTAAAAAATGTCCCATTTAAGTGAAGTTATCATAATAGTAGTCCCACCTTCGGATATGAAAAGCGTGTTTAATCGTATGGACGCGGTTTTAAGGAAGCATGATTTCGAATTTGAAGAAGAACCATTCGATTCGGTTTACCTTGCCGATATTGAAACCGATGATGGCAGTGATTATGTATTTGAATCGAAATTTATCGATCCGGAGTCGAAACAGGAACATGATGCTGTGATTGAAAAACTCAGCAATCACAGAACCGGAGGATTGGTCAATTATAGAGGTAATGCCGAAAAATTTGAAGGACTGGCGCCCTATGATGTTGGCGTTTCATTTGATTCATTAGACAATCGGACGATTGAATATATGGTTATTACAACAAGAGATTATATATTCGAACCGCATACCTCTGTTTTTGAAAACATTATCACAACCCTTTTAGATACCATGCCCGTTATTGGTATTGCAAAAGGTAAAGACTATCCGTACGAATGGAGCGAAGCAGAAGTCGCACAATTGATCAAACAAGGAGCACTTAAAGCCACACATCCCCGATTATGTTATACGAGAAGCCAATCAAAAGGCAACTAAAAAGTCCCCTTACATTGAAGCAGCCCAATACGACCACCGCACGGATTTTCTTTCTGAAATCAAGGATCGCGAATAGCGCTATCGTTTTTAGGCGTGGCCCTACCGACTGGATTCAGATGAGTATCTGGAATTTGGATAACGACACCTTGGAACCCGGACAATGGATTAACAAAAAGGTGCCGATGCGAAATTGTGATATCTCGCCTTCCGGGAAATACCTGATTTATACGGTCGATAATTTTGAAAACGGAAACAGCAGAACGGTCATTTGTAAGCCGCCATTCTGGACGGGGCTAACCGTTTGGGAACATGGCGATCTACTTTTTGATACCGGAGGCGGAGTATTCGCGGACGAAAAAACGGTAATATTGAACTTAAAATCCATGCAGGCACATGAACACTATCCCGTGCCGTCTCACCTGACAATTGACACCTTTCAAACCCAAAAGGAATATTCGCTCTCAAAAGGGCATGTCAATCTATTACACGAATACCGACAGGAAATAAACGGATGGACAGAACAAAACGATCCCGCTTTTATACAACAGGAACTAAACCTGCAACACCTCGCTCCTATCGTTCCGAAACTTTGGAAAAAAACAATCACCAATAGTACCGCTTTATATTGGATTGGCTTTTATGATTCCGAACAACGAAAAAATGTCGATTTGTTTTATCTTGGCAGAAAGGAAATCAAAATAAAACTCGATGACGTTAGCTGGGCAGATATTGATCATCGCAACCGTATCATTGCGGCCAAAGGAGGCAAATTATATGCTTCCAAAATAGCAACCGACGGTTCCGTGGCGTATACGAATTTAGAAATGTTACACGATCTGAACGCCTTACAACCAATTTCAATTCCTACGCCATTAAATAGGAAAACCTGGGACGACAACGGATAATACTAGCTAAAAAACAATAACTTGTACTCCGATTCCTCCTCAATAGGGAGTCACGGAATTATGATATCAAACTTAAGACGCATCCTAATTAATGAATATTTATCAGACCGATCACACCAAAACGCCGGAAATCTTTACGTTGATCAAAGAGCATAAGAACGAAGAAGCAAAACGATATTTAAAGCAAAATCCGTCCGAAATAGCCCTTAAAGGTTGGATGGACGATACGCCTTTACATATCGCTTCATTAAGTGAAAACTTTGAAATGGTACAATATCTGATCGAAAACGGCGCCAACGTAAATGCCGAAAGAAGCGGGCTGTATACGACACCGCTCTGTTGGGCCGACAGTTTCGAAATTGCCCGGTATCTTCTTGATCATGGCGCCACCATGAACGATAAAGAACTTTATTTGGCCACCAGTCGGGATAAAGTTGCTATTGTTGACCTACTGTTGTCTAAAGGCGCCAAAATCACCCCCATTGCGCCACAATATCTGGAGTGTAAAAGTATTAGGTGTTTAAAAATATACCTGAACTACAACATCAAAATAGACGGGTTCGATACTAGAAATAGCAACCTGTTACATCAGTTATCCTGGCTCGATCTACCGGAAGTTTTTGACTTTGCCTACAACAATGGCTGTCCCTGGGAAAAAGATAGTAGCGGTCGAACGCCATACGATCTGGCAAGACAAGGACAAAGCACTGCGATGTTAAAGCATTTTAAGAGCCACTATCCGGAATTGATTTCCTATAAAGTCGAAACTATACCAACCGATAATTACGCATTTGAGAGCGTCTTTTTTCTAAGACAAAGTCCAACGCAATCGGATTGTTTTATCGGGTTAACCCGAAACCTGAAACTCGTAAAGTATGTGGTGGTGAATGGAGAATTGCTCATCGATAGAATTGCGGCAATTGCTGTTTCAGCTATTCGGAATTTCTGTTTTGATAAAAATGGAAATATTCTAATTCCTACAGCCAACAATCAATTACTGGTTCTGGAACCAACCACATTTCAATTACGTGATACTATTCAACTGGAAAGCGACTTAGCATTTGATCAGATCGAATACCTACCTTCCAAAAATATATATCTGGGAAGTGCTCAAAATTGGGAACTTGTAGTACTTTCAGAAGATTATAAAGTCATCCGTAAATTTAAAACGGAAGACGGAACAATGGTACCCCAAATAAGTCCGGACGAAAGTTTGATTGCTTTTTTAAGCTACGATCAGGATACGTATTATAATCTGTACCACATCGACAACGATTGTAACATTTCATTGATTCGCTCTTTTTTCAAAGACTGGGATAACACCTCAAGTGGTTTTAGCTTTCAACAAAATCAATTTGCCGTTTCTTTTCCTTCCGAATTAGAATATTATACTTTTGAAAACGGAAAACCAAACAAACTGTGGGAAATGGATCTGTCGAAGTATACATCGAAATACAATGCTAGTTATTTGGCTAGTATAGCCCCTACTACTCTGGTGGTTGGAAAAGGAAAAACACTATTGATCATCGATACAGAGCAGCAGCGAATCACATCCGAATTACCTTTGGATATAGTAGCTGAAATCCGGGATTTATACGTCGACAAAGACGGTGAGAATCTGTTTATTGCTACCGAAAAAGAACTCCAACGAATACGAATAAAAGAGCACAATTTATAACAGCAGCCGGACAGCGCTGCAAAAAAATGAAAAACGAATATGGAACAAAACAATACTACCATCCAGGATATCGCCAAACTTTCGCTGTGTGAATACCGGGACGGCACCCGACTTTCGGTCAATGTATGGGCGGAAATCAGTGAGGAACGTCTTTTAATCTCCGGTCAGGATTTGGGCGATGTGGTTCGGGAGCATTTCTCCGACAGCGATTATGAGTATTGGTATGCTTTTGATGTTGAAAATACCAAACTACTTTTTACCAAATTGTCCGAACAAAACCCGGAATTGGATAACACAGCATTAGTAACCGAAAATTTTAGCGGTTTAGACGGTTGTCGGAATCTTCGGGATTTTTGCAACCAATTTGATATTCAATACCATTTTAGCTCACATATCTAACGTTTACTTTCACTCGTTACTAACAACAACTTCTTTATGGCAAGCGAATTAACCATTTATAGCCTTTATAAAACCCAAAATGAGGACAAATACTTCTTACTGCGAACGGAACGTCCCAGTTTTTCCAATGCTTCTCAAACGCAGGAAGATATAGCCCATAAAATCGAACAACAGAAACGCGACTATATGCTGGCACAGCTTGGAACCAATTTTGAACGTATCGGCGAACATCAGGATTATCCCATTGGCGAAGTATTGTATCTTGATAACGGAAATCTGGAATTAGACGTGTACTATATGGAAACCAAATCCGGATGGCCGTGGATCATTCTGGGTACGGCAAATTCGGAATCCGAATTTTTAACCCAACTAAACGACGACGACGATTTACTCCGATTGGATCCAGAGGGACAACCCAAACATATTACAGCGACGTTTGTCATCGAAAACGACTTTGACTTTTCGGAAATTGAAAACGGGAATGCGAAAGATCTTAGACCGGAATAAACGGAAGCGATACACAAAACGAAAAACGTTGCCGGCACATTATTACAAACCTTTATAACCAAACATTCAGAAAACAAATGACATTATTCGAAACGAGAATAGGATTTCTCCAATACTTTTTAGCCGGTTTAGGATGCTTTTATATAATTCCGATTTCCTATTGGTGTTTTTATGCAAATAGCGACAATGATTTAGGATTAATTGTTTTAGGAATCGCTTTTCTAATTCTTGGAATAGTACAATTTACGTTTTCTTTAAAATCGTTTCATCTTTATTCGGATCATTTAATTGTGAAACGCCCGATGTCTCTTTTTAAACGTGAAAGCAAATTTCACAAAAATGAAATCGAAAACATTACATTCGGACAATCAACTTCAACAATTGGCGGCGGAACTTATATCGCTGTTAAAACGAAAAACAGCGAACAACGTTTTAATTTGTCCCATTCTGCGAAAACAATAAAAGAGTTTGCCGCAAAACTGAATGAAATCGGAATAGCTACAACCGTTACTCTTAAAATGGAACAACTTTCAAAATGTAATACGCTACTAACTATAATTGTCACGATTACTGTTTCTGTTGTAGGAAGAATTAGTGGTTACCAATAGCGACATGCAGGATGACGATTTAGGATTTCAAGATTGGTGGACGCTTACCGTTAAACCCTCAATCGAAGTCGAACAAAAGGAACCGCTAACAGGCGTTGGAATCATTACCCGATAAAAAACGATCCTTATTGTTCGCCCTTTTGAATCGCAAAACCCTTTTTAGAAAAAACAAAAAAGCCTTGAATTGGAAACATTCAAGGCTTTTTTATTATTCGTTTGCAAGGATCATTTTATGGATCTCAAAATGGACTCGTTCCATAATCCACTCTTTTTCGTCGGGTGCTAAATCGTTTAAAAGATCGTTGTTGTTTTCATTAAAATCGACGATTACATCTTCTAAAAACTCGGTTTTAATGTCGGCAACCCGAAGTGCATTCGTCCGATCCAACGTACCAATTTTAGAGATCGCACTTTGCAATCTGTTTTGCGTAATATAATTCCGTAATTCTGCTACAATAAACGATAAATCTTCCGTCCGCGAGGAAACATTGGGTACAAACGACCATTTTTCGGCCTCATGGAATTTCTCCTCCTCGTCAAATTCGGGATTTTTTAATTTCACGATCGGTCGCATGTTCTGATCCACTTGGTTATACGGTTTGATCACCACACCTTCAATCAAATTGTCTTGTAGTTCCGGAAGTTGCAAGGCTTTTGGAATCGTCGAGTGTATCCGGATATTAAAATTCATGGCTTCGGCAAATTTTCCGATCAGTAAGGGTTTGGCGTAAAAGATTCCAAACTGCTCAAAATAGCCCACGGCAGTTTCATAATCCAGATAATATTTCGATCCGGATTCGTTTTCGATGGCAATATCAAAAGCGCAAAATGCAATTTCAGGCGTATAATATACTCCGGTTTGAATCGCTTGTAAATCGGCTATCGGATCAACTTCCGGATGCGGATATTTCCCACCAAACAGTTCGCCATACACCATATATTTTTCTCCGGCTATGGCATTACTGAGCTGTTCGAACAGCCGCAGTATGTTGTTTTCCAGTTTATTTACAACCAATTGAAACCCAAAAAAGTCATCGTTCCATTGGAGATAGTCTTTTCGTTTTGCAAATCGAAGCGTACCGTTTTCATAGCTAAAACTAAAATTCGCCCCGTGGACTTTTTCCGTCACAACCCATTTTAATTTTTCCATTTCGGAAAAATCTTTTTCACTTAGGCCTAGCTTTTTTAGACTATTGGGCATTTTTTCATAGCCCGAAAATTCACTCATCGTTTTATTTTTTGCTAATACATTGCAAATAAGCAACCTTACGTACTCTGGCGCTACTATTTACAAATATATCAGAAATATTTGAAAGAAAAATCGGAATGTATAATTTGACTGCTTTGTTCTCTCTTACAACTTCTAATTCAATACTTTAAAAGATTGTAGGACGTAAATTAGGTAAAAACACGTATTGCTTTGTTAGGTGGAAATTAGTTTCTTTCGGGTTTACGGAACATTGCTATAACTTTTCACGAAATGAATAGGCTAAAGGTTTTATAAAAACTTGCAATATTGAGAATGATACCTTCATTAAAATTAAATATTTATGGAAGAAATAAAATCAAAACTTAATGAATTATTGATTGAGCTAGACAAAGAATATAGACAATGGTATAGACGAAAATCTAACGAAAGTTTTTGGATTTGGTTTATTTTCCAGTCCATAGCAATTCTGCCTGGTTTTATTGTTTCTGTATTAGTTGCTACCTCAAATAGCACAGAACTAGTTCACAATAAACCTTGGATTATTATCTTAACAAGCATAGGTTCCCTAATCGGCTTCCTATTAGTACAATTTAAAATTTATGATATCTGGAAAATAAGAGCAGATGGAGAAGTTGCATTCGACAATCTATATCGGTTAGCTATAGGAAAAGTAGCTATGGCTAAAACAGAAGAAGAATATTTTAATGTTTATGAAGAAATTAGAAATCTTATCCACGAAATTGAATATGATGCTGTTAAAAGATATTTTTCTTTATCAGCTTCAGATTTTGTCGCTACATGGAAAAGTAAATAAGATTGTATATAAAAAACTTTGAGTAACAGATCCCAGATGCTATAATAGGTGTTGCTTAATAACTCATCCATCATAAACAGAGATAAATCTATTCGCTGGCTTCGATATCGTCAAATTTCAAAATTTATGGTATACAAACAACAATATTTATGAAGGAAAAGATTTTTAATGTATTTCGATGGCTATCACCTAAAGCTATTGCAAAGTTTTTTGATTTTAAAGAACTAATTGCTTTTATATTACCAACTACAGGTTTTTATTATGATATCTTACCTAAGATATTCGAAAGCTGTAAAAAGTTTATTTTATGGATTACCATTTTAATTTGTTTGTGTATTTTAATCTACCATCTCTATAAAAGATATATGGATTATGAAAAAGCTATAGCCGAAATAATCGAAACCAGTTACTTTTCAAATTTCCTAGACTTTACCGTTTACTATCTGAATCAAAAAATAGTAGAAAATGAAGACATTACTTTTCGATTCAAAGATAAATCCGTGAAAACCGTTAATGCGAACAAGATAAAACTCGATATTATCATTCCACTTTCAAAAAATGAGTTAATAAAAACAATCCGAGAAATTTCAGCTATAACAAAAGAAGGCACTCTTGATAACGGTTCTTGGGTAAAAGCTAAAATAAATGATGATGAAACAATTACCATTTATGAATGTCCCAGAATTTTAATGACTTTTTCAAAATATTTGGTAAATAGTGAAAAATCATATTCGGAAGAACAATCTAAAAAGTTACATAACATTTTCGACCAGAAATTTAACCATGATTGGAATAATATTTCAGATAAAATTCTGCCAAATTTTCAAAAATATAACAAGCTTAATATACTCAACAGCTAATCGCAGTTAGACCAAATAACCGACTCATTCAAATCCTTCTTCTCCATCTAATCCAGGTCAAATCCCCCCACTTCACTCCCAATTCCCTTTCTCCCGTCTTACCTCCTGAAAAAATTTTATCTTTAAGAAAAATGCTTGCAGGCAGCGCAAAATAAACAAACCCACATTAGGCTGAAACAATACTACAAAAATTGTAATACCTAATTATTGTATCAATGGATGTAAAACTAACAGAGAAACAAAAAATCAAAATTCTAAACTCCGATGACATTTATGTGATCATGCAACAAGTTTTGCTTCGGGAAAATAAAATTGATCTCAATCGGGAGCATTTCTGGGTGATCGGATTAACCAATAATAATCTGGTACTTTTTATTGAACTCATCAGTTTGGGAACCGTTGATAAAACCTTTGCCGAACCGATGGAAGTATTCAGTTTTGCGCTACAAAAACGGGCGGTTAAAATCATTTTATGCCATACATAACCATCCGACAGGCGAACTCAAACCTTCGGATGCCGATAAAGACATTACAAACCGATTAATACAAGTGGGCATAATCGTTAGAACCGAAGTCATCGATCATTTAATCATTTCCGATAAAAGCTATTTAAGCTTTACCGATATTGGTCTAATGTGCGAACTACGAAACAGTACCAAATACGTTCCAAGATATAAACTGGAAGAAAAGATACAAAAGGAAGCTAAGGAACTCGGAATAACTGTCGGCTTAAAAACCGGTCGAAATGAAAAGGCAAAAGAAATGGCGGCAAAATGTTTGAAAGACGGATTCGACATCGAATTAATTGCTAGACTAACCGGACTTAGTGTACGAGTTATCGAAAACTTAAAACAGAAAATGGAATAACCGCACTACGATCTTTTGTACGAAGTTGTATTACGTGTTTGTACCATCAGATTTTTCTATAACGGAACGTCAAAAAGTACGATTACCAAATTCGGGAGTTTTACTAAAAAAGGAACAATCATGAGACGAAACACCTCTATAGCATTAGAATCTTATTTCGAAAGTTCTATTGAATCAACCGTTCCGAAAGGACATTTTCGGAACGCAAATGAGTTTGTTGGAACCGAACGTAAGGCTTTGGAAGAAGAAAACAGGATTATTGTTTTAAGAAATGCCATTCAAGAAGGAATTGATAGTGGACGTGCCGAAAATTTTGATTCTAAAAAGCATCTGGAGAGGTTAAAGTCAGGATAGAAAATGGCTAAACTTTATATCTATTGTGGATCTGAAAACAACCATTATCACAACACAACAGTTCGCTATCCTTTTCGTTAAAATAATTAGTTGATCAAAACTTGTCTTTCTTTAGCACGAGTTGGAGCAAACGCTCTTATTTTAATTCTTACTTATTCCATCACATTTTTTTCTCCACTAAAAGTTCTATATTTAACCGAAATAAATAGCTTCACAGATCCGAAAACATTCATTGTATTTCGAATAGCAACGTTAAAACTTAGTATTATTTTATAATGAAAAAAAAATACAGGATAATAATAGTCTTCATTTTTGTGATTTTCAGTATTATAAATATAGCTTACGGTTTTATTTTATTTGGTCTAATCGTATTCTTTTTTAGTGTCGAAGCATACGCTTTTAACGAAAAAATTCGAAAGATTGGGATCGAACGTTCCGGAAAAATAATAAAATATGAGTCAAATCATAAAGGTTTCAAAACCCCAATTATTGAATTTGAAACGAAGAATCAGGAACTAATAATCGCTAAGCCTCATTTCTATGCTTCGACCGACTTGAGTAGAATACGAACCTATAAAAATGATATAAACAAACCCGTTATCATTTTATACGATCCCGAAAATCCAAAAAAATTCGTTCTAAAAAGTGAAGAAGATTTTAACTACTCCACTATTTTTATGTTTTTTACTGTAAGTTTTCTCTTTATAGCCTTAGCTATTTGCAGCTTATTTGACATCATAAAGTTATAGAGGCTTACTACTAAATGTCCTAACATAAAACCGACAAAACGAATATCCGCACTTTTACGACACTTATATCCACAAAAGCAGCGTTTGTCTATTTACCCAAACCAGCATTCCTTTTTATTTTATATTTGATGCGTTTTGTTAGTGTTCCGCTATCCGACACTTTTTTATTCATTTTAAGATTTAACTTACATTAATTTAAGTAAATTAGTCCCGATTTTGCGAAATAAACAAACGAAAACCATCGCAACATGAAAATGTATATTATCGTAAAAGACACCATCCCGGACAAGCTGGTTCCGGTCATCACGGCACATGCTTCATTAGCCTGCTATAAAAAATTTGAAAAAAATAAGCACATGATACAATGGATCAACGGGATATTTAAAAAAGTCGTTTGTCTGGCGAATGAGATGGAATTTGAGGCGCTTAAAAAGGAAACGGATTTTGTATTACTAACCGAATCGGCACTGGACGGTCAGGAAGTTTGTCTGGCCTTTTGTCCAAGGGAGGAATATCCCAAAAAGTTTCCGTTTCTAAAAATGTGGACGCCTCAAAACAGATAGAATGGTTTATTCCGAAACTAAAAAAGTGGCAACCGCCCACCACTTCAAAAAGACAGGCGAAGCCTAAAAAACTAACAATATGACTGCAATAGAAAATGGTATTTTTCAAAACTCCGAAGAAATCTTAAACTGGACTTATCCCGGAGCGGTATTATATTATAAAGATTGTGATTTAACCGCTTCCGTAGCTGAAAAATTCACAAAATACAAACTAATCCGAAATGGTTATTTTCTGGATGTTAGTTGTCTTGGCGGTGGTCTTAAATTTAATACCCGTTTTTTAATCGCCTCCACAAAAGCAGCAAAATTATATGAAATAAACCCGGATAATGAACGATTTGGGCATTTTTGTATCAATATCAACAGTTATTTTAAAGTGCTTGATATTTATAAAATTGGAGATAAAACCCAAATATTTTTGCTACACATACCGGCAAAAGGCTTGCACTATTTTGAAAATGTCAGCTCGAATTTGGATGAGGATTTTATTCAAAAGGCGCGACAAAGTTTTGATACCCGAATACACCAAGAGCCATTAGCCGATTTATTGGAGCCATTTTGGGTGAAAAGAACCAACTTCCCGGTTGGAATGGATGGCTATAACCGATTTTATCCATTAAACGCTGTAACTCCAATTCCAAATTCAATCGGAGAGCATTTACATAGTTGTCTTATAAAACTAACAAACGACACCGGTGATATTAATATTCCGGCTCCTTATTACAGCGATCTGAAAAAAGAATCCAAAATAAGTCTTTTTATGAAAAATATATTCGGGAAATAACACAACCATTTTAAAAGCAAACCAATCAAACTATGGGATTATTCAATAAAATAAAAGCATTAAAAGTTAGAGATATCGCGTTTTTCGCCGATGGGGATTATTTTTACTCCAAAGGCTTGGCGGCATCGATTCAAAAGGAATTAAAAATTGAAAAATACGGCCTTACACTGGAGGAATTAAACCCTATTCTACATTATCTGGTCGAATTTATTCAGGATGAAAAACCGATCATTAAAAGTGGTAACAAATTAACCTGTTTCTCCTGGCTTATTTTAGCGCATGATGCGGGCGACTATTTCGAAATTCTGGAAATCGTCCCGGAAAAAGGAGGATTCGCTAGTGGACTTAATCATACACTTCATGTATTGGAGCAACAGCTTTTCGTTTGTGATCAACTAAAAGTGGAACCTGTTTTCCCTGATTTTGATCATATCGTTACTATCGATCCGTTAATCAGAACCGGATTGCCGGCGCATTTATTTCGTTGGAATAGAACGGCACCCGATTCGGGTTGGGTGGTGATGACCGATAACTTTGATGAAGAAACCATGGAGTTCGAAGAAATAACGGTCGGACAACTAATGACCTACCGACCGGAAACGGTTCAATTTATGGCGCTTCCCTATGGTTTTAAAGTTATTTGGCAAGGCAAAGATGCCAAAATCGCATTCGACAACAACCTGATGGAAGAATAATACACCCTCCTAAACACATTCATAAAAAATCAAAAATGGGGTTTTATACCCCATTTTATCATTATTCCACTTTTAACCGGTTTTATTCGCTTCCGGCATATATAATATAATTGATCACATAATACGGCTGCATGGTGTTATGGAATCCGTCACCACCTCTGTTATCGGTTCCTGATAAAACGCGCGATGCTTCTGCTTTTGTCTTAAAAGGTAAATCACTATCGTTACTACCATCGAAACTTCTGTGATGCAATCCGAAATCACCATTGTTAATCGTGTGGTTATGTCTTGGCATTTCGTTAATCGTTAATTGATGTTGGTATTCTCCTCCTGTTTTACCCAACGCCCAATAGGTCGCATTTCCAAAATTAGGAGACGTTCCATCCGATTGCTGACTGTTAACCGTTCCGGAACCAATTAAGGTTCTTCCTGCAAAATTTGGAGTATAACGTCCTAATAATTCTCGTAACGTTTTATAATGTTGCGGTATTTCTCCTCCATCACATTTCAACCAGCCATCCGGTATTAAAGCATCCGTAAAAACAAAGGGTAATATCGTTCCCAACGGAACCTGTGCAAAATCATTAATTTTCATAGTATCTTGTTTTGATCATTAATAGTCTTTCTTCTTTCTTCTTTTTATTGTTTTACAGTATCGTTTTCAGCGACCATCGGTAGTACTAACTTTTCTATAGCTTTTAGACGGTCGTTCGTGGCTTGCTGTTCTTTTTCCAGTTTGCTTACCGTTTGAACCAGGTTTGTATTTTTGGCTTCCAGCATTTCGATACGTTTTAACAAGGCCTGAGTAGCACTCACATTAAGCATGGCGATGGCTTCATAATCCACAGCATGGAAATCGTGTACTTCTTTTCCGTAAACAAAAACGCTTCCTTCTTTGGTACAACTCACCCGAATGGCATTGTTACGGATCGCCAAAACATCGGTAAGTATTTCTTCACCGCTAAAAACCAGTTTTATTTTGTCGCCCACAGCAAGGTCTTTTGTATTTACCGATAGCCAACCGTTTTTAAGGTTGCTTAACTGATAAATATTCGGAATAACCTCGGTTTGTTTTGTACTCACCGCAAGTGGGTATACTTGTGCCACCTGTTGTGCAATGACTTTTTTATAGCGCTGATTGCCTCTTTGTACCGAATCGATCATTTTATAATCCGTAATCACAATTTTGGAAAGGATATCAAGGTCTTTCGCATTATTGCTCACGCCCAATATCTTTTTAATACGCGCGTCCGAAACCACGTTAAATTGTTGCGCGGTAACTCCATCGGTCGCATAAATCGAATTTTTTACGGTTTCGGAATCCAAAATTTTGGAAGCCTTGTAGCCGTACATAAACAGTTTACTCGCACTGAAGCTTTCTGTTCCGGAAACCACCAATCTGGCTTGTGTAGGTGTAGCTGTACCAATACCAACATTCCCATTCGGAAGAATTTTCATGGCATCGGTACTTTGTGCTTGTAGCGGATTCGAAAGAATAAGGAATAGGGCTCCTAATAACCAATAATTTTTTTTCATGGTGGGTATAATTTAATAAGCGTTGAATTAATTTGCTGTTTTACAATGAATTTGTGCGCCTTTGGTCACGGTAAATCCCGGTTTAAAAGAAATACTGCCGCCGGAATTAAGAATCGTGTTTACGGAAGGTGCTACCGTAATCCCTTCCACGGTAATGCTATTGTTCGCACGATAAACGGTGTTCGTTTTTAAATCCGCCTGACCGATAACTACATCGTTTGTAGCGACTTTAGTAGCTGTAACCGCCAGCAAATCCGTAGCGGTTGCCGTATAGAGTGTTCCATCCGGAGCCAGTACCATATTTTTCTTGGTATAGCCAATAGCCGGATCAACTGTTACAACAAAGGCATTCGGATTTTCGGCATTGTTTTGAAATCCCAGAATCTTTTTAGATGGACTGTAGGTGTCTGTGACATAAATAGTTGACCCTGCATCGGTGAGTAATCTGGAGCCATTGTCCAAAGCAACCGATTTTTCGAAAACCTCAGCTTTATTCAATGCTGCATTGTATTTTGCTAATTTCAAGTTGAACACAAAAAAGACATTCGACTCGGCATCGATAACCGGTTGTGAAATTCCGACATTACCCGAACTTTCGGAGGGTATAAACTGCGTTTGAGTAACCCCTTTATCGTCGATATCAAATATAAAAAGTTTGTTGCCCTTTTCGAAACCATTAAGTACAAAAACCCGGGTATTATCCTGAACAACCGGCGCCGGAATATAAAAATTCACATCGTTTTGATACCCGTCCAATACCGGACCGGAAGGTTCCATTTTACTGCCGTCCATGTTATTCAATACCATCAGGCGACTTTTTTTCTGTTGTGTATCCACCGCAATAAAAAAGGCTTTGCTTTCGTCCGGACTTAATGAAACCGGACCGATACGTTCATTCGGATTCCCTTCGTATTTCCAACGTATTTTACATTGCGGATAAGCCGACAGTGCAACAATACCGGTATCCGATGGCAGGTAAAGCGTTCCGTCATATCCAATCGTCGCATTATCATTGATGGTAGTCAGCTGTTGGCTAGTGATCTCCGAAAGCGGTTTCTCCAGTAACTTCTTTCCGGCGTTGTTTAAATCCAGAATACTGAGTTTTCCAAGTTTGGAAATATAGTATAAACGCCCCTGTTCGTCGATTAATGGCCATGATTTGGCTACATCATCCATTCCTTGTTCCCACAAAACGTTTCCTTTCGCATCCAGTTGCTTTACATAAAAAGCAGCCGACTTTCCCGAAGTTGCCTGCGTAAACACTACAGGTGTATTTTTATAGATCACAAGAGCGCCCGTGAGACCGATTTCCTGCAGGTATCCCCCTCCATAAGGAAGCTTACGGATTTGGGCTTCCTGTACATAGGTATTGCTCTTCCAGTTTAGCATACTGCTGTATTGTGCATTTGCAAAAGACTGTGCCCAATCTTCCCGAAATGGATAGGCATCAATTTCGTAGGCCACTAGCAATTTTGGTTTTTTGGAAAAATTAAACGGTGTTTGTGCAGTTTTGGAGGAGAAAAAACGAGTGTCCTGTCCCTTTTCCGGCGATCGTGCCGCGAGGGACAAAATACCATCCGGCAAAAATTCAGTTACCGGTTTTAGTGAACCCGGAAACTTAAGTTTCATCGCTATAGCTGTCGTGCTTTTTCTGATTTCCGCGCGGCCAACCGGACCTTCCTTATTATTACTTAAAATGGCCCAATCTAATTTCGGATCACTTAAATTTGTTTCATTTTCGGTCCATCCGTTAGTCCCTTTTAAAGCCGTTATCGTTTGAACCGAAAAATCAGACATATTATCATTGGGTCTGTTGTATAGTTTCAGATTCAAGGTTGCTATTTTCGCATTCGCCGGCAAATGATTAAAGTCAAATTTAAAAAAAGACTTATTGGTTTCGTTTCCTTTGTCATCGGCCGCAACGCGTAAATCTTTATTGGTTTCCAGCGGTAATGCCATGTCAATTTCCGGTAATAAAACGGTATACTTGGATTGCGCAAACAATGCCTGCGATTTCGTGAGCAGTAACAGCACTACAAAGATGTAGCCATACCCTATTTTATTCATAATCTTTATTTTAAATTGATACTCTAGGTTAAAATTAAAGTCTGACCCGTTGCTACCGGAACCCAGTAAAACAAATCGGAATACGTAATCCCCGAATCACCCTCGTTGGTTAAGACCATATACCAGAGGCAACCTTTAAAAAAGGCAGTGATGATCTTGGAATCTTTTGTCGTCCCAAAACTTTCCGCTCCGGCAGCCGTATCCATCTGATTACTGCCGTATTTCCCATTGTTTACCGTTATCCGGTAAAAATATTTCTTCTTGTTGTTCTGTTCCTGATAGCCACCCAATAAAAAGATACCCGTGCTGTCTATCGTGTCTTTCCCTAAAAAAGACAACCCAGACGACAAATACGAATTGTTATTGATGGTCAATGGCGTAATCAGATTCCAGTTATTTTTGTCCCATTTCCAAATATCCGAGGTTTCGGCTCCTCCTATTTCCGAGAAACCGCCGCCAATCCATAAGGCTTTTTTATTTCCGTTGGCATCCAACTCGGTTGCAATACCATTTAGGCATCTCGTTTTCCACTGCATTTTTACAGGAGTGCTTTTGTCGGAATTTACGCTTCCGTTTATGCCGATGTTGTCCCATACCTTGCCATCACCCGACACCCAAATATCGTTTAAAGCCGCACCCCATTCGTCTACACCGCCCAGCATCCAAAGTTTATCCTGATCGCCATGCGGGAAAATTGCGCACGAATGCCCCATACGGGAAGCCCATGGCAAATTATCGACTACCGTTACCTGAAATCCGGTTTCGGCATCCAGATTAACAATAGCCACTGCATTGGCAGATTCCATTGGTTTGATATAGCTACCTCCTATAAAAAAGAGCTGTCCGTGTAATGCTCCTGCACTTTTAAGGTGTAATAAAGGAGCGGTTACAAAAGGTTTTAATTTGTTTTTTTCGGCGTCGGAAAGTAGTATTCGGTGCCAGTTATCCGAAAAACCTTCGTTGGTATTCGCGTATCCGATATGATCTATCTCAGTGATCTTATTTTCGGTTTTTAGCATTACGCTATACAGATAGGAGGCATCCTGGGCCACACAAAAATTACCGATCTTATAGTTCGCATACTTTCCGGTCGGATTTGCATTGGAGTATAATTTTGATTCGCTTAATGCCCGGACTAATAGTGTTTTGGTGACCGAAACAGTCCCCATTTGTACTTCCAGAGTATACGAATGATCGCCATTCGCAATAGTGGCAATGGTATAGCTCCCTACGTCTTCTGTACCGCTTTTTAGGACTTCCAGTCCTTCTCTTACAATATACCGGCTGCCTTTAACCTTCCAGGATAGGGCAACCGGTGCATTGCGCTGTACCACGGTCATATCCGATTCGAACGCGATGATCTCCGGTTTGGCCTCTTCGGCTATCACTGTAAAAGGAAGGGATACCAACGGTTTGGGATCGGCAGGATCGTTTCTGTCTTTAAAGCGTAGCTCTAGGGTTGTCGTTGGTGTGGCCATCGTACATTTTTCCGCTCCGATTTTTAGAATCAGATAGGTATACGCATCATCATAATCCCGCTGAAAGTTATACGTTCGTTTCCCGGGGTTGTTATTATCGTATAAAAGGTCACAGATTTTTACGGGAAAGGTCGTGGTTTTGTTCGCATCGTCGGTTTTAGCCCAGAGTTCACAACGCATCTTTTTTAAATCGGCTGCCGCTACCAGGGTATCTAAATTTTCAATCGTAAAAACTCCCATCAGTAAGATGGGCTTTTTTTCGTCCTGAGCGATCATTATATCCAATACCAATGCTTCCCCATTCGTAACCGAATTACTGCTACCGGTAGTTACATATCCCATATTTATATCGTTTAATTGTTCGTTTTTAAATTGCTTAGTCGTAGCCATCCTTCGTAAACCTGCTGTTTGGTAAACCCGGAAATCTGTTTGTTTTTTCCTTCGTCCAAAGCAGCATCATTCTGCCAGGTGGTTACGTCCGATTTGTGGGTCCATTTCCAATTGGCATTCATCCCGGTCGGTATCGGAATATCCGGAGCCACTTTTTCGGCTATAAAAGGCGCTACCCGAAAACCGATATCCAGTTGCGATAACAAACGCCTGGAATTATGGTTGAATAGTTCCACATACTTTGTAGGCAAAATTCCGGTTGCGAAATGTGCCCCACCAGAGGGATACATCAGTAAGGTTGCTTTTACCGGCGCCTGATTCAGGTTGATTTTTAATGTCGTATCCTTCGCAAAAAAAGAATCCGAATCGCTAAAAATAAACTTCGGTGCATTTGCAATCGTATGAAATACATCCGTACTCGCATCGGTAAAATAGCCAACCAGTCCGTTTTTATCCATGTCGTAATCCCCAATAGTCAGGGGAAATTTAACGGTTTCGATATGTCCGGTAACAGCTTTCCCGGATTGATTCCACCGCTGATCGTAATACGGAAGTCCCAACGATTCCAATCCTACCGAGCAACGCACTAATGCCAGTGGTTGTCCGTAGAGTAAGGCCGAGGTTGTATTTTGTAAGGCCACATTTCCCATCGCCTGTAAGCTCACCTTATAGGCCAGGTCCATAATCCCCGAAACCCGGCTTCCACTGTTGAGTGTTTCCAATAGCTTTCCTAATTGCGGATTTGCGATACGCTCCGGTATTCTATTTCCGCCCGGAAAAGCTTGTTTGATGAGTTTTACGCCATTCTTTTGCGTCAGATCCGAAGTAATTTGAAGTACGACGACTTCATTTCCGTCTCCGTCGTAAACCAGAATACTATTATCCAGATAATTGGGAATCAACCATCCCAAAACAGGGTTATCCCTATTTCCCGTATCCTGATACAGAATACCGTCACCCGCATTTAACCAGTTGAATTGCAAACGGGAGGGCTGAATAATACGTGGTGGCAACGGAATGATCACATCCGATTCTTTTTTGTCGCCTTGTAGCGTAACCGAACAGGCGATCTCAGGATTATTGGTGTCATTTTCTACGATTACTTTTTTAACCTGTCCGAAAGCATCGACAATCGAAAGATTTTTGATGATCACCGCTCCCGAGCGCAGCGGATTAAAAACTGTCGCGTCCAGTCCGTTGATCGCTCCCGGATCACATCCCAGTTTGTAGCCATCGTCCCCGATCACATTTAACTCGTTCCGATCGATCTGATATTCCGTATTAAAATTATAATCGGGATCAGCGGTATAGTGAAAAGGCGGTAATTGAATATCGGTGCGCTGCATCAGTAAATTTTTATGCAAACCGCTCAATGCCTGTGCAATCAGGTTGAGTGCTCCGTATTTATGTACGATAGTCTCCGGAACCGTTTTTTTCAGATTGGCAAAAACCGCATTTGAAAACGGACTTATTCCGCTAATCGAAACAGGTGTTCCTTGTTCTTTTGTGGTTTGTTTTTTAAAATACAGGCCTTCTTCCAGTTTCCAGTTTGCTGTATCTTCCATCAGATCCAACTCTTTTATATCCGGATTGTTGGATACATAGTCAACATCCCAGACCATAAACAACGGTGTCCAGGCCTGTTCCCATCGGACAATGGAAAAGCTTTCGTGTGCTTTTTCCTTTTCCTTGTATTCCGGTTGCGACTGTACCGCAATCACTTTTTGACCAAAAGCCTTGATCACAGCACTGCTTTTATCTTTTCCTTCACCCAGTTGTGCTTCGATATAGGCTTGCAGCGCGATATCTACAGCGAGCGAGTGGTCCAGTAACAGCGTTTCAAACACCACGGCTTGTATTGCATCAAAAGGCAACTGCGGATGTTGCAAAGCAATTACACCCGGAACATTAATCTTGTCAACCGGAATTGTTACCGGAATGCTGGTGTCATTATACGGCACCTCCAGATAAAGCTTTGTGAGCAATTGCTCAGCCACTCGGCAGTTTAGTTCTTTATCCATCGCCTGAAAAGCCGGTTTTTCGGTATTCCCGATACCGGATCCACAAAACAACAGAACCGGGTCGTTGGGTTCCCAAAAACGGTCTTCCAGGGTTTCTTTTAGTTCAAACTCCGGGTTTGTCCCTGCCAGTTCTTGATATTGGCGCAAGTTAAACGCGCGTTGCTGGATTTCCCGATCCAACACATCGGCTTCCACTTTTTTACCCACAAGCTGGTCCAATAGTATTTTCCTCGAGGCATTGTAATCAAAATTCGGAACCGTATAATCATTTACGGTTTTATAGGCTTGTTTGTACCACAGAAAATAGTATTCCTGTTGTAATCTTGCGATTTCCTGTTTGATGGTGTTGCAGCTGATCTGCGTTTCATTTAAAGTATTCAGTTCGTTGAGGATCGCGTTGTTTTCGGGAAAATGCGGTCGGTCGTCCTGTTTGTCTTCCAGGTCTTTATCGGCTGCTTCCATCCGTGTGATTTCCCAAATCGAGCTTCTGTTTTTAGGAGTAAAACCTCTTTTATGAATTTCGGTCTGAATGGATTTCAGTCCCGGTTCATTTTTACTGTCTTCTAAAAATTGGTATTGCAGGGCATTTAACAGCGTTTCCACACCCGGTTTTTCAATCGCATTGCTTTTGATAATCTGCGCGCTTAACGATTCAATAGCTGTATTGCCTACGTATACCTGTACTTCTCCGTCGGGAACGCCACTTTTTAGTTCGCTACTCCATCGAATACTATGAATGCTAGCATGCAATAAAGAAGCTTCCGGATAACTTTCTCCATCGCATTTCCATTGCTGCTTAAACCAATCCAGTGTTCTTTTCTGGCGGAGTTGTTCGGTTGTTGCCGTCGCTTCGTTAAAGTCGAAAGGTGCCAACGGGTCCACGGTGGGATCATTGTACCAACCGGTAACCACATAGGTAACCGTACAATCGGAATCGATGTCGGCCATGTCATCGTGGAATCCAAAAACGTTTTTGCTACTCTGATACAATGACGCAAAATACGGGTTTACGGCGCCTACACCAGTTAAAATGGGTGGCGCTGTAGTTTCCTCATAACCAGCCGACCATTCGACTACTTTTCCGAGATTACTAAAATCCAGTTTGTCATTATGCAGGGTTATCCAGTTTGGTACGGGTTTATTATTTTTTATCGTATTCTTTTCATCACTTTGAACGATCCACATCCGGGACGCCATATTTTTGATGCCTTTGTCCGTCCGGATCCGGATCACCATCCATCGGTTGGGCGTATATGGAAACTGCATTTCTTCCCCATCGTTTATAAAAGCGTGTTTTAAAGCTTTGGGTAACGTCCAGTGCAGGTGAATTCCTTTTTTGAGTGTTGTTGTTTTGTTGGTATCCGGTTGTAAAACATTCCCCAGAATACTCTGATTGTAGTGTTGCAATTGCGGACCTAAATCCATGCAATCCGTTATATCGCGACCCAATGCGAGGGCTTCCATATACATGGGTACAAAAAGTCTGGAAGTATTATGCATGGTTATCGGTGTTTAGGATGTTAATGGCAATGTTCTTTTTTACCGGGCTGTCGACCATCTGATAGGCAAACTCAGCGGATGTAAAATGAATTCCTTTACTTTCGTCGGTTTTTTCCATCCAGTTTTTTGCTTTTAATTTTTCTTGCATCACACGGGCCAAACCGGCGATATCGATGATACCGTTTTCAATCAGTCCGTTATTTAGTTCGGCATTGACATCGGCGGTACCGTCTGTTATTTCCTGATTGGTACCGTCTTCGTTTTTTAGATTCTTGATATAGGTCGTATTGTTTTTGATTCCGAAATGCAGACCTTCGTAAGGTTGTTTTATCGTGATACTCGCAATGTTCCCGTCGAAAATTCCCAGGAAAATATCCGAGTCTATCCGTTCAAAACGCAAAGCCGGAAGCAACTGCTCATCGGCATCAAAAGCCATAATTTCCAGTCCGCGCCAACCCGATACCAGATCCGACCGAAGTAGGAATCCGGTGGTATTGAGTCGTCTTTCTGTTTTTCTTTCGGTTCCACTACCGATTTCTTTCGACTGCGTCTGATAGCCGTCTATAAATTTCCCGTTGACCGCCTGTTCCAGTAAGGCCTCATTTTTATTGATCCGCCCAATACTGAGCGCACCGTCCAACAAGGCTTCTATCCAGTTCGGATCGACATAAAACAACGAAAGTGTACCGGTATAGTTTTTTTGATTTTTAAGGTGCTCTTTTTCCAAAAGCCATTCGTGGGGAACGATATAGGAAAACGGAATCCCGTTTAATTTATACAAATTGCCCAAAAAGTGTTTTACTTCATTCGGAACCGTAGTAGGTAAACCGGTTGTTTTTTCTTCCGGAACCACCGTTGTAAGATCGTGTAAGGCGCCCAGATAGCGAATTACCTTGTCTTTTACATTGCTTTCACTATCATCCTCCAAAATGGCATTTAACGTGTTATTTTTTGATTTTTCGAGCTCCAGTTGCTTTTGTGCCGTACGCCAATTCAGAATGGCTTTGGAAAACTCCTGATTCTGTAAGGCCAGTATACGCCCCAATTGCCATGCTGCCGCAAAGGAAATATCAAAAAAGCCGGTGGTTTTATCATAGCGCAAAGCCGCATCGGCCGAACCAAATGAAATACACTTTGAAGTCGCCGGAAATAATTTTGGCACAAACGGACCATGATACCAGCTGATCGTATTCGCACCGGTTCGCGTGAGGTGTTCCAATGGAATATACCCTGAATCAAAATAGGGCGTCAGTTCCGAAGCCTCCTCATCCCGCTGCACTTTGATACTCTTTATATCCAGTCCGTCTACCAACTGTGAAAAACTGGCATTTCCGGAATCGATAAAATTCCAGTTCGCCAATACAACCAGTCGGGCTTTATGACCGTCAGGAATGTTCTTTTTAGAATCCGCGTCTTTTAAATAATCGGTATAACCTTCCAGTGATACCAAAATAGCGGTATGTTGTTTGCCTTTTGTCGGCAGGCGATTTCCGACGATAACCGCAAAAACGCCGGTACCATCAGTATTGACATCGGTGATTCCCTCTTTGTCTTTATGATCAATACTTACCTCTTTGGCGTGTGCCAACAGAGAAAGACTTTTTAAGGACGGGATATTTTTGTCAAATTGTTCTTTTGTCAGGTCAATTGTAAAACAGCCATCCGTGGTTTTTTCCCATTCCATTAATTTTAAAGCTTCTTTATCGGTCCCTTTAAAGTCAAAAATTTCCGGACGGATAATGCCATCGGAAAGGTTCGGGCGGATAATGCCATCGGAAAGGTTCGGGCGGATAACTGCGGCGAGGGTATTTTTACAAATCGGCAGGTTTTTCATTTCCTCTTCGTCAAAAAGCAATAAAGCCATCCAGGGAACCGGTGGCGAATCCTGAGGGTTCTGCTGATTTTCAGGAGTAGATTCCCGCTGAAAAACCGGTAGTTTTCCATCTAAAGTACGCTCCCAAGGCAAGGTACGTCGGGTAAATACCAGATGTGGTAATGATTCCGAATAGTTTCCGGATTGATTCGCCGGAGGATACACCGAATAAATATCATTCGGATTCAGCGTAAATCGGGCAGCATCGACTCCAAAATCGAAGGTTTTTGTAATGTTCTGAAGGCTTGCTTTGTTTTTTAAAACCCGTTGACTAACTACCGTGGTATACTTTCCCGCAACCATAGCCGGTAAAAAACATTGCACTATTTTCGTATTCTCGCTCATTCTTGTTACATTTTACCCTAATTTACTTTACGTCGGTACTATATTGTGGTAGCTGACCTATTTCACAGATCACCGGAATTCCGATAAAATAATCGTCTTCATTGGTCATATTTCTGTTGATTGCTTCCTCGTCGATATCCGGGAAGCTTTCATCAAACCCTGTTCTAAGTAATGCTACTATTTTTTGTCGTTTTTCTTTTACGTTGTTTTCTTCGTATGTTTTTTCAAGGATTCCCGGTATTTTGATCGCATTGCCATCATAATAGCTTAAAACGTCATCTCTATGATAGGCTTCTCCTGTTTTGGCCAATGCAAAATTCCAGTCGAAGGTTCCTTTTGAGGCATCGAATAAGGTCGAAAAATCGAAACTACGAATCTGAGCGACCTGCGGTATAACCGGTGGCTGAATAATCACGCCACTCAACACATTGCTCAGTATTTTCGAGGTTCCCGGATTCGCGTTCGTACTTTTCGATTCGGCTCCGCCCCATAAAGCTTCGGCCACTCCTTTTGCAATACCGGAAACCGACATTTTCATTTTGGTGGTATTCAACAATACATCAACATTCATTTCGAATGCCACGGTACCGGCTGTAAAACCACACGGACGGATTCCGATATTTTTTTCCCGATTGGCATAAATAATGTCGCCCGTTTCCGATTTGATCACGGTATTTTCCGGCACTTCCGTAGTATTGATTTTTAATTCGGATACCGGAATAAAAGAATCAATGGTAATCGCTAGCTGGTGTGGATTGATTATCGGAAACTTGTCTTCCCCTTTTACTTCAATCAGACCATTACTGATGGTTATATTGGTTGGATCCGGATCGGAAACAGCAGTTGCATTTTCCCCTTTTAGTTGTTTATGAGTTGATTCGTTGTTTTTCTTTTGCGGTATAAAACCGGTTGCAAATTCTGACCATTGCAGCTTTTTCAGTTCTTTTTTGGAATGATCTCCAAAAGGAATGGTAAAAGAGAATATTGTCCAATCCACGTAAGCTTCACCGGCAAATGGTGGTCCCCATATATGGAGTACGGCACCCATTTCGAAACTGAAATGAATCCGAATAAACAGAACTTTAATATCGGCTTCAATTTTAACCGTAATCCCCATATCGATAGAATAGTGGAACGGCGCCCAGGCAATAAGCATATCGGCCCAGATCACAATGGAGGCTTTTATAATGGAAGTTTTAAACAGTACTTCCCATTTACCACCTGCCATAATCGCCGAAGCGGTAAGCGCGTAATACAGCTCTCCTTTAATCAATACCAGATCACTTATTTTCCAGCTTAATGCAAGTCGCGGTACGGTTGGATAATGTGCCGGTTTTATAAACTTCGGATGGTACCCACCCAACGTAATCACAAAATCGCCTTCATAAGGTCCTTTTATCCACGTATAGAACGCAAATCCTCCGGATAACTTACAGTCTTTCGAGAGGACATACGAATTTGGTGTAACTACAGCTTCTACGGAAATCACATCACTACCCGGTCCGAAATGCGCCAAAATCGCGAGTTCTACATATACAATCGGTTCGGGAGCCATCGATTTTTCCGGCCAGCTCAATCGGGAAAGTCCCAGAATGGCAAACTCCAATTGAGTTCCAAAATTGACCGTTAATAGTACAAACGATTCGATTAGCTTAAAGGACGTAAATTTAATTCCAACCGCCAGCCAGTAATCTCCAATGGAAATTTCAATCGGCTTTTTACCGTTTTTCATTGGCGTTTCCAGTGAAGTCAGCAACGGCAATAAACCCTGATCATCTTCCGGTCGCATGGCCAAAGCCACCAATGGGAATTGTGCCACTTCGTTAATCGAAGGCACGTTTATTTTGCGGTTATACCCAAATCCGGCGGCAATTCCGGTTACGAAAAAGAAAGCCGGACCGCCAATAGGGCCATCAAATACGCCATAAATAAACAAGGACGCTTCATCGGCTACTTTGGCATACGATCCGATGGCCGAGATGGTAAAACGACTTACTTTTATAATTGCGCCGCCATTATACACATCGATGGTTGTCCCGTTATACGACGCTGTGGTATGTAGAAAAGCTCCTGATATTTCGATTGGCGGTGCCTTATACGAAAGTCCGAGTCCTTCGAGGTAAAAATCCGGTGTTCCGGGTGGCCATTGGAGCTTAAAGCCCAAACCAAATCCCATCAGCTGCATGCCCATGCCTTTCATTTCCATGGTGGCATCCAGCAGTAAAACCACTTTTCCGTCATCGTAGGCAAAGCCCAATCGCTGTAAGGTTACCGGGCCAATTTTTTTATCTACTTTTTTCCATTTTGCCTTAGCAATGATTCCGTCGCCTATCGGTGCGACTGTGGTAACACTTGTTTGTTGGGGTTGTTCCGGTTCTTTAAATTCCTGATCCGTTCCGTCGTTTAAAGCATAGTACTCCTCTGCTCCGTTAATCTCCAGTTGTATGGTGATATTAAACCCGGAACGGATTGCTACCGGTGGTAAAGCTTCAAAACGTGTTAGTTCGTCTTTTTCAAAAGCTCCGTTGGTATACAACGCCAATACTTCTTTAAAAGCAAAGGCATTACCCTGCGTTAAGACCGGACCGGCCAAAGGAAGGTCGTTTAAGTCGAGGTTGAGTCCCGCGCCCATTCCAAAACACAAACCGGAAGTGCCTTTTTGTTTTTTATACAGTAAAAAGGCTTTAAAAGTTTCGAGCGTAAAGGAAAGCGCCGGCATTTTGTTAGTGGCACTTTCGCCAAAGAATTTTGTAGCCAAAGCACGTAAGTCGATGGTTGTTTTGCCTGAATTCACGTAGGCGGCGTAGACATACCCCGCGTCTTTTTCCTGTACAAAATTTAAGGTAAAACGATGTTCATCAACCGATAAAATACCTCCGAAAGCAAAAGTGGTTTGCGAGTCGTTTTTCCGGTAGTCGATCGCAATAACGGCATCAAAATACCTGTCGTTGATGTTGATCTGACAGTTAAATTCAATTTTAAATTCTGAGGCATCTATGCCACCGGAACCATAGGTCACCGAAAACTGTTTAAACGTAACGGCATTCAGGATTTCCGGTATTACTACCGATTTTGCCGTACAGCAATTAATAATATCCTGTATGCCAATCCCATTTTTATTTTCGGATGTCAACGTAGCATACAAAAAACTTTCTTTTTGGCTGTTTTCTGTAATTCTGCTTCTGTAACCCACCGCAATATCAACAGCAATCGGAGCCGACGGATTTCCCAAATGGAATTCTGTCTGCCCTGTGATTTCGACTAAAAAAGCGTTATTTGCTGCCATACTAAACGGTATTATTATACTATGATCGACCTATATAAACGATAGGTTACTCCATACAAAGGGGATCCTTAATTTATAGCCTAAACTGGATCCCTTTTGAATGGTAGTTTAATTTTAAAATCGTTTGCTTTGGAAACTATGCTTTTTTTACAACTGTTTGCGGCGCATTGGTTACCCGGAAACCTACTTTTTTAATCTTAAAGTTTCCTAATTCTACGGAAGAATCGCCCTCTTTTGACTGTACATTAAAATCGAACGTATTTTGCGTAATGTTATAGTAAAACTCCTTAAACTCGATGGTAAATTCGTTTAAGTCTTTACCCCCTTCTTTGACAGGAGGAAGGCTTACTTTTGTGTTGTCGCCCGATCTTTTTTGAATCCACGCTACAAGCTCATTTAATTTAATGTAAGTTCCTGGCGCACCATCTTGTTTATCACTAAAATCGATAATCCAGTCGGCTTTAGGATTTCTTTCAGATGGAATATTACCAATTCGTACGCTCACTAAAACGGCTTCCTCGTTTGATTCCGGACCAATCCCAATTTGTCCACTTAAACCTACACTGTATTTGGAAACATCCACTAATCCGATTATCGCATTATTCGCACTATCGAGTGTTCCATTAACCGCTCTTTTCACATTCGTACCTTCCGACCAGGTTACCTGAATATTATCTGTAGCTTTCCATCCCAATTCCGCAGCCTCTTTTTTAATTGTAATCGTATCAGTAGTTGTTCCCTTAAAACTGTAGTTTCCTAAATCTGTAACGGTCGCCGGAGTTGTAAGGTTTTTGATTTCTGTGATTGTCAGTGCCATAAGTATTCGTTTTTTAAGGTTTAATATTTAATGATATAATTTAGAGCCATCCATTTTGGGCGATTTTGTCCCGTATATTCCCCACTTGCAAACCCCGGTAATGCGACATAAACCGAATGCTGATGATTTCCAACACTTTCTGTCGTCTGATTTTTAATATCCGTCCCGTCCGTATCTATTCCGGAGTAACCACCGCCGCCAAAATTTCGTTTGTACCAATTGGGATTAAATCTATGGTAATGCGCTCCGTCTGCCGAGGTAGTGAAAGACTGAGCAGGCGGGTTAATACTGTGACTGTGCCGGTCGGCTTCCCCTTTTCGCCCTACTTGTTCGTTTCCGTTGGATGGATTCGCTCCCATGACAAACGTTTGTCGCAAATCGGGTACATTAAACTGGCCGTTAGCGCCTCCGTATGTTGTACCTATTACCGCAAAAAGGTCATTTTTATCGCCATTCGTCGGATACGATTTCCCGTCGCATAACAACCAACCTTCCGGTGCCTGTGTTCCGGCAAAAGCCATAACAGAACCAACCGGCATAGCGCTTCCGGTTTTATCCTTGATTCGTCCTTCCGATTTAATGTTTCCGGCGACCTGAAGTTTTTCGGTCGGATTACTTGTTCCTACGCCAACATTGCCATTTGGAAGTATTTTTAAAGCATCATTTTGAGCAAACAACACCGTCGCATTGGCTATTAAAAAAATAAGAAATAATATAATGTCCCTCTTTCTCATCTGTTGCTTTTTTATTGCTTTATACACTTTAGAAGCGTATTATTTTCAAATGCCGAACCTATAACTTTTTCGTAGATTTCTTATAGGTAAAAATACCTATTCCCACTGTTAATGGTGTTTTACTGTTCCTTTTTCGATAAACCATCGGTTGGTATAACTACTACAAAAAATCCGATACCCGTATTTAAAAAAGATTTTAATTAAGTAAATTCGTAACAGTATTTCACATGGAATCCTTTTCAATATTATGCTAAAAATAGAATTTGAAGAACCTACTACAGAACTATGCACATGTTGCGGAAAAGAGACTATAAGACTCACCCGATTTGTATATGAAAACGCGGATGCATTTGCGATTTACTATATAAAGTTCACCAAAGATCACGAAGAAAAAATTGCCACGGGAATAATCAGTATTGGCGATTGGGGAACCGATGAAGAACCCATAAACAGGTTTTCGTTTCCTTTTAAAATATGGACAAAAGAAGACCATTATCAAATTGGTTTAATTGACAGCAAAGAATCGCCGTGGAAACATGAAATGCTAGGTAAAATTTTAGATAGGAAAGAAGCCTTACAACATCCCTGGATAAAAGACGTTTTCCATATCACTGACCATATCGTTGTAGAAGATAAAGAGGTTGTTGAATATTTTTCGTGAGAATAACTTAGCTTAAACAGTAGTTTGATACAGTTATATTTATCTTAGGTTTGATCAATTAAAACCGCAATTGAACTATTTCGGCAAATGGGCAATCAATTCGACCTCTAATTTTGCTGTTGCCATATACAATCGTTGTATTTGTACCCATGTAGCCGCCGGAAAGTCGCCCTTATAAAATCCTTTTCGAACGTAGTTGTATTTTTTCATGGCTTCAATATCTGTGGTATATAAGTTTTCTTTTACCACATTTTCAAAGGTCGCTCCATAACTCGCTAATGAAGCTTTTAAGGCTTTGTAAACAGACGTAATTCCTTCCGGGCTTATATCCGTTGCGACAGCACCCGAGATGTACAAAATATTGTCGACTTTTAAAACTTGTGTATAACCTGCAACGGTATCTTGTTTGACAGCATTATTCCAATGCCATTTTTCTTTGTTAATTTTTGTTTCCTGCGAAAAAGTGTTACAAAACATCAAAAGAAAAGAAAGTAATATCAACTGCCGCATAATAGTTTTATTTAAATAAATTGTCTAAATAATATCATTTTTAATTACTCGATTTTTGCTGCAAATGCGATAATATGTCCGTCGATATCGGCAAAATAGCAGACTTTATCACCCCAATCGCGAGGTAGAATTGGACTGATTAGTTTGGCGCCACATTGAATCGCATTATCAAATTCGAGTTCAATATCGGCTACATAAAAGTAAAGCTCACATCGGGGTATTCCATTTCCCGCGTCGGGATGCGGGGTTTTATCCAACAGAATTTTTGCAATTCCTTTGTTGGGCATCAATCCCAGTTTAAAATTTTCGGCAAGTATAAATTCCGTCATTCCCGGAACATTTAAATCCGGATCCTGTCGCAATAATTTGGCGTAAAACGCGGCACTGGTCTGCTGGTCGTTTACATATAGAATCGTTTCGATAAATTTTATGTGTCTCATGTTTTTGTTTATTATTTTAAAAGTACGATAATATACCGCATCAAAAAGCACCCATTGCCACAAAAATACGGAACACCAAGGAAATAGAAATACCGGAAAATACGGAATCACAGGTTTACGGCTCTTACTATCTTTGGTTTTCAAGTCCTGTAACAGTAAGAAATAGTTTATAATAATTAAAAAACAAAACGATGAAACAACTTTTTCTCCTATTCCTGCTAACTTCATTTGCGCCCTTATGTGGTCAGACGGTAAAATTTGACATTATGGCTAAATATAAAAAGTCATCTGAAAAATCAACAGAAGAAAGCAGTGCCTATGGTATGTCGGGAGATGACCGGTATTTTTTGCAAATTTTCCGGAATCGTCAGGAGGATGCCATTGCCTACGTTTTTGATCTGAAATCAAAAAAACGTCATGATTTTACTGTTGTAACAAACATCGACACTAAAGGAAAAGTAAATTATAGTTTTAAACATATCAAAAGCATTCCCTTTACGAGCAAACCGAACAACAATTCTTATTACGAATTCGAAAGTGTTGCAACCGATGGCGACATTGAGACGATAAATCTGAATGTTTACAAAAACAAATCAAAAAAGAAGCGTATTGATACCTATGTTTTAAAGAATCAAAAAGCAAAATCCAACTTTTTCCCTCTTTTCCGTTTTATCTGTTTCCATTTATCCGGAACAGATGGTGCTTTTAATTATCCCAATGGCGGCTTGATCTTGAGTGGCAAAGCAGAAATGAGAAAGGTCGATTTGACTCTAAAATCTTTTGAAAATGCGGATGTCGAAATAACACTACCGGAATAAAAACAGAATGGTTTATTCGTATATTGGCACACTTATAATACACTAAAAAACAATTCAAATTAGAATCTTAAAAACCATGAAACCAAAAAGTATTTGCCTGATCGGATTATTGTTATTTGTTGTGAGTTATATAATGTTTTCCCAAGGTGCCAAATTAGCATACTTTCAAAAGCCAATTGATTTTGCACATTGGTTTAACCTGATTGGAGCCGTATTATTACTGTCATTCAATACCGTATTTCCAAAAAATAAATTGGGTATTTTTGCGGGTTTTATAACGGCATTAGGAGTCATCGCCCACATTGGCCTTTGTACAATCGATTTTATAATGTGGAGTTTTGGAGACGATGATAATGCAAAAATGCAATTAAGTGAACACCTTAGCCATACGCCGGCTATTTTATATCCGTTTATTATCGTTGGCCCATCGTTACTCTTTATCGGGTTAGTAATTCATGCCTTAAATTTTATCAAAACCCATCCAATCCCTGCTTCTATGGTTATCGTTGGAGCGCCTTTGGTTGGTTTTTCCTTTTTTATATTAAAAGATGGGATTTATATGGTACTTAGCTGTTTACTATTTGCATTGGGATTGGCCTTGCTGCTTTATAGAAAGGAAAAAACGAATATTTCTGAGGAGTTATATACTTAAAATGTACCAATTGTCTAGAATTGGTACATTTTAGTTATCTCATTTTAATTGCTTGTATCAACATCGAACACCGAAATCTGTAAAGTATCGACCGTAGCCGGATTTAACGATACCAATACCGGCGAAAAACGATCGGAATAGGCAAAATTATACGCATCCGACAACGGTTGTAAAGTTGCCGCATATTGGTTGTAATATAACGGATTGCTCTGTAAATTACTAAATAAAGCCGTGTCCGGTAACGTAAACCAAGTCGAACTTTCCATGGTGCCGACTTGTACACTGTTTACGCTTGTCTCCGAAGCAATGGCGCCAATATTAAATCCTGCTAATAAATCGCCGGTTATCCATCCGTAAACATCATTTGCCGGATTTTGAGCCGCACCTCCATTAAGCGAAAAAGGAGCATTGGCACCATAAATACCACTTGGGCTGGTTAAATCACTTTTTTTATACACCATAGTCGTCGTTCCGCTAACGCTACCTACGGTTCCGGTTAGTGTAACATCGCCAGATGCATCAATCGAAGCTACAAGATTATAACTTTGAGCACTTTGCGGTCCGCTTGTTGGCACAACGGGGCCAACACCATAAAAATAACCGGCAATAGTTGCAATGGTTCCGTTTCCTAAACCGGGAATCACTGCTCCTAAAGTAGTACCAGGTCCAAAATTCGTGATTAAATAATCGATATAATTTTTAAAAAGATCATACGGAATAACAGGAACTCCTCCAATTGGCGGATAAGAAGAAGGGCCTATAATACGTGCAAAACCCGACCCCGGCTGTGTAGTCGCTTGTTGAAAACTTCCCGGAACTACTGCCGATATCGCGTTTGTTAAACCCGATTGCGGCGGCGTAGTAATCGCACTTAATTGCGTATAAATCATTTCAGCCGTTTTCCCGGTTTTGACACCGTTATCCACCTGAACACTAACTCCACTTAGAAACGTTTCCAATTGCATCGGAATACTCCAATAATCAATACTGGTTAAATCGGCTACATCTGCCGGATTTCCATTAAAGGTCAATTCCATTTTATCATAACGAAGAAAGAAATTAACATCGGTAATATTTTGAGCCGGCTCATATCCGGCATTTAAAACCGACCACGTCTGACCATAAGCGACATAAATCCGACCGCTGAAATTCGAAATCGTAACGCCATTACTCAGGTCGGTTAAAGGATACCAATTTCCAACTCCTTTTGCGGTGTTTAAAGGTTGTATTTGCAGTTCTAATGGCTCCGCCGGAAAAGGAGACGGATAGCTTATGCTAAATGGAGCCGTAGTACTTCCGGATACAAATCCGATGGACACCTGACTATCCAATAGCCCGCTGTTGTTCTTAAAATTCACTGTTAATGTTGCCATAGTATTGTTTTTTAAATTTATAAATGATGTTTGAGCTCCATAAAAGTAGCGTAGTCAGCCTTTTCAATTTAAAAAAATGGAACGAAGCGGTCCTTTTTAGGCACAAGATTCCCAAATGACGGTAGCAATCATTCCTCTTTTTAGGATAGGTCTAAAAAAGGTAATAGATTGGTTTTGGGAGAAACGAAAAATTACTTTAAAATATAGCGTTGCATAATACTGTCTTTGTATTTATCGCTGAGTATTACTTTGTGATCGCCTTTTAACAGCACCAAATTGTCAATGGGGATGATCTCGGTTATTTTTTTAGTATTCACGATAAAATTGCGATGTGTTCTGCAAAAAATATGGCTGTCGAACAACTCCAGTATCTTGGTTAGGGATATCAGAATGACAAATTTTTCGGTTTCAGTTATAATGCTGCAGTATTTTTCTTCGACTTCAATATAGATAATGTCACTAATCTCGACCTTTTTAAGCGATTTCCCCTTTTTTATAAACAAATAATCCTGACTGATAATCGTGTTTTCTTCTTCACCCAAAAACACATCATTTTGATTGTAGAATTTTTCGACGGCGAGTTCAAGAGCATATAAAAGCTCCAACTCATTAAAAGGTTTCATCAGATAACTAAACGGATTGGTCAGTTTTGCCCGTTCAAATATTTGCCGGTCGGTCGAGCTTGTCAAAAAAACAAAAGGTCGGGCAGCATTGGGAACAACACTTATATTTTCGGCAAAAGCAAGTCCGTCGGGTATGCCATTTAAAAAGATATCAATAATAACTATATCAACCTTATTAGTGTAAAAAAGCGTCAACGCCTCTTTATGATTGGTAGCAACGCCAACAATTGTATAATTGTGGGCTTCTAATACTTTGATCAACGCCTCACTTTCTGCGGGCGTATCTTCAATAATAAGAATGTTTACATTATCCATTGGGTTGCTTTTTAATCAAAGATACAATGATTTTTGTCCCTTTTCCAACTTCACTTTTGATGCCTAATTTCCCTTCGTTTTTTTGAATCAACGATTTGCACAATTGCATTCCCAAACCCGTACCGGTAATGGCTTCGTTATCGGTTTTCGATAATAACTTTGTTTCTTTTAAAAGAGCGGTTTGCAAGGCCGTACTCATTCCAACGCCATTATCTTCGATGACTAAAGTACAATACTTTTCATCCGTATGTTGCGTGTACATTTTGATGGTTCCATTTTGATTTGAAAACTTAATGGCATTGTCGATACAATTCCGAAGTATTATTTTTAACGATTCCTGATCGGCACAAACCATGTCATTTTTAGAAATGGTATTTTCAAAAACAAGATTTTTTTCCAACATCAAAGGCCGATAATTATAAACCATTTGTTCGACACAATGATACAAACGAATGGTGGTTATTTCAAAATACGATTGCTTCGTTTGCAATAACGCCCAATGCAATAAATTATCCAATAAATTATACGTACTGTTTGCAATTGCACCATTGCGCTGTAACAGCGAATCCAGCTCGCCTAGGTTTTTGGCGGCTAGATTTTCCAGTAATTTCGCATTACTGATTTTCATGGCATTTACAGCCGAGCGCAAATCGTGACTCACAATGGAAAATAGTTTATCTTTTGTCGCATTTAGCGCTGATAATGCTTCTTTTTGAGCCAAGATTATTTTGCTGTTTTTTGTTTTTTCGCGGTAAAAATAAACCGCCGTTCCCAATAACAATAACAACACTATGGCGGAATATAACAATCCGTTTCGTTCAGCAATTTTAACTTTATTTTCCGCTTTCAGCAGACTTACCTCCTTTTGTTTTTGTTTTACCGTAAATTGCTTTTCGAGTTCGGCTACTTCCCATACTTTATTCTGATCGTTTAGGGAATCTTTCCACTGTTCATACTCTTTTCTATAGGTTAGCGCTTTGGCGTAATCGTTACGATTCTCTTCGACCACAGCCATATTTAGCGCGGCATTTTGTTTTAACTGGTAATTTTTCACTTTTTTCGATAGCTGATAGGCTTTTTCAAAATAAGGAATCGCGAGCTTATCTTTATATTGATCATAATACAATGTGGCAATATCACCATAAGAGCCTACGAGGAGCGCCGTATCGTTTTGTGCTTCTTCCAATTGTAATTCTTCCAGTAAATAATGCTCGGCTTTATCGTATTGTTCCAAATGCAAATAGCACAATCCTAAATTGTGTTTTACACTACTTTTTTTTATCCCCAAAAGCAAATTGGGATGAAGTTGTTCGATTTCGGTAAAGTAGTTGATCGCGTCGTTAAATCGTTTTTCTTCTAAAGCGATTTCACCAAGAAACATTTGAATATGATTGTGGAATGGAAAGTCGGTTGTAATGCGCTGAAATTCCTTCTTACTTTCTTTAAAAAGTTTTTTTTCTTTGAAACCGAAGCCTCTAAAGAAATGACAAAAGTTTTTAATTTCTTTGGATTGCGCACCAATACTTAGCTGTTTCAGGGTGTAAACAAAACAGGAATCCCATTCTTTTTGCAAAAAAAAATGCTGTGCTTTCGTAAAATCGGGGTTGTCAACAATGTTTTTGCTTTTGGCTATAAGCTCCTTTTCGAAAGGACTATAGTTTTGTTGCGCGAATGCGAATTGAGAATAGAGCAAAAAACTAAAAATTACGATTTTAAAAACGGCTTTCATCTACTGATTTTTACCGCAATTTAGTTAAAAAACAGAGCCAAAACGGCTCTGTTTTTTTATCATTCGCAATTATACGCCCGATTGTACCGTGGTAACCGTACCTCTCGAACCTACCGGATCTTCGTCCCATAAAAAGCTTACAATTTCTTGAAGGTCTAAAAGGTTTGGTGTTGGTAAACCTTTCGGTAAGGTGTCATTCGGAATAAAACCTTTCGGATCGGCTGTAAAATTTAGTTGAAAAATGTTGAACGTCGCACACGGTTCCGGCGCGATATCATAGCATACGTAAAAATTAGCATACGGAACCTGAGTGTTTGTATAACTAAAATCCTGAATAACTGTTAGCTCATCGCCTTTAATTTCGGTATTCTTACTAATAAAAACCACAATACTGATTTCCAATTCGTTATTCTTATTTACCGTCGCCTGAGAAATTGGAGGTAAGGGTTTGTCGTGTCTTGGATTTGGAAAATCGATTTGTACCTCTAATCGACTCACCTTAACGTCATTTATTACGATCCCAGCCGGTTTTACTTTCTGTTCGCACGTAGGGTCTTGTTGTTTTGTTGTACTCATAATAGTTCTATTTGGGGTTGTTTTTCATTAAAAGACAGCTGCTTTATAGCATTAAGCGAATTTATTTTTATTGTAGCGAATGAGATAGCGTAAAAACACGTATTGTTTTATTTTTAAGTATTTTTTGTTTAAAATAATCCAGATGTATCTTAAAAAAACGCACTATCCTTTAAGATTTTTTATATTTTTACAGGTATAACGCATAATCAAACCAACCCTATACCCTATGGAACAGGAACAAAAAAAATCATTATCCTTTGTCTTCACCATCATCGCGATTATTGTTGGAGTGGCTTTTTTTAAGCAATTCGATTTTAAAACGTATACTTTTGAAAAACCAGCATTAGCCGCTATTTATGGGATTACTTTTATCTTTTCTATAGTGATCATCATACGAAAGTATAGAGGTAAATAACAACCGAATAACAGTTAGCAGTAACATCCGACAGGTTTTAAAAACCTGTCGGGTGTTACTAATTCTCCCCTTTTTATGATCATCCGGTTATACCCTTTCATAAATCTACGATATATCGTAAATAAAAAACACCCCACAAAACCATAACCACCTACAAAACAAACATTTAAACAGTAAGGCATGTTGTTTGGCTAGTGTTCTATAGCTTCATTCATTTAAAAATATAGAACATGAAAACAGTACTTCCCAATGAGAACGGAAAATTCCATTTCTCACAAGACCCGGCGATTTCTGCCGAAACAAAAAAATTCCTGACTGCTTTAAACACCGGCGGTCCCGGATTGGAAACCATGTCACCCGAAGAGGCCCGACAAGTTTTAGTAGGTGCTCAAAAATCGGTGGCCGTTGATTATTCCGGTATCGAAGAATCGGAAAAAACAATCACACAGGACGGTTATACGCTAAAATTAAACATCGTTAAACCGGAAGGCACTACCGAAAAACTTCCTGTTTTTATCTTTATTCACGGCGGTGGCTGGGTTTTGGGCGATTATCCGACACACAAACGTATGGTTCGCGATCTTGTGGTTCTAACCGGTGCTGCGGGTGTTTTTGTAAATTATACGCCATCACCGGAAGCGCATTACCCGCAAGCAGTTGAGGAAATTTATGCTGCTACTAAATGGGTCGCTGCCAACGGAAACGAAATCAATGTGGACGGAAGCCGACTTTCGGTTGTAGGAAACAGCGTTGGTGGTAATATGACCGCTGTGACCGCTTTAAAAGCCATCGAAAACAACGGTCCAAAAATCGCTTCATTGGTGATGTTCTGGCCTATCGTGGCGGCAAATTTCGATACTGAAACCTACCAGCAATATGGTGAGGATCGTTTCTTAACCACGCCATTGATGAAATGGATGTACGATCATTATACAAAAGATCTGGCGCAACGCGAAGAGATCTATGCTTCTCCAATTAACGCTTCTTTAGAACTATTAAAAAACTTCCCTCCTACACTAATTCAGGTCGCTGAAGCCGATGTGCTTCGCGAAGAAGGAGAGGCTTTTGGTCGTAAACTGGACGAAGCCGGTGTGGAAGTTACAACGGTACGTTACAACGGAATGATCCACGATTTCGGATTGTTAAATCCGCTGGCGCATTTGCCGCAGGTAAAATCCCTATTCCGTTATGCGGCGGCCGAATTGAAAAAAAGTCTTTTTAATTAATTCCGGATATGAATTCCCTACAACCTGCTTTTGATACCGTGACCGAAGCCCTGCAATGGCTCAACCGGGAAGGGTTTACTCAGAATTTTAATCTGGACGAAAATTGTATCCGTTTTAATAACAACACCCAATCGATGTCGCCCGAAGAGTTTAAAATTGAATATCTATTCCGTTTTGAAGGCGATACCGATCCCGGTGATGAGGATATTGTCTACGGAATTGTATCGGATGTCCATCATATCAAAGGGGTTTTAACCAGCGCTTTTGGAATCTATGCCGATGCGCTTTCCACAGAAATGATTCGAAAACTTGCAACGCATTAAGATAAAAAACAAATAAAGGTGTTGATAAAATTACGAAATATCGTAACAAAACAAAACCACCTTATACCCTAACAAACGAAATAACAACACTTTAAAAACATGGCACTTTCTTGGCCTATCAAATACTAATTATAAAAATAACCCTATGAAACCAGCAGCAAATTTAGTATCTCCGGATAATCACGCACTTGTATTAATTGACTTTGAAGGGCAAATGGCCTTCGCTACCAGTACGATCGCATTAAGCGAATTACGAAACAATGTGGCGATCATTTGTGGTGCTTCAAAAATATTTTCCGTACCGACGATTGTTACGACAGTTGCCGAAGAAAGTTTCGCCGGACCGGTTTTCCCGGAAATCGAAGAGTATTATCCCATCGCAACTTCCGGTTATATCGATCGTACGACCATGAATACCTGGGAAGATGAAAAGGCATATAAGGCCATCACAGGGACAAAAAAACAAAAATTAGTCCTTGCCGGATTGTGGACAGGTGTTTGTATTGTCGGACCGGCTTTATCGGCTATCGAAGAAGGCTATGAAGTATATGTGATTACCGATGCTTGCGGGGATGTTAGCATCGAAGCCCACGAACGCGCCGTACAACGAATGATTCAGGCGGGTGCCATGCCAATCACGGCTATCCAGTATTTATTAGAGCTTCAAAGAGATTGGGCGCGCGAGGAAACTTATGTTCCGGTAACCAACTTAATGAAAAAACACGGTGGTTCGTATGGCTTGGGGATTCATTATGCCCACAATATGCTAAAACACTAATACAATCTGTTCCATTCCTTATACTTCATTCTATTGAAATCATCAAAATCCATAGCAAAAAATCTCCTGTTTCTGATCCTTTTTCTGATGGTGGGCAACATCATGTCGGCGCAAAATTTTAAACTTTTGCGTTACGATGAAAACTATGAATACCTAAAAGACTCGGTTCGAAATACTTATAAAAAGCTAAAATTCATACCTTTAAATAAGGATAATAGTTTTTATATGTCTGTTGGCGGGGAAGCCCGATATGAATATGTTGATTTCAATAATGAAGATTGGGGAAGATTGAACATTGGTCATAATGCTTTTTTATTGCAGCGTTATGATTTGCACACCGATATTCACCTTGGAAAAAACGTTCGGATATTCGCCCAGCTCCGAAGTGCGCTGCAAGACGGAAGAAGTAATGGTCCAAGAGGTATTGACGAAGATCAACTCAATGTCCAGAATCTTTTTGTGGATGTCAATCTCTGGAAAAAAAACAATACCGGAATAACGGCTCGAATCGGTCGACAGGAATTGGATTATGGTTCCGGAAGGTTGCTTTCGGTACGGGAAGGTCCTAACGCCCGATTGTATTTTACAGGCGGCAAATTGATGTTTACCACTACCCGATTCGCAATTGACGGTTTTATGATGATGGCCGATACGGTGTATCCCGGGGTTTTGGATAACAAAATATCGAAACAACTCAATTTATGGGGTATTTATTCCAAATTAATCATTCCAAAAGCGGGAAATCTCGATCTGTACTATCTCGGGATCAGAAGGGACGAATCGCGCTTTGAAACGGGAATCGCTCCCGAACGACGGCATACCCTCGGAACGCGATTCTGGAAATATGGCGGTGGTTTTATTTATAATCTGGAAGCCGCCTATCAGTTTGGGCGTTTTGGCTCCGGATCGATAAATGCGTGGACGGCGTCTGCCGATATAGGGTATTCGTTTGAAAATGTAAAATTCAAACCGACAATCAATTTGCGTAACGATTATATTTCCGGCGATCAGAACAAAGAGGACGGACAACTGCAAACGTTTAATCCGTTGTATCCCAAAGGCGGTTATTTTGGCTTTAGTCCGCAGGTTGGACCGGTAAACCTAATCGATATTCATCCGTATGCAACATTGGATTTGCTTCCGGAATTAAAAATGCAGCTCGATGTGGTTTTTAACTGGCGCTATGCCACTCAGGATGGTGTTTACCGACCAAGCGGCGTATTGAATCTTCCTGGAAGTACTTCCGATAAACGCTATATCGGAACGGCTTATCTGGCCAATTTCACCTATAGTATCAGCCCGTTTATATCGGTGGTAAGTGGAATTCAATATTTTAAAACCGGTGCTTTTATCGACGAAAGCATTCCCAATTCTAAAGACGGTATTTTCTTTAATGCCCGACTTGGATTCAAATTTTAAACCAAAAATTACGACTATGAAAAACAATTCATCATGCTTACAATACCAATCCGGAAACATCAGATGCTATATTTTAGCATTGGTTTTTGGATTATTTCCCGCTATTCTATTGGCACAAACCGCAGCAATCGGCTCGACCGTAACCTGGGGAAAAGTCGACGGTGTGGTCATTAACGGACTCGTGCAAGGGCCTTCTGCCGCAAAAGCCGAATTACAGGTTGCCTGTGTTTTTGAATATACCGAAGGGGATATTTTTAACCCGCCCGCCTTACCTGCCAACCTCAACGGAATGGTACATTTGGACGATGCCTTAAAAGGAATCATTACCGAACTGCGCAAAAGCGGAAAGTTTACCGGGCATTCGTTGGAAACTTTATTACTTACACCGCCACAAGGTACGCTGGCTGCGAAAAAACTATTGCTTATCGGTTTGGGGAATCGCAATACGTTTCGGCCCGATTTAATGATCAGTGTTGGAAGCGTGGCGATGCGCGAAGCCTTGCGTTTGGGCGTTAGTGACTATTCTTTTGCCAGCGATATTAAAGATGCCGGTATCGATTCGCCTACGGCTTTAGTGGCCGAAAACGTAGTATTGGGTGCTTTTGAAGCCTATAGAACTCAGACGTTTTTAAAAGATAAAAAATTATCCGATCACAAGCCTTTAACCAAAATTATTCTCCTTGCCGGTCCTGCCTTTTATACGGTTGCAGGCGATGGTATCAAAGAAGCGATTGCCAAGCTTAACACAAAATAAACCGATATGAAAGCAGATCTAATTTTATTTAACGGTAAGGTTCATAGTTTTAATTCGGAAACTCCAAATAGTACCGCCGTTGCTATTAAAGACGGAAAATTTATTGCCGTTGGAACCGACAGTGCGGTGATGGAATTTGCCTCCGAAGTAACCCAAATGATCGATTTATTGCAAAAAAGAGTGGTTCCGGGAATTAACGATTCGCATATTCACCTTATTCGCGGTGGACTAAATTACAATTTAGAATTGCGTTGGGATGGCGTTCCGTCGCTGGCCGATGCGTTGCGAATGCTAAAAGAACAAGTCGATCGTACGCCACATCCGCAATGGGTGCGCGTGGTGGGTGGTTGGTCGGAGTTTCAATTTGCCGAACGTAGAATGCCTACTTTGGAAGAAATCAATGCCATCGCTCCGGAAACGCCTGTTTTTATTTTGCATTTGTACGATCGGGCAATTATGAACAAAGCGGCTTTAAAAGCGGTGGGTTATACTAAAAATACACCGGCGCCACCGGGAGGGCATATCGAACGGGATTCGAAAGGCGAACCAACCGGATTGATCATCGCGACACCCAATGCCATGATTCTGTATTCGACTTTGGCAAAAGGTCCAACATTGTCCTACGAGCATCAGTTAAACTCCACCCGTCATTTTATGAAGGAACTAAACCGTTTTGGGATTACGAGTGTGATCGATGCCGGTGGTGGTTTTCAGAATTTCCCGGATGATTATAAGGTGGTGAACGAACTAAATGAAAAGAAACAACTAACGGTACGAATTGCGTATAATCTTTTTACACAAAAGCCAAAACACGAGTTTGAGGATTTCCAGGATTGGATTGATACGGTTAAATTATACCAGGGCGACGATATGTACCGTCATAACGGTGCGGGCGAAATGTTGGTTTTTTCAGCGGCCGATTTTGAGGATTTCCTGCAACCAAGACCGGATTTACCCGAAAATATGGAAGCCGATCTGGAAAAAGTGGTACGCCTTTTAGTCGAAAACCGTTGGCCTTTCCGTCTTCATGCGACCTATAACGAAAGTATTACGCGTTTTTTGAATGTGTTTGAAAAGATAAACCGGGAAATTCCATTTAACGGATTGCCATGGATATTTGATCATGCCGAAACAATCGACGAGCGCAATATCGAACGGGTAAAAGCATTGGGTGGCGGAATTGCCGTTCAGAGTCGGATGGCGTATCAAGGGGAGTATTTTACGGATCGATACGGTGCCCAAGCCGCCGAAAATACACCGCCTATCAAAAAAATGATCGAAATGGAGGTTCCGGTGGGTGCCGGTTCGGATGCGACACGCGTGAGCAGTTACAATCCGTGGGTTTCGATGTATTGGATGACGGTTGGAAAAACCATTGGTGGTCTGCAATTGTATCACGAAACCCGATTGAGTCGTGAAACCGCTCTGGAATTGTATACCCGTGGTAGCGCCTGGTTTTCTCAGGAACAAACCAAAAAAGGCGATATCCGAACCGGAATGTTTGCCGATTTAGTGGTTTTGGATCGCGATTATCTTACGATCGCCGATGAAGATATTAAGAAAATCGAAGCCGATTTGACGATTGTCGACGGGAAGATTGTCTACGCCAATGGTGACTTTTCCTCGTTTTCGCCACCCCATATCCCAATTTTACCGGATTGGTCGCCAACGCATATTTATAACGGCTATCCAACGAAAAGTGCGGTTCAAAGTGCGATCGAGAAAAAAGTACAGCCAAATGCAAAACCGGGACTAACGTCCCAGATTCATAGCTGTAGCGGTAGTTGTGACGTACACGCACATAACCACGATGTGGCGCGAATGAGTAACGTACCGGTAAACAATTATACGGCATTTTGGGGCGCATTGGGTTGTTCTTGTTTTGCTTTCTAAATTCTGAAAACGATGGACATACTCAAACAAATCCTTTTCTCCGATTTAGGAACACCATGCAACAACATGGCATTGTTGTGCTTTCGGATCTTACTGGCGGTAGCGCTCTTTGGCGTTCACGGGATGAAAAAATTCCGTATCGAAAACGGACAACCGGAACAGGTTCCGAATCCGTTGCAATTGCCTGAAAAGCTAAATCGTTTTGTCGCGACTTTTTCAGATACGGTGGTTCCGGTTTTTATGATTCTGGGACTTGGCACCCGATTTATGATTTTGCCCACCATTGGCGTAACAGCCATCGGTTATTTTGTAGTACACCGAAAGGACTCGCCCGAAGTGCGCGATGTTCCCTATATGTACACCTTGTCTTTATTGCTACTTCTGGCACTCGGTGCCGGAAAATATTCACTTGATTATTATCTATTAAACCTGATTTAAAATGAAAACAAACATCGGAATGCAACCGGAAAACAGCGCGAAAGTGGTTGCTGTTTTAACCCAGGTACTCGCAGATGAATTTATACTGTATACCAAAACAAAAAAAGCCCATTGGAATATCGAAGGACCTGATTTTTACAACAAACACCTCTTTTTCGAACAACAATACAAAGCATTGGACGAAATTGTAGATACGGTAGCCGAACGTATCCGTATTTTAGGCCATTATGCACCCGGAACCTTAAAAGAATATCTGGCGCTGACGCATCTTACGGAAGAATCCAGAGCAAAAAACGACAGTACCGGTTATATAACAGACTTATTGGCCGATCACGAAAGTATTATCATTCACCTGCGGGAAAACATCAACCGTTTTGCTTCGGAGTTTCACGATGCGGGAACCAGCGATTATATTACCGGACTTTTAGAAAATCACGAAAAAATGGCCTGGATGCTTCGGGCACATCTAAACTAAGACTATGGAATTACAAAAAAATATTGGCTATGTAACCCTGCTGCTCACCATGATAGCAGGGTATTGTGACACGGTGACATTCGTCGCGGCCGATTCGATATTTTCGGCACACGTTACCGGAAACTTTATCGTATTTGCCTATCAGATCATTAAAGGTTCGGAAATACACGCGTGGATCAAATTACTAACCTTTCCCGTGTTTATTATCGCGGTGATTACCGGAGGCCGAATCGCTTTAAAAGCAACCAATCGGTATACCCTCCTTTTTTGGGAAGGCGTATTATTACTGCTGAGTGGTATCGCGTCCTATGTTTTTGGCTATATGGACATCTTTACCGAATGGGCGATGTATGCCGTTGCCTTAACAACCGTATTTGGAATGGGATTGCAAAATGCCTTCGGAAAGTTATACAGTAAGGAAACACACGGTCCTACAACCATGATGACGGGTAATGTGACACAAGCTGCACTTGATTTGGGAAATCTGATTAAAAACGGTTTTAAAGATCCGGAAGTGATTGTGAGTTTTAAAAAACAACTTCTAACCATTATCGGATTTCTGATCGGTTGCTTTTTAGGCGCCATTGCCGGAAAGCTTTTTGGTTTGGGCACCTTAATCATACCCGGAGTAGCGATGATCATTTGTTATTTGTACCACCGAAACAACTAGGGAAACCCGACTATGAATTTGCAGATTTCTGATAATAGAGTATCTTTAAACAATGAATTATAATCCCCTAAACGCTGCTAAAAATCCCGTATATCGCCTTTCGATAGTGCTTTTGTTTTGGGCAAATCTAAACGGACATGCACAAACAATTGACGATCCAAGGCAATTACAGCTCAAAATAGCAACGGCAAAAAATGATTCGGAAAAAGTCGAATTGCTTCTGGATTTAAGCAGCTACTTTCTTAACAAACCCGGCGAGTTTAAAACCGATCTTCGAAGTGCCGATTCGGTTAATGCCCAGGCGGGTCTGTTAAGCGATCGTTTGGGGTATAAAATAGGAAAAGGGAAATCCATTCTTTTAGAAGCGCAGATTCTCCGGGAAAAAGGCGTTACACAAAAGGCGTTACTAAAGGCAAAAGAAGCCCTTGCTTATGCCAAAAGCAACAATCTAACCGAATTACAGGCTCAAAGTTATGCCGAGCTTTCGATCTATGATTCCGAACTGGATGAAAAAATCCGCTATAAAGAAATGGCCATTGCGCTTTTTAAAAAAGCCGGTTTAGTCGAAAAACAAGCGACAACCTTAAAGGAGCTTGCCGAGTTATATACCATTAATGAAAATAATGCCAAGGCCGAACCGCTGTTAAAAGAAGCATTGACGCTTTATAAATCGATACAATATCCAAAAATCCAAGGGGTTTATAACCTGTTATCGGAAGTAAATACCCAAAAAGCAAACTATCCGGAAGCCTTAAAATATGGGATTTTAGCCGAAAAAACAGCACTGACACTCAACGATAATTCGTTACAGTTAAGTTCCATTTACAATCATGTGGGGCTGGTGTATTATTACCTGCGCCAAAATGATGATGCCGAAGAATATTGGTATAAGGCATTGGAAATCGCAAAATTTCATAAGGATACTGAATACGTACGGACCATTGGTGAAAACCTGTGTTCCATGCTGATCCGGCAAAAAAAGGAGCAAAAAGCACTTCAGTTGATCAACGAAATGCAGCGCCACTTTCCAACCGCAAATATCCAGCGGTTGATGAAAGAAAATTACCTGTTGTTTAATATTTACCGGATTTTAAAAAACAATACCATGGCCGGTTTCTATTATAAAAAACTGGCGGCTTATTATGGTGAAAATGCCGATAAAAACGGAAACAGCATCGCCATTTTGCGAAGCTTTGCGTCCTATCATTACCAGATTAAAAAGTACGATGATTTTTATCGAACCATCAAAATTTTGGATTCGTTGGCAGCCGGAAGTGGCAATAATCTAATCCGATCCGAAAGTTATCTGATCTGGTTTAAAGCCGATTCGGCTCGTGGGAAATATATCGATGCGATCAAGCATTATCAGCTGTATAAAAGTCTGTCCGATTCGGTTTTTAAAGGCGAAAAAAGCAAGCAAATCAACAGTCTTCAGATCGAATTTGAAAGTGCCAAAAAAGATCGGAATATCGATTTGCTGAAACAACAGGCGAAATTACAGGAAATAAAAATCCATAACGATACCATTATCCGCTACGTTTTTATAGCGAGTGTGGTACTGTTGATCCTGTTTCTCCTATTGCTTTACAACCGTTTCCGATTAAAAAAGAAAACAAACGAGCAACTGGAAATCAAAACGCAGCAGATTAACGAGCAAAACGAACTCAACAAAAAAATGCTCATTGAAAAGGAATGGCTGTTAAAAGAGATCCACCATCGGGTCAAAAACAACCTTCAGATTGTGATTAGCCTACTCAATACGCAATCGGCTTATCTGGAAAACGAAGACGCACTGATGGCGATACAAAATAGTCAGCACCGAATGCACGCGATGTCGCTGATTCATCAAAAATTGTATCAATCCGATAACCTGTCCAATATCGATATGTCCTGGTATATTTATGAATTGATTGGCTATATGCGGGAGTCTTTTGACACCGATTCGAAAATCAATTTTGTATTGGATACCGAAAAAGTATATCTCGATGTCGCGCAAGCGGTTCCACTAGGTTTGATCATCAATGAAGCCATTAATAACGCCATCAAATATGCGTTTCCGGCCGACCGAAAAGGTACGATCTGTATTGCTCTTAAAAACACCGGCGACGCGAATTATCTCTTGCGGATTGCCGATGACGGGGTGGGTCTTCCGGACGATTTTGACGAAACGGAACGCAATTCCCTAGGCATGAATTTAATGACGGGATTAACCAATCAGATTGACGGAAATTTCACCCTTAAAAACGATAACGGACTGGAAATCAAAATTACATTTACACGAAATTCTGAATTTGAAGGGACTACCGAAAATTCAGAAATCATATAATTTAACGGATGAAGGAGAAAATTCTAATTGTAGAAGACGAGTTTATAGTCGCAAACGATTTAAAAATCATGCTCATTAAAGCGGGCTATCAGGTAACCGGCATTGCCTCTTCTGTCGTTCAGGCGCGTAAATTAATCGAAACCAAAAAACCCGATTGGGTTTTGTTGGACATCATGCTTAAAGGCGATCTAACCGGAATCGATCTGGCGTGGGAACTGCGCGAAATGCAATTACCTTTTCTGTATATTTCGGCCAATACCAATCAATCCACGCTCGAAGCGGTTAAAGAGACCCATCCCTATGGTTTTATGGTAAAACCGTTTCGGGAACGGGATCTGGTGGTGATGCTCGACATTGCCAAATACCGGTATGACGAAGAAAAAGGCACGTTTACCTCGATTGCGCCAACTGTTCCCGATACCGAAATTGAAGGGATCATTGGTACGAGTGCACTTTTAAAAGACGTGATCGAAAAAATAAAAATTGTTGCCCCGGCGCAAACTTCCGTGCTGATTTTAGGCGAAAGTGGTACCGGAAAAGAACGCGTAGCCCATGCGATTCACGATCTTTCCACGCATAAAGCCAATGCCATTGTGGTGGTGAATTGCGCCGCTTTACCACAATCGTTAGTCGAATCGGAACTTTTCGGACATGAAAAAGGAGCCTTTACCGGCGCCAATACCTTGAGGATCGGAAAGTTTGAACAAGCGCATAACGGTACGATTTTCCTCGATGAAATTGGGGAATTACCACTGGATTCGCAGGTCAAGCTATTACGCGTTTTACAGGAAAAAGAAATCCAGCGATTGGGCGGTTCATCAACCGTAAAAGTAAATGTTCGCGTCGTAGCCGCAACCAACCGATCGCTCGAAAAAGAAGTTGCCGAAGGTCGTTTCCGACTGGATTTGTATTACCGTCTGAATGTCTTTCCGATTGAATTGCCATCTTTAAAGGATCGCAAAGAGGATATCGAAGCATTGGCCTATTATTTTCTTACTAAATATGCCGCCAGTGCCCGAAAAAACGTTACCGGTATCAGTCCTTTTGCCCTATCGCAATTAATGCAGTACGACTGGCCGGGAAATATTCGCGAACTGGAACATCTTATCGAACGAAATGTATTGCTGACGCGCTCCAATGAAATTGAAAAATTTGACCTTCCGTCGAATGCCGTTAATCCGTTATCCGACAATAGCGCTACGTTAAAATCGATGGAAGAAATGGAAAAAGAACACATCATGGCGGCATTGCAAAAATGCGGCGGAAAAGTCTCCGGTCCGGGTGGTGCCGCCGAACTTTTAAAAATGCAACCGCAAACACTGTTCTCAAAAATGAAAAAATTAGGAATTAAACAAGGATACGAATAAAACTATGGAAACGATACAATTAGAATTAGACGAAAAAAACCGCGGCGCTTTTAACCTTTATGTCGACGGTAAAAAACTGGGCGAAATGACCGTGAGCCTTAATGATACTGTGCTTACCGTTTATCATACCGGTGTAGAACCGGAAGCCGAAGGAAAAGGATACGCCAAGCTTTTACTAAACGAAATGACCGCCTATGTCCGCGCCAATGGGATGCAAATTATACCGCTTTGTCCGTATGTACATGCGCAGTTTAAAAAACACCCGGAGGAATACCAGGACATCTGGAAAAAATAAAACGATAGCTTATGAATTTAGAAACGATAGCCGCCGGTTTACCATTAACCGAGGCCAAAAAAGTACTGATCCTACTTCACGGACGTGGTGCCGGAGCCAATGATATCCTTTCGCTAACGCAGTATTTGAACGTAAGTGATTTTGCCTGGATCGCCCCTCAGGCCGATAATCGTACCTGGTATCCGTATTCTTTTTTAGCACCATTGGAGCAAAACGAACCGTCACTTTCGAACGCGTTGGAAACCCTCACACAAATTGTTTCCGAACTGGAAAAAAGCGGTTTTGAAAAAGAAAATATGTATTTCCTCGGATTTTCACAAGGTGCTTGTCTTACCTTGGAGTTTACAACCCGAAATGCAGCGAAATACGGCGGTATTGTTGCTTTTACCGGCGGATTAATTGGTGATAAGGTGTATCCGGAACACTACAACGGAAGCTTTGATCAAACACCAGTATTTATCGGTACGAGTGATCCTGATTTTCATGTTCCGATAGAACGGGTTAATGAAACGGAAATCGTGCTTCAAAAAATGGGCGCTAATGTGACCAAAAAAATCTATCAAAACATGGGACACACCATTAATCAGAATGAAATTGATCTCGTTAACCAACTTATTTTTGCTGCGAAATAATGATAGTCATCACCCGAATTTACAGTGACAAGAATGGCGACAGTCATTTTGAGGATTTCGAAGTTCCGTTGCACAACAAAGGCGCAATCGGTTTTTTATCGGATGACGAAACCGTAAAATCCATCGTTTTTAGAGAAGTCAGCCCTTCCTATGATTACGATTTTCATACGGCACCCGACCGTCAGTATATTATTTTACTCGATGGCGGTGTTGCCATTGAAACCTCATTAGGCGAAAAACGAAACTTCCCTACCGGTTCAATTTTATTGGTCGAAGACACCACCGGCAAAGGACATAAAACCAAAAATCTGGAACCGAAATTGCGAAAATCAATCTTTGTAAAACTATAACAATGGAAAAAGAAACCGTACGAATCGAAAACTTTAGTGATGCTGTTTTTGCCATCGCCATTACCCTTTTGGTGCTGGATTTACAGGCACCGGAAGCCGATACGATCCAAAACGGTTCGGAATTGCTCACTTTTTTAAAGAATCAGTGGACGACCTATCTTGCTTTTACGCTTTCTTTTTTCAGTATTTTTATCATGTGGGTCAACCACCACAAAATTTTCAAACAAATCTACAGTCGGAATACCGCTATCATGTTTGCCAATGGACTGATTTTATTTCTGGTGGCGGCCGTTTCCTTTCCTACCGCACTACTAGCTCGCTTTTTTGGTGGTGAAGCGGCCAACGTAACCGTAGCAGTTTACACCGGGATTTTTGTGCTGATCAATATTGCTTACAATCTATTGTGGTGGCTTGCCGGTTCCGATAAAAATTTACTGCGTCCGGGAATTACCGATAAGGCGATCCGCAAAATCAGGAATAATTATGCCTACGGACTCCCCACCTATCTGATCGCTTTTGGTATTTCGTTTCAGTTTCCGGTAGCCGCCTTAGCCATCAACATGATCTTGCTTTTATTTTGGGCGATCTCCTCCGGAAAAATAAATTTCCAAGAAGAATGATCAACTTATGTAGTGTTCTTTTTTAATCCCCAATTTCTGCATTTTCGAAATCAGCGTCGTACCGGGTAAACCCAATACAACCGCAGCGCCTTGCGGACCGAAGATTTTTCCACCGCATTTTTTAACGACTTTTAAAATATGTACTTTCTCTACTTCCTGTAGTGTGGCCGTATAGCCTTCCGTTTCCGTATTGGTTGTTTCCGTTTTAAACACCGTTGGAAATGGCATCTCCTTGATCACCTCTTCTTTAGCAAACAAAATACTGCGTTCTACCATATTCTCCAGTTCACGTACGTTTCCCGGCCAGGCATTGGCCATCATACTTTTTAGTACTTTTTTAGAAAACCCTTTGCTCTTTTTTCCTGTTTTAAGCGAATGCTTTTCCAAAAAGAATTGGGCCAGCAGTGCTATATCTTCCGGGCGGTCGCGTAAGGCCGGAAGTGCGATCGGAAAGACATTTAACCGATAAAACAAATCACTCCTAAAACGCCCTTCGGCGACTTCTTTTTCGAGTGATCGGTTGGTTGCCGCAATCACTCGTGTATTTATTTTTAAGGTGTTTTTACCCCCAATCCGTTCTATTTCTTTTTCCTGTAACACGCGAAGTAGTTTGCCTTGAAGTTCCAACGGCAACTCTCCTATTTCGTCCAGGAAAATCGTACCGTTAGCCGCTTGTTCAAATTTGCCGATTCGCGTAGCCGTAGCACCTGTAAAAGCGCCTTTTTCATGGCCAAACAATTCACTTTCGATTAGATTTTCAGGAATCGAAGCACAATTCACCGTAATCAGTTTTTCGGTAAAAGCCGGTGATAATTGATGAATCGCGTTTGCAATCAGTTCTTTGCCCGTTCCGGTTTCACCAAAAATCAAAACCGTCGACGCTGATGGCGCCACTTGTGTTATTAGTTCGTAAACCGCTTGCATGGCACTACTGTTTCCAATGATTCCATAAAAACCTTGATGTGATGGGACAAGCGTTTCCGGTTCTTTTGCTACAACCCGCTTTTTTAAAAGTGCTAATTCCGCCTGATTACTTTCGTAGGTCGATATCATTTTAAGATTCCCTACGGTTATGGCAAGTTGCATTGAAATTCCCCGTAGCATCCGATTGGACTCCCGGGTAAAAACCGATGCATTTTTAAAAAACAGAAAAAGTACCGTTTGATCACCCTTCCTAATCGGCAAACAAATTCCGATTCCATTTTTAATTCCTTTCGCCGCAATCGGATCGAGGTACGCCGGAAGTGGCTTTTTTCGTTCCGAAAGCGTTTTTAAATCCAAAACAACGGTATCGGCGGTATCCAAACAACTATCAAAAAAGCCATCGGTAACCGGATAGCCTATGTCTTCTATGGGCTTTGGCGTACTATAGTGGTAGAAAATCCGGTATTCTGCTTCCTTTTGCTTGGATGAAGCGATGATCAAATCTTCAAAGGCAAAATGATCTTTTAGTACGCCACCAACAACCGTATGCAATTCGTCGTGGGTTACGACTCCGGAAAGTGCATGACAAACCGACAAGACCAGTTGTTGTTCCCGTTCGCGTTCCTGTAATCGGTTCATCATTATCGCCACTTGATCATTCGGATTTTCCATAAGTAAGTCGTTGGTATCGCTTTATGCTGTAACAGGGTAAATTTAAGAAATAGCCCGTAGTAATCCGCTATTCTTTTCCGAAATAAAACAGAAAAACACGCATAAAATTACGATATATCGTATCAATAAAAACGACACACTTCAAATTAAAAATCTAAAAAACAACACTTTAAACAAAACGGAACAGGATTTGGTTTGTATTTATCCGAAAATCATCCGGCAATCGCACTTCTTAATTTAGATTAACCGATTTCCGGGTATCACCGTCGTAAATTTGTAAAAGAATCGCAATAACCAAATACATAACATCATGGAAAACAACATTTTAGGCTTACATCATATTACCGCCATCGCCGGAGATGCGAAACGCAATTTCGACTTTTATTCCAAAATAATGGGATTACGGTTTATCAAAAAAACCGTCAACTTTGACGATCCGGGAACCTATCACTTTTATTTTGGTGACGAAATTGGAAGTGCCGGAACCATTCTAACGTTTTTCCCTTGGGGAGAAGGCATTCAGCAAGGACGAAAAGGAACCGGAATGGCTACCGAAATCGGCTATTCTGTTCCCAAAGGAAGTCTTGATTTCTGGCAAAAACGTTTTGAACAGTACAACGTCATTCACAATAAACCGGCGGAAAAGTTCGGAGAAAAATACCTTACGTTTTTAGATCCCGACGGATTAAAACTCGAACTAATCGAATCGAAAACCGGCGATAACCGTAAACCCTGGGAAACCGATGAAATCAAAGCTGATGTGGCAACACTAGGTTTTCATAACATTACGCTGACCTTAAACAACATTCAACCTACGGCAGCGATTTTAACCGAGATATTCGGCTATACCTTACTCGAACAGGATGTAAACCGTTATCGCTATGCCACGACAGCTGTCGAAAATGCGGCTATTGTCGATTTAGTAGAATTACCCGAAGAAAAACGCGGTTATGTAGCCAACGGATCGGTACACCACGTCGCTTTTCGCGTAAAAGATGACACCGTTTTAATGCATTTCCGCGAAAAAATCGAGGCCTATGGTTTATCGATTACGCCACAAATTGACCGAAATTATTTCCATTCCCTTTATTTTAGAGAACCAGGAGGTGTTTTGTTTGAACTCGCAACCGAAAATCCTGGTTTTATGGTAGACGAAAGTTTGGAAGAGCTAGGAAAAAACTTAAAACTTCCGGTGCAATACGAACCGAACAGAGCCAGTATCGAAGCGCATTTGGTTCCTATTAATTAAATAGCTAACACCTGACAGGTTTTAACACCCAACACCTGACAGGTTTTTGAAACCTGTCAGGTGTTGCTACAACCGATGCTCATTTTTCCGCAAATACTGCATTGCTTCCCGAACCGCTTCTAAGGTGCTTTTAGGGCTAAATCCAAGTTCGGTTCGTGCTCTGGTGATATCAAAATTCTGCTGTAATCCCGAAAACATCGCAATGTCTTTTGTAGTGATAACAGGCGCTTTGCCTATGAGCGTACTTGTTGTTTCCATCAACCAGGCTACCGTATACAATATCGGTTTCGGAACCCCCATCGGAAGCTTTAAGCCTAATTCCGGGAACAATTCCTGTGCGATTTTAGTGGTTTCTTTTATCGAGGTACACTGTTCGTTAGCCAAAATATAGCGTTCACCATTGCGGCCTTTGGTAGCCGCCAGATAACAGCCTTCGGCCACATCGTTGACATCAATCCAGTTTAAGGTAATATTGGTTTCGACCGGTATTTGCTTTTTTAAAATCAGACTAATAATGTTGTAGGACACATTGAGCGGTGCAAAAGCAACCCCGCCTATCATCGCCGACGGTAATACGGCAACCAATTCAATTTGATGCTTTTTGGCCAATTCGAACGCCAACTTTTCACCATCGTTTTTAGAATTGTAATACATATCCCGACGATCGGTATTATAACCGTTACTTTCCTTTGTGGGAAGCTGTTTGTAGTTTAAAGCGGCAATCGAACTCACATAAACAATCCGCTTCACACCGGCTTCGGCGGCCGCTTCTATCGTATTTCGGGTGCCTTCCATATTGACTTCATAAATTTCCTTCTTCGGATCTTTTGCCCATAGTTTAAACGAAGCGCCCACGGCATAAAACGTATGCACACCTTGTAAGGCTTTTACAAACGAAGCTTTATTCGTAATATCGGCTTGTACCACTTCGCAATTCAAGCCCACAAACGGCTCTTTGTTTTTCGTATTGCGTACCGAAGCGCGTACCGGGATTCCTTTTGCAAGTAGTAATCGTACCAGATTATTCCCTAAATGCCCGTTTGCACCCGAAACCAGTGCCAATTGATGCTGTTCCATTTCTGTTGATTTTAAATGATACGGCAAAGTTCTGCCTTGATCCTCTAAAACCACTTCACAAATGTTACCTAATGATTTGTTTGCGGATACGGCTTAAACTTTTTGGGTTCATACCTAAAAAAGAGGCGATATATTGTACCGGAACATGATGTACGATTTCCGGTTGGACATCGATGAGCTTTTTATAACGCTGCTCTGCCGTGAGCGTTGCCAGTTCTTTCGAACGGTTTTCATTGTACGATAACGATTGCTGAAAAACAAAAATGCTAAAGTCTTTAAATACCGGACTTTCCTGGGTAAGTCTATCCAGATCGGCTTTTGTAATGCGCAACAACTCACAGTCGGTTATACATTCCAGGTTTTCACCGGATACCGTCTGATTACTAAAGTGAGTATACGAAGTAATAAAACCCGGCGGACAATTGATATGTGTGGTCACCTCATCTCCTTTGTCGTTATAATAAAACAAGCGTACAAATCCCGAAACCACAAAATACAGGTATTTCGGTATTTTTCCTTCCTCCTCGATAATTTGATTTTTAGATACGGATACGGCCGACAAATACTGTCGGCACAAGGCTTCATCTTCCGGACTGAGGATTACGTTTTGGGAAATAAGTTGCAATAACGGTTCGTACATGTTTTTGTCTTCTATGAATTTCACAAAGTTAGCCGACTTCTGCGGAATTAAAAAGTGAAAAAAGGAGCTTAAAAAACACCCGACCCGTTTTAGAAACCTGTCGGGTGCTTTTTATCTACCAAAACCAGGTAGTTCTACGGTTTTACACATCAGGTAGTTCTACGTTTTCGCAGCCAAATGCGCCATCCTATATTTGGTATGAGTCCTAAAATCATTACCAACATTAATTATTAAAGTCGATGGCACTTATCAATTTTTTCGCCAATCCCGATAGCTATACACCGGGATACTACACTACTATTTTAGATGCAGCAGCAGCAATTGCATCGCCATTTCTGGTTCAACAAAAATACCAGACCTTTCCCGGAGTAAACGTATCCGGTACACAAGTTGCTTATAACGGTACGCTTTTTAATGTCAGTACCAATTATATCAATCCGTCTCCCGATTATTATATCCAGGCTCCGGATGCTTTCTTAAATGTATGGCCTAAGCCAAGAATCGATTACTTTCCAAATGCAGCCTACGATCCCACAACCAATACCTTTAATGCTTTTATCGACTGTGTAGGTTACGGATCGCGTGTGCTTATCGCTACCGGCAGCGACGATCCGGCACAAAATGCGCTTCGCTTGTTTGAGAGTCAGGTAAATCCCGATGCTGCCCATTTTTCCGCACCAGGCTGGGTTCCTATGGCTTTTGAGTTTGCAGTGGCTTTACCGGTGCTTCGTCCGGGACGCTGGAGTTATGTTTGCGGTAGCGTTTATGTTCCCGGCATTCAAAAACAGGAATCGGATAAAGTCTATAACGGTGCTGCCAAAGGCGGATTCTCCGGAGCTCAGGCAGGTGATATCGTTTGTATGGCCTACGAACAAGCCGAATCCAACGGGCATTTTATGGTGCTTACCCAAGCCCCACAGCCGGTATCGTTGAGTTTGTTTCAGAACTTAGACTCCAGAGTTGCCAATGCTTATCGCATTTCGGTATACGACAGTACGGCATCCGGTAGTTCGCTACACTTTAACGATTCCCGTAGGACTGATAACGATACTGATTCCGGCGTGGGCTATGGCGAGCTCTATTTTTTCACCAATAGCAGCGACGAGCCGATTGGCTTTATTTTCGGTCCGGTGGCAGGCGGTATGGAACCACCGCACTATTTGTATGATCCCAACGTTGCCCAAACGTCCAAACTGGAAGTTATGGCCATAACACTTGGCCGTTTTCAATAAAACGGTCGAGCTGGCAAGGCTTTTGATTCAGAATATCATTAAAAATCATAATGCTATAACAGTTTTGTTGTAGCATTTTTTAATATAATAAACGCCTGATTTTGTTTACTCGATACAAACACAGCTATCAAAAAGTCTTAGTATAGTCTGCAAATTACTTTTTCTGCTTCTTTTTCTTTTTTTACCTTACGGATTCTAAGGAATCATTAAAAGTTGAGTATCTGTCAGCGTACTTGCTTTTAAAACTTTCTTTTTCTCTCCTAACAAATTTAACTGTTAACGATTACAGTTGTTTATATAAATCGTCTTGCTTTTCCTTAGTAGCTATACTGTCTAACAGACGCTGCTTGCTAAGAGGAAGCTGACATTAAATTATTACGTTACAAACAGATAATGTTCCCATGGCATAGAATTTAAAAGTCTCTCCTACTATTTCCCCAGTACATTTAAACCTTTTGAGAATAATAATCTCCTCAAAAGTGTCTCCTCAACTGTCTCATACATAGCTTTAATATTTTGAAATTATGTTCTTAAGTCATCAATCGTAAATCATAAACTAGGCCATAGGTATCAGAAAGGCTTTAGATTATGATAAAATGGAAGATCTGGTCAGCCAGTACTATTACAAATACAATTCAAACTATAATAAAATACATGTTTATGAAAAACTATATACTATTTTCAATTGTGCTATTAAAAACAGTTTTACTTTTTTCCCAAAGTGTTAACCAAAAACAGTGGTTGGCTGTAAAGGGACCTAATTATACTACCAATGAATATCTGGCTTATCCGCATTCTAATACGGATTTATCTTTAACAGAGGCTGTGGTACAACTCCCTCAACAACCTTTTTCGTTTATTCCCTTAATTGATTTTTATGGCGAAGGAAGAATTGAAGGGGACGGATTTGCTTTAGGATTTAAAAGTGCCTACAACATCAATCTTCAGTATAAATTGGTTAGTAAAGGCCCAGATACAGGACGTCGAATCCCAAACAGGATACCGGTTGCTTCCTACGATGGCGAACTGGGTCTCTCCAAATATGTTGCTAACGATAAGGTAACAACAATTACCTTAACTGAATCCCATCTCCAGCAAAATACTGTTCAGGAAATGACCCGAATGATACGTAAAGACGGTTTGGGGAAAATTATTATCTATGGTTATAGCAGTACCGATACCGGAATTGAAATACTCGAAAAAGAATTAGCAAAAATTGATTTTCACTATACTCCCAATTATGTATTAAGATCGCCTTATAATGAAACTAAGGGACTCCCTTATGAGCCAAGAGTGTATAAAAGTAAAAAAATTAAGGTAACCGGTAAAAATGTATTAACCTCCTTAAACCCAAAAACAGATTTGGGTATTACTCAGGCGAATATGGTTACACTTAATTATTCGAGTCTGCTGGCTTTAAATGCAGATCTGACTGGAGGAATTAAAGGGACAATTGACAAACCGGGAGGAAAAATTGAGGTCGTAGTTTATGCTTATGACTATAAGCAGAATGATGGCATTCAGAAAGTGTATGCAATGAATCAACCGGTAAATGATAAAATAGTTTATAAAGCCTATAGCGATGTTACCAGTACGGATACTTATATCGAAAAAACGACTAAAATTCCATACGGATTTGCCCGAACTTTTAATGGAATTTATCGGACACTGGGTGAAACTGACTCTAATAATGTAAAATTACTTGGCGGAAATTCTAGAAGTGGTTGGAAGAGTGCCGATTGTGAGAGTCCAATTTTAAGAGGAATTACATGGTTTAAATGGAAAGTACAATCTCTTTTTTATAATAATATTCCTTATAGCTGTAAAAACGTTATAACACAATTCCGATCAGGGAAACATCCTGTACTAATAAAAGTCACTATTAAAGATGCCACTTTGTATGATTTAAAAATACCCGGTGTTACCAATTATAACCTAATAAACCTTATTGAAGATAATTCCGAAAATCCTATAGAATATAAAGCCCTAAAAAAAATAAAAATTACTGTTTTAGAATCACCTAATGAACATAAGGAGGCCAACGCATATAAGGAAAAAATAATGCCAATAATAAAAGATGTAAATAGATATTACACTGCAAAAACAGGTAACATACCCAATCCTGAGATTACTGCAGAAATTGGAAACCCAAGAATTTTATTTAATAATGTTGAATTAATTATAAAAAAAGGAAGTGCCGAAAAATATGATATTAATTTAGAGGCCGATGTGTATAAAACGGAGGCCGAGATAAGTAATAACGATGATGAAATCATCCAAATAATATATACAAATAGCTTAGGAGTTCGTGGCATGCCCCCATCTATAGTAATGAGAGGTTATACTTCCTGTATAGGAGACGCAATTAAAAATGATCATTATTCTATTCTTCCCTATAGGGATATTTTCAAAGGGTACCCTTCAGACGCAAGTACTGATGCGCACATGCTTGCTCATGAATTAGGTCATTATTTTGGTTTATTTCATCCATTCCAAGGCGAATGTGCTCAGACCAACGGAGGTGATATGATTTCCGATACTCCGCCGGCTATTGGTCCATCTTGGTATGTTGGAGTAAAAAATCCTTGTGAAAATGCCCCTTACCAATGTAATGGGATGAGAAGACAAATTGAAAATCTTATGGATTATGGACCTTGCGGATGGTTATTTACCGAAGAGCAGGCGAGACGAATAAACACTAGAATAAATACAAAACCAAGCTTATTTACAAGATTAATGACCTACGATACCGCCGTTGATCCAGATGATATAACAATTACCCTTATAGATAAAAGACATGGCGAACTGAGAAGAAAAAGAAGCTTGTCCGATCATGATTTCGTTATCGAAATATCTTCTTCCGATTCGAATAGTGATTATCGTGATTTAAAAATTATTTCTAATGTTTCCGAAAATGTAACAATACAAATACATAATCTTAATTCGACTCTTGTTTATGAAAATAACGTTAGGGTAGAAGAAGGTCAAAACAATTTCAAAATAGCAGCCAGCCTCTTTAAACCGAACACGCTGTACATCGTATCCTGTACAAATGAACATACAACAGAACACATAAAATTCATTTCACGACACTATTAGGATAAGAACTTTATACTAATGAATTGAGTCCGTTTATTTCGAGCACAAATCTACAATTCATAAAAAACACAAACTGCAACCTTTTAGGTTGTAGTTTTTTGTATGTCCTACTTTAAAACTTGTAATAAAACATAATCAATTAAATAAAAAACAGCCTTAACTCGCGGACAATTAAGATGTTTTTGAGGTCAATTATCAGTATCTCCTGGGTTTAAAAAAACAGCTTTATATAGTTATTGATCATTCTCAAACCAAAATAAAAAACACTGATTATCAACACAAAAATCATATTTTAAAAATCAAAAATGATCTTTAAAACGATCAAAACACAAACAGCACTCTTCTATAAACATGACATTTATTATCTTTTTTGGTATATCAAATAGGTAATTTTAAAAATGTCTAATATGTGTTTGATAACTGATGAAAAAATTACTAAACAGTATGCCTCGCGCCTTAATTATTCCCCTATTCATTATAGGTGGTATAGCCGTAGGGCTGAGTGCTTATGCGCTATATATGTCACGAATGCATTCCTATCTATCCGACGATCCGGCGGCGTGTATAAATTGTCATATAATGACGCCTTACAATCAGTCGTGGACGCACAGTTCCCATCATTTACAGGCTACCTGTAATGATTGTCATGTGCCTCACGATAACGTTCTAAAAAAATATGCTTTTAAAGCGATGGATGGTCTAAAACATGCCACGGTATTTACAGCCCGAAGCGAACCACAGGTTATTCGTCCCCGTACCGCCAGTCATAAGGTAATTATGGATAATTGTATCCGATGTCATACCCAACTCAATACCGAGTTGGTAAATACCGGAATGATTGGCTATACGGAGGCTCGAAACGGTGCCGGAAAAGCCTGTTGGGATTGCCACCGGGAAGTCCCGCATACCGTTGTAAGCAACCTTTCGTCGTCTCCAAATGCAATTGCACCGCTACCGGAATCCCCTGTCCCGGATTGGTTGAAAACACTTATAAAAAAATAGGAACCAAAATATAGAAACATTATGTTCAGAAAATTAGCAGAATCGATAAAACGCAAACCGATCATCGGCTGGGGGATATTTGCCGTTGCAATGGTTGCCGTATTTATGTTAGGACTATTAGCGGCCTCTATTACCGAGCGTAGAGCCGAAATCGCCACATTACACAACAATCGGGTGGTCGAAATAACCGGAATTAATCCGAAAAGTGAGGAATGGGGACTTAATTACCCCCGTGAATACAACACCTGGAAAAAGACCCAAGAGATGGATTTCCGCAGTAAATACCTCGGCAACACCTTCGAAGATATTCTTGAAAAACGTCCCGAAATGGTTGTTCTTTGGGCGGGTTATGCTTTTGCCCGCGATTATGCAGCACCACGCGGACATATGTATACCATAGAGGACGTACGCCATACACTCCGAACAGGTGCGCCAGAAAACGGAAAGGGCGAAATGCAACCCTCTACCTGCTGGACTTGTAAAAGTCCCGATGTTCCCCGAATGATGCAGGAATCGGGTATCGCAAATTTTTATAAAACACCATGGAGTCAAAACGGTAGCGAGATTGTCAATCCATTAGGATGTGCTGATTGTCACGATCCCAAAACAATGAAACTGACCATTACCCGTCCTGCTCTGATTGAAGCTTTTGAACGTCAGGGAAAAGATATAGCCGAAGCGACACCTCAGGAGATGCGTTCTTTGGTTTGCGCACAATGTCATGTTGAATACTACTTTAAAGGCGACGGTAAATACCTTACTTTCCCATGGGATGGTGGTATGACCGTTGAAGCGATGGAAAACTATTATGACAATGTGAATCATACCGATTGGGTACACCACCTAAGTAAAGCCTCAATGCTAAAAGCCCAACATCCCGACTACGAGATGTACCTTCTCGGGCCTCATGCGCAACGCGGACTTAGTTGTGCCGATTGTCATATGCCGTACAAAGCAGAAGGAGGTATCAAATATTCAGATCATCAAATCATGAGTCCGCTAAAAAATATTTCTTCAACTTGTCAGACCTGTCATCGCGATAGTGAGGATAATCTCAAAAAATATGTCTATGAATATCAGGATAAGGTATTGGAGATCCGAAACCGCATCGAAAAAGAACTGGCAAAGGTTCATATTATGGCAAAAACAGCATGGGATAACGGAGTTGACAAAGCAAAAATGGAAGGCCCGTTAAAATTAATCCGTCAGGCGCAATGGCGTTGGGATTTTGTAGGGGCTTCACACGGAGCTTCGTTCCATGCTCCCGTCGAATCGCAACGAATTCTGGCACATAGTCTCGATCTTACTATGCAGGCACAGTTGGAATTACAAAAGGTATTATTTCCGCTTGGAGTAACCGACATCGTTATGCCCGACATTTCAACAAAAGAAAAAGCACAAAAGTATGTTGGACTTGACATGGAAAAACTTCAGAGTGCAAAAAGTAAATGGCTCGAGACTACGATTCCAAAATGGGTTGAAAAAGCAAAAGCGGAAGGCAAACTAATCTCAAATAATTAAATTCGGTATGAAAAGCAGCACAACAACAACGAAAAACAAACGCAAAATATGGCAAATGCCCTGGGGGTTTCCGGAAAGCAGCCTTATCGTTTGCGGTATCGTTGTTGTTGGCAGCATGCTGCAGCTACTACTTAATGACGGTTTTAATTTTTATTTGCTCACAGCTCCTGTAAATTATTATATCGGAGGGGTTCTTATAGTCACCTGTATTGGTTTATCCTTACTGAAAAAGAATCGCTTTATAAAATGGTTTTCCGGTATTCCGTTTTCCATATGTCTGATTATGGCCCTGTTGCTGCTAAGTCTTATCATGGGATTAACACCTCAGCTAACAGGTGAACAGCCGAATACCGGAACTGTTTTTTCCCGATTGGGTTTTGATCGGATGACCCATTCCTGGGCTTTTGTTCTGATTTACCTTACCATGTTACTCGCTTTAGGGGTGCTAACAGCGCAACGATTGCGAAATTTTAAATGGCGGGATTATACCTTTCATGCCTACCATTTAGGAATATGGCTGGTACTATTTAGCGCGGGACTGGGACATGCCGATATTGAACGTTATATCATGCACGTACCCGAAGGTGAAACCGAATGGCGGGTATATGATGCTTCCAAAAATGTAAAAGAACTTCCAATCGCTATACAGCTTAACGATTTTGATATGGAAGTCTATCCGCCACAGTTGGTGATCATTGACCGTCATAGTGGCGTACCTCAACCCAAAGCCCATCCCGATTACTATCAGATTGATCCCCAAAACACCAGTGGTCTATTAAACGGATGGCGCTTACATCTGGACGAGTATATTCATCAGGCAATTCGTAACAGTGACAGTACGTATCGCGAAATGCCCATGCCGGGAGCGACTCCCGCCGCACGTATCAGTATGCATAACCCTTCTACCGGAGCAAAGCATTCCGGCTGGGTTTGTGGCGGTAATCAGGCGCAACTTTATATGACATTACCGTTAACAGAACATCATTCCGTAGTGATGACGCAAACCGAACCAAAACGGTTTCAATCGGATGTTATACTTTATACACCCGACGGAACCCGAAAAAAGGCAATCCTCGAAGTGAATAAACCCGCTCAGGTGAATAACTGGACGGTCTATCAATACGGCTATGACAATCGGGCTGGAGCATTATCAAAATACAGCAGTATCGAACTTGTTTATGATCCGTGGAAGTTTGCTGTTTACATTGGATTCGGACTAATTGCCTTGGGGGCTATTACGATGATCTGGAATGGCAAAAAAGTAAAGCATACGTATACAAACGATAAACAATCACACGAAATATGACCTGGGATAATTTTACAGGATTTGCACTACTATCCATAACCTGCTGGCTATCGGCAGGTAGTATGCTATACTTTCCGAAGTTTCCAAAAAAGCTTTCCGATGTAATGATGCTTTTTGGTCTGTTACTATTTGCCTTTTTTATCGTCGGATTATGGATCAAACTGGAACGTCCTCCAATGCGAACTATGGGGGAAACTCGTTTATGGTATTCTTTTTTTCTTGCTGTTTTTGGATACATCACATATCGCCGTTGGAACTATCCCTGGTTGCTTTCTTTTTCGGCGATAATGGCCACAGCCTTTGTGATAGTCAATCTCTTAAAACCTGAAATACATTCCAAAAATCTGATGCCTGCCTTACAAAGCAAATGGTTTGTCCCTCATGTAACGGCTTATATGCTTTCTTATGCCCTATTTGGAGCGACAACTGTAGGTGCAATTATTCAACTCTACAAAACCATTAAAACCAAAAAAGCCGATCCTAAAATATTCGATTTTATCGATAATACGGTCTATGTCGGTTTCGGATTCCTAATCTTAGGCTTACTGATGGGAGCCGTATGGGCCAAAGAAGCTTGGGGACATTATTGGGAATGGGATCCAAAAGAGACCTGGGCTTTTATTACCTCTTTCGCTTATCTGGCCTATATACACCTAAGACTTCTGGGGAAAAAACATGAAAAACTGGCACTATGGTTATTACCTATAGCATTTATTTTGCTCATCATTACATGGATTGGTGTTAATTACCTACCAGCAGCACAAAAAAGTACCCATGTCTACTCCTCTATGGGGCTTTATCTTTTGTATTTTCTTGTGCCTTATCCGAATAAAAACAAATAATATCATTCACAAAAACAATCACTTAGTACATTTTATTTTGTTTATTTGTAAAAATAATCGCAATCAATCAATCAATCAATCAATCAATCAATCAATCAATCAATCACAAACGAACAATTATCCATGAAACGTACTTTATCTGCTATTGCCCTATTGGTAGTGACTTTTGGGGGCATGGTATCCCCCGCATCGGCACAAACAAAATCGAATCTAAAAGAGGACATTTCCAAAGTAGAATCCGGATTGATGCCGACAATTCGCTTCAAAGGCGATCCACTTTGGACATTAGAATCCCGGATGAAACATTACAATATTCCCGGAGTGAGTATTGCAGTGATCAAAAATTCTAAAATCATCTGGAGTAAAACCTATGGTTATGCCGATCTCGAATCTAAAACTCCGGTAGAATCCAATACCTTATTTCAGGCTGCTTCTATGAGTAAACCGGTGAGTGCATATGCCGCATTACAGGTGGTGGAGTCCGGAAAATTAAACCTCGATGCCGATGTCAATTCCTATTTGAAATCCTGGAAGATTCCGGAAAATGAATTCACCAAAGAACAGAAAGTCAGCCTTAAAAATATTGTGAGTCATACTGCCGGTCTTACCGTACATGGATTTGCCGGATATCAGGTTGGCTTCCCATTACCGTCGGTAGTTCAAATTTTAAACGGGCAAAAGCCTGCCAATTCACCGGCTGTTGTTGTAGATAAACGCCCTGGACTTTCCTTTCGGTACTCCGGTGGCGGTTATACCGTTATGCAACAACTTCTTATCGATATTGAAAATAAGGACTTCGCTACTATCTTGTCTGAAAAGGTACTTTTACCGCTGAAAATGAAAAACAGTACTTTTGTTCAGCCGTTGCCAAAAGTTCAATCGGCATTTGCTGCAACTGCATATTCCGCTAATGGAGCAAAAGTTTCGGGAAAATACCATACCTATCCCGAACTGGCCGCAGCTGGTTTATGGACCACAGCCGAAGATCTGGCACAGTTTATCATCGACATTCAAAATACGCTGAATCATAAAAGTACACGTGTTCTTTCTCAAAAAATGGCCGATGCTTTTACAACCCCTTTTATCGATTCGTTTATGGGACTGGGGATTTTCCTCGAAAACAAAAACGGTCAGGTTTACTTTAATCATGGTGGTTGGAATGAGGGTTTTTCCAGTAAGTTCATAGGTAGTAAAACCAGTGGCGACGGACTTGTGGTTTTAACCAACACCAATAAGCCCGAGTTTATAAACGAATTGATTCGCTCGGTGGCTTCGGTATACCAATGGCCCAATTATACAACACCTGCTTACACCATTTTACCGTTAACCCAACAGGATTTTAATGCCGCAGGACGCTACACGTCTAATAAATATGGTTTTTATAAAATTTACCGTGAAAAAGGCAAACTTATGATGATCGATAATATCGAAAAACCGGCCGAGCTTCTTAAAGTATCTGAACACACGTATGCCCTTCGCGACATGCCTTTTACCCTAAAAATCGTTGAAAACACCAAAACGGGAACAAAAGAATTGGTACAGGTTTTTCCTGATGAACCTGCACGTCCCGGAAATCCACAGATAAAAAGCGATGACCAATTACCTTTAGAGTTACTTTTGGAAGGTCAGTTTGAAAAAGGTTTGAAAGCCTATCAAAATGCCAAATCCGAAGACCCTAATCATCCACTCCTTTCCGAAGACTTTCTAAACCGTTTGGGTTATGAGCTGCTTAATCAGAAAGATTTTTCCAAAGCGATCGCTATTTTCCGCGTCAATACCCTATTATATCCCGACAGTAGTAATGTATACGATAGTTTGGGAGAGGCCTATATGCTTACGGGAGAAAAAGACAAAGCAAAACAAAATTATCAAAAGGCATTGGACTTAAATCCGACAAACGAAAACGCTGCTCTGATTTTAAAAACATTATAAAAGACACAAACTCATTATTGAAGATCGTTTTATTTTAAATAGTGACGCACTACATATACAATCATTATCATACGTTTTCTAACCAGCTTTCGTATATAATCCCCAAAGGTGGTAAAACATCCCGATTCATAATGCTTCTATTTTGTAGTTTTAAACCATTGCTTCTATCAGAATGAGAAATGACACTTCGCCACTAAATTGTCTTTTTACTACTAGAATGACGAACAATCGTCCATATTCTTTGTCATCGTACAAATAACAATAGTGGCACTATAATTTTCATTTTTTTGTAAAACTGCAAGTCAATCGTTTGATCATAAACACTATCATACCAATAATCCGTCTTTATACCAAATCAATTGTGGATACAAATCATAGATCGCCTGAGATAATACGTTTATCTAAAAAAAAATCGATATCCAAACAATAAAATAGCCCTTTTATCCCTTATATATTTATTCGGTTTTAAATATCCACCATACACAACCAATAACGCTACTAATATTATATGAAGATCATCCTTCCGTTTTACAGTAACTATTCAGGAGTCCTGCTATTCTTCGCCTTCATTTTTTATTCGGTAACCAGTTTTAGTCAATCGATTAGCGGAAAAATAACCGATTCCGACAACCATCCTGTTATGGGCGCTCAAGTAATCCTTACTAATGCGGGTATACAAAAGCAGCATCTTACCGATGAAAATGGTTTTTATAAAGTGGTGGTTCCGCCGGGCAATTACTATTTTGAGATTCTAAAAAAGAATGCTACTCTATATTCGGAAAACATCAGCATTGATCGTGATACGCTAAAAAACATCACCGTTACGATAGCCACCAATTCTAAAGTCGATTTGGAAGAAGTTACTATCATCACCAAAAAAAAACTTTTGGAACGCAAAGTGGACCGAACCGTTTTTAATGTTGCCAATTCGATTAACGCTCAAGGTGTCGATGCCATAGAAGCCTTATCCAATACACCACAGGTAAAGGTTACGGATAATGCCGTTCTGATTGCCGGTAAAAGTTCGGTTGCTGTAATGATCAATGACAGACTACTCAATTTACAAGGTGAGGAACTACTCCATTATTTAAAAAGCATCCGATCGGACGATATTGCAAAAATTGAAGTCATCACTACACCACCGGCAAAATATAGTGCCGAAGGCCTAAGCGGACTGATCAATATTATTTTAAAGAAAAATAACAAAATCGGTTGGAATGCTTCACTACAGGCTGGCGGCTTTTTTTATTCGGATGCCAGGCTAAACTCCGGTCGGTCGGGAGGAACTTTTAATTATCAAAATGAACGCCTGTCATTGTCGACCGGTTTGAATTATACGGGCTTTAAACGACAGCAAAACACAACCAATACCATTACCTATACAAATAACGATTACTGGAATAGCACTGGGGAATCCCAATATAAGTCTGCGTATATAAGTCCCAATCTAAAAGCCGAATACAAACTAAATGCTAAAAGTACCGTTGGCTTGACCTATAATTATTCGACCATGAATACCGATCAGCGGCTAGACAGCGAAACCTTCCGGAAAATTACGGCTATCGAACAAAACTTCCAATCGTTGTCGACTGATAGTCTGCAAAACCAATATCATTCGGGTACTGTTTTTTACGACCTGAAACTGGATACTCTTGGAACCGTTCTTCGTTTTTCGGGTAACTACCTAAAAGCAAAAACCGACACCGACAAATGGGCTCAGACGTATGAAAACAATACCGACAATACCTTACTGAACAACAATACCGGTCATTATCAAATTACCGCTTTTCAGACCGATCTCGAAAAAAAACTATTTGGGCTTAGCGGTGAATTTGGCCTTAAATACACCGCCATCCGCAACGATGCTTTATTAAAAACATACAATATTGAAAATGGAGTTCCGATTCTGAATACAACCATTAGCAATGACTTTTTTTACCGGGAAAACAATTATGCCGCCTATTTTAGTTTAATCCGAAAATTAAATTCCAAATGGGAAGTCAAAGCCGGTTTACGCTATGAATACACCTATCTGGAAGGAAGTATTCCCAATCAACAGTCTACAACCAATCATTATGGTCAGTTTTTTCCAACCGCATATCTGACCTATAAGCCCAATAATGATCATGCATTTAATCTGAGTTATTCCAGACGTATCAACAGACCCAATTTTCAATCATTAAATCCATTTCGCAGATATTATTCCACCTACGAATATCAGGAAGGCAATCCCTATTTAAGACCTGCTATCAGTACTACTATTGAGTTGAATTATACCTTAAAAAACAATTTTAATGTGAGTCTTTACTATACCCGATCCGATGATAATTGGGACCGTATCATTCGTTTTAGTGATGGTTTCAGAATCCATCAACTGGAAAATTTCTATACCATGCATACCTATGGTACCGCTGTCAATTACACGCAGAATCATTTAAACTGGATGGAAAACACCGTCAGTTTACAAAGCAGTTTTATGACCACCGAATCGTATTTACCCGATGCCGTGGCCGTTGGTAATGGATTTCTTGCCGAATGTAATCTGAACAGTACCTTTCCGATTAAAGCGGATAAAACCCTGTCTTTATTGGTCATTCTCGCCGGAAATACGCCCTATCAGTACGGAAATACCTTTTTTCACGGTTATTTTAAAAACTCGATTGGAGCAAAGGGCTCTTTTCTTAAAAAGAATCTTACGTATACCTTGCTTTTAAATGACGTTTTCAATACCGCACAATCAAAAGGAGATGAGTATTTTAATGGCTTCCAGTCTTTTTATGCCTATAGATCCAGTAATCGGTACCTAAATTTGTCCGTAACCTATACATTTGGAAATAGCACGATCAAAGGAGTCAAGCAAAAGATTCAATTCGACGAAAATAACAGAGCACTATAATAGTCCAAAACAGCTATACCCCCAGAAAATGCTATAGCTCAATTTTAGAAAAAAAGGATTCCAGCAAAAGCGCTTTACTAAGCGATTCCAATTGTTTTTCACTGGCGTGAATCTCCCAACTCAGTGTAATCGTGTTCCATTCTTTTTGCTGCATGATCAATCTTGATTTTACGCCATACGCTACAAAAAGTTCGGCACAACGGGTAAAACCATCGTCTTTTCTATCGAAGGTGATATGGAGTGTCCGGTATTGGTTCAGACGGTCAATTTTATTTTGCAGATAGGTCAACGTGGTCAGAACCAATACGATCAAACCACCGCCACAAGCCGAAATCAGGTAATGTCCCGCTCCTATTCCCATACTGATGGCGGCTACCGCCCAAATTGTAGCAGCTGTGGTAATGCCGTTTATATGATTGTCGGCTCTAAAAATAACACCGGCACACAAAAAACCTAATCCGGTTACGATATTGGAAGCAATCCGATCCGGGTTGGCGTCTCCACCTATCCAAATCGACATAACGGTAAAAAAACAGGCTCCTATCGAAATCAGTATCGTGGTTCGAAATCCGGCTGCTTTTCCTCTGTATTCCCGTTCCGCTCCAATAATAGCACCCCAAATAACAGCTATAAAAAAACGCAGCATTATTTCCATTTCTATTGCCATACCTTGTTGTTTTTTAGAATACTATAAATGTATCTATTTTTTTTTACCGAAAAACACCTGACAGGTGTAAACGATTCCTACCATAAAAAAAGGGAATACGAAATCGCATTCCCTTTTATAATACTTACTGTTTAAAACCTATTTCCAATGTTTTCTTAGCTTAAAAGTCAAAAACACAAATATCAACAATAAAAGTACCTGACCGGTTAAAAATCCCATTCCGTAATTCGTCAGGAGACTATAATCGAAAATCAGAATTTTCATTACTCTGATAAAAATAATAACAACAAGCAGTAATGAAAGGTAAAATAGTATCTTTTTCATTTGTATCCTCTTAAAAGCCTCTAAACAATTGAAAACTGGTATTATTTAGTAACTGTTGTTACAGTTGGTGTGTAGATTCCAAAAGTAATCGCCGAGATAAGACCATTTACAAACGATTGTTTTGTAGTAACGGTATAATCCTGAGCGCCACCTGCCATTTGTTTTGAATCGGAAACTCCAACTGGAGCTAATCCGTAAATAACATAATGGTTCCATTTTGTGGTTTGTTGGTTTCCTTGAGCTCCTTTACCTACTACGCTTGTGTACGTATAACAAGACGTTAATAACATTGATGCTGCAAATGCAACCGATAAAGCTTTAAATGCTTTTTTCATACGTTTTAATTTAAAAAGGTTATTATTAAATACTTAATTTGTTTCGGAACTCAGTACGGCTGTAGCAATCTTCATTGAAATGCTCTAGTCTCATAAATCAAGTACTCCGGTTTACGAGGCTGCAAACATATCATTTTATAATTACCAAAACCAATTTTTGCTTACAAAAAGTACCCTAAAGCACTCGAAACGCCTTTAAAAAACTAAAAAAATCTCCTGAAAGAGAATTTTAACATTTAATCCTTTTTTATAACACCTGACACGTTTTGAAAACCGGTCTGATGTAACCATTACGGAAACAGCATCTGACATTTTAAACAAAGTAATTTGACCTTTTAAACAAAACAAGAGTCTTCCTAATCCAATAATTTTGTCCTATAACTTTTACTTCAAAAAAATGAGACAGAACAATTATCAGGGCGCGTTACAACAACCAATTGGTTCCGGATTTAACGCCACAACAACTACAAATGAGGTGATCAAAGGAATTGATCTTACCGGAAAAATCGCAATTGTAACCGGAGGGAATACCGGTATTGGTCTTGAGACTACTAAAATACTTGCAAATGCAGGTGCTACGGTTATTGTTCCGGCAAGGGATATCGAAAAAGCCACGAAAAATCTTGACGGTATCCGGAATATCGAATTGGAAGTAATGGATGTTATGAATCCGGACTCGATTGCTGCTTTTGCAAAAAAATTCCTCGCGTCCAACAGACCTTTACATATACTGATCAACAATGCCGGAATCATGTGGGTCCCCTTGCGCAGAGATAAGCGCGGATTCGAATCGCAGTTGGCGACAAACTATCTGGGACCGTTTCAGTTAACCGCTATGTTATTCCCGGCTTTAAAAATGGCAAATGGCGCGCGGGTTATAAATGTGTCTTCTTTGGGACATCAAATGGCTCCTTTTAATTTTGAAGATCCTAATTTTCTTCACCGCGAATATGAGACCTTACAGGCCTATGGGCAATCGAAAACAGCCTGTAATTTATTTGCATTGGAACTCGACAATCGTGCTAAGGCCTTTAATGTACGCGCCTATTCGTTACATCCCGGTTCTATAGGAGGTACTGAGTTAGGACGAGAGGCTTCATTGGAATTATTTCAGAAAATGGGATTTCTGGACGAAAATGGCGCGATGCGGCCTGAAGTCGCTGCGAGGTTAAAAACAATTCCGCAAGGTGCTGCAACAACTATATGGTGCGCAACAAGTCCGCAATTGGATACTATCGGCGGGGTATATTGCGAAGATACCGATATCGCTCCACTGGCCAGCGAAGCAAGTGTTGGATCTTATGGTGTGGAATTGTATTCTTTAGACGAATCAAATGCAAAAAAATTATGGGATATAAGTGAGCAGATGACCGGTACAAGCTTTTCAATTTTTTAAAAAAGAACCTCTTTTATACAACGCTAATTGTACAATACGCAGTACTTTTGTTGGAATCAGCGTTTTATTTATACGCTTTTTTATTACTATCGTATGGAATATCAGGCAAAATATATCACTCCGGATATCAAACTTTCCAGTTATGATGACAAATTATTCAAATCGGATATTATGTTCGACGAGCATATGTTGATCTGGTTTATTTCGGGTGAAACCAAAATTATACAAGCCAATACCACTTTCTCGTTTAAAACCGGAGACATATTTCTGATTCCCAGAAATCAACTGGCCACAATCATCAATTACCCTAAAAATGGCTTGCCACACAAAACGGTAGTCATGCATTTGACTACCGAACGACTCAAAAAGTTCTATGAAAAAATAGATGTAAAACAAAACGTGTTTGTGGATCCCAAAATACACCACTTTACGTCCCATCCTTTATTAGAAAGTTGTTTGTCGTCGCTGATTCCTTATTTTGAGATGGAAGGCACATTTCCAGAACATATCGCTTCTTTAAAAATCACGGAAGCCATCAGTATTTTACGGGAAATCGATCCCAACATTGATATGCTATTGGCTAATTTCGATGAACCGGGTAAAGTAGATCTAATTCATTTTATGGAACGCAATTTTATGTTTAATATGCCCCTGGAAAAGCTGGGTTACCTTACTGGCCGGAGCCTTTCCACTTTTAACCGGGATTTTAAAAAGCTGTTTAATACTACGCCTCAAAAATGGCTGACAAAAAAAAGACTTGAATTGGCCTACTATCAGCTTACCGAAAACAAGAAAAAGCCCATCGAAATCTACCTTGAAGTTGGTTTTGAAGACCTGTCCCATTTTTCTTTTGCTTTTAAAAAACAGTTTGGGATCACGCCAACCGCTCTTTTGAAATAAATCCAGCGTGTTTTTACTTTTATACCGCTTTATCACGCATTCGTACTTCCATAAAAGGCCCTAATGGAATTATTTTATTGAAATCAAAAAATTTACTACGTTTTCAATACGAAAGAATAGTCTTATATTGCATTCCTGTTACGGATCACTTTTTTAGAAAATACAAATACGATTTACCCCTATGAAAACCTTTTGGATTATTTGCCTTGCTCTAACTTCCGTTTTTAGCTTTAGCCAGGAAAAAATTAATGTATTATTAATCGGTACCTATCATTTTAACAACCCTGGATTTGATGCCGTAAAAGTCAAAGAACGAAATATATTGGACAAACAAAGTCAAGCCGAATTGGAACAACTCACCGATTTAATCAAGAAAAAAATAAATCCGGATAAGGTTTTTGTAGAAAACGAATTTCAAAAACGGGATATGTTAAACGGAATGTATCAGAAATACCTTAAAAACGAGAAATTTTACGATGCCGATACACTCAAAAATGCCTTTTGGAAACGATTTTATAGTGAAAATGAAATGTTTCAACTGGGCTTCCGATTGGCTAAAAAGGCAAAAAACAAAGCGATTTATTCGCTGGACGACCGATTGGAATTCCGTTATGATCTGGTGATGAAACGGGTAAAAGAGGATGAAAAACTGAACCAAAAATTTCAGGCAATATTAGCTGATTCCGGGAAAAAAATCAACGAGTGTATGTCCCAGCCAACCTTAAACGACGTTTTACGTTGTTATAACAACGAAGAGCAAATTAAAAGTAATAAAGGTTTTTATCTCAGTTTTATCAATGCTATCGATCCGGCTGATAAATTCGGAGTCAATTTAGTAACCGATTGGTACAAAAGGAACCTTAGTATGTATGCCTATTTTCAGAACCAGATTTCCGATTCCGATAAAAACGTGGTGATACTCGTTGGTGCTGGACATGCAGCGATGATCAAGGATTTCATCCTCAATGATGCCCGTTTTCATCTTATCGAGTTTAACGCCTTATTTCAATAAAACCAATTGCAAAATAAAAAGGCTGTCTTAACTATTAAGGCAGCCTTTTTTGTTTTATAAAAGTCGGTTATTGTTCTTTTGTAAAGGTAAAATTCCCTCCTTTTTGCTTTAATAACATGGTTTTTTCCATTGGATTAAATTCTAAAATTAATCCGGCTTTATCAAACCGAAACTGGTCTTTTGCCGACGCTTCCAAAGTGATGGCTGGCTGACCGGGAGTTTGTAATTGTAACGTCCCATTTTCTTTAACAACCGTCATTTTTACCGGAATCTCGGCAGACGAATAGGTGCCTGAATATTGTTCCAAAGCTTCCGGGCTAACCGTATAGGTTTTAAATTCCGGGATGTCATATGGTTCATTAAAAACCGCACTTAAAATCGTCAGTGCAATTGCATTACCGCTGTAATTTCTACCGTTGGAGGTCATCGCAAAGGAAATATCCCCATCGCTATAGTAGGTAAAAGAGCTGTTAAAACCATCGATATTCCCCGCATGACCGTATCCGGTTTTATCCATAAACGGCATCATAAAAAGACCACGTCCAAATTTGTCCTCCAATGTTTTCATCGCCTCCAAACTTTCCTTTTTTAGTAATTTGCCTTTAAAAAGTGCTTCGCTAAACAGTATTAAATCCCCCGGAGTGGATACCATTCCACCCGCGCCCATCGGAATGGACATATCCGTTTCCGGTAAAGCTTTCCAGGTTTCGGCAAATGTATACGATTTGGATTCGTTGTTTTCCGTATTGATTTTTCCGCCAAAATAGGTGTTTTTTAGTCCTAATGGTTTTGCAATATACGTTTGTACCAATTCCGAATACGGCTTTTTAAAGGTTTTTTCCAAAATGTAGGTCAACACTACATAATTGGAATTGCAATATTTTCCTTTGCTTCCCGGCTCGAAATCACTGCCTCCTTTGGCGATAATCGCTACCATTTCCTTTTCGGTCATCTGCTTTGTATTCCAATCTTCATAGTCGTTGTCGGCTGTAAAATCGTGGATTCCGCTATGATGGTTTAGCAGTTGACCAATAGTAATTTTATGGGCATTGGCAATCGTCGGAAAAAATTTTTCAATCGTTTGATCCAGTCGTAACTTTTTGCTTTCGATGGCTTTAAAAACCAACACCGACGTAAACGTTTTGGAAATAGATCCGATACGGTATTTTGTATTTTCGTTTGCCTTTCGATTGTGCTCCACATCGGCATATCCAACCGACTTGGAATAAATTGGCTGACCGTTTTGAGTAATCGCCAGACTTCCCATAAATTTATTATGGGCTTCCAGTGTTTTAAAATACAAATCCAATTTTTGCGTGTCGATCTTTTGCGCCCATCCAAATGCGGTAACAAAAAGACCTAGTAAACCGGCCTTAATTTCTTTTTTCATAGTCCTTTATTTTTTAGGAGTTTAAGATTCTTTTTAATCGGAGTAATAAGGTGATCATAAAATAGAAAAACACCGCTAAAAGCAACATTACCGGGATAAACCAATTTCCCAATTGTTCGTATTCCAAATACGTCACACCATTGTTTCGGTAATAGCCCAAAATACAAATGTCGTTTGCACGGTAGAAAAGACCCACATTTTCCGGATCGACCAGTTTCGCGACGATCAGGAACAGGAAACCGAATAATAACAGGTATAGCACTGCGAAAATGACATACGAAATTCCGTTTCCGATGTTTAACACCAAAGCTTTGATCACCTGAAATGGGTTAAAAGTACGCGTCGCTTCGTCCAGTTTTTTTTCAGCTACCAACGGCTTTAAAAAGACTTCCGGCTGTCCTAGTTTTTCCAGAATATCCAACAAACGCGCTACTTCTTCTTTTTCGGAATCCGGATTCGACATCAGACTTTCGTAAATATGACTGTTGATTTCCAGTAAGATTTCCTGCTGATTGGTTGCATTCAGCGTTTTAATCGCCTGTTGAATCCGTGCGATATAATCCCGGTAAATTCGCTGCGAATTCTGTTCCCGGAAAGCTATTTCTTTAAATTTCATATGCCATTAATCGTTGTATTGAGGCTGTCCCAATAGGTTTTCATTTCGTTTACAGTGTGCAATCCCAATTTGGAAATCGTATAATATTTCCTCGGAATACCCGATTCCTGTTCGACCCATTTCGAGACTACCAGTTCTTCTTTTTTTAATCGGTTCATCAACGGGTAAAGCGTCCCCTCCGCGATGTCGATTTGCGTTCGTTTTTTAATCTCATTGATTAAATCATACCCGTAGTATTCTTTTCCATCTTTCAGAATACTAAGCACTAAAAATGACAAGGTGCCTTTTTTGAGTTGCGATATCCATTTGGTTGTAAAGTCTTCGTTCATCTGACAAATATAGAAACAAAATACATAGCATTACAAAGTATATAGTTAAAAAATATATTTTAAAAATTAAACAACTATATATCAATGCTATAAAATTAATTTACTTTAAAATTATTGCAATAAAAAAACTCCGAAAGCGGATCACTTCCGGAGTTTAAAGTATTTTTTAGTTGCTTTTTTCTATTTTATTTGGACTTTATGCTCTTGCAGTATTTTTTTAGCATTCGCATTATCCGGGTTTAGTGCCAACGATTTTTGATACGCCCGAAGTGCTTTTTTGGTTTCGCCGTTTTGTAGCAATATTTCGCCGTAACTGTCGAATGTATTAAAACCTTTCGGATACAATTCGGTATTGTATTTTAAAATTTTCAGGGCTTCCTCCATTTTTCCCGCTTCGGATAATTCATATCCAAAACTATTGATCTTTTCTTCGCTAACATCGTACTCCGATTGTTTTCCTTTGGCTACTTCCGATTGAATCAACTTAATGACCGGATCAATTGCTTTTTGTTCGTTATAATAGGCCGAAATCGACTTTAAATTCATCGATCGCTCTTTTGCCTCCTGCTCGGCAAGCGTTTCTACCTTATAGTATTTTCGTTGTTCGTCGGTTACCTGCGTCGGATCCATTTTATAACGCTCCCAACGACCGTTCGCACTTTTTTTAATAAACTGTGTCCCATAAATTTGTGGCTTACCTCTTCGCATCAAGTCACGGTCGACTGCCGCCGCATACCACCATTTGTTCAATGTCTCGTCCAATTGGATCGCCTTTTCAAAACTTTTAACCGCCATAGCCGAATCAATCGAGTCGGTACCATGCTGAAATACAATCCCGGCATTAAGGTAATCTTTTGCCGTTTTTACCTGATCTTCCTTATACAATTGTAACGTTCGTTCGCGTCTTGTTTTGTCTTCTTTATTCAAAATCGCCCAGTCGATGTTCGGTTGTTTTCTGGCATTTTGATCCTCCTCGGCCATTTTTTGAAGTTCCGGATTGTCTGCTGTCTGTGAAAAGACATTGGTTCCGAATAATAGTATTGTTAGGATCTGAAGAAAGTTTGGTTTTGTCATCTTTCGTTTGCTTATCGTATTAGAAGATATTATACCGTGCCATATTTTGCCTGTAATTGTTGTATCGTGTTGCCCATTATTTTTTTAACGACTTCCATATCGATATCTGCCAGTTTTTTGACATAAATACAACCTTTGCTTATTTTACATTTTCCCAGCTTTTCCAGCAAATGGCTTTGTTCGTCATTCCCCATATGAATATATAATGAAATGGCAGCCTTTCGCGGTGAAAAACCAACTAATGGCCAATCGCCTTCCTGCCGACTGCGCTCCGATTTATAATGATAACATCCAAAGCCAATGATTGACGGTCCCCACATTTTGGGTTCAAAACCGGTAAAATCCTGCATGATTTTCACCAAAGCGTAGCTATCCTGTTTTTTTTGTTCGGTATCGGCAAAAGTGTCGATAAATTCGCGGACATTGGCGTCGGTTTGTTTGGTTTTAATGGCGGCCATGCTTTAGTATTTTATTTGATCAATAAATATAATATTGAAAATTATATAAAAATCGGATATCGGAACAAGTCATTAACTAAATTTTATGTTGCTTCATATCGTCCAGTACTCTTTCCTCTTTATTCTTTATTCTTTATTCTTTATTCTTTATTCTTTATTCTCAATTGCACGTTTTTATTACAATGCCTCGCCGGAAGTTCCTTTGGTAATCAGGTCCCGGTGCGCAATTCCCCATTGTGCCAAAATCGTAATGACCGGTTGCACCGTTTCGCCATAAGGTGTAAGTTCATACATCACACTAACCGGCTGTGTCGTGACAACCGTGCGTTTGATCAATTGATTCAGTTCCATTTCTTTCAATTCACGACTAAGCATTTTTCCCGAAATTCCGTCGACATCTTTTAAAATATCGGAGTAGCGTTTTTTTCCGAATAGCAACGACGCAATAATCGAAATCTTCCATTTGCCGCCCAAAACATACATTGCATCGTGAACCGCCATTATTGCCTTACCACAGGCCATTTGTGAGTGAATTGGTGTTTCCATATCCCGCTTGTTACCTCTATGTTACTATTACTTTTTGTTTGTTAGTGACAAAAGTAAACAACTTATTTCGAACTTTGTACTCAGAATCATTAAATTGTACTATCATGGAATTAATAGAAAGCCTTAACTGGCGTTATGCGACTAAAAAATTCAACACCGAAAAAGTAAATCCCGATACGATCGATCAGATTATTAATGCCACCAACCTATCGGCTTCCTCAACCGGATTACAACCGTACCGCCTAATCGTAGTCGAAAATCCGGAACTGAAAAAAGAACTGGGTGAAGGTTCATTTAATACGCAAATTGCCAACTCGTCTCACCTTTTGGTATTTGCCGCATTTGAAAAAGTAACTCTGGAACAAATTGACGCTTACATGAACCATATTGCGACAGTCCGCGCGATTCCGGTGGAAAATCTTGCCGATTTTAAAAATGCATTGGTAAACGGTATCTTATCGCGTGGTGATGAAGCAAATTTCCAATGGGCTGCCCGACAAGCCTATATTGGTCTTGGAACAGCGATGATTGCCGCGGCAGAACTACGCGTCGATTCCACACCTATGGAAGGCTTTGATCCGGAAAAATTCGACCGTCTTTTAGGCTTGCAAGAAAAAGGATTAAAAAGTGTTGTTGTACTGGCACTGGGTTACCGTGATACCGAAAATGATATTTTTGCCACTTTTAAAAAAGTGCGGCTGCCACAGGAGGTATTCGCTACAACAGTAGCGTAATTTCGGATTTGATTCCCTATCCAATATAATAGAAAATCCCTGAAATCAGGGATTTTTATTTTAGTACTAGCACTACATTCCTATTAATGTGTCTTTTCCAGCACTTCGCCCAACCATGACTTTACTTTTGGCTTAGCGGTTGCAACCGCATCTCCTTTATCCAGAAAAGCTATTTCGATAGTAGCTTCCGGACATAATTCCCGGATTTCCGGAAGACTATTCCCGGATCCAAAACCGGAATGGGTGTGAAATGGCAATATCGTTTTTCCTTTTAGATTAAACTGTTTTAAAAAAGCGCGTACCGGTGGCGGCAGTCGTTTATCCCAAACCGGAAAGCCTAATAACACCACTTTATACGCATCCAGATTTTCGATTTTATTTTGCAATATCGGAAGCGCATTGGCTTTGTTCTGTGCCGAAACAAAGTCTACTGCAGTCTGATGATCAATAGGATATGCCATTTCCGGTTCAATCCGTATACAATCGCCACCGGTCATTTCCTGAATATAATCGGCCAATTGTTGTGTGTTTCCAGTATGTGAAAAATAAATAATGAGTAGTTCCTTTTCTTCTACGGTCGTTTGTACATGCATTGGAATGATTTTTAATTAGTCTATAAATTAGTGTTTGCGATATACGTTGATCCGATTCCGGTTTTATTGCTGAATAAACCAAAATACCTCAAATATGCTGCGGATTTATATCATGGAATTTTGTCGTTCTCTTTGCCTTTTCACATTGTCAAAAAAAACAGTCCTACCATCTTAAAACATCACATAACACTTTCTTTTTCAATCGATTTTATTTTCTTAAAGTACAAATTTAGAATACTGATCCATTTTAGATATGATACAAATCATTTGAATTTTGAAACAAATTACAGATTGAAAACCGACAACTATCGTATAAATCAAAAAAGCCACTATTTTTAGTCTTTATAGCTGGAATTCGTCTGAATTTAGTACTTTCAATGCTGCTTAAAATAGTCTGTGATGTCATTACAACGTTTATTTCTGATACTGGTTTATCTTATTGTATCCTATGCAAATGCACAATCCGATATTCGTCAGTATACGCTTTACACCGGCTACGGGAAATTGAATCGGGAAGATCTTATTGTTTTAAGACGATTCCAACAAAACGGACAACTGCAGTTTCTAACGGTGAATTGTACGTCACTCGAAACCAAAATTGTCCCCGCTACCGCCTTACAGGTACAAACGGCCTCCTGGGAAACCTTGCAAAAACAATTTGCCACCACTCCCTATATAAAAGCCTTACAATTTGCCGCCTCTCAATCGTTTTCATTACAAGATGCGGGCATTATTCACGGATATCCGAAAGAAAAAGGCATCACGCTAACGATCGACCTTTGTCCGTCGCACAAACCATTGGATCGGAATATTTTCACCGACCTTATGGCTGCATTTGGTACTATTGAAAAACCGGTTCCGGTGGCACTTTCCTTATCCGGGCATTTTCTGGAAAACCATCGCGACGATATCGGCTGGTTACAACAACTCGAAAAAAATAATGCGATTCGGATTACCTGGATCAATCATACATACAGTCATTTTTATGATCCTAAATTCCCATTACAGGACAATTTTCTGCTAAAACCCGGTACCGACATTAATTACGAAATACTACAAAATGAGATTGTGATGCTGGAACAGGGACTACTTCCCTCGATCTTTTTCCGTTTCCCCGGACTTGTTTCCGACAATAAAGTCGTTAGCTTTATAACTGCTTACGGGCTTATTCCCATTGGCAGTGATGCCTGGCTTGCCAAAGGACAATTGGCGACTTCCGGAAGTATTGTTCTGATCCACGGGAATGGCAACGAACCGGTTGGTGTTTTGGATTTTATCCGATTACTGAAAAACGAAAAAAATGCCGTATTGGAAAAACAATGGCTGCTTTATGACCTCAGCAACAGTATCGGTTCCGAGTTTAAAAATTAAGTTCCTGCTTTTATACTTCCTTTTTGTATCTTAGCCCTATTCGAATTGTTTTATAAAATACGTATCCCAGTTTAGGAATTTTTCCTGAACATCCGGATTCCAAATGGAGTCCCGGTATTTTATTTTCTAATTTTATAAAACAATAACGATGCAAACTATAAAAATTGCCATTATTGGCGGCACCGGAAAATCCGGAAAATACCTCGTCCAACAACTCCTTAAAAAAGGATTCACGCTTACATTACTACTCCGGAATCCCGAAAATTTTGATGTTCAAAATCCTTTGCTTGAAATTGTAAAAGGCGATATCCGTAATTACGATTCGGTATTACTACTATTACAAGACTGTGATATGATTGTTAGCACACTTGGGCAACCTAAAGGTGAACCCAGCATTTTTAGCACCGCAACCAGCCATATTATAAAAGCCATGCAGCATTACAACTTGTCACGTTATATTGTGACTACCGGATTAAATGTAAACACGCCAACCGATGCTAAAAGTCACGCAGTACAAATGGCCACGCGCTGGATGTATGATCATTTTCCAGAAACCACATCCGATAAACAAAAGGAATACGAATCGCTCGCGCAAAGTGATTTGGACTGGACCATGATCCGATTGCCTTTAATCCGGCAAACCGACCAAAAATTTCCGTTCCATACTTCATTGGCGGATTGTCCGGGTACTTTTATCAGCGCTACCGATCTGGCCAATTTTGTAATCCAAGAAATTGAACAACCTTGTTTTATACAACAAGCCCCTTTCCTGTATAGCCTTGATCAATAATTAAAAACGGAGTCTTTATAAGACTCCGTTCTTTTTTCTCCTCACCGTTAGTCATTCGGTTTATGCTTATGCGGTTTTAAAGTTGGATGTTTTGGTTTGTTTCCCGGTGTAACCCGTTGCCTTTTGTCGTCTTTCCCTTTATCCGTTTGTCTTTTTGGTCCGGGTTTAATCGCCTGAATGGTTTCCATGATCTATTTATTTATGGTTTATAATTACCTGTAAATAACGGTTCGCAGCCCGCGATTTCCTTACGGATAACCATAATCAACGTATTTTATTTTAGGCCCTATTTTAAAAATATTTTGTATCTCAATTTATTTTTATTGTTTTTCAATAAATTTTTACTGATATTTGTCCTGTAAAATTTAAATCATCATCATCTTATGGAAATTAAAATCACTACCAATCACATTTTGAAAGTACTGCAACTACTTTCCTGGATCATTTTTATCGGCCTATGCATTGAAGCAGGTGCTATAGCAGTAAATACCATTATTTCACTTTTTATCAACCCCGATGGTGTACATAACTTTTGGGAAGGAGCCGATTATCTAACCGGTCTTTTTAATTCAGATCGAGGTCATTTTGCTATTATCACTATTATTATGACCATTGTGGCCGTATTAAAAGCGATATTGTTTTATCTTATCGTAAAACTGTTTGTCGACAAACAGCTAAACATTGCCAATCCTTTTAACAGTGCCTTACGTCATTTTCTTCTAAACATGGGATATCTCGCTTTGGGAATTGGTTTGTTTTCGTATTACGGCTTACATTATTCTGAATGGCTTACCGAACAAGGCGCCGGAATTCCTAACTTGCGTCTCTTGCATCTCGATGGTGCCGACGTATGGCTTTTTATGGCCGTGATTCTGTTTGTAATTGCTCAAATCGTAAAACGCGGTGTCGAAATTCAGAATGAAAACGATTTAACGATATAATATATGCCGATAATAGTAAACTTAGATGTCATGATGGCCAAGCGAAAAATGTCGCTGAATGAACTGTCCGAGAAAGTCGATCTGACCCTCTCCAATCTTTCCATTTTAAAAACGGGAAAGGCAAAGGCGATCCGTTTTTCGACACTCGAGGCCGTTTGTAAAGCCTTAGACTGTCAGCCCGGAGATATACTCGAATATGTAGAGGAAGAGAAATAATATTACACCCGACAGGTTTCGAAACCTGTCGGGTGTAATCAACCAAAACAAACAACCTGTACAACCTATCCAACGTAAAACAATAGCATTAGAAGTGCCGGTACGATTAAAATCATACAGCCATTTCCGCCTTTATATCTCTTTCTGCGATGATTTGTAAAATGCCCTTGTACATATGTTCCGTCTTTTCTAAAATAACCTTTCCGATATGCCATGATGTTCCTTTACTATGTTATGATTTATCGCAAAGAACCGCAATAGACCGATGATTTCTTTACGGAAAAACGTAACAAAAAAGAAATTTCGCCATTTGATCACTTACTTTTGGTAGTTTTGTTAGCAATCGCTAAAACAACGCCAATGGAGCCCTATTTTTATGAGGATTCTTTTTTATGTTATGAGTTTACTTCGGTCAATAATGTGTCTTTTATAAATGAAGCTTTTACGTTATTAACGGCCTTAGAAGATGATGAGCGCAATTCCTGGGAATCCATTCCGGAAAGTCAGCGCTATTTTACCTCGCGCCCTATTGGTGGTAGTCGTCCTGTTCTTACATCTGATTTAGGAATTACGGAGTCGGATGTAACAGAAAAATTGATCAACTATGGATTTACACCCTATGCTGAACCTGATTTTGTAAAAACTAGTACGTTTCAGTCGTATCGAGAGATCATTCAAAATGCGAGTTGTTTTGTATATCGCAATTTTGCCATTTTTTTATATGCCGAAAAGGAGCGTCTCACCTATCTATGGTTCGATTCGTTTGATGCTGATACCGAGATGACAGCCGACAATTCCGGGGTGATCGATTTTTTGTATACTACTGGTATAGACCAGCAAATGGTTTTGGTCGACTGGTATGAAAAACGGATTGTTGATTTAACCGAAAAAGAAGCCGTTTCTGATTATCTGGCAACACTAAAATTATAGAAACATCTGACCCGTTTTGAAAACCTGTCGGATGAGAAATCTAGAAATTTGTTAAGTCGGGAGACTCTGTGTAGCGGATTCTTTTTTTTCTCTCCATATAAATGTCAATATCATTTTTAGAAGTGGTTATATCAAATGCTTCATAATCATCATGATAGTCCTTTGCGGAAGTTTTAATTTCAATATATGCGCCTTTTTCAAAATCTCCTCAATAATTACCTTTACTATCTGATGTCACATTTAAAGAATCTTGTTTAGTATAACTCCCATCAGGTGTGTTTCCGTAACTCCAGCATATGATGGTAATTGACGAATGTGAAATTGGTCTTTTTAATTGATTATCTAAAATCTGACCTTTGATTTCAATATTTTTCACATCGGTATAACAAGAAACCAATGTCAGTAATAATAAACTTAAATATTTCATATATCTTTTAATTTGCTCTATTATTATTGATTTTAATACTGGCTTTATTAATTTTTCAGTTCCTTGTCCCGAAGGCTCGGATTTGTACGCATGTTATGTTCATAAAGTATTCTCTAAAATCATATATACTTAAAAATAAAACTACAACTTTTTAGGGTTGTAGTTTTTAATTTTAGTTGCACGGATTGCAAATCCGCGCCATCGGGTTTGTTATAGACACCAAGTCAGGCGAATTAGCGTAATGGAATCCGATTAAAGTTTTTGAAATACTATTCTTAATTCTTTTTAAATTAGCCGGTCAATATAGTTCTTGTTATACCTACCAGAAACATATCTTTTTTTGACATATTATACCGACTAACAAATTAGCCGCATTTATAAAAAACCGAACTAAATGACAACTTTTCCAGTAACAGCCTCAACATTATCAGATACAGAATTAGGAAATTTTATAAAAGAAAAATACCAGCTATCCGAAAATTTTAATTGTAAATTATTTAGAACAGGCGTAAATCATACTTATTTTATTTCGGATGATGAAACAAAATTTGTTTTTAGAGTGTATTGTCATAAATGGCGAACAAAAATAGAAATTGAGCAAGAACTAACGCTTCTGAATTTACTCAAAGAAAATGCTCTTTCTGTTTCATATCCAATTTCTGATTGTAATGGAAACTTCATTCAAGAAATAAATGCTCCTGAAGGCATTCGATATGCCGTACTTTTTTCATTTGCTAAAGGTGAAAAAATGCGATTTATGTCCACCGAAACCTGCTTTTCCATTGGTTCACTAATGGCTAAAATTCATAACATAACCGAAAATAAAAAAATTGACCGACTAAATTATGATTCTGAAATACTTTTGAATAAATCTTACAATAAAATAAAACCTTTTTTTAGCGAAGATTTAGACGAAATGAAGTACTTAAAAGAAATTGGTAGTAAAATAGCAACGAGAATTAAAGAGCGTAATTTATCAGAAAACAAAACCGGAATCGTTCATTTAGATATTTGGTATGATAATTTGAGTGTAAATAATGAAAATGAAATCACAATTTTTGACTTTGACAATTGCGGAAATGGTTTATTAATTTTAGATGTCGGTTATTTTTGCAAACAGTTATTTTTTATAGAATCTGACAAAAATGAATATGAATTAAAAGCAAAAAGCTTTCTAAATGGCTACCAAAAAATAAGGAATTTATCCAACGAAGAAATGGAATCAATTCCAGAAGCCGGAGCGTCAATTTTTGTATTTTATCTCGGTGTACAAGCACAAAGATTTGACTGGTCTAATATATTTTTTACGGAGAACTATCTAAAAATGTATGTTGGAAGAATACGAAATTGGATTAACTATTATGATCAAAAAAATCACCGTGACTAATAACGTGGATTTGCAATCCGTGCAATTTTCATAAAGTATTTACTAAAACCGTATACCCTAAAAACAAAGCTACAACTTTTCTAGCACGGATTACACCCGAGGCTTTAGCCGAACTGATGAAATAAATCCGTGCTATCGGGCGTTTCTTGAGCTATTTCTTTTATTAATTAAACTTTGTTGAAATCATGTATCTGACAAAATTTCAGCGTTTTTTGTTTAGTTTTATGATAAATGCAAACAAGTTTGTACATTAGTTTAAAACAACAGAAAAGATGAAATTTATTTATTACAACTTGCTTTTCATTCTTGTAACACTTACAAGTTGCTCTAACACATCACAACCAAACGACCCAATTCCAGAATACGAGACTTTTAAAATTCAGTCTAAAAAAGTTGGAGAAGAGAGAATTATTAATGTTTGGACGCCAATGAACTATAAAACAGAATCTGACTCATTACCTGTAATGTATATGGCTGACGGTGGAATAAACGAAGATTTTCCGCATATAGCAAATACTTTGGCGAAGTTAATTAAAGAAAACAAAATAAAACCTTTAATTCTCGTAGGGATTGAAAATACACAACGAAGAAGGGATTTGACAGGATTTACAGAAGTAGCAAAAGATAAAAAAATCGCTCCAATTGTTGGCGGTTCAGAAAAGTTTAGAGCGTTTATTCAAGACGAACTTTTCCCTGAAATTGAGAAACGATACAGAACAACGTATGAAAAAAGTATTATTGGTGAATCGGCATCAGGACTTTTTGTTATGGAGACATTTTTATTAACACCAGAAATGTTTGACAATTACATTGCTTTTGACCCATCGCTTTGGTGGAATAATCATTATTTAGTAAGAACTGCAAAAGAACATTTGACTAAATTTTCATCATCTAACAAACGACTTTGGTTTGCAGGTTCAAACGCTGAAGATATCGCGCCATTTACAAAAGAATTAGCGGATATTTTGAAAATAGAAAACCGAGCAAACTTACAATGGAAATTTTCTGACGAACCGAAAGAAAAGCACACAACCATATTCAGAGCTACAAAGGAAAAGGCAATTATATGGACATTAAACAAAACGGAATAAAAGCCCAACGCACTGCCCCGATGGCACGGATTTGCAATCCGTGTCTAAATATTAAAATTTTTACTCAAACTTCCATAAAAACAAAACTACAACTTTTTACAGTTGTAGCTTGCTTCTGCTTTTCTAGCACGGATTGCAAATCCGCGCTATCGGGGTTTAGCCGAACGGATGAAATAAATCCGCGCTATCGGGTTAACTCTAATAATCATCTATAATCTTATACGCCGCTATATATACATTTTTAGATTCCATGACTAAATGAAACTGTCCTGTTTCATTTGATTTTACAATTTTAATACTAAAATTGTCGTTGTAAATCTTAATTTTTGATTTGATTCTAATGGAATCTATAACTCCTTTATTTTCTACAATTTCCCAATGTGCTGACTTATCACTTTCAAAAAAATATGAAGCATGAAACCACGCTGACTTACCATTACAATGAAAACCGAATGTATTGACATATAAATATGGTGAGAAATTTTTCTGATTAACAGTCATTTCTTTTATTGACCATGTTCCACACAATGCTTTCGATTGATTTTGTTTGCAGCCAATAAATAAGAATACTGTTGAGACTATACCTAGTCTAATACGTTTATTTTGTAATCTTTGTATCATCTATAATCTTGATTCTTTTTTCTACCCAGATGGCGCGGATTTGCAATCCGTGCAATTTTCATAAAGTATTTACTAAAACCGTATACCCTAAAAAAACAAAACTACAACTTTTTACAGTTGTAGCTTGCCTATTCTTTACTAGCACGGATTGTAAATCCGCGCTATCGGGATTGTTCAACCGCTCTTGCATCACTCCTAGATAACCCTTGCATCAAGGGTTGGCAACCCCAGTTAAGTTTAAAGTATTATCTAAAAACAGCATACCAAAAAAACAAAACTACAACTTTTTAGGGTTGTAGTTTGCTTCTTCTTTACTGGCATGGATTACAAATCCGTGCTATCGGGTATATTATTTTATTTTAATCAGTTTTCCTTCGTGAATAACAATATCTCCTGTTTGTTCTGATTTATCTCTGATATCAATTGTTCTAAAAGGAATTGTATCATTTGAAATACTGCTTTTTACGATAATAATTTCATATGGTGTATCTTTATCTTTTAGAACAATCCTAAATTTCTGGTTATCGATTATTCCTGAAAATTTCTTTTCATTTAACAGTTTTCTTTCATAGTTGTTCTCCTTATTAAAACTTATAATACCATTTTGATTTTTATATTTTTCTTCAAAAAGTATTAAGTATTTCCCTTCCAAGCATTTTTCTTGGAAAATATTGTTTTGTACAAGTACTCCTGACAATAATATTAATAAATAGTATTTCATAATAAATTATAATCTTTTAAAATCATTAAAATTAGAAGTAAAGAAAATATTAATGCCATAAAAAAAGCTCTAAATGAGAATAAATTACTGTATAAAGTTTTGTCTTTATCCCAGATAATTCCCTTCTTCAATGCATAAATGATATACATAATACAGCCTATTAATATTGAAAATATAAGAATTTTATTTGTCATTTTTCTGGTAAAATGGTCCAACTAAGTTATCTCTTCCGTAATCTATTGTTTTATCAGCTCCCATTAATAGCATATCCATTATTGGGCCTTCTATGTCATTAAAACCTGCTTTATTAAAAACTGCTGGAGCTACTACATTGGTTCCAATTTTAGTTATAGCTTGTTCTGGAGTGAATTTTTTAAAATCCCGCATTACATCCGACAGTATAAAGCCGTTAGTTGCCTTACAGAGCATATGTATATGACTCGACATGATACAATAGGCATATATTTCCAATCCTTTATTTCTCTGGCAATATTGTAATGCTTTTATAATACCTTTTTTCTGATTAACTCTGGTAAAAATATCAATCCAACCTACAACAGTTATAGTTATAAAATAGGCATTTTCGGTTGTTGTCGCTTTATATTTTGTTGACATGGCTCTGAGATAAAAAACAAAGCTACAACTTTTTACAGTTGTAGCTTGCTTCTGCTTTTCTAGCACGGATTACAAATCCGCGCTATCGGGTTTTCATTTTATCACCACCTCCGTTATTAACATTGTAATTGTAAGCACTCACAAAATCTTTTACAAATTGATTATCGGGTAAAGAGGTTTGTGTACCATTAAACATAAAAGTTTGACTTTTTCCTGTTTTATCTATATAATTGATTCTCCAATCTTCAGGCCCCATCCCATCTGGGTTTTCGAACACTTATGATTGCAAATCCGTGCCATCGGGGCGCTAAGTTACATTAAAATATTTTATTCTTACACAATCAGTCAAGAAACAAAAAAAGGATGAGCAATGATGCTCATCCCCTTTAGGTACGTTTAACTTTTACCGAATGTCGTTGGAAACGGATTAATTGTTAAATATTATTTTCATACTTTTAAACTTTATCATAAACTTCAATCAAAATGCCATTTACATTTTCACATCCTGCAATAGTTTTGCCATTGACATATTTGCCTAAACGATGGATTTCATTGACTGGACTAGTAATCGGTAGTTTGACTCCTGATTTTGAATATTTTCTAAGAATGAAAGTACAAAGCAATTATAGTCATACACTGAACGGATTGTTTTGGTTTGATATTCCATTGGGGCTTCTACTAGCTTTTATCTTTCATAATTTTGTTCGTGAAAGCTTAATTGACAATCTGCCGACAATTTTAAAATCGAGGCTTTCTTCGTTTAGACAATTCAATTGGAACAAACATTTTAAAAAGAATTGGTTCGTAATAATAATTTCGTTTTTAATTGGTGTAACTTCGCACTTGTTTTGGGATAATTTCACCCATATTCATGGATATTTTGTTGAGATAATTCCAATATTAACAAGTAAGATTGAGATACTTGGAAGTCAAATGCCTATTTTTAAAATACTACAACATTTAAGTACTTTATTGGGTGGGATTATAATTTCATCTGCATTATTTAAGCTACCAGTAGAAAAAAATGTGACGGGACAATTCAACTTAAAATATTGGAGCATATTAGCTGGATTAACTTTGACAATAATTCTACTAAGATTTTCAATAGGAATTAATCATAAAGCGTATGGGCAACTTATTGTAACGGGCATTTCGGCAATATTAATTTCATTAATTCTTACGCCATGGATAGTAAAAAACAAGCGAGAATAATGGCTTGGTTTAATCCGTATAAAAAAAACCTAATACCAGACTTTCATCCAATATTAGGTTTTATTTTTATGATTTAATCAAAGAAAGCTTTATTCTAAAGGTTTTAAAATATAAACATTTCTCTCATTATCTTTCAGAATACTAAATTTAACTTTATTACTAAAAAAATCTTTATCTGATTCTATAACAAATTTAAATGGATTTGAATCTGGGTCAAAAACAATGTTTTGTTCATATTTAATTTGATTGTTCTTAACAAATAGAATTAATCTTGAAATGTCTTTATCTCCTTTGTATTCAAAACCTATTGTTTTAGACACTTCTTCATTTGTAATTCCAACTCCAAAAACATATAACTTATCATAATCAAAAAGCTCCTTAAAATCAATTGTACAATTTTCTTTATCGTCACATTTTGAATACGATGATTCAATAAAATTATCAACTTTATCATTTTCATATGAATTGCATGCATAATTCATAAAAAAAGCAAACAACAATACTATATATAAAATTCTCTTCATAATTTTATGATTATTTTTTCTCATCAATTTTATTTTGTTCACTTTGTGTTCTTCCGTTATCAATAAGATTATTATAAATGTTTTTTAATTTATCATATTGTTCATCAGATATTTTCGTTCTTGTTATAACATAAGCTTCTCCCTTTTGACTTGTCCCCGTTTTAATTTTTGTTGCTGTATACAAGCCATCAGTTTTAAAAGTTTCTAACACTTTAAGAGCTAAATCCTTCATTCCTAAATCAGGATTAGCCTCACCTATTTGTCTTCCAATTATGTTATTGGATAAATCTGCTCTTTCGTCAGCTGCATCTAGGTTCCCAACTATTTGGGGACCAGTTGATGAACTTGGATTCTCTTCATGAGCATCACCTGCTTGCTTAGCAATTTCACTGCCATATTTAGTCGTTATAGTTGCTTGCCATAATGTATGTCTTAAAGCTCCATTTTGAGACCCTCTATCTTCTTGTCCATTTTTTGAGCCTTCCAAGACTTCACCTCTAGTAGCAAATCTGGTTGAATTTGTTGAAATATTCGTAGAGCCTCTTTCATATTTACCAATATTATATGCCGCAATTGGATGAGAAATTGCAAATAATCCAGTCCTGAACCAAGCAGGACCTGGTTTAGCCTGCATCCCATCTGGGTCAATAAAATACATTGGATTATTATACGCATAATTATACGGTGTCCATCTTCTGGAATTTTCCGCCTTAGGGTCAATATTCATCCAACGCCCAATCGCAGCATCATAATTACGGTTTCCATAATCATAAACATTAAGCCCCAACTCGTCTTGCAACTCTTTCCCGTTGTATTTATACTTATACGGATTCAAATTTTCAACCGTTTCTCCAACCAGTTCCGGTATGTTATATCCGGGAGAACCATCCATCGGCATAGCATACATATACGACTCGATATTATAAGCCCGGTGTTTTAAACCAAACGGGTAATAATGGTTTTCTTCCATTACCGCCACACTACCACTTTTCTGATACCAGGTCCAACTCATTCGAATATTCCCCAAATGATCCGTGTAATTGTAAACATAGTTAAAGTAGTTACCTTCCGTTACCTTTACATAGCCCTCTGCATGCGGGAAAAATGATAATTCCTGATTCTCATATTGAAAACCTTGAAGGTAATCTACACGAGACGTATTACCGCCATCCAGTACACTTTTTTGTACCTTAACTCCCGCTGCGTTGTAAATATAATTAATTTTATTACTATCCGCGAACAGAATTTCAGTCGGCAGGTTTAAATGATTATAAACAATATTCGTAATCTTTTTATTGGCATCCTGAGTCATATTACCGTTCGCATCATAAGCATAATCGTTATAGGTATTCCCGTAACCATTATCCATAAAACCTTCCGGATTATTGGTCAGATCGTTTACCCGCATCAAACGGTTTCCGTTATAAGTATACGTCAGATCATCAATTTCAATCTTTACCGTCGGGTGGTCCAGATTTCCGGTACGTTTCATAGACGTGATATTCCCGTTTTTATCATACGCAACCGTTTCATTATACGAACCCGGAGTTGGATTATCGGCAATCGGTTTTTGATAAAATGCTTTGTTCAAACGGTTTAAAGCATCGTATTGATAACCGTATTTTCGCAATACATTATCGCTTTGGGTGATCCAAAATGTTTCGGAAATATTCCCGTTATAAAGCGGTACAACATCACCTCCCATACTTTCGGAAGCCAAAACTACCTTACCGGTTTCACTTTTCGTTACCTGATTATAGTTGATCTTAAATCCGAATAAGTCACCGTCACCCAAAATCAATTCCGGATCATTTAAAGGAGCACTATTATTAATATCGGTCAGCCAACCTCGGATGTTATAGCGATAATCCACTTGTTGCATACCACTTGTTCCTGTCACATCCGGTCCGCCTACGATTTTAGATTCCAAACGACCCAGTTCGTCATAGGTGTTTTTGGCGATAAGTTCTTCAGCACCACCATTGATTTGATGAACATGTGTGAGCATACGATCTTCATCGGTATAAGTATAGGTGTCTTTTACCGTATATTCCGAGCTGCTGCTGTTTAGCTTATGGTAGGTTAGTGTAAATTCTACTTTTCCGCTAAAGTCCAGTTTGCTGTCCACACGGGTATAACCACCCAAATGATTAGTTGTATAGGTCTGAATCGGTCGGTATTTCGAATCGTATAGCGTATAACTTTGCTCATTTAACGTTTCTGAAGGTGTAGTCAGTACGCGTACCCAACTACCGGTTACCTGTCCGGTTGTAGCCGTAGCAGCTTCCTGTCCAAGCGGATCCGTTTGTTGTGTCGAAACAAGACTGTTCGAATATTGGTAATTATCATAATAGGTAACGGTAAGCAATTTCATTCCACTGGTCGGGATTACACGGTTGGTATAACTAATCGCGATATTATCTACGTTTTCCGTAACATTCACTTTCAGTCGCTCTTCTGATACAACAGTCGCAGCAGCATTGTACTGTGCCTGCATCGTTGCTCGTGTCGAAGTGCTTTGTAACCATCCGGTATAAACCGCTCTGTTCAAGGCATCGTATTTGGTGATCAGATAACCGGTTTGCGTACCGCCAAAAGGGGAAAAAGCAGGTCCGGTGGCTACCACTCGGTCGATTTTGTCATACACGATAAATTCCCATTGTTTACCCGGTAGTTTCTTTTCGACCATACGATTGCGGGAATCGTATTTATACTGATAACACAAATCGTCCAACTGCGTGGTCGGATTGGTTACCAATGGCGGAATGACATAAGTCAGATTACCATACAAATCGTATACGTAGTAGGTATCGTGTGCGCCTGCGTTGTAAATACGTTTTAAAACCACACGTCCATTTTTATCTTTAAACTCTTCGGTTGTATTGTTGGTTCCCGAAGTCCAGTTTTCATCCTTGGTTACTGTTTTATACAAACAGTTTGCGGCATAATTGCCCTTATCCTGTAACTGTATTGTATAAACACCATTGGCACTATCCCAGGTGGTTACGGCAAAATAGTTTTTGACTTCGTTCGCACCATTGGTCTGATAGTCCATTTTTATGGTATGATCGGTATCGGCATTTGGATTAATCTGCCAATCCGCTCCGGGTGCGCCTTGCTTTAATGGACGCCCCAAAGTCGATAGTTCCACGATCTTTTCGCTAAAGGGATATTGTCCGCTATATTGCGAATAACTAAAAGTCGCCGACTGTGCGCCGGCCTGATAACTCATATCGTTGGTCGTAGCCGGGTACGGTAAATAATCTTTTAACTGACGGCCCAAATCATATTCGATATGAGTGATCATGTCTTTTCCGGTACCGGATTGTTTGTTTATATTTTGCTGTATCGGCCGGCCTAAACCATCGTAATAAGTCACAGTCGAAGCCGGACGCCCGCTATTGGCTTCCCGATAGGTCGTTTTTTTAGTCCAGTTTAGCGAATTCGTTTGTGCCACCATCAAAACCGGTGCGCACAATAAAGCTATAAGTATTTTTTTCATACGGCTGGTTTAGAAAGTTTTGTAATTATTGTCATACTCTTCGATAGTATTCCCATCATGGTCTTTGACACGTTTTAGGCGCATCAAACTATCGTATTCGTAATAGGTGTTCCGACAGTTGGTATCGACCTTTCGAATTAACAGTTGGGTTGTGGTATCGTAATAATACAAGCTTACGATACTTCCCGGATAGCTCTGATTTAACCCACACGGACTTCCCGGTGTTGGCTCCGGTAATGGAATCGGATTGGCAATATCACCGGGATCTACCGGTGTATAATTTTCTATTTTAAGCACCAACTGATTGCGCCCGTTATACTGATAATACGTTCGGGCACCGTCTTTTACCAATACCTGTGCCATGTTACCGAACGAATCGTATTTTTCGATCTGAATACGGTCTTCCAAAGCACCGGTACCTTTTGAAAAACGAACAATCTCCGGTAAAATACGGTTCGGATTGTTATTCCAGCTTTTATATAAGGTTACTTTCATTCCGGTTAACGGTGGAATTCCATTCGCAAGCCCATAAAACGTTCGAACGGTAACCGGTTGGGCTACTTTGTTTAATTCAACCAACTTGTTCATGGCTGTGATTTGTGCCGGTGTTACATCCGGTACCAGGCTAGTCTGATCTGCATATGAGTAATGTACTCTGCTCACAGTACCGTCTTCACTGGTTGTCGTTACGATCATTGTTGGCAAACCGATAAGTGTGCCATAACTATAATTCACTACAGTCGATAAATAAGCCGTTGGATTGTCTTCCGGATTTACCGTATACAATACCGGGGTTGTAAATTCATAGGTTTTAGCCCTACTCATTTCTACTCTTCTCGACGTCAGGTAGTATTTTCGAAGATCAAAATTATTGTCTACTCCACTGCTTTTAAACAAGCAGTTAAAGAACGCGTATCCTCCGATAACACCACTAATACTAGCTTTGTCTTCATATTGATACTGCCAGGTTTGCTGCTTTACTTTATAGAATGTATTGCCGCGTTTAACCAAGTCGATTTCTTCCAATAAGGTTCCGTGATAACTTTCGGAAGCATTACCGTTATAGCTTGCCCGCTCCTGCTGGAAAACACTTCTATGCAATGGATGAATATCCATGTTAAAGTCCATTGGAATGTTATTAAAGCGTTTGTATTTTCCGCCTAATTCAAAATTATCCCCGCCATAACTAATGATCACATGTTCATAATTCCGCTCCAAATCACTGATCGGTACAAGTGGGCTACTTGAAAACGTTTTAAAGTTAATTTCAAACTGGTTCTTTTGTTCCAAAGAATTTTCTCCTCCTCCGTTACAACATTTGGTCAGCTGCCAATCGGTAACAAATTCATGTCTTTTTCTAAAGGTTATCAGATCCATCGGATTTTTAAAATGGTCTTCCATAGACGTATAATAATAACGTTTGGTAAAAGCTTTTTCTCCAGTGGCCGTGTAATCGGCTACTCGTTTTACCCGTAGCTTTCCGTCATCAATAAATCGGGTTCCTTTGCTATACGTAAAATACAGCTGGGCGTCAAACTGTGTTGTCGAGAGCTGGTAGTTATTATATAATTGTAAGGAGTACTGATGGTCTTTTTTAATATTGAAAGTAAATTCCTCATAAAAATCATATCTTCCCGTTTCGAGCTGTTTATTTCCATCCGGCATTCGGAAGGTAAACTGTTGTACCGTATTATCAACTAAATCGGTAACTTTAAACGTAAGTACATCCGTATGTCCCATCTGACTGTTCGAAAGAACATTTACGATTCCTTTGATTGTCTCATTTGTGTAGGCTCCTGTAAATCCAAAAGTACCGTCCGGGTTTTGATAGAAATCGCCCGTAATGGATCCGTTAACCGATGTTTTATTAACCGGATTTCTACCCGGATTGTTACGCCAGATATCCATCGTTACTCCTCCGGTGGTGTATTCTTTGGATTTTTCCATTTCATATTCAAATTCCGTATATCCTCCGGTCGGATAGCTAATTTTCTTTAAGCTTCCTTTAACCGCACTGGCGAAATCTGAACTGTTGTCGGCCAGGTTCGGGTAATAATTACGGAAATATAGATCGTCGTTTTGCGGCAACATCGTTGAATTGCCCGTTTTTCCATTATAGTATCCCAACACATCACGCGCGGAACTATTTCGTTTAGGCAGTGCCAGCGGATCATCATATTCCAAAACATATTGTTCGTATTTCCGTCCGGTTCCGTAGTTCTTGTTTTTATTGAATTCTACCTTGGTTAAGAAAAAACGTTCCGACAATGTTGGGAATCCTGTAAATAAATAGGTTAGGTTAATCGTATTAATCGTAACCCCTGCATCTTTAATATCGATACTATTCAATATTTTCCGGAAATGCGTCGAAGAACCATTGCCACTATTAAAAGCAATTTCTGTTACGCCTCCATTTCCTATTATTTTCTTTAACGTTTTTCCGTTTGTCGTAATAGTACCTGTAGTATTTATCTTATGATCCATTTCAACCGTTGGCGGACGAATACAATCGCGGGTACTGGTATCAAATTCCCAGGTTTTGACCGTTACACTTTCACTCTGATCCAAAAATATATTCTTATTTGTCGAATCATTATCATATTCCAAGGTGATTATACCACTCTCCGGATGTGTGATTTTTGTCAGATAGTAGGCCGTTGGTACATAAGGGTTATCCATACGACTCCCTACGAAGGTGGTTTCGGTTCCATTTACTCCTCCGAAAAAGTATTTAATCCCTTCAGGAGTAATCAGACAAAATTCCTGTGACACGCGAAAACGGTTTTTTAAATTGGTGTCTGTTCCCGTAATTTCAATCTTTAAATTACTGTCGGCTTTAGTCAAACGCGGTATAAAATCCGCATCAAAGAAAAAGCTCCCGGAATAGCCCGGAAAATTAAAATTGAATTGATCGGGTTTTACATCCCATACCCGACGACGTTTGGCAAAGACTTCATTTAACCATACCGCATGGCTGGATCCGTCAAACAATCCGGCTGGTATGATCATTTCAGCAGTTAAACGGCCATCCAGATAATCGGCCTCATCCGGTTTATCGTGTACCGTTCTCGTGATAACGCCTCCCGCACTAAGGGTCCAGTTCATTCCCGTCCAGGTGGCTGCCTGGCTTACTTTAACTCCCGCGGCATTATAATTTAAAACGATTGGCAATGATAAATGCCCGGATTGCATCGTATAAAGTGGAATCGAAGCATTGACCATTCCGGAATACTCGTTAATCGGAATATCTCCGAATTTGGTTAAGGCAAAGGCATCTGCCGAAGGTTGGGTTACCTCTGGTAAAACCATCGCTGTGGGACTAGGTGGCATATCTTGAGCCATAGTTGTCCCATAAAGCCCTAAAAGCAGTAAGGTGAATAGTATTTTTTTCATTTGATTTCTTATTTAGGTTGAATGCCCTTGATGACTTTTACCGAGTTGTGTTGTACGTTGGTACGGATCTCTACAATGTAAATCCCTTCCGGATACTGACTCAAATCTACCGGTACGGTACGACTGTCGATCGAAAACTGTTGCAGTTGACGTCCTGAAAGGTCAAATACCGAAGCCGTTCCCGTTTCAAAATCATACCCTACAATGATATTGGTAAATTGCTGTGCCGGGTTAGGCAGGGCTTCAATAGCCGTTTTGTCAAGTTCTTTTTTATAACGGTCTTTGAGTTTAACCACCCAAAAGTCGCTACCGCCATTTCCGCCGCTTTTATTTCGGGACGGGTTTCCTTTGGAGGTTCCCGCAAGCAGGTAACCACCATCACGGGTTTCGATCAGTCGACCTAAGATGTCTGCACCGTCGCTTCCTACGGTTTTACTCCATAGTTCTTCGCCTTTATCGTTGATTTTGACCGCGATATAGTCGTTGATGTCTTTTTTATCTTTTTTACCTTCTGCTACTTCTGTATAAGCATGACCTCCGATTAAAAACGTATGGTCCTCATTCTCAATTATCGAAGTTAACAGGTCGGTTTTACCATAATTATAGGTTTCCTGCCAGATGGTTTGGCCGTCGGTGTCCAAACGTACCACCCAGAAGTCGGTCCCTTTACCATTGGCCTTACTTTTATCGCGCGACGGATTCGAATTGGAACTTCCGCCCAATAAATAACCACCGGTTTTACATTGAATCAGTGCCGTCAGGTTATCATCACCATCACCGCCTAATGTACGTTGCCATTCGATGCCTCCCTGTTTGTCGATTTTGATAATCCAATAGTCTCCTACTCCAATGTTGTCGTTGATTTTATTACCCGAAGCCGGTGAATTGGAATACCCGCCGATAATATAACCGCCATCCGGAGTTTGTTCGACTGTTTTAAGTTGATCAAGGTATTTTCCGCCGTAGGTTTTCTGCCATTCGATGGTACCATCGGAACTCAATTTGACCACCCAATAATCCAGGTTTCCAAAATTAGCTTCCGTTTTGTCACCCGATTTACCCGATGCGGACGAACCGCCCACAATATACCCACCGTCTTTGGTACGTCGGATACAACTTAGTTGCTCCTGACCGTTTCCACCAATCGTACGTTGCCATTGTTCGGCTCCTTTGGCGTCGAGTTTTACGATCCAAAAGTCATCGTGTCCTTTGGCGTCGTCTTTTTTACCAGCGCCTTTTGGAGAATCTGACACACCGGCCAGAATAAAACCGCCATCGGTCGTAAGTTGTACACTTTGTAGAAAATCCATACCGGATCCGCCATAGCTTTTTTGCCATTCGGCAGAACCGTGTTCATCCATTTTCCATAGCCAATAATCGAAATTACCGCTGGAAGCCATTTCTTTGTTTCCGTTTTTGTCGGATAAGGAACTGCCTGCCAAGAGGAACCCATAGTCGGGCGTAGGCAGCGCATCTGCTAGGAATTCGGCATGTTTTCCGCCATAAGATTTTTCCCATAAGATATCCTGTGCCTGGGATACCGTGGGAAAAAGACAAGGCAAGAGGAATGCCAAAATCCTGCCTTGCAATAAGGCCTGATTTGTAGTTTTTGTCATTAAACTGTTGTCAATTAAGTTAGTGGAGCGCAAACTTACATCTTTATTATCGTCTCGCAAAAAGAAAAAAATGCAGTATGTGAAAAATAGAATCTTTATAAATTACAATATGTATTTAATTATTTATTGATCAACTGAAAGACTGCATTTTTTAAAGAATAAACATCAATTGATCGCAATATAAGAACCAAACCACTATCTAATCCAAGATAATTCTCAGCTAAGCCAAAATAAATATCATCTGGAAATCTGCGCCTTCAGATATACTTACACTATTATTTCTTTCTCAACATGGACCTGTCTCAAAAAAGTAGCATCATGGGAAACGACAATCAGCGTTCCTTTGTATGCAAGGATTGAAGCCGTAAGAATTTCAATATTTTGCAGATCCAGATTATTGGTTGGTTCATCCAGTATGATACAGTCTGGTGTTTCACTACCAATCGTAAGACCACAGAGCAACAAACGCATACGTTCGCCCCCACTAAGGACTTTACAGGGCTTTTGCCAGTCATCATATGCAAACAGAAAACGGGTTAACCGCATTTTTATCTCGTGTTCCGGTAAAGCAGTCGTATTAAATTGTTGTGCCTGTTCGTATACCGTCAAACGATTATCGATCAGGGAATATTCTTGATCAATATAAATTGTTTTTATTGGCATTCTGTGAATTGTTCCGTTTTTAGGTTGCAAATTGCCCTGAATAATCCGAATCAATGTTGTCTTTCCCGATCCATTACCTCCTTTTATCGCAATACGATCACCACTAGCGATTTCAATGTCCAGATTATGTTTCCATAGTGGCCTATTGCCATATGAGTAATTTAATTCCGTTGCTTTAAAAAACACTTTGCCTTTATGTAATGCCGGTAATCCAAAACCCAATTTCATTTTGTCGATATCCGGCACTGTCGACCGTAAATTTTGTAATTCTTTTGCAATACCGCCTATTTTTTCGGCATGAACACTTTTGAGTTTGGATGTACTGTTTTCGGCTTTATTCCGCATAGTGTTGATCATTATTCTTGCCACACCGGCTTTTTCTTGTTTTCCTTTTCCTTTGGCATCTAGTTTTTGCTGGCGTTCTAAGGTTTCCCGCTCTTTTTCTCTGGCCTTTTTCAAGGCTTTTTCTTTACTTTGAATGTCCTGATCCAGCGCATTCTTTGCAACCTCTTTCTGCGAGGCATAAAAGTCATAATTACCGCCATAGGTTGTCATTCCATTTGGGGTAAGTTCGCAGGTTATATCGAGCAGATTAAGCAGTTTGCGATCATGGCTTATTACGATCATCGTCCGATTGTCCGATTGGATAAAATCGTATAGTAACTCCCGACCAATACGATCCAAATGGTTACTAGGCTCATCCAATAAAACCAATTCCGGTTGATGTATCGCGATTCCAGCCAGAAAAACCTTTGTTTTTTGTCCGCCACTTAGGGTGTGCATGGGTTGGTTTAGGTCGATTGTATCCAATTGCCAGTAAAACAAGGCTTCCCGACAGCGTTCTTCCAATGTCCAGTCGTCGTTAAGCGTCGCTAAATTTTCTTCGGTTACAATTCCCGATAGGATTTCCGACAACGCTTGTAATTTCCGGTCAATCCCTAAAGCTTCAGCCACAGTAAGTTCATTAAATTGCCCAAATGCCTGCGGAACACAGTACGGTTCGGTACGAATAGTACACTGTCCGCCGGAAATTGCTAAAGCTCCGGTAATGATACGAAACAACGTGGACTTTCCTACGCCGTTATGGCCAATTAAGGCTATTTTGTCATACTGATTAACAACCAGATTCAGGTCATTAAATAAAAGTTCCCTATTGGGATGTATATAGGAGACATGCTGTAAAAGCAACATAATTTCTTTCTTTAGAAGTGAAACAAAACATCCGGGTGTACTTTATTGTCCCCGGTTTAGTAGTGTCTGAAAGAAATTATTTTCACATGTAGCTTAGACTTTTGGTAGTACAAAGATAAAATTTTTATCGCAATTCCCGATTTATTTTTCGGTATCACAAAAAAAGCGGTTGCTACAAAATTGTGGCAACCGCTTTTTTTTAGGCTTTGGCTTATTTAAGGAATCAAAACGGCACGTCCTTTTATCTGTCCGTTTCGCAGTTTGTCATATACTTCCACAGCCTGGTCCAAATTGTATTTTTCAACTTCAATATGGATTTTCTTTTGGCGGGCCAATCCGATGACTTCCATTAGTTCGGTACGCGAACCCCAATACGGATTTGTCATACTTACGCCAAATGGTAAGCCGTTCATATTGTATTCGTATTTTCCGCCACCTAAACCCACAATAGTCAGGTCGCCATCCAAACCAACTACTTTTGTCCCAAGGTCTATTGTAGACGAAGCGCCGACAAAATCGATCACTACTTTGGCTTTTCGGATACCCGTAATTTTCTGGATTTGTTCCGCAGCATCTTTATCCATCGAGTTGATCGCATAGGCAGCACCCAGTTTTTTAGCAAACTCCAGTCGTTCCGGCGTGATATCGCAGGCAATAATCGTAGCGCCACTCATTTCCGTTAGTATTTGTAAAGCCACATGTCCCAATCCTCCTACTCCGATTACCACGACATATTCATCGGGCATTAATTTGTGTAACGATCGTTTGATGGCCGAATAAGGCGTTAAAGCCGCATCTGTCAGAGGGGCTGCAATTACCGGATCGAGGTCGTGAATTGGTACCAGCAAACGGGAAGACGGCACCAACATATAGTCGGCCATACCACCATTAAGGCCTAATCCGCCACCAAAGGCCTGTTCCGACTGATGATCACAATAATTTTCCTGAGAATGCTGACACGGTTTACAATGGCCGCATCCCCACGGACCGTAAACCAATACGGCATCGCCTTTTTTAAAACCCTTTACATCCTGCCCCACTTCTTCTACCCAACCGGCATTTTCGTGTCCTAATGTAAACGTAACTCCGGAAACAATCCCTTCATCAATAATATGTAAATCGGAATGGCAAACACCGGCACCCCCGATTTTCAATAGTACTTCATCCCCCGACGGAACCGGTTTTTCCATATCGGTTACTACTCTGACATCTTTATGTCCAAAATATCGTACTGCTTTCATACGTACTGTTTTTTAAAGATTAACCTTATAAATTTAAGCAAATACAAGGTAAAAAAAGTTATATAAGCGTTAAATCCGCTATAGCCAAACCAAATAATCCGGCTTTCTTAGAACTCTGTTTACAATCGACCGTTATACCTACCGCTGTATTCTAAAAAAAATGACGACTCGTTTTGAATCGTCATTTTTACTATTGCTGTTTTTATATTTTTTCGATGGTTTCCCAATCCTGTTTCCGGATCCGGTAGATAAAATTCAACTTGGGCGTTTCGCCATGATAGGCTATGTTTTCTTCGGCAATCTTAGTTACTCCAAGCCGCGATATGGCAATCTGCGACCGGTAATTGGTTGCGCCAATATGAAAATCAATTGCGTCGACAAATTGAAAAGCGTAGTCCATCATTAGTCTTTTTACCGACGGGTTGATTCCGGTTCCCCAAAATCGTACTGCATAAAAAGTATAACCAATTAGAATACTATTTTCGTTTTCATTATAATCGTAAAAGCGGGTACATCCGGCAACTTCGCCCGTCGCTTTGTCTACAATTTTATAAGCGCCTTTGCTTTGCATTGCACCGTCGAAAAAAACGCGAAAAATGTCTTCTTTCCATCGGTCTTTGTTTGGATGTTGTTCCCAAACTTTAGGGTCGGATGCCAGGGCAAAAAGGGACTCAAAATCGGATTCCTGTAATGGTTCTAATCGGACTTTATCGTTTTCTAACGGTGTTTGAATGGAAAATAACATGGTTTTATTTTTTTGACATTTCAAAAGTACTTCAAAAGCGGACTACCCTTATAGACCATTCGTATAAAAAAGACTACTCCATTTTATATAACTCCTTACACTGTTGGTTGGGAAACGATCGCAATCGAATCGAGTACTTTTTTAAAGGCAGTTGCGGCGTTATGAACCTGTATTGTCCAGTCTTCGGCAGCAGCACCATCGGCTCCGTCCGAAATGTATTTCAGACATACAAACGGAATTTGTTCCTGCTTCGCAATTAGTGCCATCGCATAAGCCTCCATGTCGACAACGGTATAATCGGTCGTGTCGTGGTTCGTTTCAAAGTTGTCGCCGGTACCACAAATTCCTTCCGGTAAACCCGGAACTGTTAGCCCGTATTCCAATACGATTTCCTCATCAGAAAGTGGCGTTTTATACAAATCAAACCCCAAACCTCTCACATCCATATCACGTTGGATAAAACGGGTACAACACACTACAGTCCCTTTTGTAAAGGTAGTACTGCCGGCCGATCCGAGGTTTAAGATTAACTCCGGTCGGTTTTGCTGAATTTCTCGGGTTAAATGATAGGCCGCGTTGACTTTTCCGATACCCACAAAAAGGGTTTTCTCGTTTTGAAACAATTCTCCGGCTTCAGAATTTAGTGCAAATACATAAAGGGGATTCTCCTTTAATAATTGTGTTATCGTTTTGGATGGGGTTTCCACAGTTTTATAAATTAAGCGGACGATCGGCAAGATAGCCTTACTCCTGTTTTTGTCCGACAAAGATACGGAAAAGCGATTGCCCCAAAAACAAAATGCCACCGGTAGTCGGTGGCATTCAATGTTGTTATAGTTTGGCGTATTTATAAAAGAAATACCCTTAACTATAGCGTCTTATTTTTTAGATTCTTCTACAGATACTTTTCTGAACTCTTTCAATAATTTGCTTAATTCTAAAGCAGATTTACGTGCTCTTGTCCCTGCAGCTTTATTTCCTTTTTCAACTTGTAATTCTGACTCGGCTTTGAATGCATCAATTTCGGCGTTGATCTTCGTTAATAAGTCTTTCATAATATTATATTTTGTTAAAAATTAAAAAACAAAAATAGCATTTTAAGGCTAGGAAAAAAGCTTCCGGATAGGTTAATTTTACATTTATTACCGACTAAAAACATTAATCTTTCATAATCAACCAATTATACCCGTATAAATTCTTCCGCTACCAGGTCATTATTGATAAAAGCACCGGCCTGAGTGCCCGTAGCGACGGCAACTGACACGGTTCGCATACTGGAACAATCGCCCGATGCGTATACGCCTTCCACAGTAGTTTTGAAAGAAGCCTCTATTTTTAGCAAGCCCATTTCGTTTATTTCGCAGCCAAATGTTTCCGGTATCCGGCAATTTTGGGCAAACTCCGGGCGGGAATAGACCACCTGAAGCGGCACACTAGTCTGATCCTGAAACACAATGTATTTTAAATATCCCTTTTCGTGTTCGAAGGAATCGATTTCTTTTTCTATAATCGCAATAGAATTGCTTTTTATTAAACGTTCCTGTACTGCGGTAAGTGTTGATTTCCCATTGGTATAAATCGTCAGCTTTTTTGTCCAGTTAAAAATGAGTTGTGCATAGTGAAAGGCAATATCCCCATTCGCAATAATTCCGGTCGGCTGTTCTTTTACTTCGTATCCATGACAATACGGACAATGCAACACCGAAATCCCCCAACAGGCGTCAAATCCTTTAATATCCGGAAAATTGTCCTTTAAACCGGTGGCAAATAAAAGCCGCTTGGCGGTAAAAATACTGCCGTCATCCGTTTTGATTTCAAAATTCCCGTTTGTTTTATTGGCCTCAATTGCCCGATCGTTATAAAAATATACCGTTTTGTAACGGGCAACCTGTTCCCGGGCAAGTGTCGCAATCTCTTGCGGCGTTTTTCCGTCGTGTGTCAGGAAATTATGCGAATGCGGTGTCTGTCGGTTACAAGGCTTTCCGTCGTCAAGTACCAAAACCCGTCGCAAAGCCCGTCCCAAACTCATCGCAGCCGATAAACCGGAGTAACTCCCTCCTATAATAATAACATCATACGTCGTGTGTGTCATAGCGTTTTTTATGTTTTATATTGAAACATCGGAACAAACCAATGTGATTCCGGGTACAAAAATAGCAATATTCCATTAAATGCAATTAAGTTGCATTTAATTTTACAGCTTTTTGATTCCAAACAGCAAATCAGAATACGGTTACAAACTTCTTATTTAAAATCATTTTAGATAAAATCGTCTTATTTGCCTCCAATTTTACAGACGTGAAAAAGAACTCCAGAGTGAAACTGTTGATAAGTTCTTTTAAAACAGAAAACCGAATCAGAACAAAACCTGTTTATAACTTTTTTCGATAACCGACAAGTCGCCACAATGCTACTACTTACCGCGAAATTGCCGGTTGTTGATAACTCCTTTTTTCGCGATCATAACAAGCTGTTGATAAAACATCCGGATTTCTTACTCCAATCTGTTGACCAAAAATCGGGCTTGTCGTACCTTTGAAAAATACCGGACAAGCTTATTTCCGATCGGAAAAAAGCCCGACGCTACCTCCCCAAATCAGGTTCAATTTTAAATTCTATATATATGTCAATTTTCGATAAACGAATCAACTATAAACCATTTGAGTACCCGGAGGTACTTCAATTTACCGAAGCTATCAACAAATCGTACTGGGTGCACAGTGAGGTTGATTTCACTGCCGATACGCAGGATTTCCATTCCCACCTGAGCCGGGCCGAAAAAACCGCTATCAAGCATAGTTTACTGGCCATTGCACAAATTGAGGTGGCGGTAAAAAGTTTTTGGGGCAATATTTATGAGCATTTCCCAAAACCGGAATTCAACGGATTGGGAAGTACTTTTGCCGAATGTGAATTCCGCCATTCGGAGGCCTATTCCCGCTTACTGGAAGTGTTGGGTTATAACGACGAATTCGAAAAATTACTGGACATTCCGGTAATCATGCAACGGGTAAACTATTTATCGAAAGTATTACAGGACACCCGTTCGGAAGACAATAAAAAATATGTCGTAGCCCTGATACTGTTTAGTATTCTAATCGAAAACGTATCATTATTCAGTCAGTTTGCGATTATTCTTGCCTTTACCCGTTTTAAAGGTTATATGAAAAACGTAAGCAATATTATTGCCTGGACTTCGGTTGACGAGCAGGTTCACGCGAATGCCGGTATCTATATCGTAAATAAAATTCGCGAAGAACACCCGGAATATTTTGATGCAGAAACCATAGCCCTGATCCGCGAAAGTGTTAAAGATTCCATCAGTGTAGAATCCGATATTCTCGACTGGATCTTTGAAGAAGGTGAAATTGAAATCATTAAAAAACACGATTTGGTGAATTTTATGAAGTTCCGTATTGACGAAAGTCTTAGTCAGATTGGTATCGAGAAGGTATTTTACGTTTCTCCGGAAGAATACCAGACCATGGCATGGTTTGAAGAAGAAGTATTTGCGAACAGCCTGGATGATTTCTTCGCCAAACGCCCGGTTGACTATACCAAACATGATAAAAGTATTACCGCTAACGATTTATTTTAATTTTTGAGTTTTTAAACATGCAAGATATCCCACAAACAAATACCGAAATCGCAACCGACACTAATCCACTTCCTAAATTATGGTGGAAAAATTCCGAAAGTGAGCAAATCTTAAACCGGGGTTACCTTTTAAAAGGAGAAACCGTAGAAGGCGCCATCGACCGGATTTGTAGCGCTGCAGCACGTCGTTTGTTTCGTCCGGAACTAAAAGAATCGTTCCAGGAGATGATCGAACGCGGTTGGATGAGTATCAGTTCGCCGGTTTGGGCGAATATGGGAACCGAAAGAGGATTGCCGATCTCCTGTTTTAACGTACACGTTCCGGATCATATCGAAGGTATTACCCATAAACTGGGCGAAGTCATCATGCAAACGAAAATCGGAGGAGGAACTTCGGGGTATTTCGGAGAACTGCGCGAACGGGGTAGTGCGGTAACCGACAACGGAAAAAGTAGTGGCTCCGTAAGTTTTATGAAACTATTCGATACTGCTATGGATACCATTTCCCAAGGTGGTGTTCGCCGTGGTGCTTTTGCTGCCTATCTGGATATTGATCATCCGGATATTGAAGAATTCCTGAAAATTAAAAACATCGGAAATCCGATTCAAAATCTGTTTACCGGAGTTTGCGTACCAGATTACTGGATGCAGGAAATGATCGACGGTGACACCGAAAAACGCCATGTTTGGGCCAAAGTACTCGAGAGTCGTCAACAAAAAGGCCTTCCGTATATTTTCTTTTCGGATAATGTGAATAAAAATAAACCTCAGGTCTATAAAGATCTCAACATGCGTATCAATGCCAGTAACCTGTGCAGTGAAATCATGTTACCGTCTACAAAAGACGAATCGTTTATCTGCTGTTTGTCATCAATGAATCTGGAATTATACGAGGAATGGAAAGATACCGAAGCCGTTAAACTGGCTATCTTTTTCCTCGATGCCGTATTACAGGAATTTATCGAAAAAACAGAAGGCAACTATTACCTGACAGCTGCCAATAAATTTGCTAAAAGACACCGTGCTTTAGGACTAGGTGTACTGGGTTGGCATTCGTACCTGCAAAAAAATATGATTCCATTTGAAGGGATGGAAGCCAAAATGAAAACCACCGAAATTTTTAAACATATCAGTGACAAAGCCGATAAGGCCACACAGGAACTGGCGCGTATTTACGGGGAACCGGAATTACTAAAAGGATACAGTCGTCGTAATACTACTACGCTGGCAATTGCTCCCACAACATCGTCTTCGGCCATTTTGGGACAAACTTCGCCGGGAATCGAACCATTTAGCAGTAACTATTATAAAGCCGGACTTTCCAAAGGGAATTTTATGCGTAAAAACAAATACCTCAAAAAACTATTGGAAGAAAAAGGCCTTGATAACGAAGAAATCTGGCGTGGTATTATGCTAAACGGCGGTAGCGTTCAGCATATTGCGGAGTTGACACAACAGGAAAAAGATGTCTTTAAAACGTTTAAAGAAATCAGTCAGTTGGAGATCATCCAGCAAGCGGCTATCCGTCAGAAATTTGTGGATCAGGCACAAAGTTTAAATCTGAATATTCCTTCGGAACTACCCATAAAAGAAGTTAACGGCCTACTGATTGAAGCCTGGAAACTGGGAGTCAAAACCTTATATTACCAACGTAGTCAAAGCGTTTCCAAAGAGTTTATCACCAATTTGGTTAGCTGCAGTAGCTGCGAATCGTAAAACACCATCGAAACCTGTCAGGAATTATAAAATCTGACAGGTTTTTTTATGCTTTCATAAATCCACCTTAAAAACATCCGCCTTATTCTAAAAACATCTTATGTTTGTAAAAAATTAGGTTATGAAACTGTATACCAAGATTGTCAATAGCATTAAAGAAGATATTGCCAATGGCATTTACCAACCCGGTGAAAAAATTCCCGCCGAACCGGAATTGATGCAAAAATATGGCGTGGGACGTTCGACCATACGGGAAGCGATTAAAACGCTGGCCATTTCGGGAATCCTAAAAGTCAAACAGGGGTCTGGTACTACCGTGACCAACAATTATCAGGAACTGAATATGGAACAGCGTTTGCAACGGGCTGATTTTAACGATGTCAAAGCCGTTCGGAAATTGCTGGAAGAAGAAATCATACGGCTCGCAACTGCCAACCGAACCGACGCACAATTAATTGAAATTACACACTGTCTGGAACGTCGGAAAACCGCTATACTAGCCGAAAATCCGGAAGCATGTGCCAATGCCGACATCGATTTTCATATGGCCATTGCTTTTGCTTCCGGCAATACGGTACTTGCCGAATTGTACTATGGTTTTACCGTGATTCTGCGCAATTTCTTTGCGGTTCGCGAACCAAAAGGAATCAGTCAGTTTGCCATGAACCATCACCTACACGAACAGTTGCTGGAAGCACTGAAATCACAACAGGAAACCGCTGGAATCGCTACACTTCGAAAAATACTCGATCAGAATTCGTAAATTCCGGTGTTAAAATTATTCCAAAAACACTTAAAACATCATATGTTTAAATAAAAGAGCGTATGTTTGCATTGAATTAACGGGAAATTAAATTAAACTCCCCCTTATTATGTCTATACTTACCTTTACCCTGATCCTTTTATTGGGTGCCTATCTGGCAGGCCTTTTGGGTTCACTAACCGGTTTGGGCGGCGGTGTTGTCGTTATCCCACTACTAACACTGGGATTCGGTGTCGATATCCGTTATGCTATCGGAGCGGCTTTATTGGCATCAATCGCTACCTCATCGGGTTCCGCCAGCGCCTATGTTAAAGAAGGAATTACCAATATCCGACTAGGGATGTTTCTGGAAATTGCCACCACCATCGGAGCGGTCATCGGTGCCTTGATTGCCGTATATACTCCTACCAATACGATTGCCATTTTATTTGGTTGTGTTCTGATGTTCTCCGCCGCGATGACCTTACGTAAAAAGAATCAATCCGCTTTGACCGAAGGAAGTCCGCTTTCTTATAAACTGAAATTAAACAGTACCTATCCCACTCCAAATGGAGACGTTCCGTATAAACTCAAAAATATCGGAGCCGGTTTTTCGATTATGACGGTAGCCGGCGTGCTTTCGGGCTTATTGGGAATTGGCTCCGGAGCTTTAAAAGTATTGGCCATGGATGCGACCATGCATATTCCATTTAAAGTGAGTACGACGACCAGTAATTTTATGATTGGAGTTACGGCAGCTGCCAGTGCAGTGGTATACCTGCAACGAGGCTATATGGATCCGGGGATTGCTTTTCCGGTGATCATCGGTGTATTGGCCGGGGCTTTTACCGGCTCGAAGTTACTCACCCGAATGGATCCAAAGGTATTGCGAATCATTTTCTGTATCGCGATCACTTTTGTCGCATTGGAAATGATCTATAACGGTTATCATCATAAATTTTAAAATTACATCGTATGAAAAAGCTTATTTCGGATACCGATGTACAACAACTGGTCGGACAAGTATTGCGTTATGGCGTATTAACGGCCTGTTTCCTCGCTATTGCCGGAGGTGTTGCGTATCTGGCACATCATGGCCAATCGACAGTTCCTTCCTATCATACCTTTCAGGGAGAAGGTGCGGAATATACCACTTTTGAAGGGATTATAAAGGGCGCCATGGCCTTACAGCCTACTGAGATCATACAGTTTGGCGTATTGGCTTTAATTGCGACGCCAATCCTGCGCGTAGTACTATCGTTGGTGGCTTTTATTCTTGAAAAAGACAAAATGTATATCCTCATCACGCTTATCGTACTCGGAATTATTATGACCAGTATTTTTGGCGGGCTTAAGGTGTAATACAACACGAATTTAACATCTGTTTCCCGTTGAATTGGTACATTTGAAACTATCATAAATCTATAAATCACAACAGTCATGCATAATAGCATTCCAAATTATACACTTAACAATGGGGTTTGCATTCCGGAAATTGGTTTCGGAACCTGGCAAACGCCCGATGGTGCCACAGCAGTACTCGCTGTAAAATCGGCTTTAGAAAACGGCTATCGCCATATCGATACCGCTGCCATCTACGGAAACGAAAAAAGTATTGGTCAGGCAATTGCCGATTCCGGAATAGACCGTAAGGAATTGTTTATTACCAGTAAGCTCTGGAATTCCGAGCGTGGTTACGAAAGTACTTTAAAGGCCTTTGAAAAGACATTAAGCGACCTACAAACCGATTATCTGGATTTATACCTGATCCATTGGCCGGCTAATGCCAAACAATTTTCCGACTGGAGACAGAAAAATGCCGATACCTGGCGTGCTTTCGAAAAATTATATCAGGACGGAAAAATCAAAGCGATTGGGCTGAGTAATTTTATGGTACACCATCTGGAAGCTTTATTGGAAACGGCCACCGTAAAACCGGTGATCAACCAAATCGAATACCATCCGGGTTATTTACAGTCGGAAGTCGTGGCTTTTTGCAACGAAAACAACATTCTGATCGAAGCATGGTCGCCACTGGGAACCGGAAAAATGCTGAACGATCCTACCCTATTGGAAATTGCCACAAATTATAACGTTTCGGTAGCCCAATTGTGTATCCGTTGGTGTTTGCAAAACGGAACGCTACCCCTACCAAAATCAGTTACTCCGGAACGAATCAAACAAAATCTGGACGTATACCATTTCGAAATTTCGGAAAGCGATATGCAACGTATCGATGCCCTGCCGTATATCGGCGGATCAGGCTTACTTCCGGACGAAGTGGCTTTCTAGCTAACTAATGGCCTGGCCGCTTTAAAACCGGTCAGGCCTACTTTTATCAATCCATTACACTGTCCAGTCCGCGCTTAAAACCGGTAAAACTGTTCACTTTTTTAATCGCCAGCAAGCCCCCTTTTACATACGGCTCGGCTCCGGCTCCGGAATCATGACGAATTGTAAGTCGTTCGTCTGTAAGTCCGAAAATGGTTTCCACCGAAAGTGTATAACCGGGCAATCGCAAGGCATGCACCCGTACGCCATTCATTTTGGCGCCCCAAACTTCCGGTGGTCCTACTCTATCGGCTTCGGCTACCGTTTCATTCGGAACCTGCACTTCCGACAATCGTTTTACCAGTTCCCGTACCGTACCGCTTGGCGCATCCACTTTGTGGTCATCCGCATAATCGATCACCTCAAAATTTGGAATATATCTGGCCGCCATCTCCGAAAATTTTTGCAACAAGACCGCCGTAATCGCAAAATTCCCCACCGCAAGTACGGCAACTTTATGCTCTTCGGCCAATGCAGCAATCTCATTATAATCGTCGTCGGTTAACCCGGAAGTCCCGATTACCACATGAACCCCTTTACGAATCGCCGCGATGACATTCACTTTCGCACTATCGGGTTGGGTAAATTCCACAAAAACGTCGCAAGTAACAGCATCCAAAGCTGCGGTTGCCGTTTCATAGATCGGAACAGCTACTAATTGCAATCCCAAGAGTTCCGAAAGATTCTGTCCTTTTGCCTTCCTTGAAATCCCGGCCACCAATTCCAGCTCCGGATCTGCTGCTACACCCCGACTCAGCGCCGAGCCCGCCCAACCGGTAGCGCCGGCTATACATACTCTTATTTTCATCCTTTTTTCTTTTAAAGTTACAAATTTTACAACTTGGTAATGTGATTCCATACGCAACTTTATATTTCAAAAAACGCATATCCTGTTTTCGGTTTTCGATCTTAATTTTGTAACTTTAACCTGCTACAATTTTCAATCGCTACACCCGAAAATTGCAAGCAATTGATAACGTATAAAATACGATATAACTTAAAAATATTCATCATGCCGATTCAAATTGTAACCGTAGCCGGAAGTGGCGTTTTGGGATCCCAAATCGCATTTCAGACGGCATTCCACGGCTATACCGTAAACGTTTATGACATCAGTGATGCCTTACTGGAAAAAGCCAAAGTAACATTTCAAAAATTAGGGAAAACCTACCAACAGGATTTGAAAGCAACACCCGAACAAGTTCAAATAGCCATTGGAAACATTCACTATTTTTCCGATTTAAGCAAGGCGGTTGCTTCAGCCGATTTAGTTATTGAAGCCGTTCCTGAAAATCCGACGATTAAAATTGATTTCTACCAGAAATTAGCCACTGTAGCACCTCAAAAGGCCATCTTTGCCTCGAATTCATCCACCCTCTTACCCAGTCAGTTTGCCACTGTTACCGGTCGACCGGAGCGCTTTTTAGCACTGCATTTCGCCAATGAAATATGGAAACACAATACTGCCGAAATCATGGGACATCCGGGAACCGATCCTCAGATTTTTGAGACGGTGGTGGCTTTTGCCAAATCGATCGGAATGGTCGCTTTACCTTTACACAAAGAACAACCGGGATATATAGTAAATTCGCTACTGGTACCTCTTTTGGGTGCCGGACTGGGACTTCTGGTAAAAGGTGTCGCCGATGTGGAAACCATCGATAAAACCTGGATGGTCGCAACCGGTGCACCTGTTGGTCCTTTTGGCATACTGGATGTCGTAGGAATCACCACCGCCTATAACATTAATAAAATTGCAGCCGAAAAAACCAAAAACGGTCACGAGCAAAAAGTAGTGGATTATCTGAAAACACATTTTATTGATACCGGGAAACTGGGTGTAGCCACCGGTGAGGGTTTTTATACCTATCCTAATCCGGCCTATCAGGATCCCGATTTTCTGAAATAGTCATTCCCATACACCTGTCCGTTTTTTAAAACTGTCAGGTGTATTGTTATTTTATAATTTTTCTTATTTCAGATATAGATTCCATTTTGGTATCTCCATTATTATTCTTTTTACTTTCTAATGGTTAGTGTAGCTCCTATACTGGCTACAATTACGCAGCCTATGGCAACAACCTGTATAAGGCTTAATTGTTCGTTTAAAAAGAGTAATCCCGATAAAGCCGCGAATGCCGGGTGCAGACTCATCAGAATACTAAACGTTTTGGACGGTAATTGTCGTAAAGCCCCCATATCGAGGCTAAAAGGAATTGCGCTGGTTAGTAAAGCCACTGCCAATCCCAATAGTAGTAAGTTCGTATTTAATACGTTCAGATCGCCACTCAAAACACCAATAGGAATAACAAACAGAGAAGCAAACAACATACCCAAAGTAACGGCATCACCGCTTTTCATCACCTTTGAAATTCTCCCGCCTATCAGGATGTATCCTGCCCAAAAAGCTCCGGCAAGTATGGCCAGAACAATTCCCAAAATATCGACGGTACCTTCATTCCATGGCGCAATCAGGAAGATCCCCAATCCGGCCAACAATGCCCAGATCCAATCCAAAAGTTTCCGTGATCCGGCCAAAGCCAGCACTAAAGGCCCTAAAAACTCCAAGGTTACGCCCAATCCCAGTGGAATGCGTTGGATCGCAAAATAAAAAATCAGGTTCATGGCTCCAAGGCTTATCCCATATAGCAAACCTAACAACAACTCTCTTCGTGTTAGTTTTCGAAAATCCGGACGGAAAAATCCATACAATACGATAGCCGAAATTCCAATCCGAAGGGTTGCCACACCACTGATCCCTAAAACCGGGAACAACTGTTTGGCCAATGAAGCACCGGACTGTATACTGATCATCGATAAAAGAACAGCCGGTATAGCTGGCAGGGCATTTTTTTTATTTCGGAACATGCTTTTTTTGAGTTTATTTTATGCTGGCTTACGATTTACAACAGTTCCATTTCCATATATACATCGGCTCTTTTGTATTTTGAGCTGTCAATCGGCTTATGTACAAAACCGTATTTCTGGTATATTCCAACGGCGGTTTTCAATTGTGTTTGCGAATATAAGACCAATTTCTGAAGTTTTAGGTCCCGGGCCAGAGCTATTGCCGCTTCACACAATAACTTTCCGGCACCCAATCCCTGGTATTTTTCATCTACCGCCATTTTGGTAAACTCCATTACACCATCGTCCACTTTCCGCAACGCAACAGTTCCTATCACTTCCTTTTGATATACGGCAAATAAAATCTGCCCGCCATCGTTTAAAATGGCCTCTTCCGGGTGCGTCAATACATATTGGTCTATCGCTTCCACGACAAAGTATTTTTCAAGCCAGGCTTTGTTAAATGCTTCAAAATAGCGTTGGTATTCCGGTTTGTATTTTTCGATAGTGATCATCTGAGTAAATTGTTTTTTTGTACCCACAAATTTCGCAAAAAGACTGCACTGTACACAGATACAATTTCTTTAATTTTATAGGACACAGTTTTAATTTTCCGGCAAATTCAGGTCCTTTCGAAGGGTATAAGCAATCGTTTTCCAAAACACCAAGGCGATTTGGATACAACCTACTCTTTTTTACACCGCTCAAGTCCTATTTTTATACTGATACTATGCGAATTATAAGATTAAAATAGTATATTTATTGTAATTTCAAACTTTACAAAAAACTACGGTGATCCCAATCACTTTGGGATAGCGTTTAATTTAATTGCTTAGAAAATTATGAATAACAAGCTTATTTTTCTGGTATTGGGTTTACTTTTTATTGGCGTTGGAATAGGAGTGTTTTGTACACCGCTAACTTCATACGCCACACTAGCCACTTTATTTAGTATTACTTTCCTTGTAAACGGCCTTTTGGAACTGGGGTATTATATTACGCAAAAAGAAAAAGTATATGGCTACGGATGGGGTGTTTCGGCCGGCCTACTCGATTTGGTATTGGGAATATGCCTGTTGGCCAATCCCGGACTTCCCGAAATGATCCTTCCCTATTTTATCGGTTTTATGCTTTTATTCCGTTCGTCAACCATATTCGCATTGGGCTTCGAACTTCTTTCATTAAAACGGCACAATTGGGGCTGGTATATGCTTTTTGGTGCTTTAGGATTCCTGTTCTCACTTTTCCTGATTCTAAATCCGCTTTTTGCAGCCATCACCATAATTACCTGGACATCCCTAAGTTTTATTACCATAGGAATCTCCAAAATTTTGTACATTATGCTTTATCCGCAAAACATACAACCCATTCTATAATGCGTTTTTTTCATCCGATCGGTTTTCCTGTTTCATTTTCCGTAACCATAGTGTCACACACCAGATTACGGTAATTCCAAACAGCACGAATAACGGAATGTAATAGTGTTCGAAAAAAAAAATGAAAATAGGTCCCGATGATCACATAAGCCGAAGCAATACACAGTTTTAACGGAATAAATTCGGCATTGGTCCAGGAGGTTTTACGATTGAAGAAATTCATAACTTTCATGTTTTTAATTCGGTTAATCCACTACAATTTAGCAAATTATCCAATAGCACCATCTGTTTTACAAAAAAGAAAACCGCCGTCTCATCCGAAACAGCGGCTTTCCCGAAGATAGTCTCTTATTTAATTTTTCATTCGCTTTTTGGTTTCGTCGTCTTCGATGTTTATTTTCCGGGCCGACTGACTTTGATCGCCAAAATTATAGGTAAACGAAACATTTACAATCCGGCTGTCCAGATTGATATTTTCTTTCATGTTGATGTTGTTAAATTGCATGGTTCGATAAAACCGTCGGCTTTTAAAAATATCGTTAACCGCCAGTTTTACCGTCGCCTTATCCGAAAACATTTTTTTCTGAATACCTGCCGAAACCACAAAGAAATCCTTGCGTTCGAACGTACTGTATATCGATCGGGAATTGTACTGGAAACTCAACTCCGATGACAATCCTTTTTTAAATCGCAAACTGTGTTGTGAATTAATCGTATAACTCCATATCCCCGTCGCAATATCGGTTTCGTTTTGCTCACCACTGAATTCATTGCGATAAAGGTTTAGAAAATTGTTCGAATCCCACCAACGTGTCAGCTTTACAGAGGACGTAAGACTTAATCCGTAGTTTTTCCGCGTACTCAGATTCTCAGAACGCAATATTGTAGTATTCGTATTATCAATCTGAGTAATCGCATCTACAATAACAGCACTGGTGGTACTGTAAAAGAAATTGATCATATGCTTATTCCGGAACGAATAGCCCCATTCTACCGAATGTGTTAATTCCGGCTGTAAATACGGGTTTCCTTCATAAAAAATAAACGGATCCCTGAAAAAGCGGAATGGGTTCAGATCGTAATAATCCGGTCGGTCGATTCTTCTGCTGTACGATAACTGTACCGTATGACTTTCGCCGATATTCTTTTTCAAAAACAAACTCGGAAACAACTGGGTATAGTTTCGTTTTACGGTTGACTGCATCGTAACCTGATTCCCTTCTGCATGGGTATGTTCGGCGCGTAATCCGGCCTGAACATCGATAAATCCGAAGCTTTGTTTGTAATTGATATACCCCGCGTGTATTTCTTCTCTATAAATAAAATGATTGGTTGTTCCCTGATCAATGGTCCAGTTCCCACCGGAAATCGTATCGTAACGCACATCGTTATCCGATTTTACAAAGCTGCTTTTCCAACCGGCTTCAAACGAAAGTTTTTCTTTTACCCGATATACATAATCCGCTTTTGCTACAAAAATAGAGGTACTGGACGGTGTCATTCCCCGTCGTGTCGATTCGTAGGCCGATTGTACCGGTGTTGGATTAAATTGAGTAGCCAATAGGGCATTATCCCGAAAACGGGAATGCGTATAATCGACATCCGCGCTGATTTCCTGTTTATCGCTGTCGAATTTGTGCAAAAAACTTCCATTATAGCTCATACTATTCCATCGGGAATGATTGTGATTATTGGTCAACGCGTCTGATAAAAGGCTGGCATCTGCAGAACGAACCTTATTTTCCGACATGCTATTGTTCGTATAACTACCAATATCCCCGCTCACCTTAAAGCCGACAAACGTATGTTCGGAAAGATCGTATTCCAATCCCGCTTTAAAATTGTTGGTTTTTAAAGGTTCGTCTGTAACGCTGTATTGGTTCGAAACTTTATCCAGTGTTTGCCGTGTGGCATCGGTATAAAAATTACGCTCGAAGGTAAAGGTTTCGCTTTCCCCCCGGTAATATTGATCATAACTCCCGTAAAAATTGTATTTTCCGGTTTTGTAGTTCAGATTGAGTCCACTTCCAAAGCGGTTTTTACGGCCACGTCCATAGTTGGCATTTACCGATCCGTTAAAGCCATAGCGCGCATTTTTTTTAAGTTTGATGTTGATCACTCCTGCATTTCCCGCCGCATCGTATTTGGCCGAAGGGTTTGTGATTACTTCCACCGCACTTATCGACGACGACGAGGTTCCTTTTAACAGATTGGTGAGTTGTTGTTGCGACAAATAGGTCTTTTTATCATTGATCATAATCGTAACCCCTTGTTTTCCTCTCAGACTAATATTACCGTCATTGTCGACCATAACACCGGGGGCTTTTTCCAATAATTCCAATGCCGTATTTCCTTCCGACAATACGCTGTTTTCAACATTCATTACAATTTTATCCGATTGCAACTGGATTAACGGCTTTTTGGCAGTGGTTTCCACTACGACTTCATTCAGCAACTTGCCGTCCTGTTTTAGGTTGATCAAAGGTAAATTGTGATTTTTACCATTTTCCACTTTTATAGCCGCCGATGTGTAGTTTTCATATCCTAAAAAACTCGCTTTAACGGTGTATGTTCCCTGGGCAATTGTAAATGAAAAAGTTCCGTCTGCATCGGTTACGGTTCCAGTTACTATTTTTCTGGTTTCCCAATCAAGCAATACGATGTTTACAAATTCCATTGGTAGGTTTTCACTAACGACTTTTCCGGTTAGCGTTGTTGCTGTTTCCTGGGCGTATACTGTACACTGACTCCATAGAACCAGTAATAATAGGTAAAATTGTCTCACGGTTTTGTATTTAATTCCGGTCAAAATTACTACTATTTAGACTAAATAAAAATAATATTGTTCTTAAAATTATTGTTAAATATTTCCCAACGATTCATTTTCCAGATCAAAGACAAAACACAATATAATGTCAACCTACAACACAACATTACAAAATTTACTATATCATATTGTACATTTTACGAATAAAACATCAATCTCTTAAATTTAAAACGATGTCAAAAAAATTACTTTTATGCTACGATCGGATGGGTATGGCCGTAATCGAACTTCACCCTGAATCGCCTGACTTTGGGAATATCAGCAGTCGACTGGAATTGGGTTTTGGTGTACTTCTCCATTATATTTATTACGATTATTTTGTTCAAAAGCGCTATACTACAGCTTTAGGCAGCAGTTATCGCTATCAGATCCGTACGATGGAAGATGTTAATGGACAGCCTACATTGGTTAGCGCCACGCCTATCAATACCGGCAAATACGATGCTTTTACAAAGACATTCGACGGTTCGTCCATGGGATTGGGATGGGCTTTGGAAATGTATTATGGCCAATAACAAACAACTCTACGTTAGTTTTGGAAACCCGGGAAACGTATTCGGCGAATTACCTACATTAAGACTGTTACGAACACTGGAAGCCGATCAGGAGCACATCATATGTTTTTTTAAACGAAACCCGGAAGAGATGTGGTTGTCGTTCAAAACAATCTTTCAAATTTCCCCAATCTGAATTCCGTAACCATAACGGTGGTCGATGTGAAGACCGGCGAAAAACGGGGCATGGTCGATTTGCGAAATCGCTATGGCATATTGCCGGAATCAATAGAAGGCACCGGCGGACCGAGTAATTATTTGCTTCATTAATACTAAAATAAAACACCCGGAAATCCGGGTGTTTTATTTTTCGGTATTATTTTTCCAGTTCTTTGACTGCTCGTAATATTAGTTTTGCAATTTCGTGCGGATGTGAAACCATAGAGGCATGACTGGCGTCGAGCGACAAGGTTTTGGCATTCATCCTTTCGGCAAAAAAATGTTGTGTCACCGGTGGCAACATCTGATCGCCTTCTGAAATCTGGTACCAAACCGGCAATCGCTTCCACCCTACGGATGTAGGCTTGTCTTCAAAGCATCTTCCCGATGTGGGTTTATGCGTTGCCGCCATCACCAGAGCTTCCGCTTCGGTACAATCGTGCGCAAAACTTTCCCTGAATTTATCTCTTTTGATCCAGAAATTACCATGGGCATCCGGGTAAATATGAGCACCTCCGGCCGGAATAGCATCCTTTGTCAACAGGGTCTTCAGGTTTTCGGTTTCATCCGGAGCAAAAGCCGCGATATAAACTAACCCTACCACATCCGGGCATTTTGCCGCAGCATCGGTAATAACAACCCCTCCATACGAATGCCCCACCAAAAGTGTCGGCCCTTCTAAAGAGTCAACCAGGCGTTTTACAGTTTCCACATCATCAGCCAACGCTGTCAGCGGATTTTGTGCCGCCACGACCGTATGTCCCGACATTGCCAATTCCGGGATGACATTTTTCCAATGCGAGCCATCTCCCCAGGCCCCATGAACCAGTACTATATTGAGTTTACTTGTCATAGTCTTCGTTTTAAATTAGCCTATTAAAATTACGAAAAAATCATTTTCTATAAATCGGTTTCACCTGTTCTTCGCATACATTTAACAGTCCGCAAATTTTACAACCTACTGAAATAAAAAGCATTATTCGTCAAAGTGCTTTTTCCCAAAAGTATGCAGTCGACGTAATTTAAATGCCAGAATAATTCTGAAAATACCATAGGTGATAAAAGCCAGTGCCGTCCAGATGATAATGGTCATACCTCCAAAAACCGGATTCCAGATCATGATAAACGAAAAGAGTAATCCTAAAATCCCAAGTAGTAAAAGCCAGTACCAATCACGCATACCAAAGCCTTTCAGATCGAATGCATATCCTATGGCTGCCACCGATCGGAACAATAACATAAATCCGACATAAAACGGCAGTACCGCCATAGACAATCCAACGTTGGATGCCAATACAAATCCGAACAGCAAGTCGATAATTCCGCCGGCTAATATCCAGCCCCAGTTATCGATTTCCTTCCGATTGCTAATGGAGAAAATAATTTCGAAAATTCCGTTAACCAGAAACACAACACCGAACAGCAGCGCCAGCGTCACATAGGATTCCAATGGTGTTTTTAAAATCCAGAATCCGAATAAAAGAAACAGTATTCCTACAATAAGAGATAAATACCAATGTTTGACAGCATTTTTAATGTTTTTGAACAATTGATTTTCCATATCGATCGATTTAAAAAGTGAATACAGTGTCCTGTTTCTTCCTTTTCAAAACACACCTTCAAAATTTTCCAGGAGAAGAAACTAATAATTGGCTATAAATTACTAAATTTCTGTAACCTTTACAATGATATGTAACCGAAAGCTTATGAAAAACTTTATTTTAATGCTACTAACCGTAGTGTCGTTGGTCGCTTGTTCCGATAAAAAAACGGATCATAAGGAAATCGTACATCAAAACGAAAAACTGATACAACAGTATTTCGACTATTTTAACAAACACGATTGGGTAAAATTGTCTGAAATGTATACTGAAACGGCCGAATTCCGGGATCCGTCACTCGGTCCGGATGTCGTCAAACAATCCCGTTATCAGATTATCAAAAAATATACGGAATTAACACAATTGTTCCCCGATCTGAAAGATACCGTTTCATCGATTTATCTCGCCGGAGAACACCATGTGGTTGTAGAGTTCACATCAAGTGGAACGGCTCCGGATAAGTCCCGGTTCCTACTTCCGATCTGTACTATTTTCACCATCGAAAACGGGAAGATCACTAAAGATTTTACATACTACGACAATTTCGAGTAAGTAATGTCTAACGTTGTAATAGCAGGAAATTGGCGTAAAAATCGGGAATTCCGCTTGCCATAATAGCATCTGCCGTTTCTTCGACTGGATAGGGCAATTTGATGATTTCAACCGTTATAGTTGTCGTTCCGACATCCAACAGCAAATAGGTCGCCATGGATTCGCCTTCTTTGGAACGTCCCACCGAACCGCAATTCAACGCCAGTTTTTCAGTGGCTTCGCCGGATTTGATTTTCCGGATATACGATTGGTGTGTATGTCCCATAACCAGAACATCGGCATTTTCCTGCTCCATCATGTCGTACAGGTCGTCCTCGTTATGGTTTTCATAAATATATTCTTCATTACTTCTTGTACTACCGTGAACCAATAGTAGCGCCAGCTCACGTTCCTGTTGTGTAAACGTCAGCCTGATTTTTTGCGGCAGCTTACTTAAAAAGTCTTTGTTACCGGGTGTAATGCTATCACGGGTATGATCAACAGCCTGAATCCGCGCACGGGTTTCGGCTTCGGAATGTTTTTTCAACGGAATTACCGGGTAATCAAACGCAATGCGCTCGTCATGGTTTCCCATTAAACACGGTATGCGATGGCTTCGCAACAATTCGATCACTTCATTGGGCCAGGGCGCAAAATCGACCAGATCGCCCAGACAATATACCTGATCGGGTTTTCGTAGTTCCAAATCGGCCAAAATGGTTTTTAAAGCCGGTAGGTTTCCATGTACATCACTAAAAATAGCTATTCGACTCATAGGCTTGGGGTTTGCTACAAAGGTACGGCATTTGCCAATTTTGATGCTACATTTCCGACGATCCTCCTTTTATTACGATTAGCTACATCAACGGAGCGGCCAAACGTACCAGACGTTCTTTAAATTTTTGCAGTCGGGAACGTTGTCGCCATTGCACCGGATCAATCTGTTCGGAATCGTCCAGATCTTTGTAAAACTGAACCCGTAACGCTTCTGCTATTGCGGTATCATAGATCATCGCATTGGCTTCAAAATTCAGATCAAAACTCCTGTAATCCATATTGGCCGAACCCACCATACTAAATTGTCCGTCGCAAACCATAGTTTTGGCATGAACAAAACCTTTTTGGTAACGGTATATCGCAACTCCGGCTTCCATCAGTTCTTTATAATACGAAGCCGATACGGCATTAACAATTTTCGAATCGGAAATACCCGGAACCAGTACCTTAACCGGTACACCACTTAACGCGACAACTTTAATCGCATTTAACAGGGTTTCGTCCGGAATAAAATACGGTGAGGTGAGCAATACTTCTTTTCGCGATACCGCGATGCTTTGTGCCATCGACAGCATTATGGACGGTATTTTCGAATCGGCCCCACTCACTACCGTCTGTACAATCGTATTTCCGTGGTTTTCGCGGTTTAATCCGGATGGAAAAAAACATTCCTCCGGTTGTAGCGCCTGCCCGGAGGCAAAATTCCAGTCACTCAAAAAAGTATATTGCAAACTGTAAACGCCGGTTCCTTCGATACGGACACTGGCATCCCGCCAATAATAGTCGTTTTCAAATCGGGAATCGTTTACATAGCGATCGCTTACATTGATGCCGCCCACATAACCAATCTTACCATCAATCACCACTATTTTCCGGTGATTTCGATTGTTGACACGGTTGGCCAGCAATGAAAAAATGATTTTATAAAACGGATAGATCTCTACGCCATTGTCCCGTAGCCGACGTGCCAGTTTTTTGATCCCGGAACTCCCAAAAGCATCATACACAAAACGTACTGCCACCCCTTCCCTAACCTTTCGGATGAGTAGGTTGGCAATTGTATTTCCGGTTTCATCGTCTTCGTAGATATAGTACTCCAAATGGATGCTTTTTTGAGCCGCGGCCATGTCGTCCAATAATCGCGGGAATTTTTGCTCTCCGTTGATCAATAAGTCCACACGGTTCGTATCGGAAATCAGGCTGTTTTCATTTTTTAAAACCATCTTCGCTACACTGTCAAAATTACCAAAGGCCTCTGGTTTATTTTGCAGTATCTTTTTCGAATTATCATTAACGGCCCGAATTACCTGAGCCAGTAGCTTGTCGTCTTTGATGATTTTTTTGGAGTAGATCTCCCGTTTCCGGTAATTCAGTCCGAAAGAAAAGTAAACAAAAATACCCGCCACCGGAAGAAATGTAACCAATAACAGGTAGGCAGATGCTTTGGCCGGTGATTTGGTATTGTAAATAACAATACAGCAAACCGCTATTACGACAAGGTAATAAATCGCTAAAAACAAGGTGCTCCACTGATTGATCAATTCTTCCAAAGTCATGAAAGCCGGATTTTACCTTAAATGTACCTCGTTTTCGTTACAGTAACAAATTTTAACCGGAAAAACAGAAATGTTATATTTGTATCACTATCTGAATACGGACGAAAAAGAAACCCCTAACCGGTACTTCGCCATGAAAGTTAAAAGCGTCATTTTAGGATTGCTAGGAATCCTCCTGATTTTAGGAATTGCCGGCTATGCTGCCTCTAAAATCAGTCCGTGGCCTACGGCACTTGTCCTTCGGTATGCGTTCGATTATGGAGCCGATAAAAAGTCGGAAGCCCTGGAAAAACACGTTCCGAATACCGTTATCACATTATCCGATCTATCGTATGACCCAACCGATCCGGAAGCTCTTCTGGATGTCTATTATCCCCAAAACCAACCGGTAACAGCCACCATTGTTTGGGTTCACGGTGGTGGATGGCTTTCGGGAAATAAAAATCAAGTCGCCAATTATTGTAAAATACTGGCTTCAAAAGGCTTTTCCGTGGCTTCGATCGACTATGCCCTGGCTCCTTCAGTAGTCTATCCGGAGCCCGTACGTCAATTGACTACCGCCTTGGATTATCTGATCCGAAATCAGGGACGATTGCCTGTCCGCACTGCGAAAATGATTTTGGCTGGCGATTCGGCCGGAGCGCAAATTGCCGCACAAACTGCTGCTTTGCTTACGTCTCCGGAGTATGCCAAACTATTGGGAATTATTCCGAAAACGCCGGTTTGTCCTATCGCCGGATTACTATTGTATTGTGGTCCGTATGACATTGGCAAAACCGATGTGGAAACCGGATTTAAAGGACTTGCCCGACCGATATTATGGTCGTATAGCGGTACAAAAGATTTTCAAACGGATGCTTATTTTAAAACCGCTTCGGTAAACCAATATATCACAAAACATTTTCCACCGGCGTTTATTTCGGCCGGAAATGGAGACGATTTATTGTTTCAATCGCAGGTATTAGCGCGCCATCTTAGCGGTTTGGGCGTGGCAGTCGACACCTTGTTTTTTCCAGAGGCCTATACGCCAAAATTACCACACGAATACCAGTTTAATCTCGACGATAAAGCCGGAACTACCGCTTTACAACGTTCCGTTCAATTTGTTAAGGCGTTGCCGTAGCAGTGATCATAAAAAACGGATCCGTATTAAAAGCATCAAAATCCGATTTTAATAGTGCTTCCAATTCGATAATTTCCGGAGACTTATCCGTTTCTTTTATTTTTTTCAGGTATTGCAACAGGTTATAACAGGTCGTAAACTGTCCGGTGGCAATGATGCTTTCTTTTACTTTTTCCGACTGGTGACGGGTATCGAACCATAAGGTTGTACTCATCGTACGGGCTTTTTCGGCGGTTGTAATTAGCTTTTGTGACGGATATAACGGATCTATGGAAACATCGTCGGTATTAAACTTGGATCGGCTCAGATCGTAAATCGTATTCTGAATGACTTTATCGCGGTATTTTTTATCCGTAAACAAACGATCGTAATACATACGTCGGATTTGTTTCAGATACACATCATTGGCCAAAATAAAAACCGACTTGGCTCTTGACAACAACATGTGTTTTAAAATATCAAAACGCAGTCGGTACAATACATGGCTGTATTTTTTAAATACCGTATTCCAGGATCCGGTTTCGGAAGGTTTTCGAACGGATTTTATCATTTTCGACACCATAAATCCGATCACCACTACCGAAAAAATACCAGTTAGCGTTCCAACGATATAGTGCCATGGTTGCCAATTGGAAATAAAAACCAACATCAACGGACACACACATGCCAGCATAAAAAACAAGGTACCGATGCTGCGAAGCGAAAAACCATTATACCAACGATTTTTATAAACCGGTAAGGTATAGCCATCCATCAGATAGCTACTCACATCACAACTGATAAATAAATCGAATTTATCCGCTTTTTTTCGACGCTCATCCGCTTTTAAAAAGGACCCGATTCCCTGATTGTCGGTGATGCCACCGTCCATGATTCCGAATTGTTTTTGTTCGAAATTTTTGTTTTTCAGGAAATCCACACGGTTGTAATCCGACAAGGTATATTCGTTTTCTTCGTAAGCAATGGCATTTTCCAGCACCTCCTTGGTCAGATTTTGATCCGTAAAGTCTTCCGGGAACAACATGGGTTCAAAACCGGACGGAAAACAGGACGAACAAGCTAATATATCGGCCAATCGAAGCTGATCGGCTACGGTTTTTCCCTTTGGTGTAAAGTAGATATACCGGTTACCAATTTTTCCGCCCGATCGTTTTTTATCACCGTTTTGCGATTGGAAACGAAACGGTAAGCCGTTTGAAAATTCGGTCGCATTAACACAGATTTCTTCCAGGTGTACCGGTGCTACCGGTTTTGAAAACATTCCAAAGGTTTTCCCGGCAAACATCTTGTCGTAGACCAGGCTAAAAGCGTTGATCAAATTACGACTCTTATGCGGTCGGTCTTTCCACGAGGCGGCATGGTCTAAAGTACGGATTGCATCGCCTAACAGTTGTTCTCCTGTGAGTTGCTGGTTTAGAAAAGTGTAAAACTCATCGAAGGTTTTCCCTTCAAACAGAAAAGTGCTATAGGACAAATTGGTGATACTACCACCGGAAGTCGACGAAATATAACGGACATTATGCAACAACGGTTTCCCTTCGTACTGAATTCGGTTTAAATAGGACAAACAGCCCAGACTATAGGCCGCCGCCCGGAATCCGCCTCCGGAAAAGGCGAGTGCAATGTTTTTCATGTGTGTTGGTTTGGCCTCGCTAAAATCATTATTTACGACGGAATACGCAAATTTTCACCATTATGTTTCCAACAATTACACAATTATCGCCGTATTTGTAATTATTTCAAAATAAAAATGAGCCATTACGGCTCATCTTGGTTTTATCTCTTTTTGATTTTCTAATCCTCAAAAACAATCGGTTTCCCGGTTCGTTTGATTTTTACAATTTCAAAAGGTTGTGTGATCACGGTAGTCGCATCGCCTGTTTTGATATTGTCCAGATTGACCAACAGGTTTTCCTGGTTTTCGGCAATATCGGTGATGTCAATCGTCCAACCACCGCTCATTTTAACTTCATCAAAAATAGCCAATACCTGATATAAATCAAAATCAACCTCCGTTTGCGTAAACTGATAAGTCGTATTATTAACAGCATCCATTGCCGCTTTTAAAGCCACCCATTCCGTTTGAGTATTGATCACTAAATTTTGCTGACCAATATTTTCGGAACTGCCGCCATAGAGGTTTCCTTTACCAACCAACTGAAAAGTAACATTCTGTTCCTGTGGAGCACTAACAGCCGTAGTCGTATCGTCACTACAGGCAACCAGTAGCAGACCTGTAAAAAGAAGTAGTATTTTTTTCATAGTCATTTGTTTGTAGGGTTATTGTTTGTATTCCGGTACCAATTCTTTTCAAATTTAAAAAAATATCCAATACTTCACTAATTATCAACACCTTAAAATTAAAATTACAAAAAAACCGGAATCGAAATCCCGGTTTTCATTTTTGTTTATTATGAATTATTTTTTCAATTTATCCATAGCGTTTTTAGCATCTTCTTTCGCTTTTTCAGTTCCTGCTTTAACGTCTTCCGCTGCTTTATTAGCGGCATCTTTTACGTCCTGAGCAGCCTCAACTGTTTTGGTTTTCGCTGTTTCCCAAGCCGCTTTCGCTTTGTCTACAGCTTCCTGAGCTAGTTTTTCAGCAGCTTTGTCACCTTTAGCTTTCGCTTCTTCCAACGACTTCTCTGCAGCTTTTACGTCAGCCTCCAACTTCGCCATATCCGAGTTGGTGTCGGCTTCCATTTCAGCAGGTGCCGGTGGTGGCGCTACTTCCATTGTTTCTTCTTCTGGTTTTGGTGTTTCTTTTTTACACGATGTTGCGAATAACATTCCGCAAACAGCAAGGGTTAACGTTAACTTTTTCATTAGTTATAATTTTAATGGTTGAAACTTACTCCTAAAAGTATAAAAAAAAATAATTAACTCCGCTATTTTTTTAACTAAAAAAGCTTTACAAAATTAAAACATAACCAAAATCACCTTACAAAAAATGTCATTTTACCCGCTTAAACCCGATCCGTTTTATTTTTTTAACAAATCCAACTATCAAAAAGAGCAGTTCGACTGTCCTAAATAGATCGGACTATTTTTTCCAGTCTCACGTTTAGTTCGTATTTTTGCGTGCTTAAAATCTTTATCGGAAATGATTACTAAGCCCTCCCACCCCATTTACAACATTCACTTCGGCTTGGTCTGCCTGAGTTCTTTACTATTTTCAGCCAGTTTTAATATGCTTATACCCGAATTACCGGAATACCTGAGTAGCATGGGCGGTGCGGAATATAAAGGTTTGATCATTGCTTTATTTACACTTACCGCCGGTATTTCCCGTCCTTTTAGCGGTCGGCTTACCGATACCATGGGACGCGTTCCCGTTATGGCAACCGGTTCTATCGTTTGTTTTGTATGCGGTTTCCTTTATCCCGTTTTAAGTACGGTTTCCGGCTTTTTATTCCTGCGATTACTTCACGGTTTTTCAACCGGTTTTAAACCTACCGCTACGGCTGCCTATGTGGCCGATATTATTCCCAGAGAACGTTGGGGCGAAGCCTTGGGCTTACACGGACTTTGTTTTAGTACCGGAATGGCCATCGGACCGGCAATCGGGAGTTCGATAAAGCTCTATTTTTCGATGAATATCCTGTTTTATACCTCTTCCTTGTTTGCATTGTTATCGATCCTGATTCTGATGAATATGAAAGAGACACTTAAAGACAAAGAACGCTTTCGTTTTTCCATTTTAAAAATTTCCCGAAAAGATATCATTGCCGTCGAAGTACTTCCGGCTGCTATTGTTACCTTCCTGTCTTATATTGCCTATGGAGCTATACTAACACTTATCCCGGATTGGAGTCAGCATATGGGGATTGAAAATAAGGGATTGTTTTTTATGGTGTATACGATCGCTTCTTTGGTGATCCGCTTTATAGCCGGTAAAGCCTCCGATCAATACGGACGTATCCGGGTTATTAATATCGGATTGGTTTTATTGTTTGTCTCCTTAGCGGTGATCGGTTTTGCCGATACATTTACCGGATTAATGATCGGTGCTTCTATCTATGGTATTGCCACCGGTATTTTATCCCCGGCTTTAAACGCCTGGACGGTCGATATGAGTCATGTGGACCATCGCGGAAAAGCCATGGCAACCATGTATATCGCATTGGAAGCCGGTATTGGTCTTGGTGCGCTTTGTGCCGGATGGTATTATCAGGACGTAATAGCTAAAATTCCGATTATTATGTATACCACCGCAGTAATGTCGGTTTTTGCTTTAGTCTATATGCTATTTCGAAAACGATCTCAAGTGGCCTGATTGCTGATCAATCAATTCTAATCGTCCGACTATCGCCCGGGAATCTAAAATCGTTCCGGGTGATAAGACCGCATTGGCACCAATCCTGGAATAATCGCCGACCAAAGCGCCGAATTTTTCGACACCGGTTGCTCGGTTTTCCATTCCCACGCGAACCGTTATTTGTTTATTTTCCCGTTCGTTATAATGATTCGCAACCACCGATCCGGCTTCGAAATTCACATAACTTCCAATAATACTATCGCCTATAAAGTTAAAATGCGCCGTAGCCGAAGCGGTAAGCAAAATACTAGTCTTGATTTCACAACCCGGGCCAATTTTTACCGATTCGGCCAAAAACACACCACCACGTAAATAGGCATGTGCGCCAACAAAACAATCTTTCGAAATAACGATTGGTCCTTTTAAAATCACACCGGTTTCGACTACCGCTGTTTTATGAATTGCAATCGTACCGTCGATATGGTATTCGTCTTCCGATAAGTCGTTGATCCTACTTTGTACAATCTCTGGAATTTGTGCTGTTATTTCCCAGGGAAGGTGGTTTTCATATCTCGGAAAAATGGTTTTAAAGTCAAGGGTATAATCGGATAATCTCATGGCCTTTTGTGGTTTTATCAACACAAAAATAAACGAAACACAATTGCAACCTATTAATTTTAAATTAAAAGTATTGCAAAATAATACCAATCGGTATATATTTGTTTTTTATCTGTAACCAATGGGCAAAGCCGAAAAAACCAGACAATTTATTATCGAAAAAACCGCTCCGGTCTTTAATTCCAGGGGCTTTTGGGGTACTTCGCTACAGGATCTTACCAGTGCTACCGGTTTGACCAAAGGAAGTATTTACGGGAATTTTAAAAATAAAGACGAGGTGGCGCTGGCTGTTTTGGAATACAACCTCAATAAAGTAAGCAGCCTTGTGATCCGTACAATCGCCGAAAAAAAGAGCTATCGGGACAAATTGTTATGCTACCCGGATTTATACGAAGATTTTGCCAAACACGATTTCCCGGCCGGTGGTTGTCCGATTCTAAATACAGCCATTGAGGCCGATGATACGCATCCGATGCTAAAAGAGACGGCTAAAAATGCCTTATTATATTGGAAAGATTCCTTGACATATCTTATTAATAAAGGCAAAGAAAAAGGGGAATTTAAACCCGAAACGGATGCCGAAGAAAATGCACTGGCGATCATTGCATTAATCGAAGGTTCGCGTATGATGATCAAATTAACGGGAAAACTAAACCATAACCGCTCTATCATGCAGACGCTTCGAAAACTTATTTTGGAGCTCTGATTTTTTTTAACCAAAAATATACCAATCGGTATAAAAACTATTTTATGAAAAATGTAAACATCATCTTAGCCCGACGTACTCCTATAGGAGGATTTTTGGGTAGTTTATCGTCACTAAGTGCGACAGAACTCGGCAAAATTGCCATAAGCGGGCTTTTAGAACAAAGCGGACTACCGCCAACTGCGATTGATTCCGTTTATTTGGGAAATGTCCTTTCGGCCAACTTGGGACAATCGCCGGCCAGACAAGCCGCATTGACCGCCGGGATTCCGGACAAAACCGATTGTACAACGATTAACAAGGTGTGTTCTTCCGGTATGAAAGCCGTTATGTTGGGCGCGCAACAGATTCAACTGGGAATTGATCAAATCGTATTGGCCGGTGGTATGGAAAGTATGAGCAATGTTCCACATTATATCCAACATCGGAAAGGAACCAAAATGGGACATGATATGGTAACCGACGGACTTTTAAAAGACGGATTAACCGATCCGTACCATCATTTTCATATGGGAAATGCCGCCGAAATCTGCGCCCGAAAATTCAACATCAGTCGGGAAGCTCAGGACGCCTATGCATTAGAATCCTATCGAAAAGCCACCGAAGCGACACAATCCGGCAAGTTTAAAAACGAAATCATTCCGGTGACGTTACAAGACAAAAAGGAAACCCGGATCATTTCTGAGGATGAGGATATTTATAAAATCATCCCGGAAAAAATTGCAAAACTGGCCCCCTCATTTGAAGAAAACGGTACGATAACCGCGGCTAATGCAAGTAATCTAAACGACGCTGCCGCTATGATTTTACTGGCTTCCGACGAGGCGGTGGCGCAATACAACCTAAAACCCATTGCCCGAATTATCGGTTATGCCGATGCGGCGCAAGCTCCGGAATGGTTTACCACTTCACCTTCGCTTGCAATTCCAAAAGCCTTGGAGCAGGCAAAATTATCTTTAGATGCGATCGATTATTTTGAAATCAACGAAGCCTATTCGGCTGTGATCCTCGCGAATCAACAAATATTAGGTCTTTCACCCGAAAAAGTAAACGTATACGGTGGCGCAGTGGCGATGGGACATCCTATTGGCGTTTCCGGCGCCCGAATCATCACCACCTTATTATCCGTCTTAGAACAGGAAAACGGTCATTATGGCGTAGCGGCTATCTGTAATGGCGGTGGTGGCGCTTCGGCAGTAGTTCTTGAAAAATTGTAATCTTATTTATCTTATGAAAAACGACGCTTTTGAATTTTTAAAACAACATATCGGTAAGGAAGTCAGTACTTCCCCTTCCCCTTTTATGAACTGGCTTCGACCAACCATGCTTGAAGTGGAAGAAGGCCGACTGGTTTTCCAATATACGATACGCCACGAAATGACCAATCCGTATCGCACGTTACACGGTGGTATTATCGCTGCCATAATAGACGATGCCATCGGTGCGACGCTGATTTCCTATAATGAACCCTATTTTTATCCGACGATCAATAATGTGATTGATTATTTTGCTTCGGCACGCGAAAACGATGTGATCATTGCCGAAACAGCCATCAATAAAAAGGGGAAACAAATCGTAAATGCCCAATGCGAAATCTGGAATCACGATAAAACCCGCCTATTAGCCAAAGGTTATACCAACTTGTTGCGCACCGATATAAAATAAAACACAACACTTACTTACTAATAAGTAAATTTTATATCTTTGTACCGATGAAGGATACCCGATCCCATATTATCCGGCTGGCGGACGAATTGATCCGGTCGAAAGGCTATAATGCATTTAGTTATGCGGATATTTCCAAAGAACTAAACATTAAAAATGCGGCCGTACATTACTATTTCCCATCCAAATCGGATTTGGGCGCAGCGGTTATTGATCATACAATGGGACGGTTTCTGGAAACCATTGCCGCATGGGAAGCATTACCGTACGAGACACAACTGCACAAATACACCTGTATGCATCATAAAACTCAGGAGAACCGTTGGGTTTGCCTTATGGGCGCTTTGTCTCCGGTACACGATACGTTATCGCCCGACATGCAGCAAAAGCTCAAGGAAATGGCCGAAAGTATCCTTCAATGGCTCACCAATTTGCTGGAAAAAGGAAAAGCGGATGGCAGTTTTCATTTTACAGAGACGCCAAAAGCGAAAGCCTATTGCATACAGTCGTCGTTATTGGCTTCCTTGCTTTTAAACAAGATTTTACAAAATGATATCTGTCAGGTGATTCAGCAAAATATTCAGGAAACATAGATTTTTAAACATACTTATCAGTAGAAAACCATTAATAATGAAAAGAGTTGTAATTACAGGACTTGGGGCGCTTACCCCAATTGGAAATACGGTAGCCGAATTCTGGAACAACAGTATCAAAGGAATTAGCGGAGCCTCCAAAATAACGCGTTTCGACGCTTCGAAATTCAAATCGCAGATTGCCTGCGAAGTGAAGGATTTTACACCATCGAATTATCTTACCCATAACGAAATCAAGCGTAGTGACTTGTTTACACAATATGCTTTATATAGTGCCGCTGAGGCGATGGAAGATTCGGGATTGGATCTGGCTACAATTGATCCGTTTGATATTGGTGTCATCTGGGGTGTTGGGCAAGGTGGAATGGAGACATTCGAAAACGAAGTGCGTGATTATACTCTAGGTGATGGAACACCTCGTTTTAGTCCGTTTTTTGTTCCGAAGTTGATCATCAATATGGCATCGGGTATGATCTCGATGAAATACGGATTACGCGGTATTAATTATACCACGGTGTCGGCTTGCGCAACGTCCAATACGGCGATTATGGATGCGTATAATTATATCAAACTGGGCAAAGCCAAAGTATTTGTCACCGGTGGTTCGGAAGCGCCAATTACACCGGCTTCTATGGGTGGTTTTGCCGCGCTTAAAGCCATGTCGACCCGTAATGACAATCCGGAAGCAGCAAGCCGCCCTTTCGACACGAACCGTGATGGTTTTGTGATGGGTGAAGGTGCCGGAGCATTGATCCTTGAAGATTATGATCATGCGGTAAAAAGAGGGGCTAAAATCTATGCGGAAATCGTAGGTGCTTCGATGACGGCCGATGCGTATCATATGACCTCACCGCATCCGGAAGGTATTGGCGCGGCCAAAGCGATGGAATTGGCGCTGGAGGAAGCACAATTGACACCGGATCAGGTAGATTATCTGAACATGCACGCCACGTCTACTCCAGTTGGTGATGTGAGTGAGTTAACCGCGGTTAAAAAAGTATTTGCCGACAGTCCGAATCTTAGTGTGAGCGCAACAAAATCGATGACCGGGCACTTATTAGGAGCGGCCGGTGCGATCGAAGCGATCTTGTCGATTAAAGCGATTAATCACGGGATTATTCCGCCAACAATCAATTTAGACAACATTGATCCGAATATCCCAGAAGGTATTCATATCGTAGCGAATCAGGCGCTTGAGAAAAAAGTGGATGTCGCGATGAGTAACGCCTTTGGTTTTGGCGGTCATAACGGAATCGTGATCTTTAAAAAGGTCTAATTTCCTAATAAGCACACCTGACAGGTTTCGAAAACCTGTCAGGTGTAAAAAAAAGCTGCTTTAATTAAAGCAGCTTTTTTTATTTCCGTTTGTAATCGAACGTCGCCGGGAATTTCCGGGTTACAATATTCGGTTCGGACAATATCTTTTTTTCATATTTCGGACTGATCACTTTGTCCATATACGTCTCATCTTTAAACTTTTTATGCTCCATGATTGCCGACACTTTTACATTCACATCAATCGGTTGTACATAGTTGTCGTTTTTCAACATCACATAAAATTTCCCCTGTAGCATTCCGGATTCCGTAAAGCGTTTAAACGTCGCAATTCCTTTTCCAAAATCGTAGGATTTAATCGGTTTCTCCTGAAGGTATAACTTTTTATTTTCTTCGTTAACCAAAGCATATTCCACATCTTCCCCTATGGATGGTAACGCCAGATTGGTCACCGCTCCGGCTGCAAGTCCGCCTAACGGGCTGGTAAAAATGGTTGTCGCACCTTGAACCGCACCTACTATCATTTTTCGGTTTTGTTGCCAGTAGTCATTACTTTCTTTTCCAACGCCAACCCAATACGCCCACGCGACCACTTTTTTGGTTTCGTCGGCCGTAATGGTATTCCCCGGTAAGGCAAAAAAGATCCCCGACTGACTCGGATCAAAGCTTGTTTTGGCATTCACCCGTTGACTTTTGTCCAACACCATTTCCTCGTATTTCTTTTCGAAAGTGACTACCTTTCTCGTTTTACGAACATGCAACGTATCGTATCCCACTACAACCTCTTTGGTAAACGAACTCCAGGTCGTATCCTGTTCCGTTACCCATTTTACGGTCGTATTAAAATTCCGACTTTCATCCGTAGCCGGTACGCGTTGTAGTAGTACAGAAAGTTGTTTTGGTTCCTTATCGGTATTTTTAAACAGGAATTTATACACCCCTTTATGATTGACCACGATGGCTTGTTTTTTTACTTTTTTGACATCCATCGCTTTAAACTTCAGGATGTCCGGGAATTCCGAAACCGATACTTCGTTTAATTTTTTTCCGTTTTCCTCTTCAAAAGTGAGCAAAATCTGATCGCCTTCGGCAAAACCATAAACTAATTCTTCCGTTGTGCCGGGTTTAACCTGTACCGCGATTTCGGCTACGGTTATATTTTTTTGTGCAAAAAGAACGTTAACTGTCAATAAAAACAGTAGGGTAATTTTATTCATGTTTTACTTTGTTATCTTTTATTTTTCAAATCCATAATCGCGTTCCACTTTGGCAATACGTACTTTAAAAGCACGATACCAATCGGCACGCCCTTTTTCGCGGGCAATAGTATGTTCGATGTCTTTTTTCCAGTGCGCAATCGCCTCCAAATCGGTCCAATAGGAAACGGTAATTCCAATCGCATTCCGTGCCGATTCCACACCCAAAAATCCGGGTTGTTGTCTGGCCAGTTCCACCATACGATCGGCCGTTACACCATAATCGTCGTCAACTTCCGTTCGTTCGGAGGTAAAAATCACCGCATAATACGGCGGTTCCGGTGTTTGTGCGATCATCTTAGTGTTTTTTAGCTTCCTCCCAGAAAACATCCATTTCCGCTAAGGTCATATCGACCAATGGTTTTCCCATTTCAGCGGCTTTACTTTCGAGATACTGAAAGCGTTTGATAAACTTTTTATTGGTACGCTCCAAGGCATCTTCCGGGTTTACGTTTAAGAAACGGGCGTAGTTGATCATCGAAAATAACACATCGCCAAACTCCGCTTCCACCTTATCCTGATCCCCTTTTTGAACTTCCACCTGCAATTCTTCTAGTTCTTCCTGCACCTTATCCCATACCTGATGCGGTTCTTCCCAATCGAAACCGACGCCTTTTACCTTATCCTGAATCCGACTGGCTTTAACCAAGGCCGGCAGACTTTTCGGTACGCCTTCCAAAACGGATTTTTTACCTTCTTTTAATTTTAATTTTTCCCAATTCTGTTTTACCTGTTCTTCATTTTCTACAACTGTATCGCCATAGATATGCGGATGTCTTTCGATAAGCTTATCACAGATGGAATTGGCCACATCGCCAATATCGAATGCTTCTTTTTCACTTCCGATTTTAGCATAGAAAACGATGTGCAACAACACATCGCCCAGTTCTTTTTTGATTTCTTCCAGATCGTTATCCAAAATCGCATCACCCAATTCATAAACTTCCTCAATCGTAAGATGACGAAGGCTTTCCAGCGTTTGCTTTTTATCCCAGGGGCATTTTGCCCGTAGGTCTTCCATAATATCGAGTAAACGATTAAAAGCGTCCAATTGCTGCTGACGTGTGTTCATAGGTTCAGAATTTGTGTAAAAATAAGAAATCCCGCCCGAAGGCAGGATTATTTTATAACTGTTTCAGCAATTATTCTTCAGTAGCTGTTTCAGTTTCAGCAGCTTCAGCCGGTGCTTCTTTCGACACCAATCCATTTGCCTGTAACATGTTGTACCAGTTCAATACTTTTTTAATATCGGAAGCATATACTCTGTCTTCATCAAATTCCGGTAATACTTCTCTGAAATAGGACTCTAATGTTGCGTTGTCTTCTTTGTGTGAAATCGCAGGTCCGTTATCTTCTTTTTCAGCAATAGCTCTAAAAACCTCTGCCAAACGGATTTCTCCATCATAGGTATAGATTGAAATTTCAGATAGTAAGCTTACATTACTACGTAATCCAACCGTGATTTTTTTACCGTCTAATAATGATTCGGCTACAAATCCGGTTCTGGTTTGTAATTTTAATGCGTATAAACCTGGTTTTCCTGAAATTGCTAATATTCTTTCGATGCTCATTGTTCTATTTTTTTAAAGGATGACAAATATCTAATCTTTGAATTGAAAAACAAAAATTATCGCCCTTTTTTGGCAATAAATTTCATTTTATAATCCGGACGCGTTTTGCCTTCCATGATGTTTTGTAATTTTTTTGAAATTAATCTTTTTTTCAGTGACGAAATTTTGTCGGTAAACAAGATTCCTTCGATATGATCGTATTCGTGCTGGATCACCCGGGCAATTAGTCCGTCGTAAACGTCGGTGTGCTTGTTAAAGTCCTCGTCATAATATTCGATGGTGATTTGCTCCTTGCGGAATACATCTTCCCGAACATCCGGAATACTCAAACAACCTTCGTTGAATCCCCACTCTTCGCCTTCTTCTTTTAGTATTTTGGCATTGATAAACGTTTTGCGGAAGTTTTTTAATAGTTCCTGTTCTTCCTGCGTCAGATCTTCACTATCGCTAAACGGCTCACAATCGATGATAAAGATACGGATCGGCATTCCTACCTGTGGTGCGGCCAAGCCAACGCCATAGGCATTATACATCGTATCGTACATGTTTGCTATCGTCTCTTTTAATTTAGGATACTCCTGCGTTACTTCTTCGCATACTTTGCGCAGTACGGGATCCCCATATCCGATAATAGGTAAAATCATTATTCTTATTTTAAAGGATTTACGTGAATTAAAAGCAAAAATCATACCCTTAATCCGTGCGCAAAAGTAATGATTTTTTACAGATTCCGATATCGATTCTCTGGATTTGACTTTTTTTAAACATTTTTATGCAAAATCATTCTTAATTTTATGCTTACTTTTTTTACATTTTCTACCTTTGCTTTTAACACTGTGACAATGCTATATCAAATTAGAAAATTCATCGACAGTACCAACTTCACGAATGCTTTTAAAGTTACCCTTGCCGCTGTAATTCCATTTATAGTTTTTGCCCGATTGGATTATTCCAGTATTGGTTTTACCGTTGCATTGGGAACAATTATGGCCTTTCCGAGCGATATTCACGGGAATCTAAAACACAAAATAAACGGTTTACTGGTTGCGGTTGCACTCGGTGCCGGTTGTACCTTATTGATTAGTGCTTGTAGTCACAACCCCTGGATTTTATATCCGGTGATGGGCATTACCTTGTTTTTCCTTTCGATGTTATCGGCCTACGGACAAAGGGCAAATCTGGTTGCTTTTTCGGGACTTATTGCCATTGCGTTGGCTTTTAGTCACGATTACAAAGGGTGGGATTTGATCCTGCACAGTATATGGATTGCCGTTGGGGGTCTTTTTTATATTCTGATTTCACTGCTTTTCTATTTTATCCGACCGAAACGCTATGTGGAATTGCTTACTGTAGATTGTATCCGACTGACTTCCAAATATCTGAAATTGAGAGGTGATCTTTGGAATATCGATGCCAACAAATCTAAAATCATCGAAAAACAATTGCATTTACAGGTCGAAATCAATACAATTCACGAAAACCTGCGCGAGTTTTTAATCCGAAATAACAGCTCGTCCAACTCAAACCATAACCGTAAGATGTTAATCGTATTTACGACTATGGTTGATATTTTGGAGCTTGCTTTATCCACCGCATTCGATTACGACAAATTACAAAAGAAATTTGCAGAGCATCAGAAAGTATTGGCAACCTATCAGAATCTGGCGTATAATCTTGCTGCCAGTTTGAAGAAAATTGCCCGAAGTATCGAAAAAGGAACGAAATATACCTCCCGACATTCGTTATTGGAAGATTTGGAAGCCTTACAAAAAGTAATCGCCGCCTACGAACAAAACGTAGGAAAAGTCGAAGCGTATGAAGGCGTGTTGATGCTCAACAATATGTTGCATTATGCCGAACGTCAGATCGAAAAAATCAAGGTATTGGAACGTGTTTTCTCCGATTCCATCAACCTTCAGGATTATAAAAACAGAAACAAGGACATTGAAAAATTCCTGACGCCGCAAAATTACCGTTGGAATACATTGGTCGAAAACCTGAGTTTTTCGTCGACCTTTTTCCGCCATTCCCTACGGATGACCATTACGCTTTTATTGGGCTATATCATCGGTCAGTTTTTACCATTCCAAAATCCGTATTGGATACTGTTAACGATTGTAGTGATCATGCGTCCGGGTTACGGACTGACGAAACAGCGTTCCATAGAACGGATCTTAGGAACGGTTTTGGGTGGTATCATTGCTTTCGGCTTTTTATACATCACCAACAATCATACGATATTAGGTGTACTATGTGTGGTTTCGATGCTTTTGGGTTTTACATTTTCGAATACCAATTATAAGATCGGAGCAACTTTTGTTACGATTTATGTGATCTTTATTTATGGGATATTAACCCCAAATGTAAACGAGGTGATTCAATACCGTATTCTCGATACGCTTGTGGGCGCGGTGCTTTCCTTTACGGCAAGTTACCTGTTATGGCCGTCCTGGGAATTCCTGAATGTGCGGACTTTTCTGGAAAAAGCAATTGCCGCCAATCGGGAATATCTATTGGAGATCAGTGCTTTTTACAATAAAAAAGGCGATGTAACCACGTCGTATAAACTGGCGCGAAAACACGCTTTTATCGAAATCGGAAATCTGATGGCTTCGTTTCAACGGATGATTCAGGAGCCGAAATCCAAACAACGCCAGAAATCACAGGTTTTTAAACTGGCGGTACTCAATCATACCTTATTATCGTCGTTGGCCTCGATAGGAACTTATGTGCAATCGCATAAAACCACTAAGGCTTCGGAAGCTTTTAATATTGTGGTGAATACCGTAATCCGAAATCTTGATCAGGCAATTGCGGTATTGAATAATACCAAAAGTGATTTGCTTTCGGATGAAGAACGCGCCAAACTGGAAATCAGTTTTTCGGAACTGAAAAATATTCGGGCGAAAGAACTCCACGAAGATCTGGAAAATGATGTTGACTTTAAACTAAAACTGGAAGAAGCCCAATTGGTGATCGAACAGTTGATCTGGCTAACCAACCTTTCGGAAAATATTCTAAAAGCGACTATTGCGCTAAAAAATAAGAATGTGGAATAACGTTTTATCCATACCTGACAGGTTTTAGAAACCTGTCAGGAATAAAAAAAGCGGCACTGTTATAACAGTGCCGCTTTTTTTATTCCTGATTTGAAACGATACTCTAGTTTTCCAACTTTAATACTTTCGCCGTATGCGCTCGTAATGTATCCGCCAATTCTGGTTGATCATTCAATAAAGTACCGTAGGAAGGAATCATTTCTTTCAATTTGGATTGCCATTCCGGCGAAGCCAATTGTTCCGGGAAACAACGTCCTAATAAATCCAACATGATCGAAACGGTAGTCGAAGCACCCGGAGAAGCACCCAGCAATACCGCCAGCGAACCATCGGCTGCATTCACCACTTCGGTTCCGAATTCCAAAACCCCTCTTCCTTCTTTGTCTTTTTTAATTACCTGTACACGCTGACCGGCATTTTCCAATACCCAGTCTTCTTTTTTCGCATCCGGTAAATATTCTTTTAACGCTTTTAAACGGTCTTCCGACGACTGAAATACTTGATCAATTAAATATTTCGTCAATGGAATATTTTTAATACCCGCCGAAAGCATTGGTTTGATATTGTTTAGTTTGATGGATTGTGCCAAATCGAAATACGATCCATTTTTCAAAAACTTGGTCGAAAATCCGGCATACGGTCCGAATAATAAAGCCTTGTTTCCATCGATCATACGCGTATCGATATGCGGAACCGACATTGGTGGCGCGCCAACCGATGCTTTTCCGTATACTTTTGCCTGGTGTTTTTCGATGATTTCCGGATTCACACATTTTAGCCATTGTCCGCTTACCGGGAACCCGCCAAAACCGTTTCCTTCCGGGATATTTGCTTTTTCCAGTAACAATAAGGATCCGCCACCGGCTCCGATAAAAACGAATTTCGCTTTTACTCTTTTTTTCTGTCCGTTGGTTTCGTCTTTTACTTTTACTTTCCAGCTTCCGTCTTCGTATTTTTTAAGATCTTTTACATCGTGATTAAAGTGCATTTTTACACCGTCCTGTTTTTGCAGGTGATTGAAAATACTACGGGTCAACGCACCAAAGTTTACATCGGTGCCGATTTTCATTGAAGTCGCCGCCAGTTTTTTGGTTCCTTTACGGCCTTCCATGATCAATGGAGCCCATTCGCGAATCTGGTTTGGATCTTCGGTATATTCCATCCCTTTGAAAAGATGGTATTTTTGTAGTTCCTCAAATCGTTTTTTAAGGTACTTTACATTTTTTTCGCCCCAAACAAAGCTCATATGCGGTACGCTTCTGATAAAACTTTCCGGATTATCCAACAATCCCTGTTCTACCAGATAGGCCCAGAATTGACGAGAAACTTCAAAGGATTCCACGATTTTTACGGCTTTTTTGGTTTCTACGGAACCGTCTTCCAGTTCCGGTGTGTAGTTCAATTCACAAAACGCTGAGTGCCCTGTTCCGGCATTGTTCCAGGCATCCGAACTTTCGGCGGCAGCAACATCTAAACGTTCAAAGATTTCAATTTTTAAGTTTGGTTGTAGTTCTTTTAGTAGTAGTCCTAATGTTGCGCTCATTATTCCTGCTCCAATTAAGACCACATCGGCCTCAGTTTTTTGTATTGTAGTAGTCATCGCAGTATTTTAAAGTGCAAAGTTACTTTAGAAAGTTTGAAAAACTATCACTTTTTTCCAACCTTTACAATCCAAAATGCACTTTTAGTAAATTATAATTTTTTTCTAAATCATTTTTCGAGTTAGATAATCCCGAAGCATAATTGTTGCAGAAATCTCATCAATAAGGGCTTTATTTTGTCGTTGTTTCTTTTTCAACCCACTATCGATCATGGTCTGAAAAGCCATTTTTGAGGTAAAACGTTCGTCTACACGCTCCACTTTCATGTCGGGAAAAGCCGCTTTAAATCGGGTTACAAAAGCTTCGATTATTGGCGTACTTTCCGACGGCTGACCGTTCATTTGCAAAGGTTCTCCGATCAGTACTTTTAGCACATCTTCTTTTTCAAAATACGTTTTTAAAAATGCTATTACCTCTTCAGAAGGTACCGTTGTTAGTCCTGATGCGATGATCTGCAATTCGTCGGTTACCGCTATTCCGGTTCGCTTTTGTCCGTAATCTATGGCTATTATTCTCGGCATACGTTTTCGTTAAAGTGTTTTCTGTAATTTTCCTACCCGCAAAAGTAGTGGAAATGTTACTTTTTTATCGCTTTCTTTCCAGGATGTTTTTAGTTCTTTTCGGATACGCTCCAACGGATCGGTCTGATTTTGTTTTTTATAATGTTGTACCGCCGACCAGGTTCCCAAATACCCCAATAATTGTTCGTAATCCCATTCGTAGTGATTCTCGAAGGCTTTGGTTTTAATCTCTTCAAACGGAAACGGAATGGTTTTATAATTCTCATCGATATAACGTCGCTCCTTGTCCCAATAGTCACCTAGAATTTCCTTGTATAGGTTTTTAATAATGGCGTCGGTTTTCGGGTTTGTTTTGAGTAATCCGTAACCCAACACCACAAAAATCCCATCGTTTTTCAGGATCCGGTAAATCTCTTTGTTAAACGTGTTAAAATCAAACCAATGTATCGCCTGCGCTACTGCAATCAGATCAAATTGTTTGTCGGCAAAATCGGTTTTTTCCGATGGCTGTACACTATAGGTAATGTTCGCTACCTTTTCGGCGTTTTCAATTTGCTGTGCACTGATATCGGTCGCATACACCTGATCAAAATATACGGCTAATTTCCGGGCCAACTGACCGTTTCCTGTGGCCATGTCCAACGCCTGTTCCGTATGTGGCGCCAACGATACAATATAGTCTATAATTTCCTGTGGATATCCCGGTCTGAAAACAGCATAGGCTGCTGCTATGTTTGAAAAATTGTCTTTCATCGCTTCTTTTTTAAGTACTATAAAACTATAGTACTATACAAAGTTACTTCCAACAACGTAAAATTAAACTGAAGACCGTTTTAAATATTTCTTAAAGTTTTTGCTCTTAGTGGGATACGTATTTTAATCCTATGATTGAGGCAATCAGGGTCACAATAAAGAACAATCGCCAGAAATCGGCCGGTTCTTTAAAGAAAATAATGCCGACCAATACGGTACCTACTGCACCTATTCCGGTCCACACCGCATAAGCTGTACCAATTGGTAAGGTTTGTGTTGCTTTGATCAACAACAACATACTAATGGTTAGACAGATAAAAAATCCGGAATACCACATAACAGATTCATTTCCGGTGGTATCTTTGGCTTTTCCAAGACAAGAAGCGAATCCTACTTCAAACAGTCCGGCGATAACAATTAAAATCCAGTTCATTTGCATTTATTTTAGACTGCAAAATTCTGTTTTTTTAATCGGTTATTTTTTAACAAATGATAAAAAAGCTAGCGAATTTCGGCTCGAATCCGACTTAAAGTGACCTGAGTAACGCCCAAATAGGACGCAATATGTCCCAACGATACCCGATTTAATAATTCCGGATCGCCTTTTATCAATTCTTCATAGCGTTCCAAAGCCGATTTAAACTGACGGGAGATCAGTCGTTCTTCCGTTTTGACCAGTTCGTATTCGCTGAGTTTTCGCCCCCAATTGGCGATATGGATGTCTTCTTCGTACAAGGCTTTTAATTCGGATGCCTTAATATGGTACAATTCAGCATTTTCGAGTAGCTCTATTGTCTCATATCCTGTTTTTCCAAAGATATAGCTGTTAAAGGATAGCACAACCCCTCCTTCCCGACCAAACCAAAAGGTGACTTCGGTATCGCTGGTATAACAAAATGCCCTTGCCATTCCTTTTTTGATAAAATAAATATCGTTTTCGATTTTATTGCTTTCAATCAGATGATGGCCTTTGGGATAGGCCACTTCCGACAGTTTATCAAGGATTTTTTGCAGGGATTTTTCCGGCAATGGCTGGATGGATTGTACAATCTCTGTGGCTGTCATCGCCTATTTTGATTTGAATTTCCAGTCGAATTCGTCCTTATCGTTGATAATCGCACCAACCTCAACACGGATGATTTTTCCAAATTCCGATTGTAAAATCAGCCAGTTGCTTTCGTTGAATACGTTATCCACCGTATCGAATGTTTCGGTTTCCCAGTCTTTGATTCCTTTTGCTAAAATCGCTTCCTGTACCGTTTTAATACCCTTACCGATCAGTTTGACGTCAAATAATTCCAATTCGGGATGCGAACCGATAATATAGCCCAATTTCATATCTTCATCTTCATAAAACGTAAGGCGTAAATACTTGTCGTTATACAGGTAAATGATGTTGTTATCATCATCTTTATACTGACGGTCCGGTTTGCCATAAACCCCTTCCACATCCTGCTGTTTCATTCCGAAAACCAGTTCGGCTATTCCTGTTTTTAAGTTGATTTTCATAGTCAATTTGTTTCCTTCAAAGATATTTCTTTTAGTGGTATTCCTTATAAAAAAAATCCCTCAAATGAGGGATTTTTTGGTATTTTATTAATATTCGAATTGCCCGTATTCGCTGTTTATCGTGAGCTTTTTTGTTTCGGCTGCCTCTACGCGTCCTACGATTTGTGCCTCGATATTAAACGATTTTGAAATCGCAATAATGTCTGCTGCAATTTCGGCCGGCACGTACAATTCCATACGATGACCACAATTAAACACCTGATACATTTCTTTCCAATCGGTTTTGGATTGCTCCTGAATCAATTGAAATAAGGGAGGCACCGGAAACAAATTGTCTTTTATGATATGTAGGTTTTCTACAAAATGTAGGATTTTAGTTTGCGCCCCGCCACTACAATGTACCATTCCATGGATTTGAGTAGCGTTGTATTTTTCCAGTATTTTTTTGATCACCGGTGCATACGTCCGCGTAGGCGACAATACCAGTTTTCCGGCATCGATCGGTGCGTTTTCGACCGCATCCGTTAGTTTTACATTTCCGGAATACACCAAATCTTCGGGTACGGAAGCATCAAAACTTTCCGGATATTTTTGCGCCAGGTAGTTATGGAATACATCATGACGTGCCGATGTTAATCCGTTGCTTCCCATTCCACCATTGTATTCCGTTTCGTAAGTCGCCTGTCCGAAAGAGGCCAAACCAACAATTACGTCTCCGGCTTTGATATTGGCATTATCGATCACATCCGCACGTTTCATTCGGACCGTTACAGTTGAGTCGACAATTAGTGTACGTACCAAATCACCTACATCGGCAGTTTCGCCTCCTGTAGAATGAATGGTTACGCCAAACGATTTTAATTCGGCGATCAGTTCTTCAGTTCCGTTAATGATGGCCGAAATTACCTCACCCGGAATCAGGTTTTTGTTTCGTCCGATGGTAGACGACAGCATAATATTATCGACCGCACCCACACATAGTAAGTCGTCGATATTCATAATCAAAGCGTCTTGCGCAATGCCTTTCCAAACCGACATATCGCCGGTTTCTTTCCAGTATAAATAGGCTAATGATGATTTTGTCCCCGCTCCGTCGGCATGCATGATCAAGCAATAATCGGCGTCATTCGTTAGGTAATCGGGTACTATTTTGCAGAATGCTTTTGGAAAAAGCCCTTTGTCTATGTTTTTAATGGCGTTGTGCACATCTTCTTTGGCGGCAGAAACGCCTCTTAAACTGTAACGTTTACTCGTATCAGAACTCATGTATTTTGTGTGTGTTGTTGTCCCGCAAAGATACTCTAAAATGTGGAATCTGAAAAGAATGCGGATTTGAAAATATTCGGTTTAATTTTCGACGATTTCAATTTCGACTCTTCTGTTGGCCGCGCGTTCTTCTTCGCTTTTTTCCGGTAACGGATAGATGGGTTGCGTACTTCCGAATCCTTTAAAAGTCGCCCGGGTTTTGTCGATTCCATGGGCTTCTAAAAACAAGCGAATCGCTTTGGCGCGTTTGGTCGACAAATCGGCCCGATCGTTTGGCATACAGCAAATGTGCCCCTGAATCTGGATTTTTAGTTTCGGGTTGTTTTTCATAATGTCCAAAAGTTCGAACATTTTCGGACGGGAATCGGGCAAAATGGCAAAGGTATTTTCGTAAAAATTAAGATTCTCGAGTTTTAGTTTGTCACCAACCCGGGCGTTTTCCACGCGCATGGTCAAGGACGCGTCAAGCGGTAATTCTACTCGTTTGACTTCGGTAACCGGTTTAATTCCTAATATTTCATTTTCCCGCGACAGGTCTTTTGCTTCGATATAATGGAGGGTTACTTTCCGGTTTTCGGCTTTGATTTTGGATTGTTTATGACTTTCCCCGAAACTACGGGTTTTAAAATCATCTCTGGTTTTTACTTTTACTTTGACCAGATTGTAAATATAAGACACCCGTTTCTGAGCCAGCGTATCGTTATAGCCCGTAGTACCGTCTTCGTCTGTAAATCCATTAATCGCAACGATTTTTGAGGTGGCGTTTTGCTGCATCCAGCCTTCCAGTCGGAGCATTTCTTTTTTATTGAGTTCGTGTTTGTTGCTTTCGAAATAGACGACAAACGATTCCTGTGCCGACGCGCTAAACGCGGCCGTAAGGAGTAGAAAAAGGGCTAAAAACGATTTCATTTCAGTAGTTTACAGTAACGAAAATAACGATATTCCGGTGAATTTTAAAAGTATTCTGGCGTTTTATTCGCGAAAATAATAAAGGTGCGCCCCGAATGTTCAAGAGACACACCTTTACCAAAAAGAAAGAGGTGGACGTTTATTTCCAGTCGGGCATCACACCGTTGCTAAACAGTGCTGTCCGGGAATTCGATGTTCCCATCGTGTATTTTGTTATTGTTCGCGGCGATACGCCATCGTTGGATGTACTCACAAAAATCAGCTCGGCCTCGTTTGGCGAAAAGCGTACATCCAGATCGTTGTATCCGGCCGGACGTTGTACGGCGACTTCAGTAGTTGTATTGGTTGTAAAATCATACATAAATATTCGGTTGTCCAATTGGCGGTAATCGCTGCTTTGGTAACCGGAAACGTCTCGGGTAAATACCAGTTTGGTATTATTAACCGACAAATGCAAACCTCCGGCGGCACCATTAACACCGGATAATACATTTGCTACGACATTTCCGGACATATCAATCACATAAATTTCAACATTATAACCGCTAAGATCGTTCACTTTTAGCGCAATACGGCTGCCATCGTAACTCCAATCGCATTCCGATATAAACTTCCCGGTTGGCGTTTGATACACTTGGATTAAGCCACTACCATCGGCATTGATACGGTACAATTTATCGAAATTGGAATAAATCAGCTGGCTACCATTGGCGCGCCAACAGTAATTGTAATAATCCAGATTAAACCCGGCCACCGGAACATTGCTTGTCACTTTAAATTCGCTGGAACCGTCGGGGCGCATCGTGTAAATATGCCCTTGCCCGCCGGTGGTTCTGATAAAGGCTATTTTGTTGGCTTGCGTATTTTTGCGTGGTCGGAAGCTATTGGTTGCATCCGAGGTGATCTGCAATTCATTTCCGGCATCATCGGCCGTAAAAATCACATTGTTATCACCTGCTTTCCGTACAAAAAGGTAACGGGCATTCGGAAACATCAGCGTTCGGAATGAACTCGTCAGACTATTGACATCCGCATTAATACCATCGTTCGCCGTAACCTGCCAATAATATTTGGTGCTATAATTCAGGTTCGTCAGTGTAAAGCTGGTCGTCGTAATATTATCATAGGTAACCACATTATTACTCGTATCATTCCGTAGTGTAACCTTATAGGTAAGGGCATCCTCTTCCGGATCGGTACAGGTCCATTTCAAGGTAACTTCCAGCGACTGATCCAACGCATTATCGGTTGGCGTGGTCAAAACCGGAACCGTTGGCGGCAAATTGGCCTGTTGTTGTTTTACCAATTCAAAAACCATTTCGGTCGTTCCGCCGGTGTTCACGTGCACCGCCTCGAATTTGGCGATATAGCCGTCTTTTCGGGCTTCGAACGAATAATCCCCTTCGTTCACCTGTGTTACGGTATAATATCCCGACGAATCGGTAAAAACCGTACTGGTACTCGGACTTGACGATACCCGGGCGTTGGGAATGGGTGTAAAGGTTTCCGATTCGACCACTCTTCCCTTAACGATCCCTTGTCCTTTTTCGACAAACTCTTCCTGACTGCAAGACCATGCGATACCAAAAAGCGTTAGCAACAATCCTATTCTAATTAGTATTTTCATATCCCTTTCTTTTAGTTTTCCGGAAAGCCGTTGGTATAACCTGTAGCGCGTTTACTTTCTTCTACATGTTTTTTCATTGCTTTATTGGGATACTTTTGTTTTGGAAAATAATAGGTAATCCCGGCTCCAAAACGCCAATAATAATCGTCTCTTTTACCCATCACCAGATAATCGACTTTATCCGAAAAGGTAATATTGTTTTCACCGTAGAGTTTTATCCCGAAATTATCCGTCAGCAGATATTCCACGCCTAAACCAAACTGTATTTTTGTATGCAGGTTTTCGTAGGCGCTGTTAATTCCCATTCCGCCGCCGCCATAGATATAGGGTGTACATCGGTCGTAGGGCAAAACCAGTAATTCGAAATTCAGATCGCCGGTGAGATAGCCTACCTCGAGGTAATTTTTATTGCCAAACCACGACGGACTTAACGAGGCGGTCATGTTAAAATTGGGCCAGAAAAAATATTTTAATCCACCGCGAATCATTGGTTTTAATTCGGCATTCGGATAATCTCCGTTGATCAATGTTGTTCCGCCTCCGATTTCTACACCGTAACGCGCCCGGCGTTCGGTGAAATGCCGACCGTATAATGCGGAAACATCGGCATCCTGTTTTTCAGCATCATAATTATTGATCAATTCAGTTAACTTCGCGATCGGTGCTTTGGCTTCCCAGATATTATCGCGGATTCCCTCGATAATAAGTCCCTCCACTCCTTTTTCGATGGCTTCGGTAATGGCCATTTGGATCGGTTCGTTTTTTGTAAATCCGGTTTCCACCTCCAACAATCGTTTAAAATCGACATAGCGAAACAGACTTGCATCTACCGATTGCGACAAGATGGTTTTCGAAACATAAATCGTTTTGAGTATTTTTCCGTTTGAGGTTGACACCAGGCGTAGGTAAATGGTAATCCGATCCTGTTTGTAACGGGTCGATCCGCCTGCTCCAAAATAACGCGCACCATAACCACCGGTAATGATATTCGAATCGTATGAAATCACGCCCCCTTCCAGCAATACACCGGCATAAAGCAAGGGTGCCAATTGCATTTCGGGCGCAGTCTGATCTTTGTTGTATTCCTGTCGGGTGGAACGGATAATGTTGCGTTCGTTCATCAGATTCGCCAGGTTTTCCCTTTCAATGGGTGTAAACCATTTGGAATCTTCCAATGCTTTGATCAGGATAGAAGTCGCGCCCTGTGTAACGGCCGTACTAAAAGTACTTCCCGTTTCGGTGGGTTTGTATTGTCCGGTTTGGTCTCTGAACTTGTAGACCCCGATCACTACCGGTTCCTTAGGAGGCGGTAGCAATTTTAAGGCACTGGTGGACGGGGTTGGCTCACCTATGGCGGCTTTTTCGACGCCAACCGGTTGGTTAAAGTATGCGCCGCAACCCGATAAGATCAGTACCAGTAATAACGAAAGTAATGGTGCTCTTTTCATATTAATTTCCTGGGATGATTACTTGTGTCTGTTCGCCGGTTGTGATATCGAGTATGTTCACGACCACGCCGAGATTGGACGGATATATTTCGACCGACAAGCTTCCAAAGACATAGGTTCCCTGCTGGAGTCCACCGGTTCCTGTACCCGTTCCCGTGCCGCTACCTCCTGTCGTTGTTCCGTCGCCGTATTGTTGCTGAAATAGTGATCGCGATATATAGTTTAACAACTGATTGTTTAAATTTTCTTTGAATCGTTCCAATTCTGTCTGCGGTTTATACAAATCGCTTGTCGGTTCTTTGTACTTGTTCTGCGAATCGGCAGAATTGAGCAACCACTGATAATTAAAGGTATCGCCTCCAAAAGCCGGGTTTATCGGTTTATAAACCAGATCCTGTGCCACTGCATTGGCTCCCGAAAGCATCACCACCACTAAAAAAACGATTGTTTTCATACTACAAAAGCTGGAATTAATACTGTGTTATATAGTTTTTTTGTTTTTCGACATCCTGAAAATATTTAATCAGTTTTGCGATGGAATCTTCGGCCATATACAGCAGAAAATCATCGTCGGGTCGCGAAACAAATTCGTTTATCAAATCATTATCAATAACCACCCGGATTCGGGTAGTGCGTCCAAAGCTGAGTTCTTCTTCCACTTTTACGACCTTACGGGCATTGAGCTTTTTCTCCTGATATTTTCCGTAGAAATAATCGTAGAACTCTCTTCCGAATTTGGTTTTGGTCTCGTCCGATACAATACCTATCAGTTCCAGTCCGTCGGCAGGTAGCTGTTCGGCTTTATCCGTTTCGCCTACCACTATGCGGTCTTTTCCGATAATTTTATCGTCTTCGTCATAAATGAGTAACAACAGGATGGTTTCATCTTCTTTTGAAATGTTGACCTGCGTTTTGGAGAGTAGTTTTTTTTCGTTGGGTGCCAGCGTAAACCGGCCGTCCTGTGAGTTGTTCGAAAGGTTTTTAGTTCTTTTGTTTTTTTTGATGACGGTTAATTTGTAACGCAAACTTTTATGTACTTCGGTTACATTTTCGGCCGTTCCGGTTACCGACAGCATGTTTTCGATTTCGGTTGTTTCGATTTTTGCTTTGACTTCTTTGTTCATAATCTGAGGGTATCCCGAAAATGAAAAGCCAAACAATAGTACTAAAAGCGGGTAGATTGGTTTCATGATGGCGTTGTTATCGGTTTAAGATAAGTATGGATCCGGAATTCCCTCTTTGGATGATTTTCATATCCTCGGATATTGAATTCGATCCGTAACTGGTATAATTCAAATTATTGCCGTACTGAAGTACCTGATTGTTACCGGCACTATACGGATTGGCTGAAAAATCATTGATACTATTGTTGTTTCCTCTCTGAATCAATGACTGATTGATCTCCCTGGCATTTTTATACAACTCCAGGTTATTCTGATTTCCCAACTGTTTTACATCGATATTGGATTGTTGGGCTTTTACGGCTATATTGGTATAATTCTGATAGCCTATCTGTTGAATAGTAACCGTATTATTTCCTGAAAAGGTTTTTTCTTTTTGTGCCTTTTGCACGGCCACCTGCTGCTGCAATCCGAATTGTTTAAAGTCCTGTTCGTCCTGAGCCTGAAGGTTCCAGGAAAACAAAACCAGTAGCAATCCGTATGTTACCGTACTTTTCATGGCAATGTTATTTAGGATGAAAAAGGAGAGATCGCTTTGCAGTTACCTCTCCTCTTTTCTATGGGATTAATTTGATTGGTTTACTAAGGATACGTTAGCAATACCAGCCTGGTTTACAAAACTCATTTGTCCTAAACCGGTTTGGTTGGTCCAGGCAAAGTTTAATGCCCCATCCTGATTAATTAAAGATAGGTTTGCATCACCGGCCTGGGTGGTAATTGCCATATTATAGAATCCGTCTTGTGTATGAACCGCCATGTTATCGTCGCCTAACTGGAATTGGTACGATTGGTTACCGGTTCCGGTTTGGTACGCAACCGCAGTATTGTCTTCACCCACTTGCATTTGCATGGAATAGTTACCGGTTCCTGCCTGTACCGCCAAAGCGGTATTATCCACACCAAACTGAGTCTGATCGGCTACGTTGGCAGTACCCACCTGAATCACAGCGGCGTCGTTTCCAGCTCCCACCTGTAATACATTGGCTTCATTGAGACTTCCCACCTGTAATACAGAAGCATCGTTTCCAATTCCGATTTGTTGGATATCGGAACTGTTTGCAATACCGATCTGAGTCACACTGGCACCGTTAAATGCACCTAACTGATAAACGGATGATTGGTTAAAAATACCCCATTGTGCTACGCTGGCATCATTTCCCCATCCTATCTGATCGATATCAGATCCATTTAAAATTCCCAATTGATCCACATCAGCATTATTAAAAAATCCTAACTGATCGACATCGGAAATATTCAACAGTCCTGCCTGGTTTACATTCGACATGTTCCCAATTCCGGTCTGGCTTACAGTACTTAAATTAAATTGGGCGAATGCCCCTGCGGTTAACAGCATCGCGGAGATGCCAAAAATCACTTTTTTCATAATAAAAATATTTAATTGGTTAAAATTTCATCTCTATTATGAGGAAGCAATACGATACGTGGGTGTCCTTTATGTCGGTTGCGACATGGTGGAAATGTTGTTTTGAAAGTCCGGAAAATTGTGGTTATTTTCCTTTTCAAAGATAGCCATTTTATATTTCGTTAAAAGCCAACCTTTTAACTTTAATCTCAAAAACACCCGATTTTCTACAAGAGGGATAAAAAACCGGATGAAAAGCAATCTTTTTTAACAAAATAAGCCTCAGTTTCCTGAGGCCTATTTTTACTATTTTATTGATTTCTAACCTTATTTGGTGAAAAGCAACTCCCTATATTTGGTTAGCGTCCAAATCTCATTGTCTACTAAAAGTTCTAGTTTGTCACTGTGATAACGAATTACATCAAAGTATGGTTTTACTTTTTCGCAATACGCCTCAGCCTGTTTTTCAACTTCCAACAATTCATTGGCATTTTTACGTTCTTCCGTCATTTCCTCTACTTTGGCGTTGATCTCTGCGATATGATGTGAAATCTCTTTGATCAAACTAATTTGTTCCCGTCCGATGGCTTCAAATTCTTTTCCGAAGATCTCTTTTAATCCTTTTACGTTTTCGATCAGGGTGTTCTGATAACGGATCGCCGTAGGAATTACGTGGTTACGGGCAATATCACCCAAAACACGTCCTTCGATCTGGATCTTTTTCACATACTCTTCCAATTCGATTTCGTAACGGGCTTCCATTTCCACATGATTCATAACGCCCATTTCTTCAAATAGTGCCAATGCTGCTTTGGATACTTTCGCTTTTAACGCTTTTGGAGTGGTTTTATGGTTACTTAATCCTCTTTTCGCGGCTTCTTGCTCCCAAGCTTCACTATAACCGTCGCCTTCGAAAAGGATTGTTTTAAATTGTTTGATGTACTCTCTCAACACGTTGAAGATCGCATCATCTTTTTTCATGTCTTTAGTTTCGATCAGGTTGTCCACCTCGATTTTAAAGTCTTTTAACTGTTTCGCTACGATCGTATTTAAAATCGTCATCGAATTGGCACAGTTTGCCGATGATCCTACCGCACGGAATTCGAATTTGTTTCCGGTAAACGCAAACGGAGAGGTTCTGTTTCGGTCGGTATTGTCTAAAAATACATCCGGTAGTTTTCCAACTACATTTAATTTAAGATCGGTTTTTTCTTCCGGTGATAGTTTTCCTTTCGAAACTCCTTCCAACTCTTCCAATACTTTTGTCAGTTGCTGACCGATAAATACCGAAATAATAGCTGGCGGTGCTTCGTTCGCACCTAAACGATGATCATTACTTGCAGAAGCAATCGATGCACGTACCAATTCTTCGTTATTGTAAACCGCTTTGATCGTATTGATAAAGAATGTCAGGAATTGTAAATTGCTCATTGGCGTTTTGCTTGGACTTAACAGGTTCACCCCCGTATCGGTTGCCAACGACCAGTTGTTGTGTTTTCCGGATCCGTTTACACCTTTAAATGGTTTTTCGTGGAATAGCACTTTAAAATAATGACGTTCTGCTACTTTTTGCATCACATCCATCAATAAAGAGTTATGATCGACCGCCAAATTGGTTTCTTCAAAAATTGGCGCCAACTCAAACTGATTTGGAGCTACCTCATTGTGACGCGTTTTTACCGGGATTCCCAATAACATACATTCGTTTTCCAAATCCCTCATATAGTTCAATACGCGGGTTGGAATTGATCCGAAATAATGGTCTTCCAATTGTTGTCCTTTGGCCGATGTATGTCCTAATAAGGTTCTTCCAGTCGCCAGAATGTCCGGTCTTGAAGCCGCCAAAGCGCTGTCGACCAAGAAGTATTCCTGTTCCCAACCTAAAGTCGGGGTTACTTTTTTAACGTTTTTATCGAAATAACGCGCTACGTCTGTAGCCGCCTGATCAATGGCGTGTAAAGCGCGTAATAATGGCGTTTTATAATCCAGTGCTTCTCCGGTATACGAAATAAACACGGTTGGAATACATAGTGTTGTTCCGAAGATAAAAGCCGGTGATGTTGGATCCCAGGCGGTATATCCTCTGGCTTCAAAAGTATTTCGGATTCCTCCGTTCGGGAAACTGGATGCATCTGGTTCCTGTTGTACCAACTGACTTCCACCGAATTTTTCAACCGGATCGCTACCGTCAAATGAAGTTTCGAAAAAGGCATCGTGCTTTTCGGCAGTTGTTCCTGTTAACGGCTGAAACCAGTGTGTATAGTGTGTTACACCTTTTGATAAAGCCCACTCTTTCATTCCCAATGCGATATAATCGGCCAATCTTCTGTCGATTTTTGTTCCGTGCTGGACAGCACTTTTAACCGCTTGATAGGCTTCGCTGGTCAGAAACTGACGCATGGCCTTATCATTAAATACGTTACTGCCAAAAATCAGTGATTTTTTGTCCAGTTCTTCTACCGCTACCGGTTTTCTGCTGCTGGCCTCTTTTAGAGCCTGAAAACGAAATGTTGACATAAAAGTTGTGTTGTTTATTTGTATCAGTTGTTTTACGGTGCAAATTTATATTATTTTTTAATTCAAAAACAAAACACCCCTATTTTTTTAGGGGTGTAGTCAAAAATAAATAAATTTAAAATCAAACACCCCCCTTTAAAAAATAAAACACATTTTATTCCGTCACTTAATCATACTATAATTTATAGATTTTATCTTACAAAATAAAAAGCATTTTTTGTTTATTTGTAGTATTTTTATAACATTTTTTTTTACGATGAAAAAAATCAACTTTTTATTATTTTTATTGCTGAGTATAGCAATTAATGCGCAAACCGTCTCCATGCAGGTGGTGGTTGGAAATAGCGGAAACACTATTAACATCCCCATTAATACGAGTTCTTACGATGTAATTATTGCTACTTCTGTAAGCATGATACCATCGCCGAGCGATATGTATCCCGGAACGATTTCGATTTATTATCAAAAAAACGCAACTTCTCCAGCAATTGTAGCCAATGGCGGACATGGTGGAAGCCTACTTTTTCAAGGAGCTACAACAGCCGTAAGACAAATACTCATCACTTTGAATTCCGCGCAGTTTAATGCTGATGGCGGTTTTGTTTATGCCGAATATCAAACCTATAGCGGATCAAAATATAAAAGCAGCAACTTCCCTGTAAAAATTGTTCCAACGCCTACCGACCCTGGTAATGGTGGCGGTAGTACTTCTTGCGCTTTATATGAAACGGTTCCTTATAATGGTATCCCAATTCTACCGTATCATGATCCACAATATCAGGAATGGTATATATTGCCCGAAAATGCACCATACTACATTTTCAACAAGCCAGGACAGCCCGTTTATAGCGCTGCAAAAATAAGCCAAAGGGATATTGGTGGCACCTACCCTACCTCTTGTGAGTTTACAATTGATGTTCGTCCTATATTTGCAAATATTGGGACTCCTGCTTTTACTATTGATAATACCATCGCATCCAGTCAGCATATTCCTCAGGGTTCTAGCCCACAAACAATAACCGGTAACTCAGCTACCTTATATTACACAACCGGTGGTCGTGGAAACCAAGTTAATCATGTAATTGCTCTTACCAGTTATCAATGGCAAAAAAGAATTGTACAGAGTTATGAAATCCCATGGGCGGCTTACACCAACTACATGATCAATTATGGTTGGCAGAATATTCCAGGTGCCACAGGACAAAACTATACACCTCCTGCCACAACCGGTGTTGTAGAATACAGACGATTAATTATTGAAAATCCTGAAGCGCCTTATTATAACTGGAATACTGCCGCAAGTAATGTGATCAGCATATATACTATTAGTAATGCCAATGTTGGCAATACCATCTGCTGTGATCAAACGGTTACTGATATGAGTAATATCCCTATGGCTAACGGAACCAGTCCTATTAACCTTGACGGAAACATCTATTATCAATGGCAATCATCACTTGATCAACAAAATTGGAATAACATCTATATGGCTAATGGTTATAATTATAAACCGGCTTCTTCCAGCAGAGGTTCAGGTGGACGAAAAAATTACCCTGTTTACATGAGACGAATTTTAGTCCATGCGACAACAGGAATAAGTTATTTGAGCAATATAATAACATACCATTATCAAATAGGTCTATCAAAAATGAATAATGACATCATAAATAATCTTGAGTTAAAAAAAGAAACAGAAGTTACTTCAAAAGAAGTAGTCATTACGATTTATCCAAATCCTGCTTCTTCAATACTTAATATTAACACCAATACAAACGCATCTCCTTGCATCGTTAAAATTTTCGATTTAATTGGCAGAGAAGTTGCTTATCATAGTATTGTAAACCCAAACGCAACACAGATTAACATCTCTGACTTACCCAATGGCACCTATATAGTAACTATTGAAAGTAATGATCAAAAAATAAACAAACACATTATAAAAGAATAGTCCACAAAAAAAGGCTCCTTAAACATCTAAGGAGCCTTTTTTATTTTTAAATATAACTTTATTTCAACGTTACCACTTTTGAATCGTCAATATTATAAGCTTTGATTACAGCGTTATAGTCTGAAAGATCTACAGCTTTACTATTTTTGTTTGAAAAATACCCTGGAACGATCACAATACGAAAAGTCTGATTTTGGGTCCATTGCGACGCCAACGAATTCAGATCTAAATCAGCTGAACTCAAAAACAATTTCACATCTGATCTTGTAAAATCATAATTATATAATAAATCGCCCTCATTTAACTGAACTGTTTGCGGCATTAATCGCCAAACTGGTGTCGTTGGGTTTACTGTTTCCCAAAGCAAATACACTAATACAACATCCGAAGCATAAATCTGAGGATTCAAAGTAACAATGCTTGAAAAATTATTGCCGGAGTTAAAAGAGCGTGTCACTTCAAATACTTCACTAATCGTATCACCTGGAGGTCCTGTTGGCCCCTGTGGCCCTTCGGGACCTTCACATCCCTGAATTACAAATGCGGCTACAACGGTTAAAAGTAAAATTATCTTTTTCATAGTTATTTGGTTTTAATAGATTATAACAAATATAAGACAATAATCAGGCCAAAAATAATCAGCCCACTATCATATCTCTATATTCCTTTAAATATTTCCGAAATGATCGAATCTCCATTATAACATTTTAAAATACAATCGCTTATCATACCATCCATTAAAAAAACTTTAACAGTTAAAATTCTTTTCGCTCCCGGATAAAGAACTTACATTTGCCGTCCAAAATTAATCCACTATGACGAAATTTTACCTATCCGCATTTTTAATGTCGGTAGTAACCGCGTTTGCCCAGATTCCTCAAGGGTACTACAATTCCGCTACCGGAACCGGTTACACGCTTAAAACGCAATTGTACAACATTATTAAAAATCATAATGCTAAAAGCTACAATGCGCTTTATACCTGTTATCAAACCTCCGATCGTGATTATTTTTATGAAAACGACGGTACTATTCTAGACATTTATTCTGAAAAACCGAATGGTTCGGATTACTACAACTTTTCGGCTACCAACACGGGTGATCGTTGCGGAAATTACAGCAATGAAGGCGATTGTTTTAACCGCGAACACTTAATGCCACAAAGTGTTTTTAATGAGGCTTCACCAATGGTATCGGATGCGCACCATATTTTACCAACCGATGGAAAAGTGAACGGAATGCGTAGTAACTATCCTTTCGGAAAAGTAATCAGCCCTACATGGACTTCCAAAAACGGTTCAAAATTAGGGAATAACGCTACAGCCGGATATACCGGAAAAGCTTTTGAACCGATCGATGAGTTTAAAGGAGATGTAGCACGTTGTTTGTTATATTTCGTAACCCGTTATGAAGATAAAGTGGCCAACTGGAATCATGCCATGCTAAACAACACCAGCAATCAGGCGTTGAGTAACTGGTTTAAAGATTTATTATTGACCTGGCACAATCAGGATCCGGTAAGTCCGCGTGAAATTGCCCGTAACAATGCGATTTATACCTTCCAGGGAAATCGAAATCCTTTTATTGATCACCCGGAATACGTACAAATGATTTGGGGTACGGCACTGGCTACCGATACGTTTGATGCTTTGGCTTCTGTTACGGTATATCCGAATCCATCAAATACCAACCGTATTTCGATTCAGTCGGAAAAAGCATTGGACGAAATCACACTGATTACACTTAACGGGCAGATACTACAACAAATCAAAAATCCTGCAGGAAACCAAGGTACGTATACGTTGGAAAACTTACCACAAGGATTCTACTTTATAAAAATGGCTGCCGAAAATCAATCGACTACCAGAAAAGTGATCATTAACTAAATAAAAAGGGCTACATATTGTGAACTGCCCCCAAAAAGTTAGACACTATTTGGGGGCATTTTTATGGGAAGAAAAGTCAAGTACAATTATGAATTTAAACTTCAGTGTGTAGAAGAAGTATTAAATAAACACCGCTCAAAAGGCTCCGTTGCTATGGAAAATGGAATTAGTCCAACTCATCTTGGCAGATGGCTA
>Ga0206119_100037_pt1 | contig 162165 bp, 155 predicted proteins | sample 3A50Ametagenome_FD_148608 | JGI IMG/M metagenome (GOLD analysis project Ga0206119, IMG submission 148608) | Enriched microbial communities from leaf-cutter ant dump, University of Wisconsin, Madison, United States - 3A50A | ecosystem: Environmental > Terrestrial > Nest > Insects nest > Nest...
TAGCCATCTGCCAAGATGAGTTGGACTAATTCCATTTTCCATAGCAACGGAGCCTTTTGAGCGGTGTTTATTTAATACTTCTTCTACACACTGAAGTTTAAATTCATAATTGTACTTGACTTTTCTTCCCATAAAAATGCCCCCAAATAGTGTCTAACTTTTTGGGGGCAGTTCAATTACGTAATCCTTTTTTTATTGGCTTTATTTTTTAGCTTCTCTGACGAACGGTCTCGTATAAAAAGGCACCACAGGCAACGGAAACATTCAGTGATGAGATGGTTCCGAACATAGGTAATTTCGCTTTTTCATCCACAATTTTCAGTACCGACGGGTTTACCCCTTTGTCTTCACTTCCCATAATGATGGCTACCGGTTCATTAAAGTCGATATCATAAATCAGGTTCTCGGTTTTTTCGGTTGCGGCTACGGTTTTAACACCTGATCCCTGAAGGTAAAAAATGGCATCCTTAATATGGTCTACCTTACAAATAGGGACGTTAAATACTGCGCCGGCCGATGTTTTTACCGTATCCCCATTAACCGGAGCGGAACCTTGTTTCTGGATGATGATTCCGTCTACACCGGTACATTCGGCAGTTCGGATAATCGCACCAAAATTACGGGCATCGGATAACTGATCCAAGATCAGGAATAGCGGTTTTTTACCACTTTCCATAACCGTTTCGACTAAGGTTTCAAGATTGTAAAAGGAAACCGGGGCAATAGTTGCCACAGCACCCTGATGGTTGTTTGAAGTCAGTCGGTTTAATTTTTCGATTGGAACATACGAAAAATTAATACTGTTTTTTTTGAGCGTTTTCATTAGTTCCTGCATAAGGTCGCCCTGTGCTTCTTTCTGAATGAAAACCTTGTCTATTTCTTTTCCTGCATTTATAGCTTCGATAACAGCCCTGATGCCGAATATTAAATGTTCTTTTTCCATACCGGCAAAGATAGAAAAAACCATCACATTATATGTGATGGTTTTTAAATGAAATGCGTTAAGAGTAGATTAGTTCGTATCCCAGATTAGTTTTGTGCTTAGAAGATCACCTCCCATATTTTGTACGGCTTTATGATACGCTTCCGTATTGAGATCCAAAAGATTTACCGGATAGGGTATTCGAGAAGGTAGCTCCGTTAAATCAGGAATTAATGGTTTAAAAACATAAGTAAGGCTATTGTCGACAGGATTCACAAGAGTTCCTGTGCCTCCCGGCTTAATAAGAATATCCGGATATCCGGTTCGTCTCCATTCGGACCAGCTTTCATACGGTTGCATAAATAAAGCGATGTATTTTTGTGTTAGTACATTTCTCGCATTGGCAGGTGGAAGCGCGTCCATATAAGCCGTTATTTTTTCCGGGGCGACGTTCCATTTTTCCATCGAGGCCCGAATACCCTTTTCATAGTAATCCTGATTCCATCCGTTTATTTCGGATACTAGGAATGCCACTTCGGCATATTCCATAAGATATTCGGTATAATCGGGTCTGAAAATGTTGTAACTGAATAAAGAAACATTGTTAATCTGGCTGGCGGTTACTTTAGATGGAATACCGTACGGCATACCTTGATAATGTGTTAAATCGTCGGTTTCATTATAGTTTTTGTGTAGCGAATTTGTTTTTGTAGTACCTATCGGAACAATGATTTTCTGTAATCTCGGATCGGGATGGAATAATCCGGATTGGCCTTTTAAAAGATCAATAAAGGTCTTTGATGTGGTGTAATCGGTTCGGTTGTCAACGAAGAAAGCTTCATACGTAGGAGCCGGATTGATTGTGTTGGCTTCGAAGGTCACACCCACACTGTCGTTGTTAGATTGCATAACCCCGGATGCTATGGCTTGCTGTATGTGAGTATTGGCTATTGGGATAACATTTTTAACCCGATTGGCAATCCGCAATCGTAAAGAGTTGCCAAAGCGTTTCAATTTTTCGGCACTTCCAAACAGAAGATCCTGATTCTCGTAAAAAATGACATCATTTAAGTCGATCGATTCGACAGCTTCTTTTAATTCTTTTAGTATATCCGTATAGATTTTCTGTTGTGAAGCAAACTTAGGCGTCGGATTGTTGATGTTTAATGCCTGAAAATCGGGATCGTTATTTCCATAGGAGTAGTAAGGAACGTCTCCATAGATATCGGCGAGGTTGTGAAAGATATACGCCAGCATGATTCGGGCTGCTGCAATCTGATTTTGTGTGTTGCCATAGGTCGACATTTCGGCGGCTGTGGCCGGATCAGTATTGAGATCCAGTATCGATTTAAAATTCTGCGCTTGTAAATAATAAATGCTAAACAGGTTGCTGTTTGACGCTTCGTTATATTGAAAACGATCTTCATCGGTATAGTTGAGCTGGGCGGAATATTGCATCCACGGTAATGTCATTTTAGCCGAACCGAATGAACCGCGGGTTCTTCTGCCGACAATACTTTTTGAGGCGCTATTGAATAACCCCGGAGTACTTACTTTGGTCGGTCTGTTGGGATTGGTATTGATTTCCTCAAACCGGTCGGTACAACCGAACAAGGCTAATAGGAGTAGTAATATCGGTATGGCTATCGGTTTTAATATGTTTTTCATGTTGCTGTGACTTACGTTAATCAGATTTTAATTGCTAGATTTATCCCATAGGTTCTGGTAGAAGGGAGTGAACCTCCTTCCAATCCTTGTATGTTTCCGCTTCCGTAACTGGTATTTTCCGGATCCATTCCATTCCATTGCAAGCCCCAACTGAAAAGATTTCGGGCAAAAGCGGAAAGTGTTACCTGATGTAGTTTTTTACCTATAGCTTCTTTAGGTAGACTATACCCTAATGTGATTTCCCGGAGTTTGACATAACTGGCATCAAATACGTTTTGGGCATCAACACTATGGGTATGGGCTCGTGCCCATTGATAGGCTGAAATTACTTTGGTGTTCGGGCTCCCGTCTTTCAGGACGCCATCAAGCAAAATCCCGTTCTCCCGGATTCCGTTGGCTGCGGTTTCTTCCAGCATACCGGAATAATGTCCGTACATATGGGTCATTGAAAAATAATGACCTCCTTTTTGGATGTCGATCAGACAGCCTAGATTCCATTGTTTGTAATTGAAAGCATTGCGAATTCCAATATTGTAATCCGGAATAATCGAACCTAATGCTTTTTGTGGGCCTGTTTTATAGGTTCCGTTGGAATTGATTATTCTTTTGCCGTTTTCATGATAGGCATAATCCGTCCCAAATATCTGACCATATTTTTCGCCAACAATTGCCAGTAAGCGAACACGGGAGGTAGCCGATGTTAGTAAGAGTGATTTCGTGTTTTTATATAAGGTGAGTAGTTTGTTGTCATTTTTTGCGAAGTTAGCTTTGATGTCCCAACGGAAGTTCGACGTTTGCACCGGAGTAAGGGATAATGAAAGTTCAAGACCGCGGTTACGCATTTTACCGGCGTTTATATATTGTGAATAATATCCGGTTGCTGCGGTAACCTGCAAAGGCATGATAAGATCGCGCGTCACATCTTCATAGAACGCTACGTCCAATCCGATCCGGTTTTGGAATAACCGTACTTCCAAACCAATTTCCTTGCTTGTTTTTGTTTCCGGAATCAGATCGGGATTATTGGCTCGCGTACTGTTGGAATAGGAAGGAACCGTTTGGAAGGGCGCACCTATTATATAGTAGTTGGTAACCGAATACGGACTGGCACCATTGCTGACTTGCGCCCAGCCACTTCTGACTTTTCCGTAGGATAACCACGAGATGTCTTTTAGTAATTCGGAAAAAATAAAACTACCGGTGACAGATGGGTAACTCGCAGAGCGGCTAACGGTAGAGAACCAGTCTTTCCGGTTGGTCATCTCTAAATATAATGTATTGGCATATCCCAAAGAGGCCATCAGGTACACACTATTGATGCGCAGTTGGGAGTCGGCATTGGATGAAGTGGCAAGGGTTTTCGAATTGGAAAGGTTATACAGATTGGGGATGACAAGACCGCCAGACGTACTGCCGGATAAGGCCTGACTATGATTGTGTCGGCGGTTAGTACCTATAAAAGAATTGAGGCTGAGTTTGTTCCAACGTTTGTCAAAATGGAGTCGCGCTTCATAATTCATTTCTGAGTTTAGGCGTATATCTTGTGCATATGCCGACAATGCCTGCGAAAATACCGCTGTTTGTGCCCGGACGGTGAAATCATATTGGTCGCCATAAATGTTTCCAATGGCATATAAGTTTTTGTTGAAATTGTATTTTAATTTTACGTTTCCGGTAAAACGATTTCTTTGGTCTTCTGAAGTGTTTTCGTATATCGTCCAATAGGGATTGTCGGAATACATTGGTGTGGCATCGTGCCAGGACGTTCTGTTCCAGGGACGCTGCTTTCCATTGGGTAGTTTGTAGTTTTTTAGGTTGTCGAAATCCAGTTGTCGTTGCCCCCACTGGAAAAATTTCTGTGCAACCGAATTGCCGTCATAACCCTGAGTAGGTCTGTTAAAAGCATTGGTATTGGTATAGGTAAGCGCTCCATCCAATCGGAGTTTTTCGTGAAGTAAAGTTCCTCCATTTATCATAAATGTGTTTTTTTTCATCCTTGAATTAGGCACCACTCCTGTCGTGATTTGGTTGGAAAGCGAAATCCGGAGCGTACCATTTTTGGTGGCATGGCTAACAGCCATATTGGTTGTTGAGGTGTAACCAGTGCGGAAAAAAGATTTTACATCTTTTCGAGGGCTAACCCAGGGTTTTGTTGTCAGATAATCGTTCGGGAATTCCGGATCGAATGCACTCCAGGGAAGGTATTGTAACTCGGGATTGTACCGAGGTCCCCAACTTTCGTCTGTGGTGTAATCGGCAAGATTGTAAAGCCTACCGTTAATGGTTGCAGTCTGCATAGTAGTAGAGGAGCCCCCACCATACAAGTTTTGTAATCGAGGCATAATATAAATGCTTTCCATCGTAAGACCTGTTTTTAAGGAGATTTCGGACCGTCCTTTTTTAGCCGATTTTGTCGTATACATAATCACACCATTGGCTGCTCGTGAACCGTATAGGGCTGCTGCCGGACCTCCTTTTAATACGGAAACGGATTCAATGTCGTCGGGATTAATATCGGCTGCGGTATCGCCATAATCCCTACCGCCATGGCCACTTTGTGTGGAGGTGCTGTTGTAATTGGAATTGTTTATGGGAATACCATCAACCACAATGAGTGGGCGATTGCTTTGTGTGACAGAGCCAACACCTCGGATAAGGATTTTGGAAGAGCCTCCCATAGACGATGGTGCTGTGACCTGAATACCCGCGATGTTTCCGGATAATGCATTTAAAGCATTGGTCTGCCCGGCATGATTGAGGAGTTCTCCTTTTATCTCCTGAACCGAATACCCGATAGCCTTTTTCGATCGTTTGATGCCTAAAGCGGTTACTACAACCGCATCCATTTCTGTAACTGCCGCATCCAGAACGATGTTTAAAGGAGTGGTGTCGGCTTTGACTTCTTTTGTTTTCATTCCCAAAAACGAAAAGGTCAATATGGCCCTCGGGCCGACTTTTATAGTGTAATCTCCGTTTATGTCGGTTTGGATACCATTTGTCGTACCCTTTTCAATAACACTAACACCCGGAATAGGCAGGTTGTTGGAATCGGTTACCCGACCTTTTACATCCCGCTGCTGGGCAAAGAAATGTTGGGGTGCTAATATGGTGATTAGCAGAATGATAAACTTTATTCTCATGGTCTACTTTTTTTGAATTCCCATATAAGTTATAGTCTTAATGGGTTGCAGCCAAAAAATAGGTCACCACGTTATTTATTTGTGATAATGCAGTTTTGCGTAGTTTTTACTATAGATAGTATGATAAATAATAATGTAATTATTTATTTGTATTTGATATTGTTAAAAAGAAAAATATTTGAAAATTGGAAATTTGTAATTTAAGGTGTTTTGTGAAATAATGTGTGGTAATTGTGTATTTTTAAGTAGGCAATTGGACCGAAGAAAGGGGGATTAATAGTGCTAAATGACAGTTGTGATTTGCATACTAATAAAAAAACCATCACCTAAATGCTGTGATGGTTTTTAAATAACTCAAATAAAAGAACTACGTTTTCTAATTTACATCCCAAAATACTTTGGTTGTCAGTTTATCACCACCTATGGCAGCACTTGCAGCCTGATAGCTGGCTCCATTAACGGTTTGCTCGTTTACCGGATAAGTAAGGCGAACCGGGATTTTTCCTTCGGCAACCGGGAAGGCACTTGGAGGGGCGGTTAAGCCCGGCGCATCCAGTCTTCGGAATGAATTCCAGGATTCGAAGCCTCTGTTGTAAAAGGCAATCCAGGATTGTTTTCCTATTTTTTCTTTCCAGGTTCCGGTAGCTGTAGCATAAGCAACAGCGGGTTGTCCCAAATAGGTGGCAATATCCGATGCGGCTACATTCCAGTAATTTAATGAGGCTGTTACGGCTGCAGTATAATAGGTGTCAGGGGTGCCGCCAACACTATAACCTCTCGCGGCTGCTTCGGCCAGGTAAAAATTAACTTCAGCCGCATCAAAAAGTACTCCTTTGGCATCCGGTTTTTTAATTTCATCCCCAACATGCGAATAGGACGTTTCATAAGGCTGGGTGTTGGTGTAACCGTAAGCACCACCTACATAACTGCCGTCTGCCATCGGAGTAAAATAAATAGGTCTTCTCGGATCATTAAGTGTGTTTAGCTCATTAACAAAAACAGATGTCGGTACGAAGTCATTACGGTTGCTGGCTACCAATTCGCCAAAAATCTGATTGTAGTTTGGCGAAAAGGAGTTGAACTGTACCAATGCATTATTGGTGTTGGTCGTAATCACACCGGCAGTAAAAGCACTTTCGATAGACGATTGTGCCAAAGAACTGTTTACATCCGATAGGTTAATGGCCAGTTTTATTTTTAAGGAATTGGCAAATAATTTCCATTTGCTCACATTTCCGTTGTACAACAGATCACCATTAGAAAAGGAGGCATAGCTATCGTCCAGTTCGGCAATGGCTGCGTTTAATCGGTTTAACAGATCCGGGTAAATGGTCTGATCGTCGTCGTATTTCGGTAAAACAATATCAACCGGTTGTAAGGCTTCCGAATACGGGATGTCACCAAAGGAATCAACCAGTACCTGATAGGTGTAAATATTCAGGATCTCGATGATGGCCGATTTGTTTTGCTGTATTTTATCCCAGTCGGCTTGTGTGATGTTTTCCGGTTTGGTTTCGGATTCGACTACTTCCTGAGCGGTTTTCAGATTTCCTAAAACACGGGTATATAATATCCGCCAGTGGTTGTCCGGGATTCTCCGACTGGTTAGGTTGTATCGGGATTCGGCTCGGTATAAAGTTGCTGCCCAATACTGGGAGAAGTAACGGAACACATTCAGGTTTACACTGGGTGTGGTTAACTGATCGGTTAACTCTTTTTGGGAGTTTGCCAATAAAGCCTCGGCCGAAGCGGCGTAGGTCTTACTGGTGTCGTCGTTAAAATTGTCGTCATCATTAACACATCCTGTGAAAAAAACTGATGCGATTGCGATTATAGGGATTAATAACTTTTTCATCTTTTAGAAATTTAATTTTACATTGAAAGAATACACTCTAATCGATGGCATTACACCACTTTGATATCCCTGAATATTTCCGCCGGATGAACCTGCTTCAGGATCTGCATAAGGGGTGTGTTTTTGTATAATCCACAAGTTGTTACCGATTAGACTAAAGGAGACTCCTTTTATAAATGAGCGTCCCAGTAATTTCGATGGCATGGTATAGTTTAGGGCAACTTCCCGTAGTTTTACGAAAGAAGCATCGTATACAAAGGCTTTTTCCGGATTGGAATCACCCCCGAATACATTGGCTGATGCCGATGCATCCACGCGGATGTCGTTCGGTGTTCCGTCTTCTTTAACCCCCGGAAGGATAATACCGCCACCATCACTCAACGGGCTTCGTATCGGATTGCCTAAGTCGTTAAGTCCTGCTGTTTCCGGATATAATCCGGTTTCCTGTCCGTAGGCCTGGTCAAGTGAGAAAATGCTACCGCCTTGGCGTACATTGATCAGGAAGCTAAGAGATAGGTTTTTATAAGTCACTTTATTCGATACACCACCAATCCAGTCCGGTTGGATGTTTCCTAATACCTGATCCGGGTTCTGAAGGTAAAGTCCGTCATCACCTACAACCGGATTTCCGTTGGCATCATATACATAATCCGTTCCACGGATGGTTCCGTAAGGTTCCCCAACGGTCGCATTTAAGGAGGTGCGTTGGAATGTGGTTAGCAACAGGTTGGTTCTGCCGGAATCCAATGACAATAGTTTGTTTACGTTTTTAGACCAGTTTACATTAATCTGCCAGGAGAAATCACTTGTTTTGATTGGTGTGGCACTTAAAGCAACCTCGATCCCTTTGTTTTCCAATTCCCCGGCGTTAATCTGTTTGGAGATATATTGCGTGGATGGCGATTGTGGTACGAAGAAAATCTGATCTTTTGTATTCGTTTTATATACGGAAGCATCCAAACTTAAACGGTTTTTAAATATAGAAGCCTCCACACCTAATTCCCACGAATGGGTGATTTCCGGTCTTAGTTTTTCAAATTCGATTAACTGATCGCTGTTTCCAAAAATAGGATTGTTGTTGATGGATCCGTTATTTTGTTTGGCACCCAATCGTCCGTATACCGGGTCGTTACCCACACGGGCGTAGTTTAAACGCAATTTGGCAAACGATAGCCAGTCGGCTTTTAGCATTTCAGAAAGAATAATACTGGTTCCGGCAGAGTAGTAGTCGTAACCACGGCTTGATTTTGGTAAAGCCGTCGATTCGTCATGACGGAAAGATCCTTCCAGATACACCATTTTTTTATAGTCGATATTGGCTTGTGCATAAACACCTGCTTTTTCGTATGGAATAGTTGATTCTACCGGTGGAATAAACACTTTTGAGTTCGAAAGACTGTAAATTCCCGGTACTAATAATCCACCAGCCGTAGCGCCTTCGAATGAATAGACGTCGGCACGGATAAAGTTAAAACCTCCGATTACTTTCGCGGAAACATCAGCTCCCAGATTAAAATCATACGTACCGATGATATCGTAGTTTTGTTGCAGGAAGTCACGGGTATACATTACATATCCGGAAGATTCCGTTGCCTGATTAGTCGATTGGGTGATTCCAAATTCCTCGGCGTGGCTACCAATCGCTTTGCGAAGTTCTTGTTTGTCGTAGGAATAATCGATACCCACACGACCTAATAAATTGAAGTTTTTTGTGATGTCAAAACTGATACTGGCTCCGGTTAGTAAACGTTTACGGTTGTCGCTGGTGTAGTTTTCGTAACGATCGAAGTAGGGGTTGTTCCAGAAGTTGGGACGTAAATCCCCGTTGGTCGGGTCGATCTGGTTCCAGCTTACGTTACTTCTGGTTCGGAAATATTCGCTTTTTAACATTTGCATGTCAACGTTGATAGGCCACCATTGTCTGAAACCGGTTAGGATATTGTCGCCATATCCAACACTGTTTCGGCCCGTCACGCTTTGATGGGTAAAGGTCATAAAGGAATTTACCTTGATTTTATCATTCAGATCGCGGGTATAGTTACCACTGATCGTATTTTTTACCAGTTTACTGTTCGGCATGATTCCGGTTTCGGAATTGTTGGTATAGCTCAGGTTAAAAGCGCTGTCGCTATTACCGCCATTTAAGGAAACGTTATTTACATAGGAAGTCGAGTTCTGGAAAAAAGTTCCCGGATTGTTTGAAGCTGCTACCCATGGTGTCGCTTTTCCAAAATTCGGATTTCCCGGAACAAAGGCATCCCATTGGTAGACCATTAACGATGGATTAAAAGCATTTCCATAGGATGCATCATCTCCTGTTGAGGCTACCAGATCCGGAATACCGTCACCGTTTACATCGGCGGTGTAAATACTATCTTCTCCGGCATATCCCTGTCCGTATTCGGTTTGGTATTTCGGGAAAGTCGACTTGTCATAATAGCCCACCGATACGGTAGAACTGGTTGAGATTCCGATCTCAGAGTTTTTCTTTCCTTTTTTAGTAGTGATCATAATAGCACCCTGTTGTGCCAAACTTCCGTATAGTGCCGTTGCGGCGGCACCTTTCAGTACGTTGATCGATTCGATGTTATTCGGGTCAATATCGGCCGCGGCATTACCAAAGTCATAACCGTCACGTCCGTTAACAGCGTCCTTACTGTTAAGGTTGGCATTACTAATCGGAATACCGTCGACAACGATTAGCGCCTGGTTATTTCCCGTGATGGATTTGGCACCGCGGAGTACGATGTTGGTCGAACCCCCAAAGTTTGAGTTGATTTTGACATCCAATCCGGCTACTTTACCGGCTAAATTGTTGACGAAGTTAACCGTAGGTGAGGAGTTAACCGCTTCACCTTCGAGTTTCTGAGAGGCATATCCCAATGATTTTTTATCTCGTGTAATACCCAAGGCGGTCACTACAACACCTTCCAGCACTCGCGCTTCTTCTTCCATCTTTACATTTAGTACTGTAGCATTGGCACGTATCTCCTGGGATTTCATACCAATAAAGGTATAGACCAGTATAGCGCTAGGGCTAACTTTAACCTTGTAATTACCGTCAAAATCGGTTTGGGATCCATTGGTAGTTCCTTTTTCAACTACGCTAACACCGGGTAAAGGTAAACCATTTGTATCGGTCACTTTCCCGGAAACGATTCTTTCCTGTGCAATCAGATTTTGCACCAGTAACACTGAAAAAAGTGTTAAAAAGGATTTGATTTTTACTCTCATTTTGGTTTTTGATTACGGTTATGCGATCAAATTTCTTAAAAAAATCATAACAAACCAAGAAAAGTGTAAAAAATATATTAAAATCTTGTTTTAAAGCTAATGTGAATTATTGAGTTTGAAAGCTGTATTTCGTTATTTTTCGCGCTTCCATTGGCATAAATTATGTTAAAAAGCCCTGTCTTTGTTAATAATCCGAAGCCAAACCCTAATCCGAGCAAATTATCTTTAATATTTGTGATTTTATCTTCAAAATAAGCGAAATCAGTTATAGAATGAACATAAATGTTTGAGGCGAGTATATAGCGGTATTCGATAAGTAGGCTGGAAGCTAAACTTGCCTGTAAACTATTTTCGTTAAAACCGCGTATCGAGTTGATGCCGCCAAAGCGATAGAGTTCATTAATTATATAATGATCACTTTGGAGATAGAAGGTTTGGTTGCGGATGTTGAAAATATTCCGCCTGTTGAGATAAATGTTGTGCGAGGCGTTGAGTTGCAGGTAGTATTGATCGTTGTTTTCGGCTTTTGTTTTTCGGCTACCAATTCCGGCTCTTAGAAAGAAGCTGGTTTTTTCAGGAAATAGAAAATCTTCCGGATTGTATTGGGTGTATTCGTAGGTTCCGGTGATGAACGAATTGGTGTAGTTGCTCAGGCTACTGGAGTTGGCTTTTTGGATGTCGACCGATTCGGTTTCCTGATACCCCAGGAATACTTTGGAGTTGTAATTAAAGTAATACCCCAGATTGATGTCGGAAGAGGTGTTTTGGAAGGTGCTGTCCTGTTTAAAGATCTTCAGGCTTCCTTTTATTCCCAGTGGACTCTTAAACAGGTATGGGATTTCGGCACCTATAGTAAAGGTGGTTTGTTCTTTTCCGTCGTTTTTCCAGTACAGGTTGAATTTTTCTCCGGCATTCAGAATGTTGTTTAGAAGTAGGTCGAGGTAGCCGTTGAATTTTACGGAACCACTGTCGTCGTTTGAAAAACCTACAAATCCGTCAAAACGATTCGGGCGTGCTTTTTCCAGATAGACATATACTTTGGTACTGTCGGTGGTGAATAATATTTCCGGGTATTTGATTTGGTTGACAAATGGCAGGGCGTTAAAATTGCTGTGGATCTGCTTTAGGTTGTCCTGATTGAAGATTCGTTTTCGGTTTTGGCGTACGATGTTTTTGCGAATGCCTTCCGGGAATTTGGGATAACCGGCAATAATGATGTCGTCCAGAATTCGTTTTTTTTCGGTGTCGATTTTTAGTTCGGCATATAAAGCGTTTTGATGTTTTTTATGATTGATGAGTTGGATGCTGCTCAATGAATATCCTTTTTTTTCGAGTAGGAGGATGGTGGTATTCATAAAATCTTCCACTTCGGAAAGTGAAATCGTGAGGGTGTCCTTATTTAAATGGAGTAATTCGCGGACTGTAGTGTTGTTGTTTTTGGTGTATATGTGGATGCGATTGGTTTTTTTGCCCAGATCATATTGAAAAAGAAAAGTGCTGTCGTTTACTTTTTTTTGGTCGCGTAAATGGTTCTCCAGATAGCCAATCTTTAAAAGTGTGTTGGAGAGGTTGTGGCTCTCGTCGAGTATTGATTTGGTATTGTTGTGTTTCGATTGGTAGCCGATGCTATCGATCAACGTGCTTTGTGTGGCGGAGTTGCCTTCGATTTTTAGATAGAGGTTCTGGGTCTTTCCCGATAGTGAAAGTAGCAGGAAAAGGGTAAGTAAAAATAGCTTTTTCAAAGACTAAATTGTTTTGGTAAAAATAACGTAAAAATTACAAAAAAGTATGCAGAAGTTATTTGTTGATTAATGTGGTTGAAAATTAATGATTTATGATTTGATTTGTTGAAAATAATTTCTACATTTGCAACCCCGTAAAAAGCGGGAATTTAATAACGTTAGAAATTTTATTAAACATTATGCCAACAATTCAACAATTAGTAAGAACAGGGAGAGCCCAGATAACTAAGAAGAGTAAATCGGCTGCTTTAGATTCTTGTCCTCAAAGAAGAGGGGTTTGTACGCGTGTTTACACTACTACACCAAAGAAACCAAACTCTGCAATGCGTAAAGTTGCGCGTGTACGTTTGACAAATGGTAATGAAGTGAATGCTTACATCCCAGGAGAAGGACACAATCTACAAGAGCACTCGATAGTATTAGTTAGAGGTGGAAGGGTAAAAGATTTACCAGGAGTTAGATACCACATCGTTCGTGGTGCTTTGGATACTGCCGGAGTTAACGGTAGAACTCAAAGAAGATCTAAGTATGGTGCTAAACGCCCTAAAGACAAAAAGTAATTTTTAAAAACTTTTAAAGAAAAGACATGAGAAAAAGACAGGCCAAAAAAAGACCTCTTTTACCAGATCCGAAATTTAACGACCAGTTAGTAACGCGTTTTGTGAATAACTTAATGTGGGATGGTAAAAAATCGACTGCTTTCAAAGTATTCTATGATGCTTTAGAGATCGTTGAGACTAAAAAGCAAGATGCAGAAAAATCCTCTTTGGAAATCTGGAAAGATGCATTAACAAATGTTATGCCTCACGTTGAAGTTCGTTCTCGTCGTGTAGGAGGAGCTACTTTCCAAATCCCAATGCAGATTCGTCCGGACAGAAAAATCTCTATGGCGATGAAATGGATGATTCTTTATGCCAGAAAAAGAAATGAGAAATCTATGGCGGGGAAACTTGCTTCTGAAATTTTAGCTGCTGCAAAAGAAGAAGGTGCTGCTGTTAAAAAGAGAATGGATACTCACAAAATGGCAGAAGCAAACAAAGCATTCTCTCACTTTAGATTTTAATTCATAAGAAACATTAGAAATGGCTAGAGATTTAAAATATACTAGAAATATCGGGATTGCTGCTCACATTGACGCGGGTAAAACTACAACAACAGAGCGTATCTTATTTTATACCGGGAAAACACACAAAATTGGTGAAGTACACGAAGGTGCTGCAACAATGGACTGGATGGAGCAAGAGGCTGAAAGAGGTATTACTATTACTTCTGCAGCTACAACTTGTACCTGGAATTTCCCAACTGAGCAAGGTAAAGCTACTGCTGATACTAAAGATTATCACTTTAACATTATCGATACCCCGGGTCACGTTGACTTTACGGTAGAGGTAAATCGTTCCCTACGTGTATTGGACGGATTGGTATTCTTGTTCTCTGCAGTAGACGGAGTTGAACCTCAGTCTGAAACAAACTGGAGACTTGCTGATAACTATAAAGTTCCACGTATGGGATTTGTTAACAAGATGGACCGTCAAGGTTCAAACTTCTTAGCAGTTTGTCAACAAGTTAAAGATATGTTGAAATCGAATGCAGTGCCATTGGTATTGCCAATCGGTGATGAAGCAGATTTTAGAGGAGTAGTAGATTTGATCAAAAACCAAGCTATCGTTTGGCATGATGATACTCAAGGAGCTACTTTTGATATCGTTCCAATTCCTGAAGATATGGTTGCTGATGCGAAACAATACAGAGCGCAGTTAATCGAGGAAGTGGCGGCATATGATGAAAACCTTTTAGAGAAATTCATGGAAGATGAAAGCTCTATTACTGAGGAAGAAATCAACAATGCATTAAGAAGAGCAACTATCGACATGGCTATTATTCCAATGTTGTGTGGTTCTTCATTCAAAAACAAAGGAGTTCAGTTTATGTTGGATTCAGTTTGTAAATTCTTGCCTTCTCCATTGGATAAAGAGGCTATCGAAGGTACAAATCCTGATACTGACGAGCCGATCTCTCGTAAACCATCCGTAAGTGAGCCATTTGCTGCTTTGGCATTTAAAATTGCTACTGACCCTTATGTAGGTCGTTTGGCATTCTTTAGAGCTTACTCTGGACGTTTAGATGCTGGTTCTTACGTATTGAACAACCGTTCTGGTAACAAAGAGCGTATCTCTCGTATCTACCAAATGCACGCAAACAAACAAAATCCAATCGAATATATCGAGGCTGGAGATATTGGAGCTGCTGTAGGATTTAAAGATATCAAGACTGGTGATACTTTATCTGATGAGAAACATCCGATTGTATTAGAGTCTATGGTATTCCCTGATCCGGTAATCGGTATCGCAGTTGAGCCTAAAACGAAAGCTGACGTTGATAAAATGGGTATGGCTTTGGCTAAATTAGCTGAAGAGGATCCAACGTTTACGGTTAGAACAGATCACGCTTCAGGACAAACAATTATCTCCGGTATGGGTGAGCTTCACTTGGATATTATTGTTGACCGTATGCGTCGTGAATTCAAAGTTGAGGTTAACCAAGGGGAGCCTCAGGTTGAGTACAAAGAAGCATTCACGCGTTCTGCACAACACAGAGAAACGTATAAAAAACAATCTGGTGGACGTGGTAAATTCGGTGATATCGTATTTAGAATCGAGCCTGCTGATGAAGTTGATGGAAAAGTGCCAGTTGGATTACAATTCGTTAACGAAGTTAAAGGTGGTAACGTTCCTAAAGAATATATCCCTGCTGTTGAAAAAGGATTTAGAGAGGCTATGAAGTCGGGTCCTTTAGCTGGGTATGAAGTGGATAGTTTAAAAGTTACTTTATTGGATGGATCTTTCCACCCTGTGGATTCCGATGCGCTTTCATTCGAATTGGCTGCTAAAATGGGATATAAAGAGTCTGCTAAAGCTGCAGGTGCTGTAATCCTTGAGCCAATCATGAAGTTAGAGGTATTGACTCCGGAAGAGAACATGGGTGACATCGTTGGGGATTTGAACCGTCGTAGAGGTCAGATCAACAACATGGACGATAGAAATGGTGCTAAAGTTGTTAAAGCTAGTGTGCCGCTTTCTGAGATGTTCGGATATGTAACTACATTAAGAACATTATCTTCTGGTAGAGCAACGTCTACAATGGAATTCTCGCACTATGCAGAGACACCAAGCAACATCTCTGATGATGTAATTAAAAAAGCAAAAGGTAACGCTTAATTTTTAGGAAAATGAGTCAAAAAATCAGAATAAAATTAAAGTCTTACGATCACAACTTAGTAGATAAATCTGCTGAGAAAATCGTAAAAACTGTAAAAAGTACAGGAGCTGTGGTAACTGGTCCAATTCCGTTGCCTACGCACAAAAAGATTTTCACTGTGTTACGTTCTCCACACGTAAACAAAAAATCAAGAGAGCAATTCGAAGTTAGTTCATACAAAAGATTATTAGATATCTATTCTTCATCTTCTAAAACAATTGACGCTCTAATGAAATTAGAGTTACCAAGCGGAGTTGAGGTAGAAATCAAAGTGTGATAAAACTCGCATTTTAAAGTATTTAAGCATTAAGTTTTTTTATTTAAAACTTAATGCTTACTTTTGCGCACTCAAAAAATAAAAATATTCAATAAGTAATTAATAATTAGTTTTATATGTCTGGGTTAATTGGTAGAAAAATCGGCATGACTAGTATCTTCGACGAGAACGGGAAAAATATTCCTTGTACAGTTATCGAAGCTGGTCCATGCGTTGTTACCCAAGTCAGAACCAATGAGGTTGACGGGTATGAAGCGTTACAACTTGGTTTCGATGACAAAACAGAAAAACACGCTACTAAAGCTGAGCTAGGTCACTTTAAAAAAGCGGGAACTGTTGCGAAAAAGAAAGTCGTTGAATTCCAGGATTTTGTAACGGAGCACAAATTAGGTGATGTAATCACTGTTGATGTGTTCAGCGAAGGTGAGTTTGTGGACGTGGTAGGCGTTTCAAAAGGTAAAGGTTTCCAAGGGGTTGTTAAACGTCACGGTTTTGGTGGTGTTGGACAGTCTACACATGGTCAGCACAACCGTTTGAGAGCACCAGGTTCTGTTGGAGCATCATCTTATCCATCTAGAGTATTCAAAGGAATGCGTATGGCTGGAAGAACAGGAGGAGAAAATGTAACAGTTCAAAACCTTAGAGTTTTAAAAGTAGTTGCTGAAAAGAACTTACTTTTAGTTAAAGGAGCTATTCCTGGACACAAAAACTCTTACGTAATCATTCAAAAGTAATGGAAGTAAAAGTATTAGATATCAACGGAAAAGATACAGGTCGTACAGTACAACTTGCTGACTCTGTATTCGCAATTGAGCCTAATAACCATGCGGTATATCTTGATGTTAAACAATATTTAGCAAATCAAAGACAAGGTACTCACAAAGCTAAAGAAAGAGCTGAAGTAACCGGAAGTACCCGTAAGGTTAAAAAGCAAAAAGGAACTGGTACTGCTCGTGCGGGAAGTGTTAAGTCTCCTTTGTTTAAAGGTGGAGGTACAGTTTTCGGTCCTAGACAAAGAAGCTACTCTTTCAAATTGAACAAAACTTTAAAAAGATTAGCGCGTAAATCGGCTTTCTCAATTAAAGCAAACGAGTCCAATTTAGTAGTTCTTGAAGACTTTACTTTTGAAACACCAAACACTAAAAATTTCATTAACGTATTGAAAGCTTTAGGGTTAGAAAACAAAAAATCTTTATTTGTGTTGGGTGAATCAAATAAAAATGTATATTTGTCGTCACGCAATTTAAAGGCTTCTACTGTTGTAACTACGTCAGAATTAAGTACTTATGCTATTTTAAATGCAAATAGTTTAGTGCTTTTAGAAGGTTCATTAGAAGGAATTGAAGAAAATTTAAGCAAATAATAGGGCTATGAGTATCATAATTAAACCTATCATTACTGAAAAAATTACCAAAGACGGAGAAGTTTTCAACCGCTTTGGTTTCGTTGTTGATAAAAAAGCGAACAAAATTCAAATCAAAAATGCTGTTGAGGCAGCTTATGGTGTGAATGTGGTTGCTGTAAACACAATGAATTACAGAGCTGATAGAACGGTTAAATACACTAAGAGTGGTTTAATCAGTGGAAAGACGAATGCTTACAAAAAAGCAGTAGTTCAAGTACAAGAAGGAGAAACAATAGATTTTTATAATAATATCTAATAGAAAATGTCAGTTAGAAAATTAAAACCTATTACCCCGGGTCAGCGTTTTAGAGTTGTGAATAGCTTTGACACTATTACAACTGATAAGCCGGAGCGTTCTTTGATCGCACCGAAAAAAAACTCTGGAGGTAGAAATAGTCAAGGAAAGATGACCATGCGCTACACAGGTGGTGGTCACAAACAAAAGTATCGTATCATCGATTTTAAAAGAACTAAAGTAGGAATTCCTGCAACAGTGAAAACAATCGAGTATGATCCGAATCGTTCAGCGTTTATTTCGTTATTGTACTATGCAGATGGTGCTAAAACGTATATCATCGCTCAAAATGGTTTACAAGTAGGACAAACTGTAGTTTCTGGTCCGGAAGCGGCTCCAGAAATTGGTAATACTTTACCTTTAAGTAAAATTCCTCTAGGAACTGTTATTTCTTGTATTGAGTTAAGACCAGGACAAGGTGCGGTTATCGCACGTTCGGCTGGAACTTTTGCTCAGTTAATGGCGAGAGACGGTAAATATGCTACAATCAAAATGCCTTCAGGGGAAACAAGATTGATCTTGTTAACTTGTTCTGCAACAATTGGAGCAGTATCTAACTCAGACCACCAATTGATCGTTTCCGGTAAAGCTGGTAGATCAAGATGGTTAGGTAGAAGACCGAGAACTAGACCGGTAGCTATGAACCCAGTAGATCACCCAATGGGTGGTGGAGAAGGACGTTCTTCTGGAGGACATCCACGTTCAAGAAAAGGTTTACCTGCTAAAGGTTATAGAACTCGTTCTAAAGTTAACCCGAGTAATAAGTATATCGTAGAACGTAGAAAGAAATAATAAGTAAGACATGGCACGTTCATTAAAAAAAGGACCTTTTGTACACTATAAATTAGATAAAAAAGTTCAGGAAAATATCGAAAAAGGTAATAAAGGAGTAGTAAAGACTTGGTCTAGAGCTTCGATGATTACTCCGGATTTTGTTGGACAAACTATCGCAGTTCACAACGGTCGTCAATTTGTACCTGTTTACGTAACAGAAAACATGGTAGGTCATAAATTAGGAGAGTTTTCGCCAACAAGATCTTTTAGAGGTCATGCTGGAGCTAAAAATAAAGGTAAAAAATAATAAGAAGCTATGGGAGTTCGTAAAAGAGAAAGAGCCGAGCAGATTAAAGAAGCTAATAAGCAAATTGCATTTGCTAAGCTAAATAACTGCCCTACTTCACCTAGAAAAATGCGCTTAGTGGCAGATTTAGTTAGAGGTCAGAAGGTAGAAAAAGCTCTTAATATATTAAGATTTAGTTCAAAAGAAGCTTCTCGTAAATTAGAGAAACTGTTGTTATCAGCTATCGCTAACTGGCAAGCTAAAAACGCAGACGCTAATATGGAAGAAGCTGGCTTATTTGTAAAAGAGATCCGTGTTGATGGTGGTATGATGTTGAAAAGACTTCGTCCAGCTCCACAAGGTCGCGCACACAGAATCAGAAAACGTTCTAACCACGTTACAATCGTGATTGGAGATATTAATAACACACAAAGCAATTAATAAAGATGGGACAAAAGACAAATCCAATCGGAAATCGCCTTGGTATCATCAGAGGATGGGATTCTAACTGGTATGGTGGAAATGACTACGGTGATAAACTTGCCGAAGATCACAAAATCAGAAAGTACATTCATGCTCGTTTATCAAAAGCTAGTGTATCAAAAGTAATCATCGAGAGAACTTTAAAACTTGTAACCGTTACTATCACTACTGCCAGACCTGGTATCATTATCGGAAAAGGTGGGCAAGAGGTAGACAAGTTGAAAGAAGAACTTAAGAAAATTACTGACAAAGAGGTTCAAATCAACATCTTTGAAATTAAAAGACCAGAACTTGATGCTTACTTAGTAGGTACAAGTATCGCGCGTCAGATCGAAAGTCGTATTTCGTACAGACGTGCAATCAAAATGGCTATTGCTGCTGCTATGCGTATGAACGCTGAAGGTATCAAAGTTATGATCTCTGGTCGTTTGAACGGTGCTGAAATGGCACGTTCAGAAATGTTCAAAGAAGGACGTATTCCTCTATCAACTTTCAGAGCTGACATCGATTACTCACTTGCTGAAGCACATACTACTTACGGTAGAATGGGTATCAAAGTGTGGATCATGAAAGGTGAAGTTTACGGTAAGAGAGATCTTTCTCCGTTAGTAGGTATGGACAAAAAACAGTCTAAACCTTCAGGATCTTCTCCTGCAAAAGGAAATGGTAGACCAAACCAACGCAAAAGAAAGTAATTTTTAAACTAAAGAAAAATGTTACAGCCTAAAAGAACAAAATACCGTAAGGTACAGAAGGGTAAAATGAAAGGCATTTCTCAAAGAGGACATGAACTTTCTAATGGAATGTTTGGTATCAAATCTTTAGATTCAACTTTCATTACTTCTCGTCAAATCGAAGCAGCTCGTATTGCTGCAACGCGTTACATGAAAAGAGAAGGTCAGTTGTGGATTAAAATTTTCCCGGACAAACCGATCACCAAGAAACCTCTTGAAGTACGTATGGGTAAAGGTAAAGGTGCAGTTGAATATTGGGCTGCAGTTGTAAAACCTGGAAGAATTATGTTTGAAGTTGGAGGCGTGCCTCTATCTGTAGCTAAAGAGGCGTTACGTCTTGCAGCTCAAAAACTTCCTGTTAAAACTAAGTTTATCGTTGCTAGAGATTTCGAAGCATAATCAATTTTTATTATGAAACAATCAGAAATTAAAAATCTATCTGCAGCTGAGTTACAAGGACAACTTAGTCAGTTAAAGAAGACATATGCCGACCTAAAAACAGCTCACGCTATTTCTCCAATTGAAAATCCATTACAATTAAGAACTGTAAGAAGATCAATTGCAAGAGTTGCGACTGAGTTAAGCAAAAGAGAGTTACAATAATTGTATTCTGCTGAAAGATGGAAAAAAGAAATTTAAGAAAAGAAAGAATTGGTGTTGTTACTAGTAACAAAATGGAAAAATCTATTGTTGTTTCTGAAACAAGAAAAGTAAAACACCCATTATATGGTAAGTTCGTGTTAAAAACGAAAAAATACGTTGCACACGACGAAACAAACGATTGCAACATTGGAGATACTGTACGCATCATGGAAACACGTCCGTTAAGTAAATCAAAATGTTGGAGATTAGTTGAAATCATTGAAAGAGCGAAATAATTATGGTACAACAGGAATCTAGATTAAAAGTAGCAGATAACACGGGAGCTAAAGAAGTTTTAACTATCCGTGTTTTAGGAGGAACGAAACGTCGTTATGCCTCTGTTGGAGATAAAATTGTAGTGTCTATTAAAGATGCAACACCAAACGGAAACGTGAAAAAAGGTGCTGTATCCACTGCAGTTGTTGTACGTACCAAAAAAGAAGTGCGAAGAGCCGATGGTTCATACATCAGATTTGACGATAACGCTTGCGTATTGTTAAATGCTGCTGGTGAAATGAGAGGTACTCGTGTTTTTGGTCCGGTAGCCAGAGAACTTCGTGAAAAACAATTCATGAAAATTGTATCATTAGCACCAGAAGTGCTTTAATTCGTTGTAAAGATGATGAAGCTAAAAATAAAATCAGGAGATATCGTAAAAGTAATCGCCGGTGACCATAAAGGTGCTGAAGGTAAAGTTTTACGTGTACTTCGCGACAAAAACAAAGCGGTAGTTGAAGGTGTTAACATGGTTTCGAAACATACGAAGCCAAGTGCTAAAAACCCTCAAGGTGGTATCGTTAAAAAAGAAGCTCCTATTCATATCTCTAACATCGCTTTAATCGATCCTAAAACTAAGTCAGCGACTAAAGTTGGGGTGAAAGTTGAAGGAGATAAGAAAGTGAGAATTTCTAAAAAATCTAATCAAGTATTGTAGTGATGGCTTATATACCTAGACTAAAAGAAGAATATAAGAGTCGCGTTATCGCAGCTCTTACTGAAGAATACGGTTACAAAAACGTAATGATGGTTCCTAAACTTGAAAAAATCGTTGTAAGCCGTGGTGTTGGAGCAGCTGTATCGGATAAGAAATTAGTAGATCATGCTGTTGAGGAGCTAACAAAAATTACAGGTCAGAAAGCAGTTTCTACCATTTCTAAAAAAGACGTTGCTTCTTTCAAATTAAGAAAAGGAATGCCAATTGGTGCTAAAGTAACTTTACGTGGCGAAAGAATGTATGAATTTCTTGATCGTTTGATCACTTCTGCATTACCACGTGTAAGAGATTTCGGTGGTATCAAAGCAACCGGATTCGATGGTAGAGGTAATTACAACTTAGGTGTTTTGGAACAAATCATTTTCCCTGAAATTGATATTGATAAAGTAAACAAAATTGCCGGATTTGATATTACTTTCGTAACTTCGGCGTCGACAGACAAAGAAGCGAAGTCATTGTTAACACAATTAGGATTACCTTTTAAAAAGAATTAAGTTATGGCTAAAGAATCAATGAAAGCCCGCGAGGTGAAAAGACAAGCTTTGGTAGACAAGTATGCTGAAAAAAGAAAGGCTTTATTAGAAGCTGGAGATTATGAAGGCCTACAGAAATTACCGAAAAATGCTTCTCCTGTACGTTTACACAACCGTTGTAAATTAACGGGAAGACCAAGAGGGTATATGCGTCAATTCGGTATTTCACGTGTAACTTTCCGTGAAATGGCTAATAGCGGATTAATCCCAGGGGTTAAAAAAGCTAGCTGGTAATAAAAGAATTATAAATTGATTAAAGGTTCGGTAAATGCAAATTTACCGAAAACCATAATCGCAAATTAATAAACATGTATACAGATCCTATCGCAGATTTCTTAACAAGAATCAGAAATGCCGTAAGAGCTAACCACAAAGTGGTAGAAATCCCGGCTTCTAACATGAAAAAGGAAATCACAAAAATTTTATTCGATCAAGGATATATTTTAAGTTACAAATTTGAAGACAGTACTGTTCAAGGTACTATCAAAATTGCTCTTAAGTACGACAAAGAGACTAAAGAGGCTGTAATTAAAGATATCCAAAGAATTAGTAAACCAGGTTTACGTAAGTACGCAGGTGCTGCCAAACTACCTAGAATCTTGAATGGTTTAGGTATCGCAATCGTTTCTACATCAAAAGGTTTGATGACAGGTAAACAAGCGAAACAACTAAATGTTGGTGGTGAAGTAGTTTGTTACGTATACTAATAAAAAGACGAAGCAATGTCAAGAATAGGTAAAAATCCAATTGCAATTCCAGCTGGAGTAACTGTAGAAGTTAAAGATGCTGTAGTTACAGTAAAAGGAAAATTAGGTGAACTTTCTCAAGAGTTTTCAGATGTGACTGTTAAAATTGAGGAAGGACAAGTAATCGTGGAAAGATCTTCTGATGCTAAAGAGCAACGATCTAAACACGGTTTATACAGAGCTTTAATCAATAACATGATTGTTGGTGTAGCTGAAGGGTTTACTAAAGAATTAGAATTAGTTGGAGTAGGATACAGAGCTTCTAACCAAGGTCAAAAATTGGATGTCGCTTTAGGTTTTTCGCACAACATCGTTCTTGAAGTTGTTCCAGAAGTAAAAGTGGAAACAGTTTCTGAGAAAGGTAAAAACCCTATCATTAAATTATCTTCATTCGACAAACAACTTTTAGGACAAGTAGCGGCTAAAATCCGTTCGTTCCGTAAGCCTGAACCGTACAAAGGAAAAGGTGTTAAGTTTGTAGGTGAAGTATTAAGAAGAAAAGCAGGTAAATCAGCTTAAAAATTAAGACTATGTCATTAACAAAATCTGAAAGAAGACAAAGAATCAAGTTCAGAATCAGAAAGATTGTAAGCGGAACTGCTGCGAAACCAAGACTTTCTGTTTTTAGATCAAATAAAGAAATCTATGCGCAAATCATAGACGACGTGAATGGTAAGACACTAGCTGCTGCATCTTCAAGAGAAGCTGGGGCAACAGGAACAAAAATCGAAATCGCTGCTGTAGTAGGTAAGTTAATTGCTGAAAGAGCTAAAGATGCAGGAGTAGAGATTGTTTCTTTTGATAGAGGTGGTTATTTATACCACGGAAGAGTTAAATCATTGGCAGACGGCGCTAGAGAAGCTGGACTTAAATTCTAAGAATTATGTATCATAATTATAAAAACGTAGAACTAGTAAAACCAAGTGGTCTTGAATTGAAAGATCGTTTGGTAAGTGTTAATCGTGTTACTAAAGTTACAAAAGGTGGTAGAGCTTTCGGTTTTTCTGCTATTGTAGTAGTAGGAGACGAAAACGGTGTAGTAGGTCATGGTCTTGGAAAATCTAAGGATGTGTCTGAAGCTATTGCAAAAGCAGTAGAAGATGCTAAAAAGAACTTAGTGCGTATTCCATTGGTTGGACACACTATCCCTCACGAGCAAAAAGGTAAATTTGGTGGAGCACGTGTATTTTTAATGCCTGCTTCTCACGGTACCGGAGTTATTGCCGGTGGTTCTGTGAGAGCCGTTGTGGAGTCTTTAGGAATCCACGATGTATTATCAAAATCACAAGGTTCATCAAACCCACACAATGTTGTTAAAGCTACTTTTGATGCTTTATTACAAATGAGAAGTGCACACACTGTTGCAAAACAAAGAGGTGTATCTTTAGAAAAAGTATTCAAAGGTTAATTCAAGGAAATTATGGCAAAAATATTAGTAAAACAAGTTAAAAGTCAGATCAATTGTCCTCTTATCCAAAAGAGAACTCTTGAAGCTTTAGGTCTTCGAAGACTAGGACAAGTTGTTGCGCACGATGCAAATCCTGCTATCCTTGGAATGGTAAATAAAGTTAAACACTTAGTTTCTGTAGAAGAAACTAACTAATAACAATAACAGTTATGAATTTAAGTAACTTACAACCAGCTGAAGGTTCAGTACACAACCAAAATAAAAGATTAGGTAGAGGAGAAGGTTCTGGAAAAGGTGGTACCGCTGCAAGAGGTCACAAAGGAGCTAAGTCTCGTTCTGGTTATTCTAAGAAAATTGGTTTCGAAGGAGGGCAGATGCCTTTACAAAGACGTGTACCTAAGTTTGGTTTCAAAAACATAAACAGAGTAGAGTATCAAGGTATCAATTTGGATACACTTCAGTTATTAGTTGATAACGGAGTAGTAATCGATACAGTTGATTTCGCTGTTTTAGTAGACAATCGTTTAGCAACAAAAAATAGCTTAGTAAAGATTTTAGGAAGAGGAGAGCTTAAAGCAAAACTAAAAGTAACTGCTCACAAATTTACTGCTACTGCAAAAGCGGCTATCGAAGCTGCAGGAGGAGAAGCTGTAACTTTATAATCTTTATAGACAGATGAAGAAATTTATAGAATCATTAGTAAATGTTTGGAAAATTGAGGAATTAAAAAATAAAATTTTAATTACTCTGGGGTTATTATTAGTTTACCGTTTAGGTGCTCAGGTGACCCTTCCAGGTATTGATGCTACTAAATTGCAAAGTTTATCTAGTCAAACAGATCAAGGAATTGGTTGGTTAATCAATGTATTTACAGGTGGTGCGTTCTCGCAAGCATCTGTATTTGCATTGGGGATCATGCCGTACATTTCAGCGTCGATTGTAGTTCAGTTAATGGGAATCGCGATTCCGTATTTACAGAAACTACAAAAAGACGGTGAAAGCGGTAGACGTAAAATCAACCAAATCACTAGATGGTTAACTATTGGTATTACCCTATTGCAAGGTCCAGGTTATATTTATAACTTGTATAAACAATTGCCTGCAGATGCCTTTTTATTAGGATTTAGTTCATTCTCATTCTTATTCTCATCTGTAATCATCTTAGTTACAGGTACGATTTTTGCAATGTGGTTAGGTGAAAAAATTACTGATAAAGGTATCGGAAATGGTATTTCGTTGTTGATCATGGTAGGAATTCTTGCCCGTTTGCCACAGGCTTTCATTCAGGAGTTCTCTTCCCGTGTAACCGAAAACAACGGAGGACCTATGCTTATCGTTTTAGAAGTAATCATTTGGTTGTTAATCATTATTGCTTGTATTCTATTAACCATGGCAGTGCGAAAAATCCCGGTACAGTACGCGCGTCGTACTACTGCAGGTGATTTCGAACAGGACATGATGGGAGGTAACAGACAATGGATCCCACTTAAGCTTAATGCTTCCGGGGTGATGCCGATTATCTTTGCTCAGGCAATCATGTTTATTCCTGCTGCTGTTGCTGGTTTATCGACATCTGATACAGCACAAACTATCACTACTAGCTTCCAGAATATCTTCGGATGGCAGTATAATTTAGTTTTTGCTTTATTAATCATTATTTTTACTTACTTTTACACCGCAATTACAGTACCTACAAATAAAATGGCTGACGACTTAAAGCGTAGTGGAGGTTTTATCCCGGGAATTCGTCCTGGTGTTGAGACCGGTGACTACCTGGATAAAATCATGTCGTTGATCACTTTCCCTGGATCACTATTCTTAGCATTGATCGCTGTGTTCCCAGCTATCGCGGTAAGTTTACTTGGTGTTCAACAAGGGTGGGCTATGTTTTATGGCGGAACATCGTTGCTAATTATGGTGGGTGTTGCAATTGATACGATTCAACAAATAAATTCTTATTTATTGAATAAGCATTACGACGGTTTGATGAAAAGTGGTAAAAATAGAAAAGCAGTAGCTTAATTTTTATGGCAAAACAATCAGCAATAGAACAAGACGGGTCAATCATCGAAGCATTATCAAATGCGATGTTCCGTGTAGAATTAGAAAATGGACACATTGTAATTGCTCATATCTCTGGTAAAATGCGTATGCATTATATCAAATTATTACCTGGTGATAAAGTGAAGTTAGAGATGAGCCCTTACGATTTGTCTAAAGCAAGAATTACTTATAGATACTAAAGGCTATTAAAATGAAAGTAAGAGCATCAGTTAAAAAAAGAAGTGCCGAGTGCATTATTGTGCGTAGAAAAGGAAGATTATACGTTATTAATAAAAAGAATCCTAGATTTAAACAAAGACAAGGATAGTTATGGCAAGAATTGCAGGGGTAGACATACCTAAAAATAAAAGAGGAATCATCGCTTTAACCTATATCTTCGGAATTGGGAATAGTAGAGCAAAAGAAATTTTAGCAAAAGCTAACGTTAGCGAAGATAAAAAAGTTCAAGACTGGAATGACGACGAAATCGGAGCAATCCGTGACGCTGTGTCTTATTTCAAAATTGAAGGTGAGTTACGTTCTGAAATTTCATTAAACATCAAACGTTTAATGGATATCGGATGCTACAGAGGAATTCGTCATAGAGCTGGACTTCCATTAAGAGGTCAGAGAACTAAAAACAACTCTAGAACAAGAAAAGGTAAAAGAAAAACTGTTGCTAACAAGAAAAAAGCAACTAAATAATAAGTAGTAGTATGGCTAAGGCAAATACAAAAAAACGTAAAGTTATCGTTGAGTCAACAGGCGAAGCTCATATTAATGCAACTTTTAACAACATCATCATTTCTTTAACAAACAAGAAAGGTGAAGTTATTTCTTGGTCTTCAGCTGGTAAAATGGGTTTCAGAGGTTCTAAAAAGAACACTCCTTACGCAGCTCAGATGGCAGCAGAAGATTGTAGCAAAGTTGCTTTGGAAGCAGGACTTAAAAAAGTAAAAGTTTACGTTAAAGGTCCTGGAAATGGTAGAGAATCTGCCATCAGATCGCTTCACAACGGAGGAATTGAGGTTACTGAGATTATCGATGTAACTCCAATGCCACACAACGGATGTCGTCCTCCAAAAAGAAGAAGAGTTTAATTTTTTTATAGTATAACCTAAGGTAGGAACAAGATTATCGGAGGAAAGACCTGAATTCATAATCCCTACCTTTTTTAATTTTTAGCAATGGCAAGATATACTGGTCCACAAACTAAAATCGCTCGTAAATTTGGTGAAGCGATCTTCGGAGATGACAAATCTTTCGAAAAAAGAAATTACCCTCCAGGGCAACACGGTTTAGCGAAAAAAAGAGGTAAAAAATCCGAGTACGCTATCCAGTTAATGGAGAAACAAAAAGCGAAGTACACGTATGGAATTTTAGAACGTCAGTTCCGTAACTTATTCGAAAAAGCAGCTGCTTCCAGAGGAGTAACGGGTGAGGTGTTAATCCAATTATGTGAGGCAAGATTAGATAACGTAGTATACAGAATGGGTATCGCTCCTTCTCGTCGTGCTGCACGTCAAATCGTTTCTCACCGTCACATCACTGTTAATGGTGAAGTGGTAAATATCCCTTCTTATCACCTAAAACCAGGTGACAAAGTTGCTGTTCGTGAAAAATCAAAATCTCTTGAGGCTATCGAACGTTCGTTATCTAATTCTAGCACTGTTTACGAATGGATTACTTGGAATAATGATACTAAAGAAGGTACTTTCGTTTCTGTACCGGCAAGAATCCAAGTTCCAGAAAACATTAAGGAACAGTTAATCGTAGAGTTGTACAACAAATAATAATTAGACATCAGTCGAAATAAATATGGCAATATTTAATTTTCAAAAGCCCGATAAAGTTATCATGATCGATTCAACCGATTTTGAAGGTAAATTTGAATTCAGACCTTTAGAACCGGGATATGGATTGACTGTTGGTAACGCATTAAGACGTGTTTTGCTTTCTTCTTTGGAAGGATATGCAATCACTTCGGTTCGTATTGAAGGCGTGGATCACGAATTCTCTACTATCTCCGGTGTGGTTGAAGATGTTACAGAAATCATCCTGAACTTGAAACAAGTACGTTTCAAACGTCAGATCGAAGATATCGATAATGAATCTGTTTCGATCTCTTTTTCTGGTAAAGAGCAACTTACGGCCGGTGATTTTCAAAAATTTATCTCTGGCTTCCAAGTGCTTAACCCGGATTTGATTATCTGCAACCTTGATAGCAAAATTACCATTAACATGGAATTATCTATCGAAAAAGGTCGTGGTTACGTTCCTGCTGAAGAAAACAAAAAACCAAACGCACCTATAGGAACTATTTTTACAGACTCTATTTACACTCCAGTAAAAAATGTAAAATATTCAATAGAAAACTTCCGTGTGGAACAAAAAACTGACTATGAAAAATTAGTTTTTGAGATCATTACTGATGGTTCTATTCACCCTAAAGATGCCTTAACAGAAGCAGCTAAAACGTTGATTCATCACTTTATGTTGTTCTCTGATGAAAGAATTACACTTGAGGCTGATGAAATTGCTCAGACAGAGTCGTACGACGAAGAATCATTACATATGAGACAATTGCTTAAAACGAAGCTTGTAGATATGGATCTTTCTGTTAGAGCACTAAATTGTTTAAAAGCGGCTGAAGTTGATACACTAGGCGATTTAGTATCATTTAATAAAAATGATCTGATGAAGTTCCGTAACTTCGGTAAGAAATCTTTAACGGAACTTGACGAATTAGTTGCAGTTAAAGGTCTTACTTTCGGAATGGATCTGACTAAATATAAATTAGATAAAGAATAATCTAGTCCGCCCTAAAAGCGCGATTAAATTGTATAGCAATGAGACACGGAAAAAAAATAAATCATTTAAGCAGACAGGCTGGACATAGAAAATCTATGTTGGCTAATATGGCTTGCTCACTTATCGAGCACAAGCGTATCAATACTACTGTTGCTAAAGCGAAAGCTTTAAAGCAATTCGTAGAGCCATTGGTAACAAAATCAAAAGAAGATACTACTCACAACCGTCGTGTTGTTTTCGCTTACTTAAGAAACAAATACGCTGTAACGGAATTGTTTAGAGAAGTAGCCGCTAAAGTTGGTGACCGTCCAGGTGGATATACTCGTATTATTAAATTGGGTAACCGTCTTGGGGATAACGCTGATATGGCCATGATCGAACTTGTAGATTTCAACGAATTGTACAACGGAGGTAAGAAAGAAGTTAAAAAAGCAACTACTCGTCGTGGTAGAGCTAAAAAAACGGAAGCTGCTCCAGCTACTGAAGCTCCGGCTGCTGAAACTACTGAAAATACAGAAGCTACTGAATAATCATGAAACAATTGATTCTTCAATAAAAATTAAGGATGAACTTTTTAAGTTTGTCCTTTTTTTTTGCCTTTTTCTTTCGGTTTTCAATCGGCTTCGCGAAAAAAGAACAGCGGTTTTATTCGAATAGTTTCCAGAAAGAAGAATTTAGATTAAATTTGCAAAATTTTACAACACAACACACAATGAAATATTCAAATCGAAATCAAGCCATCCTACTATTAAGTGACGGTACTGTTTTCCATGGAAAATCCATAGGAATTGAAGGAACCACTTTTGGAGAGGTTTGTTTTAACACCGGAATGACCGGATATCAGGAAATCTTTACCGATCCGTCGTATTTCGGACAAATCATGGTGGCAACCAATGCGCATATCGGTAACTACGGCATTCATGAAGACGAAGTGGATTCCGATGGGATCAAAATTGCCGGACTGGTTTGTAAAAATTTTAGCTTTAACTATTCCAGACCCGATGCTTCCGAAGGTTTATTCGAATATTTCGAAAAAGTTAACCTGGTGGCGATCTCCGATGTCGATACCCGTGCTTTGGTGAGTTATATCCGCGATAATGGCGCGATGAACGCGGTGATCTGTACCGATGGAACACCTCTCGAAGAACTAAAAAAACAATTGGCCGCCGTTCCGGATATGAAAGGGTTGGAGTTGGCTTCGACAGTGTCGACAAAAGAGCCGTACTTTTTTGGTGATGAAAACGCAACCTACCGTATCGCAGCACTCGATTTAGGAATCAAAACCAATATCCTGAGATGTCTGGCCGAAAGAGATTGCTATATCAAAGTGTTCCCGTATAATACATCTTTCGAAGATTTAAAAGCGTTTAATCCGGATGGGTACTTCCTGTCAAACGGGCCTGGTGATCCGGATCCGCTTAAAGACGTACAGGAAGTAGCGCGTCAGATCCTGGCTACCGATGTTCCGGTTTTCGGAATCTGCCTGGGACATCAGATTATCGCTTTAGCGAATGGAATTTCAACCTATAAAATGTTTAACGGTCACCGTGGAATCAATCATCCGGTGATGAATGTAATTACAAACAGAGGGGAAATCACGTCTCAAAACCACGGTTTTGCCGTAGTTCGTGAAGAATTGGAAAAACACCCTGATTTTGAAATTACGCATGTGCATTTAAATGATGGTACTGTTGCCGGTATGCGAATGAAAAACAAAAGTTGTTTCTCTGTACAATACCACCCGGAAGCGAGTCCCGGACCGCACGATGCCCGTTATTTATTTGACCAATTCGTTGAAAACATTAAATTAGCTAAAAATTAATCCATCCTTTCAAAAAAGGAATCAAAAAGTATCAATTATGAGCATGATTATTAAAGTTCACGCAAGACAAATATTAGACTCCAGAGGTAATCCAACAGTAGAAGTGGATGTGTTTACCGAAAACGGTATCATGGGAAGAGCTGCTGTTCCGTCGGGAGCTTCAACCGGAGAGCACGAAGCGGTTGAATTACGCGACGGCGGAAAAGCCTACATGGGGAAAGGTGTTTTAAAAGCGGTGGAAAATGTAAATATAACGATCGCATCCGAAATCGTTGGTATGTCGGTTTTCGAACAAAATGCTATCGATAAAATAATGATCGAATTGGATGGAACACCGAATAAATCCAATTTAGGAGCAAACGCAATTCTTGGGGTTTCCTTAGCTGTGGCTAAAGCTGCGGCAAACGAATTGGGAATGCCATTGTATCGTTATGTAGGCGGAGTTTCTGCCAATACACTTCCGGTACCGATGATGAACATCATTAACGGAGGGTCACATTCTGATGCGCCTATCGCGTTTCAGGAGTTTATGATCATGCCGGTAAAAGCGCAAAACTTTACGCATGCTATGCAAATGGGGACGGAAATTTTCCACAACCTGAAAAAAGTATTACACGATAGAAATTTAAGTACCGCTGTTGGCGATGAAGGTGGTTTTGCTCCAAATCTTGCTGGTGGTACCGAAGACGCCTTGGATTCAATCAAATTGGCGGTTGAAAATGCCGGATATACTTTCGGAGATGATGTGATGATCGCTTTGGATTGTGCAGCATCCGAATTTTATATCGATGGTAAATACGATTATACCAAATTTGAAGGCGCTACCGGGAAAGTAAGAACGTCTGAAGAGCAAGCGCAATATTTAGCGGATTTGGCCGCAAAATATCCAATTATTTCCATCGAAGACGGAATGTATGAAGACGATTGGAACGGATGGAAATTATTAACCGAAAAAATCGGTGATAAAGTACAATTGGTAGGAGACGATTTGTTTGTAACCAACGTACAACGTTTGTCGAGAGGAATTAACGAAAATATTGCGAATTCTATCCTGATCAAAGTTAATCAGATTGGAACACTAACCGAAACGATTGCGGCGGTAAATATGGCGCACAATGCCGGATATACGTCTGTAATGTCACACCGTTCCGGTGAAACGGAAGATAATACGATTGCCGACCTGGCCGTAGCATTAAACTGCGGGCAGATTAAAACCGGATCGGCTTCCCGTTCGGATCGTATGGCAAAATACAACCAATTGCTTCGAATTGAAGAGGAATTGGGCGAAGTGGCCTACTTCCCGCAGGAAAGAGCTTTTAAAGTGAAATAAGAATACTTTTAAGTATAGGAAAAGGCTGTCTGATTAAGATAGCCTTTTTTGTTGATTACACCAGACAGGTTTCTAAAACCTGTCTGGTGTAGCGGTAAAAAAACGTGTTTTATGTAACATCCCGGCATTTTTTAGTAACGTAATTTAACGCCCGGAAACACGACTTTACAGGGTGTTTTCTTAGGAGGGTAAAAATGTGAAAAATGTAATTTTTACGCTTAATTTTTACGGAATAATTAACGATTTCCTTGCTTGATTTTCTTTCCATTTCGATTGGAATTGCTTAAATTCGCAGATAACAAAAATATTTTACATTTAATTCCTAATACAAACATGTCAAAAACTGCAATATTAGAAATTGATGGCAACAAATATGAATTCCCGGTAATAGTAGGAAGCGAGAACGAAGTTGCTATCGATATAGAAAAATTACGTGCTGCAACTGGCGCGATTACGCTTGACCCGGGGTATAAAAATTCAGGATCTTGTAAAAGTGATATCACTTTCCTTGACGGGGAGCAAGGTATTCTTCGTTACAGAGGATATGCCATTGAAGACCTGGCGGAAAAAGCAAACTTTTTAGAAGTATCGTACCTGGTTATTTTTGGCGAATTGCCAACAGCAGCCCAATTAGAAAAATTCGAAAACGATATCCGTAAATACACGTTGGTGAATGAAGAAATGAAAAACATCATCGATGGTTTTCCAAAAACAGCCCACCCAATGGGGGTACTGTCTTCACTAACAAGTGCACTTACAGCGTTTAATCCGAAAGTTGTCAATGTTGAAAACGAAGAGGAAATGTATACTGCTGTTTGTAAAACAATGGGTAAATTCCTGGTATTGGCTACCTGGACTTTCCGTAAAACTTCTGGTTTCCCGTTAAATTACTACGACAATACGAAAGGATACGTGGAAAACTTCCTTCGTTTGATGTTCGAATTACCAACAGGACCGTACACAATCAACCCGGTTATCGTGGATGCCTTGGATAAATTATTCATCCTTCATGCCGATCACGAACAAAACTGTTCTACGTCAACGGTACGTATGGTAGGTTCGTCGCATGCAGGTTTATTTGCGTCAATCTCTGCGGGTGTTTCTGCGTTATGGGGACCACTACATGGAGGTGCAAATCAGGCGGTATTGGAAATGTTAGAAGAAATCCAGAAAGATGGAGGAGACGCTGAGAAATATTTAGCAAAAGCGAAAGATAAAAACGATCCTTTCCGTTTAATGGGATTCGGACACCGTGTTTACAAAAACTTCGACCCACGTGCGAAAATCATCAAAAAAGCAGCTGATGAAGTGTTGGCTACTTTAGGAGTAAACGATCCAATCTTAAACATCGCGAAACAATTAGAAGAATCGGCTTTACAAGATGAGTATTTCAAATCGAGAAACTTATATCCAAACGTAGATTTCTATTCCGGAATTATTTACCGTGCTTTAGGAATTCCAACGGATATGTTTACCGTATTGTTCGCAATCGGACGTCTTCCGGGATGGATTGCACAATGGAAAGAAATGCGTGTGAACAAAGAACCAATCGGACGTCCACGTCAGGTGTACACCGGTTATGCGTTGCGTACTTTTAAACCGATGAACGAAAGATAATACGTTGTTATCAATATAAAAAAATCCCGAAGTACTACTTCGGGATTTTTTTTATTCTGCTGGTTTTTCCGCTTCGGAATTGTCGGTGGCATCATCCACCTTTTCTTCGGCCTTATTAACCCAATCGGAAATCGATTCTTTGGCATCGGCGGCTTTTTCTTCTAGCCATTCGCCCGCATCGGTTATGGTGTCTTTGGCCTTGTCGGCAAAGTTGGTGACTGATTCCGATACGCCCATTTCGTCCAGTTTGTTTGAAACTGTATCGCCAATGTCGGTAACAGTCTCGGCGACCTCTTTGGAAAACGATTCAATCTTGTCTGATGCCGCCTCTGAAGTAGTGTGCAAGGCATCGCCAACATTTTCGGTAGTCTGTTTGGCTTTTCCGAAAAGCGAACTAAAAAAGCTTGATAATCCCATATTTTATAGTTTTTTAAGTAAATGTATTAAAAAATTATCTTTTGTTAACTTGTAAGGGCTTTATTTTTAAGTTATTATAATTCGAACGAATAATTCGCGATCCGCCGGATATTTGACCGGGACTTTTTTATTAATCAAACCCCTTTGTTTATATTTGCCAAAAGCCAAAAGCTATGTTAAGTCTAAATGTCAAAAATGAAACGTCGCGGCTTAGAGCCGTCGTTTTAGGAACTGCAGTAAATAATGGACCTACGCCCACAATCGATGAGGCCTACGATCCGAAATCATTAGAGCATATTAAAGCAGGAACTTATCCTGTGGAACCAGATATGATCAAAGAAATGGAAGCCTTTAATACCGTTTTCGAAAAATACGATGTTAAAGTGTACCGCCCGGAAATAATTGAAAACTACAATCAGATCTTTTCCCGTGATATTGGTTTTGTAATTGATGATACCTTTGTAAAAGCCAATATTTTACCGGATCGCGAAAGAGAATTGGACGCTATTCAGTATGTAATCGATCAGATGGATCCGGCTAAAGTGGTTCGACCACCCGAAGAAGTGCATATTGAAGGTGGGGATGTTATGGTGTGGAACGATCATGTTTTTATCGGAACCTATAAAGGAAGTGATTATAAAGACTATATCACGGCACGTACCAATATGGAAGGCGTGGCATATATCAAAAGCCTTTTCCCGCACAAAATCGTAAAAGAATTTGATCTGGTAAAATCGAAAATCGAACCAAGAGATAATGCTTTGCACCTGGATTGCTGTTTTCAGCCGGTGGGAACCGATAAGGGAATTATCTACAAAAGCGGATTCCGCGAAGAAGCCGATTATATGTACCTGGTAAATCTTTTTGGAATGGAGAACCTGTTCCATATCGAAAGAGAGGAAATGTATCATATGAATTCCAATGTGTTTTCGATTGCACCGGATGTGGTTGTATCGGAACGCAATTTTACACGACTAAACAACTGGTTGCGCAGTAAAGGAATAACGGTGGAGGAAATTCCGTATGCCGAAATCGCGAAACAGGAGGGGCTTTTGCGCTGCTCGACTTTACCGTTGATCCGGGATTAATAATTTTAAGAAAATAGTGTTATGAAACAAACTACAAATACCATTTTGATGATCCGCCCGGTGGCGTTCCGTATGAACGAACAAACGGCTGTAAATAATTATTACCAAAAAGTATTGGACAATCTGTTACCGGCAACGGTCAATGCGAAAGCGCAGGAAGAGTTTGATACTTTTGTTGAAAAGCTAAAAAACGTTGGTGTAAATGTAATCGTTGTCGATGATACCGTTGATCCGGATACTCCGGATAGTATTTTTCCGAACAACTGGATTTCGTTCCACGAAAACGGAGATGTGGCCTTATATCCGATGTTTGCCGAAAACCGTCGTTTGGAGCGTCGTGAGGATGTATTGGATATTTTGGAAGAAAAAGGTTTCCATATCGAAAATCTTGTTGATTATACCTCGGCTGAAGAAGATAATATCTTTTTGGAAGGAACGGGAAGTTTGTTGTTGGATCGTGAAAACGGTAAAGCCTATTGCGCTTTGTCGCCGCGAGCCGATGAGGAACTAATGATTGAGTTTTGTGAAGATTTTGAACTAAACCCGGTGATCTTTGAAGCGTACCAAACGGTAAACGGAGAGCGCAAGCATATCTATCATACCAATGTGATGATGTGTTTGGCGGAAACATTTGCGGTAATTTGTGCCGATTGTATCGATGATACCAAAGAACGTAAAATGGTGTTGGATTGCCTGAAATCGGACGGAAAGGAAATTATATTGATCACCGAAGATCAGGTGAATAATTTTGCTGGAAATATGTTACAGGTGCGTGGTGCCGACGATAAGCGTTATTTGGTGATGAGTGCTTCGGCGCATCAGAGTCTGACGAAAGATCAGATTGCGAAAATCGAAAAACACTGCGCGATTTTAAGTTCCAGTTTGGATACTATTGAAGCCTGTGGCGGCGGAAGTGCCCGTTGTATGATGGCGGAAGTATTTTTACCGGAAGCAGAATAAGAATAAAATTCAAACATAAAAAAAACCGCTTTATTTAAAGCGGTTTTGTTGTTTTGTAGTATTTAGTTTTTTACGAAACTATCAATGATTTTATCCGTTTCAGCTTTAGGAGTATCTCCTTTTAAGTCGAATAAATAACCGAATAATGATTTACGGTTTACTTTTTCTTCTAAGTTTAAATCTTTATTTCTGTCGAAAATAGTTTGCCATTTGTCGCGAACGTTTTTCCACATGGCTTTGTTTTCTTTCCAGTATTTGTGAGCGGCAACACATTTGGAATCGGCTACTTTTGTGTAGATGTCAAGTCCTTTTTCTTGTGCTAATACCACATCTTTACCAGCATCGTCACGTTTGATTTTTTTGTTGTCCTGGTTGTGGATCCATCCGAATTTCGTGATTTCATGCTCGTTTCTTCTGTTTAAAACATTGTAATCGTTACGAATGGTGTGCTCTCTTCTTGGAAGTGGTGCATCGGTGTAGTTTCTCCAGTATGAAGTTCCGTCTACGTGAACCCATGTTGCAGTTCCTTCGTAACGCGGACTATCGTCTACCTGGAATACACGTTGTGTCCACTGACCTTTTACATCGGCTTTAGAAAGCGTTTTGTATTTCCATGAAGTGTCTTTGTAGAAATCGTATAAACGGGTGTTTTCGAATTCCCAATCCTGTCTCCAGTGTTTTACAATCATAGTGTCTCCTACAATTAGTAAATGCTGCATTACGATTTTGTTTGGTTTGTCTTCTACCAATTCTACCCACTCTAATCCTTTGTCGTATTTTGTAGGGGATGGTTTGTAGCTCTCGTCTTTTGTAGTTTTAAAAGTCTCCGCGAAATTAAACTCTACTTCATAACATCCACACATAGATTTAATCGCGTCGATGTCTTGTTTTTTCTTATTGCCTTGCGCATGACCTAAAAAGGCTGCAAACAATAAAGCAACAGTTACTTTTTGTTTTAGATTTTTCATTATGATGTATTAATTAAAAAATTTCCTGTGCAAAAATATTAAATTTATTTAGAACGAATAAAAATTATCACTTACATTTGCAGAAAATTATTAAGAATAAGTCTAAATTAAGACTACAGTAGTTGCATCAAATTCCTATTTAGTTGATCAACAATTCTTAAAGTCAAAAAAACGCACAAAAAAAAACGCATGGGTTTCAAAATAAAAATTTGCAGCGGGTTATTTCTACTGGGAGCTTTTTCTGGTTTTGCACAAGAAAATGACAGCATCGTCCCTAAAGTTACCAAATTGGATGAAGTGGTCGTAACCGGACAATACAATCCACAATCGGTTAAAAAGTCGGTTTTTGAAGTAAAGGTAATCACCAGGGCCGATATCGACCGACAAGCAGGGAATAACCTGGCCGACATTTTAAATCAGACCTTAAATATTAATATCATACCAAATGCGTCTACCGGAAAATCAGGTGTACAATTATTCGGATTGGATGCGCAGTATTTTAAAATTTTAGTAGATAATATTCCGGTTGTAAACGACGAAGGTTTGGGGAATAATACCGACCTGACACAAATCAACCTGGATGATATTCAGCAAATCGAAATCGTGGAAGGTTCCATGGGAGTAGACTACGGTGCGAATGCCGTTTCCGGAATTATCAATATCATCACCAAAAAATCGTCTCAGTATAAATGGGAAGTTACGCCCTATATTCAGGAAGAGACGGTTGCAAAAGAATATAATTTTGCCGACAAAGGGCGTCATATCCAGTCAATCAAAGTCGGACATAATTTCTCCGATAAGTTCTATGCTAATGCACTGTTTACCCGTAACGACTTTAAAGGATTCTGGAACGATAAAATGGGAGAGAATTATGTAAATAACGACGGACTCAGAGGTTACGAATGGTTGCCAAAAGTACAGTTAAACGCTAAGTCGTTATTAGCGTATACCACTAAAAACTACCGTTTGTTCTATAAATTTGAATTTTTTAAGGAAACAACCGATCGTTATAATGCGTATGTGCAACAAAATGTTAATCCGGTTACTGCAACGGACAACCCGATTGCAAAAGACGAAATCTACAGCTCAACACGGTATTATCATCATTTGAATGCTTCCGGTAAATTGAGCGAAGATGGATTGAATTACGATATTTCACTTTCGTATCAGGAGCAAACCCGGGATCTTGAAAAATACAATTACAGAATTCGCCAACAAGAACACTTCGGAACGGAAAAGTTGGAATATGAATCCCGAAAAGTCTACTACTCAAAAGGGTTTTTCTCGAACTTCCTGAAAAATGAAACCTTCAATTTACAGGCCGGATACGAAGTAAACAGTGTTGATGGATATGTGAGCAGCGAAGTGGGAATGTTTAACGGAGAGAATATCCGCAGAGAATTAAATTCGTACGATTTCTATACTTCTTCTGAGATTAATTTCAATAAAAAATTCTCGATCCGACCGGGTATTCGTGCCTTGATGTCGTCGAAATTTGATACACAGGCGGCCTTATCTTTAAGTGCAAAATATGCATTTGACAGCGGTTACGAATTGCGTGCGATTATAGGAACGGCACCAAGACTTCCGAATTTCGATGAATTGTATACCTATATGGTCGATGTGAACCATAACATTCAGGGGAATCCGAATCTGAATCCGGAACAGGGAAAATCTATTTTCGTACACCTGAAAAAAGATACTAAAATCAACGACGCTTTTACCATGCAAAACAAACTGTCGGCTTGGTTTATGGATGTAAAAGACAGAATTGAAATGATCATCATACAAAAATCACCTTTAGTATACCAATTCAATAACATTGATGTGTATAAAACATGGGGATTGTCATTAACCAATTCGGCACAATACGGAAACTTTACCGGAAATTTCGGAGTGACTTTTGCTGGAATCTCGAAAGTGTTGGATAGTAGTAGTGCGTTGGCAAACGATGATTTCTTATATGGTTTCCAGGTGAATGCCAATACATCGTATACCGTTCCGAAATGGGGAACGATTTTCTCGGCCTATGTAAAATATAACGGACCGCAATATCAGTTTGTAGAAAGAAACGGTGTGATGGAAAGAGGGAGGCAAAATCCGTTTACCTGGTTGGATGCCACAATCAAAAAATCATTCCTGAATAAAAAACTGGAAGCGACCGTTGGGGCCAGAAACCTTTTGGATATCACAACAATCAATACCACAGCTACTGAAGCAGGAGCACATTCGGCGGCCGGAACAAATATCCTGATGGGATACGGAAGATCCTACTTCGTAAAATTATTGTATAAGTTAAATATGTAATCAACATGAAATCTAAAATTCTACAATTAGCATTATTCCTTGTTCTGTTTGCCACAGCATCATGCGAAAAAGATTATACTGTTGAACAGAATCCTTTTGTGATTGCCTTCGAAAAGCAATCGGTCGATTTGTCGTCGATTCCAGATCAACAGGAAATGAAACTGATTTTTTCGGAACCGGCTAAAAACGACGGTAAGGTTTCCATCAAATTAACCGGAACACTTGCAGCTTATGGTGTCGATTTCAGTACGCTACCGGAAGCGCAAAGCGGAATTCTGGAGCTTCCTTTTACAAAAGGACAAAGTGAATTGTTTTTTACGTTTAAAAACCTGATCTATCCTTTTGATAACGATGAAAAATCGATTCTGATGGAAGTAGTGGCGATTAACTATGCCGGTGAAGCATCCATTCAGGGGTATACCAGTTCATTGGTATCCTTCCAACGATCATTAGGAGCGACCTTATTGCCGGAAATCGGAGGGCCAAACCAGGGGAACCAGATTTTTATCGACTTGAGTAAAGAAACCATGACGAGTTCGCGTAGAGATATTTGGGATCTTGGATTTTATTCCGGAAACCAGTTCCGTGTAACCATCAACGGTTCGTTATATATGGCGGTTAAAAAATTAGACGCTACGAATATCGATGCGGTAAACGAAGCCAGTGTAAATGCCTTTTTCCCGCAGGTTGCCGTTGGTACTTTCGATCCTTCGAATGCCAATTATATCGATGCGCCAAATGGTTTAATTAATCAAACGGCAATCGCTGAAATCTCGGCAAATGATGCAGAGAATAATGTGTACTTAGTAAACATGGGATATGCTATCGGAACAACAACACCGCCTCAGGGAAGTGTTGCGATTGCAGGCGATGCAAGAGGATGGCGAAAAATCAGAATCCTACGCGATGGCGATAGCTATGTGTTACAATATGCCGAGTTAAATAGTACAACCCACCAACAGGTAACGATTCCTAAAAATCCGAATTATAATTTTACCTTCTTTAGTTTGGTTACGCAAAATGTGGTAAATGTAGAACCGCAAAAAGGATTATGGGATTTGTGTTTTACCGTTTTCACGAATGAAATCGCTGGATCCGGATCTTACGGCTATTCCGATTTCGTATTGAACAACCTTAAAGCTGGTGTAAAAGGCTATCGGGTAGCGGTTACCTCTGAAATTGATTTCAACAATTTCGATAGGATTAAAGTGGTTGAAAGCAACTTTATGGACGACCAACGTGTGATTGGTGCCGAATGGCGTGATGTATTCACCGGTAGTGCCTATACCGATCGTTTTTATGTGATTAAAGATACGGATGGAAACTACTATAAAGTGCGAATGCTGGAGTTTTTAAACGAAGGTGGCGTACGTGGATATCCAAAATTTGAATATAAATTGATACAATAAATATAATTAAATCTAGTACTACTATGAAAAAACAAATACTACTTTTAGCGGCAATGCTGGTTGGTTCATTTGCGGGCGCTCAGACAGTTCAGGAAGGAACTGTAACGATGGGGCCAAGTTACGCGAATCAGGTGTATTTTAAATTTGGAACTCCTGGAGTAACCAATGCTTATCCGCACAGTTCTTGGGATGTTGCTTTCTACAGAAAAAACACGTTTGCTTTTGCAACCCGTGTTAACGATGCAAAAGGAATCGAAGTATATCAGGCTTCTAATACAGTGAGTAACTGGGCCACTATCGATGTAAGTCAGGTGGGAAACTGGACACGTCTTTACAACAGTGATATCGAGTGGACAAAAGGGGCTTTCGATTATGGTACAGCTACATACGGTTGGGGCGAATACAACCCGGCAAACCACCACGTAACCGGAGCGATCATTTTTGTATTGAAATATCCAAACGGAACGTATAAAAAATTCAAAATTGATGACTTCTTCGGAGGATATACCTTTACGTATGCTACCTGGAATGCAGGAACAAGCACTTGGGGAGCTGATCAGACAAAAGTGGTAGCCAATACTACAAACCCGAACGATATCTTTAATTATTTCTCTTTAGAAACGGATGCAGCAGTTACCGCTGAACCGGCTTCTGCAGATTGGGATTTGATCTTCACAAAATTCACAACCGATTACCCAATGGGAGGAACTACAACGAAATATCAGGTAACAGGTGCGTTACACCACCCGGATGTTAAAGTTGCTAAAAATGTTGAACCAGGTGGGGTAATGAATACGGCTAACTTGAATTTCGTTTCGGCTATCAATACTATCGGATACGACTGGAAAACATTTACCGGAACGACTTATACTATCGACGGATCGAAAGCATACTACGTAAAATTGGCTAACGGTACGGTTTACCGTGTTGTGTTTACAACGTTCGCAGGAAGTTCAACTGGAGTGATCAAATTCAACTACCAGGATGTAACCAACTCGTTAGGAACGGTATCTTTTGAAGATAAAATTGCTTTCGGAATTTACCCGAACCCATCTTTAGATAAAAAAATCAACTTGATCTACGATATTAAAGAAAATATGGATGCCAACAGTAAAGTGAGTATCTACTCGATGACAGGTGCGAAAGTATTCGAAACCACTATCGAGACTGCTCAGGGATTCTATAGTAGAGAATTGGATTTATCTGCTTTAGGAACAGGTATCTATATACTGAATCTTGAGTCGGGAAGTAATACGATTACTAAAAAAGTAATCTTAAAGTAATACTTTCCAATTGAGTAGTTAGTTTAAATGTTTGTTTTTGTTTTAGAAAGAGATTTCAGTATTGAAATCTCTTTCTTCTTTTAGGGCGATACGGTTTTTAAGATGTTAACCACCGCACTGCTGATATATTGTATTCCGATCGCGATTACAATAAAACCGATGATTCTCGAAATCGCTACAATTCCCGAAGCTCCAAGAATGCGGGAAAGGTAATGTGCACTTTTTAAAATGATAAAAATGGTTAGCGCTACCGCTAAAATAGCCGAACATACAATCGCCTTTTCGCTTACTTCGGTAAAATCCTGATAAAAGGCAATTAATAACGAAATGGAACCCGGTCCGGCCAACATCGGGATCGCTAAGGGGGTTAACGCAATGTCACTTCGCTTCTGTGCATCGTGTGCCACTTTTTTATTCACACCTCTTGTCTTGTTGAATTTTCCGGAAAGTAATGCAAATCCCGAATTCACAATAACCAATCCTCCGGCGATACGCAATGCGTCGATACTGATACCGAAAAATTTCAATACATATTCGCCGATAAAAAACGAAATGACCAAAATGATAAAAACGTTTACAGCAGTCCATAACGATATTCTCGATCGTTCCGCACTACTTTCGTGATGTGTCAATCCAACAAAGATCGGGATAACACCCAAAGGGTTCAAAACGGAAAAAAGAGCGGCGAAAATGTAAATAAATAGTTCCATAGTTTTTTTTGCAAAATAAAAGGTTAATATTCCTTTCGACTTTAGGGGAGTGTTATTTCAAAGTTATGATAAAACAATGTTATAATTGATTTGAAATGTAAGAAAATAAGCGATAAATACGTAATTTTATAGGATAAATCTACGAATATGAAGACATTGGTTATCGGAGCTTCGTCAAATCCGGAGCGTTATGCGAATATGGCTTTGAAAAGTCTTTTAAAACACCAGCACGAAGTCGTGGCAATCGGACTTAAAAAAGAAGTGGTGGAGGGCGTGACAATCGAAACGGAAAAAGTACCGTTTACGGGTGTGCATACGGTCACGCTATACCTGAATCCAAAACGCCAACAGGAGTATTACGATTATATTATTCGTCTGAAACCGCAACGCGTGATCTTTAATCCCGGAACGGAAAATCCCGAATTGTACCGCCTGCTGCAGGCAAACGGTATCGACTATGAAGTGGCGTGTACGTTGGTGCTGTTAACAACCAACCAGTTTTAAGCGGTTTTTCTTTTCTGACTGATGGTGAGTAAAAGCAAAAAGGTGATCAGTCCGTTAATAATGATCAACTCGTTATCGAACACATAGTCTCCAAAAAATACGTTCGAATGCTGACTTAAATAGAAGGTTAGCGCTGGTGCTATCACGCAGATAAAAGGCACTAATTTGTCGCGTACGCCGCGGCTTTTTACAAACAATCCGAAAGCGTATAATCCCAATAATGGGCCATAGGTATACGATGCAATTTTAAAAATCATACTTACTACCGATGCATCATTGATTTCGTTAAAAATGATGATCACCAAAAACATCAACAGAGAAAAAGAGATGTGAACCAGATGGCGGGTTCTCACGGTATTTGGTTTATTGGCATTTTCGGCTTTGTCCATTCCTAAAAAATCGACACAAAAAGAAGTGGTCAGTGCGGTTAACGCCGAATCGGTTGTGGCAAATGTAGCGGCCGTTAGTCCTAGTAAAAACACAATCGACGGAATAAGCGTTAAATGATGGAAAGCAATTTCAGGAAATAACAAATCCGTACGCGGTTTGCCGGTGATGGCATCCAAAGGGACTTCGATTCCGTTTTTACCGGCATAAATGTATAGTAAAGCACCAACACTTAAAAAGAATAAATTGATCACCACAAAAATCGCCGTAAAGGAGAACATATTCTTTTGGGCTTCGCCAATGTTTTTACAGCTTAGGTTTTTTTGCATCAAATCCTGATCCAATCCAACCATCGCAATGGTTACAAAAATTCCACCCAATACCTGTTTTACAAAATGGAATCGGCTACCGATAAAATCTTCAAAGAAAAATATTTTGGAATAATTACTTTCTTTGATCGCCTCAAAAGCTTGTACGGCGTTATAATCGAGGCTGTCGCAGATAAAATAAATCGTAAAAAATACCGACGATACCAGAAATAAGGTTTGAAGGGTGTCGGTGATGATAATCGTTTTGAGTCCGCCTTTATACGTATAGGCGAAGATCAAACCGAGCGATATCAGTACGGTAAATGAAAACGGGACATGGTAAAAATCGAATACATAACGTTGTAAAACAATCACCACCAGATACAATCGGAAAGCCGATCCGATGGTACGACTCAGCAGGAAAATGGATGCGGCGGCTTTATAACTGTAATAACCTAGTCGTTTTTCCATATACTCGTAAATCGACGTCAGGTTCATTCGGTAATACAACGGGAGTAAGACCGTGGCAACAATAATAAAACCAATCGCATTTCCGAGGACAAACTGGAAATATTTAAATTGTTCCCCATTGGGAGCGCCCACTTCACCCGGAACCGAAATAAACGTCACACCCGAAAGTGCCGTTCCGATCATTCCGAAAGCTACCAAATACCATTTGGAATTTTTATTGGCTTTAAAAAAGGCATCATTACTGTGGTCTTTTTTACTGATGACATTGGATATCAGGATTAAAAGTCCAAAATAAATAACAATGATGGTCAATATGGTGAAGGGTGTCATTTTTGATGTTTTAGGTGGAGCCAAAATACAAAAAAATGTCAATTTGAGACTACTTTTTACGAGGATCGGACTGAGATAAAATTCAATTAAAAAGAGTAATTTTGCCGGTATGGAATTCTCATCAAAATTATTAGAAAGGGCGGTTAACGAAATGGCACAGTTACCGGGAATCGGAAAGCGTACGGCCTTGCGATTGGTACTTCATTTGCTAAAGCAGCCGACTGAGCAAACGCAGCTATTGGCAAATGCTTTAATGCAACTTCGGGAAGACATCCGTTTTTGTTCCCGTTGCCATAATATTTCCGATGAAGAAATCTGTCATATCTGTTCCAATCCCGCGCGGGAAGAATCGGTGGTTTGTGTGGTCGAAGATATCCGCGATGTGATGGCACTCGAAAATACCGGATTGTATAAAGGCTTGTACCACGTGTTGGGAGGGAAAATTTCGCCAATCGATGGCGTTGGACCAAGTCAGTTAAATATACCATCACTGGTAGAAAAAGTAAAGTCCGGTGCCATTAAGGAAATTATTTTTGCACTGAGTTCGACCATGGAAGGCGATACGACCAATTTCTATATTTACAGGCAAATCAAAGACTATGGTGTAATTGTTTCGGCTATTGCACGGGGAATTGCAATTGGGGACGAACTGGAATATGCCGATGAAGTAACACTCGGACGTAGTATTTTGCATCGAATTCCTTTTGAAAATGCCATTAAAAATTCCTAAAACTTTAAAAAATTAACGTTTCTTTGTAAAGCTATAGTACCCTAGGTAAAATAGCGTTTGATAAACTATATTTGTTGTTCAAAAAGTCATCAGGATGATAAAAACATTTTTAATGTTACTATTGGTGGGAATCTTTTCGGTTTCCTGTGTGTCCAATAAAGAATTGTTGTATTTGCAGAATTATAGTAAAGACACCCTTGCTGTGGCGGTAAATCCCGTACTGTTTAAACCGTACCGTATACAGACCAACGATGTGGTGAGCATTAAAATAAAAGCACTGGATCAGAAACTGGTCGATATGTTTAACCCTGCCGCTGCGGCGGGCACCGGTGCCAATGGTGAAACGGAACAAAGTCTGTATTTCAACGGGTTTTCGGTAAACGATCACGGAAATATCCGAATTCCGGTTTTGGGCGAAGTAAATGTACTCGGTTATACCCTCGACGAGGTACGGACTCGTATTGAAAAACAATTGCTGGAGGAATACTTTAGAAAAGAAGCTAATATTTTTGTAGACGTTCGTCTGGCGGGTTTTCGTTATACGATTAATGGTGAAATAACGGTTCCGGGAACAAAAGTACTGTATCAGGATAAGGTTACGATTATGCAGGCGATTGCTAATTCCGGGGATATTACGATGACCGGAAATCGGAAAGAAGTGATGATCATCCGACAGTATCCACACGGTACCGAAATGCACACCATCAATCTTACCGATGCCAAAGCAATGCAGTCTCCGTATTATTATATACAGCCTAACGATTATATTTATGTCAAACCACTCAAACAAAAATCATGGGGAACCGGAACTACCGGAATGCAAACGGTGGCGACAATCGTAACAGCGATGTCATTGGTTACCACAACGCTTTTACTTCTTAAAAACCTATAGTATATGCTGAGTACTAAAGACTTTTCCTTGTTTGAAAATCAAAATAATTTCGATTTTAAGGGCTTGCTTTTAAAGATTGTCAGTTATTGGAAATGGTTTTTAGCGTGTCTTATCGTTACTTTTTTTATCGCCTATCAGGTAAATATCCGAAAAGAGAAAATTTACGGAATGGATGCCTCTATTGTGATAAAAGACGAGAATAATCCGTTCTTCACATCCAATACCAGTTTGGTGTTTAATTGGGGTGGAACGTCCGATAAGGTACAAACCGTAATCAATACTCTTAGATCGCGTACCCATAATGAATTTGTTGTGGATAAGTTGAATTTCTATATCGATTATCTGAAAAAAGGGAAATACAATTTTCAGGATGTATACGGCGAAACGCCTTTTTATATTCAGATTGATAAAAGTAAAAATCAGCTTGCAGACATGCCGGTACTGATCCGGTTTATAAACGAAAAGGAATATGTGTTGTCTATTCCGTTTGATGAAAATACATCGGTAAAAACTTATAATTATCTACAAGGAACCAACGAAAACGTAAATGTCTCGGCAGGAACTTTTGAAAAAAAGTTTGCCGTAGGCGAAACGGTACAGTTGCCCTTTCTGAATTTTAAATTAAATATTAACACCAATCCGGGTTTCTACAGCGGTAACGAATACTACATCCGTTTTAATAATTTTGACGGTACCGTTGCGACTTATAAAGGATTGAACGTGGAGATCGATACCAAAGCGGGATCGATTGTGCGTCTTTCGTTACAGGGGACCAACAAAAAGCGTTTGGTCGATTACCTGAATACAACGGTCAATGTGCTGCGGAAAAAACAATTGGACAGTAAAAACCAGTTTGCCAAAAATACGATCGCTTTTATCGATAGCACACTGATTGCAATGGAGGAGCATTTAAAAGATTCTGAAAAGGAACTGAAAAACTTCCGGAAAGATAAAAATGTATTCGAGCTTCAGGGTGGCGGTGAAAAAATCACAGAGCAATTATCGAATTTTGATATTGAAAAAGATGGGATTACCCGTAAGATCAATTACTACAATTCCCTAAATAATTACCTGCAAAAAAGTAACGATTATTCGAAATTACCGGCGCCTACTGTTGCAGGGATTGAAGATCCGAATATCGTTACCAATGTGGCTAAGCTAATTCAGCTTTCACGAGAGCGTTCGGAAATGGCCTACTCGGTAAAAAGTCAGAAGCTTTTTGATGAATTCGACAACCAGATGAATGCCACGAAAAGGGTTTTGCTGGAAAATATCAATTCGGCTAAAAATGCGATTGCAATCGACCTGGGAATCATCAACAAAAGAATTGGCCAGGCCGAAAGTACGATCCGACAGTTACCGGAAGAGCAACAGGAGCTGATGAAGATCACCCGTAAATACGATCTGAACGACAATATTTACAGCACGTTTCTTCAAAAAAGAAGTGAGGCCGATATCGTAAAAGCATCCAATGTGTCGGATATCGAGTTTATCGATACAGCCAAAGATGTAGGTGGTGGGTTGTTGGGACCTAAAACCAGTGTGAATTATATTCTGGCATTACTGTTGGGAGTATTGATTCCGTTGATCATTGTGTTTACGATTACGTTGTTGGACAATTCCATCCACGGGACGGAAGATATTGAACGCCTTACTGCTATTCCGATTATCGGAATTGTAGGTAAAAAACATACCGAATCGAATATGTCGGTTTACGAAAAACCAAAATCACCTTTGGCCGAATCGTTCCGATCCATACGATCGTCGCTTCAGTTTTTATATAAAAAGCAGAAACTCGATGGAACCAAAATTTTAATGCTCACATCATCGGTTGGGGGAGAAGGAAAAACGTTTTGTTCGATCAATATGGCTACCGTTTTTGCGTTAAGTGAAAAGCGAACGGTTATTGTAGGTCTGGATTTGAGAAAACCAAGAATTTTTGGGGACTTTAATATCGAAAACAATATTGGGGTGGTAAATTACCTGATCGGACAAAAGAGCATACAGGAAATTGTACAACACACGCACGTGCCTTTTCTGGATGTGATCACAGCGGGGCCTATTCCGCCTAATCCGTCAGAATTATTGATTAGTCAGGCAATGACGGCCATGATCGATGAGTTGAAAGAATTATACGACTACATTATTTTGGATACCTCTCCGGTTGGATTGGTTTCGGATGCGTTGGAATTAGCACAGTACTGCGATGCGACCTTGTATGTCGTGCGGCAGGGCGTAACCAAAAAAGGAATGTTGGCTATAGTCAATGAAAAACACAAAAGAGGAGAACTTCATAATATCAGTATCGTGCTGAACGGTTTCGATAATAAGTCGCAGTATGGCTATGGTTACGGTTATGGCTACGGTTACGGAACGTATGTGAATGGTTATATGGAAGAAGAAGTACACGATCAGACGATCTGGGAAAAAATTAAATCGAAAATTTTTAAACGAAAATAATGAGCACTGAAGCTGCCGATAAGGAAAAATGGTTGTATGAAATTACACCCAAAGCAAGATTGCTTTCATTCGAATTTGGGGAGATATGGAAATACCGCGATTTATTACTGATGTTTGTAAAACGCGATATCGTAACCTACTATAAGCAAACGATCCTCGGACCGCTTTGGTTTTTAATTCAACCGCTGATAACTTCTGTAATTCAGTTTATCGTATTTTTTAAAATTGCCAAATTACAGTCGGATGGCATACCGTATTTCCTGTTTGCTCTGGCTGGAAATACACTTTGGTTTTATTTTTCCGAATGTTTTAAAACCACTTCTGAAACCTTTCGAACCAATCAGAATATTTTTGGGAAAGTCTATTTTCCGAGAATTATTATGCCTTTGGCTTTAACGGTGTCCAATCTGGTAAAATTCGGAATCCAGTTTCTGTTATTCCTCGTGGTAATGGGATATTATATGTGGCAGGGCTCGCCAATAGAACCGCAATGGACTGTTATACTTACGCCGTTCCTGTTGCTGGTGATGGCGTTAATATCGTTGGGACTTGGAATGATCATATCTTCAATGACAACTAAATATCGGGATCTGACGTTTGTGGTGTCTTTTGGGGTATCGTTGTATATGTATGTTACGCCGGTTATTTATCCGGTTTCACAGGTGATTAAAGAATTGCCGGAAGGTTATTCCTGGCTGGTATATATCAACCCGTTAACCAGTATTTTTGAGTTTTTCAAATATTCTTTTCTGGGTAAGGGAACCTTTACGATGTTAGGACTGCTGTATTCTGTTGGAAGTACGATCGTTATTTTTCTGTTGGGATTGGTTATTTTTAATCGTACGGAGAGAAGCTTTATCGATACAATATAAAGTCGGCAACAGAGGTAGCAAGCTCCGGTAATAACACTTATATTTGTAGCCGGTTTCGAAAGTTGCAAAAACAAAAGTAAACCTCGCAATTCATTGCGGTTTTAATTTTAATAATCAGAACATTTACATGAATATAAAGAAAATATGCTGTATCGGTGCAGGATATGTTGGAGGTCCAACTATGGCTGTTATTGCGCAGAAATGCCCGGACATACAGGTAACAGTTGTCGACTTGAACGAAAAGCGTATTGCTGCCTGGAATGATGAAAATGTTGAAAATATCCCGATTTACGAACCTGGACTTAGCGATATCGTAGCTTCGTGCCGTGGGCGTAATCTTTTTTTCTCAACCGAAGTTGATAAAGCGATCGATGAAGCCGATATGATCTTTATCTCGGTAAATACGCCTACAAAAACATATGGTGTTGGGAAAGGAATGGCAGCCGATCTAAAATATATTGAGCTGTGTGCAAGGCAAATTGCAAGAGTCGCTAAAAACGATAAAATTGTTGTGGAAAAATCGACATTGCCGGTACGTACCGCCAGTGCCATTAAAGATATTTTGGATAACACCGGTAACGGAGTGCAATTCCAGATTTTATCCAATCCGGAGTTCCTGGCAGAAGGAACGGCTGTAGCCGATTTACTAATGCCGGATCGCGTACTGATTGGTGGCGATACGACCGAAGAAGGACAAAAAGCAATTCAGAAGTTAGTGGATATTTATGCCAATTGGGTTCCAAAAGAACGTATCCTTACAACGAATGTATGGTCTTCGGAATTATCGAAATTAACCGCAAATGCTTTCCTGGCGCAACGGGTGTCGTCGATCAATGCCTTGTCGGAATTGTGTGAAAAAACAGGAGCCGATGTGAATGAGGTTGCCAAAGCAATCGGAATGGATAGTCGTATCGGATCAAAATTCTTAAAATCGTCGGTTGGTTTTGGAGGGTCTTGTTTTCAGAAAGATATTCTGAACCTGGTTTATATCGCTAAATCGTATGGATTAAATGAGGTTGCCGATTATTGGGAGCAAGTGATTATTATGAACGATCACCAGAAGCGTCGTTTTGGTAAAAATATTATCCAGACCTTATATAATACGGTTTCCGGAAAGAAAATCGCTTTTATGGGATGGGCGTTTAAAAAAGATACCAACGATACAAGGGAGTCAGCGGCCATTTATGTTGCAGACGATTTGTTAAATGAGCGTGCTGAAATTGCGGTATACGATCCAAAAGTTCAGGAAGATCAGATTTTTTATGATCTGGATCACCTGGAAACCCGTACTTCCGATGAAAATAGAAATGGATTGTCGGTTACCAACGATCCGTATGCAGCTACCGAAAAAGCACATGCCATTGCGGTATTAACCGAATGGGATGAGTTTAAAACCTACGACTGGCAACGGATTTATGACAATATGTTAAAACCTGCTTTTATTTTCGATGGGCGAAACCTCTTGGATAAAGAGGCACTTCAGAAAATAGGATTCGTTTACCAGGGAATCGGATCGTAAGCATCCAAATAGACTACAAAAATGTCTTTCTTAAGTATTTGAGAAAGACATTTTTTTTTGAATAATCATGAATTTTGTGACTTTTTAAAATTTCTGTAAAAAAATAGTGTTGTTACAAAATAACGAGTACTTTTGTTGCTCATAAATAGAAGTATGTTAGAATCTTTAATAACATCTAAAACCCGGCTACGGCTATTGATAAAGTTCTTTATAAATGCGGCCAATCATGGTCATTTAAGAGGTTTAGCAGAAGAATTTAGCGAATCAACCAATGCAATACGCAAAGAATTAAACAATCTTTCGGAAGCGGGTTATCTCGAAAAAGAAGCTGTTCGTAACACAATTTCCTATCGGGCTAATACCAGTCATCCTCTTTTCTCATTATTGCAAAGTGTGGTTAGACGAACAATAGGGCTGGATACAATAGTGGCAACCATACTGGAGCGAATGGGCGAAGTGAAAAAAGTATACCTTATTGGCGACTATGCCGAGGGTAGGGATACCGGTACCATAGAAGTCGTATTGGAAGGAAAAGAACTCAATGCAGAATATGTGGAACAGTTGGCCTACAAAATTGAAGAAGAAATCAAACGCAAAGTAAGGTTTATCCTAACGGATAATTTTGATAAAAAAGGATTGTTGCTTTTTGGTAGCAACAATTAACTCGCCAATTGAATACCAATGGTTTGGGAATGCTTTAGTACTAAAAAATGTTTATCCTAATAAAAATATAGAAAATGAGTAAACTTTTGATTACCGGTGGCGCTGGATTTATCGGATCGAATCTTATAGAATACTTTCTGAATAAAAAACACAGTATCGTTTGCCTGGATAATTTTTCGACCGGTTATCGTCATAATATCGAACCATTTCTAACTAATCCGGACTTTACTTTAATCGAAGGTGATGTCCGCGATTTGGAAACCTGTAGAAAAGCAGTCGAAGGTGCCGATTATGTTTTGCATCAGGCCGCATTGGGATCGGTACCGCGTTCCATTAACGATCCGATTACCACTAACGACGTCAATATATCCGGATTCTTAAATATGTTGATCGCCGCCAGAGATGCCGGAGTAAAACGATTTATATATGCGGCGAGTTCGTCGACCTATGGCGATTCGGAAGCCTTGCCAAAAGTCGAAGATAAAATCGGAAAACCCTTATCGCCTTATGCGATCACAAAATATGTCAACGAATTATACGCCGATGTTTTTAGTAAAACCTACGGGATGGAAACCATCGGATTGCGGTATTTTAACGTTTTCGGAAGACGACAAAATCCAAATGGTGCTTATGCTGCCGTGATTCCAAAGTTTGTTATGCAGTTTATGGCGCATGAGAGTCCAGTGATCAATGGTGATGGCGAATATTCCAGAGATTTTACCTATATCGATAATGTGATCCAGATGAATGAGCTGGCAATGATCACAGCATCGCCGGAAGCAATTAATACGGTATACAATACGGCCTATGGTGACCGAACAACTTTAAAAGAACTGGTTACCTATTTAAAAGAATTTTTATCGGAGTACGACCCTGAAATAGCCAATGTTGAGGTGGTTTACGGTCCGAACAGAGCAGGGGATATTCCGCATTCTCTGGCGAGTATTGAAAAAGCAAAAACAAAATTAGATTATAATCCGAAATTTTCAATTAGAGAGGGGCTTAAGGAAGCGGTTTCTTGGTATTGGAGTAATTTAAAATAATAAAATATCAGTTATAATGGATAATAAAATTGCAGTTATAGGTTTAGGTTATGTAGGCTTGCCATTGGCAAGATTATTTGCAACAAAGTATGCAGTTGTTGGTTTTGATATTAATACGGCACGAATCTCCGAATTAAATTCGGGGCAGGACAGTACGCTTGAAGTGGATAGTGAAACACTTAAAGGAGTATTAGTGGCCAAAAATCACAACTCAACAGGGTTGTATTGTTCTTCAGATTTAGAAGATATTAAAGATTGTAATTACTTTATTGTTACGGTGCCTACGCCTGTTGACAGACACAACAGACCGGATCTGACACCTTTGTATAAAGCCAGTGAGACGGTGGGGAAAGTACTGAAAAAAGGAGATATTGTTATCTATGAGTCTACCGTATATCCCGGAGTAACGGAAGAAGAATGTGTACCGGTACTGGAAAAAGTATCCGGATTAAAGTTCAATGAGGACTTTTTTGCGGGCTATTCGCCGGAGCGTATTAATCCGGGAGATAAGGAGCATACCGTAGAGAAAATCTTAAAGATAACCTCAGGATCTACTTTGGAAATCGGGCAAAAGGTAGATGAACTATATAAAAACGTAATTGTTGCCGGAACGCATCTTGCACCTACTATAAAGGTTGCGGAAGCAGCAAAAGTAATTGAAAACTCACAGCGTGATATCAATATTGCTTTTGTAAACGAACTGGCAAAGATTTTTAATATTCTGGAAATCGATACACAGGCAGTTTTGACAGCAGCCGGAACAAAATGGAACTTTTTACCGTTTCGTCCGGGATTGGTTGGCGGACATTGTATTGGTGTTGATCCGTATTATCTGGCTCAGAAAGCACAGGAAAAAGGCTACCACCCGGAAATCATCCTTGCCGGTCGTCGTCTAAACGATAGTATGGGCGAATATGTAGCTTCTCAGGTAGTGAAACTGATGATTAAAAAAGGAATACAGGTAAATGGAGCGACACTGTTAATGATGGGGATAACCTTTAAAGAAAATTGTCCTGACGTACGTAATACCAAGATTGTTGATGTTATAGCGGCTTTAGCCGATTATGGTATTGAAGTGAGCATATACGATCCTTGGGCAAATCCGGCTGAGGTAAAACATGAATATGGACTGGTTACCAGTAATGAATTGCCATCACAACAATTCGATGCAGTAGTTTTAGGAGTAGCACATAAGGAATTTTTAAATTCTAATCTGAATACGTTGCTAAAGGAAAACAGTCTGTTGTATGATGTAAAAGGAGTATTGGAAGGAGAAGTTGACGGGAAGTTATAATTTTGTTATACCTAATAGTGAAACAAATATATGATTACGACAAAAAGCGAATACAATTACTATCTAAATCAGGATAGATTGGCTTCAAGTATCAATGGGAAGGGATTTTTGTATCAAATCAAAGAATTTTTATTTCCCAATTATATTTGGAAGTTTATAAAGCTGATGCGCAAATATGAATATCTTAAAAATTCCAATCAAGGACTGTTTGGAAAGATTCAACTCATTTTTGTCAGGATAGCTTATAGAAGAATATCTCTTAAGTTAGGGTTTTCTATTCCGGTAAATGTATTTGGGCCAGGCTTATCAATTCCACATTATGGAACTATAGTTGTCAATCCGGCGGCGAAGGTTGGGAAAAATTGTCGTTTACATGTAGGAGTCAATATTGGAGCCAGTGCAGGAAGCTCAAAAGCGCCTGAAATTGGTGACAATGTCTATATTGGACCAGGAGTAATAATGTATGGCGATATAACTATAGCAAACAATATAACCATAGGAGCCAATTCAACAGTTAATAAGAGCTTTATCGAAGAAGGAGTTGTTATCGCAGGTTCCCCGGCTAAAATTGTTAAAACTCAGTTTCCAGTATGGTGGGAAAATAACCGATTGTCTTTATAAAAGGGCATAACAATAGTTTTATTGATGGAGAATTGTAATTAAAATTTATTAAATGTCAAATCGTATTAATGTTAAAACAAGTAATACTGAACAGGTATTTTGGGTTGCATTAGGCAGTTTAAGTACCTTAGGGCTTTCCATTGTAAGTGCTGCCATTCTATCTAGATATCTGGATAAAGCAGAATATGGAACGTATAAACAAATTCTATATGTATATACTACCTTATTAATTGTTTTTTCTGCGGGCTTACCAAGAGTATATGCTTATTTTTTACCCAGATATAACATAAATGAAGGTAAGGCAATCGTCTGGAAGATAAGTAAAGTATTGTTTCTGGCAGGAGTATTGTTTTCGGTTTTTTTGTTTTTATTTTCAGGTTGCATTGCAGATATTTTAAAAAATGAAAAATTAGCGTATGGATTGAAGGTGTTTTCACCAATGCCAATGTTATTATTACCAACATTAGGTATTGAAGGTATCTTTTCGACCTATAAAAAAACTTTATTTTTAGCAATTTATAATACGCTTTCAAGATTATTGATGCTGATTTTTATCGTTGTTCCTGTTATCTTGATTAAGGCGAATTATATTATCGCAATTTATGGATGGTTAATCGCGTCATTGATAATATTTGTGATGACTTATTTCTTTAAAGGAATACCTTTCAAAGGGGTAGAGTCGAAGGCTGCTAAATTGGAGCTTAAAGAGATTTTTGCATATAGTATCCCTCTTGTTTTTGCCAGTTTTTGGGGTATCGCTATTAAAGCCGCAGATGAATTTTATATTAGCCGTTTTTTTGGTGCAAACGTTTTTGCCGAATTTTCGAATGGTTTTATCGAATTGCCTCTAGTGTCTATGATAACGACAAGTACTTCAGTAGTTTTAATGCCTGTTTTTTCAAGGGTTATACATGAAAATAAAGGTGTTGAAGAATTAGTTGTTACCTGGAAAAGCGTGTTAAACAAATCTGCAATGATTATCTATCCGATAGTTATTTTTTTTATGTTTTTTTCTACGGAAGTAATGGTTTTAATGTACTCGGATGTTTATGTTGAGTCCGGACAATATTTTAGAATTAATATGGTACTTAATTTTTTTAATATTATTATTTTCTTTCCATTAATGCTGTCATTAGGAGCCACTAAATTCTATTCCGGATTACACGCCTTTATTGCAATTTTAGCTTGGATTGGTGGATATTTAATCATGATCATTTTTAATAATCCAATTTCACTCGCAATTTTTTCGGTATCATTATCGATAGTAAAAGTGATGATTGCTTTAGTATATGTGAGCAAAAGACTAAACGTCAAAGTATATGAATTGTTTCCTGTTTTTCAGATGCTCAAAATAATACTGCACACCTGTGTTGTTATGTTTACAGTAACTTTTTTTCTTAAGATAGCAGCCATTGAGAATAGTTTAATAAATCTTATAATAGCAGGGTTGTTGTATGCGATGTTAGTTTTAATGACAGGGCGTTTTTTGAAATTGAATTATTTAGAATTTTTATATCCATTACTAAATAAAATTAAAAAAAATGGTTGATAGATTTAGTTGGTGCTACTAAAAATATATATATGATTAAAAAGTGCTATAGAATTGTAGCTATCTCATAAAATTACAAACAATAATTTTGAAATATTTATAATGTGTTTTAGGAATAGGATTACTATAGTATATCTGATAACAATAATCTTTAAAAAATGAAAATAACCTTAATTGCAGGGGCAAGGCCTAATTTTATGAAAATTGCTCCTATAATACACGCTATTCAGAATGCACAAAAAAAAGGAAAAGACATCTCATTCCGATTAGTGCATACAGGGCAGCATTTTGACGAAAAAATGAGTGCTACTTTTTTTAGAGAGCTTAATATTCCGCAACCTGATGTTAATTTAGAATGCGGTGGAGGTAGTCAGGCAGAACAGACGGCAGCCATCATGATTGCTTTTGAAAAAGAATTGTTAATGAATCCCGTTGATTTGGTTTTGGTGGTTGGTGATGTGACATCCACAATGGCCTGCAGTATTGTTGCTAAAAAAGTAAATATAAAAGTTGCTCATGTTGAAGCAGGAATTCGCTCTTTTGATTTAACCATGCCGGAAGAAATAAATCGTATGGTTACTGATAGTATTACAGATTATTTTTTTACTACATCGGAAATTGCTAATGCTAATTTAAGAAAATTGGGAGTTTCAGAAGAAGCCATCTTTTTTGTAGGTAATGTAATGATAGATACTTTGTTGGAAAATAAGCCTCGCTTTTTAGCTCCCTCAGTTTTTAGCTCCTTGGGGTTGCAGAAAGATAATTATCTCGTAATGACTTTACACCGACCTGCTAATGTAGATCAAGGTGAAAAATTAAAAGAGCTGATCGTAACCATTGTTAATAATGTTGGTGGATTACCCGTTTTGTTTCCAATACATCCCAGAACAGCTAAAATTTTTAGTGATTTAGGAATACAAGCTGAGAATCTTTTTATAATAGACCCTTTGGGGTATTTAGAATTCAATTATTTGGTCGCAAATGCCAAAGCAGTCATAACTGATTCAGGGGGAATCACCGAAGAAACAACTGTGATGGGTATCCCATGCATTACTTTAAGAGATAATACAGAACGACCAGAAACAATTACTATAGGAACTAATGAATTGGTAGGTACTAACCCATCCGCTTTACTTCCGGTATTATCACAATTGCTAAATGGACAGTGGAAAAAAGGAGGAATTCCTGAAAAATGGGATGGAATGGCAGCAGAAAGGATCGTTGGATGCCTTTTGAATTTGTAGTAAGTCGTTGGTTTTGAGTTTTTTTGATAGCTCTGATAAGGGTTTGCTATTTGTCAGACTTTGAAAAAATAAAAATGATGATTGGTGGGAGTGTAAATTGTTTAGATCTAATAATAGCGTTTAAATGAATACTAAGCAAAAAGCGTTGCGTGTAAAAGAAAACAATTTAGATAGATTTATTAAAATTGTTTTTTTTATAGTTAGTCCTGTTTTAGGGTTTTTATATTCTTTAAAAAATATAAAAACCAAATCTTCGTACGTTATTTTCTTCCTAACGGCAATTTGTTTTGGTATTAGTTTTACGATAGAAAAACGAAGTGGAAATGAGAACGATTTAGATAGTTTTTTTTATAGGGAAGAATTTGAGTCTTTTCAAAATGTAAACTATTTAGAATATATAGATGGTTTTAAAGATTTTTTAAGTTTTGATGAAGGAAGAAAAGATTATTATTATGAAACCATAGCTTTTTTTGTTTCTAGATTTACAGATAATTATCATTATCTGTTTGCCGTTTTTGCTATGGTTTTTTCTTTTTTTGCATTAAAAACGTTTCGGTTTTTAACAGAAGAAGAGAATTTTAAAAATGATTTATCGTCTTATATTCTTGCCTATATATTTTTAACAAACCAGATTTTTAATATCAATGGAGTTCGATTTTGGACAGCAGCTTGGATTGCCGTTTTTATAGTATTTCAGGTTTTTAGAAATAAAAAATACCACTATTTAGTATTGATGGCACTACTTCCATTTATACATGGTTCGTTTTGGATATTTATTTTTGTTGTTTTTTTATATATAGTATTCAGTAGATTTTATAGAATTTTTATTGTTTTATTTTTCTGTAGTTTTATTTTTTCTTCAATATCGTTACAATTGGCAAAAGATAGTACGGATTTTTTACCGATTTTTCTTGCTAAATTAATAGACTCTTATACCAGTACAGAAACAATTGAGAAGTTAAGTGCTGAGGGGACCGGTTTTTTTTGGATAGCTAAGATTTTCAAAACGATATCATTTACCTATATGAATTTGCTAGTGTATTTGTTGATACGAAATGAAAAATTAATTAAAGGAAATCTTAAAACGGAAAGTCTTTATAAATTCGTATTAGTATTAGTAACGTTTGCAAATTTTACGATGAGTATCCCGTCTCTGGGAGGAAGATTCTTTACGTTGTCTTACCCGATAATAGCTTATATATGGCTTGTCAATTTTGGAAAGAATAAATATAAATATTTACTCTACTTTTTTCCGATTGCATTCTTTTTCAATATTTATGAACAGCTCATTTTGTATTTAAAGGTTACGGGCGTGTATTTTTATATTTCAAGTCCAATTTATATTGTTTATGAATACTTGTTCTAGAAGTATATAGTTTTTCGAAAAAAAATAAAACCCTTGTAAGTTAGGTGACCGGGGTGAATAAAGACTTCTTTTAGGTGTATTTAAAATGAAAGTTGATCTAAACTGTTTTAATAAAAATGAAAAATAAAAAAATTATAATTATTGCAAGTGCTATTTTCCCATTTCAATCTCCAAGGGCTAACAGAGCGACTGAACTAGCCAAGGAATTTGGTAAACAAGGACATGATGTAACCCTCTATGGCGTATTAGGGAATTATAATTATTCAGTGTTTGAAGCTAAAAATAACGTCAAGGTTAAAAACATTGAAAAAATGACTTTCGCAACTTTGAATAGCGATAATTCTGGTAAAGATACTTTTCTAAATAAAATTTTAAGACGTTTATTAGGACGTTGGCTCGAGTTTCCAAATATTGAGTTCATGTTTAAGATGACTAAAATCCTTAAAAAAGAAAAAGGAACAGATATGCTGATATCCATCGCATATCCGCATCCTATTCATTGGGGATGTGCATTGGCAAAAGTGCGAATGGGAAAGATGTTTCCTAAACTGTGGGTGGCAGATTGTGGAGATCCTTATATGGGGAATCCAATTGAAAAACCTGTTTTTTATTTTAAATATATTGAGAAATGGTTTTGTCGGAATGTAGATTATATTACGATTCCGATAGAAGAAGGTAGATCGGCATATTATGCTGATTTTAGAGATAAAATTAAAGTCATTCCACAAGGTTTTGATTTTGATTTAGTGCGTATAGATTCAAGAGAGCCTAATAATGAAGTGCCTACATTTATTTATTCAGGTGTGTTTTATCAGGGAGTTAGAGACCCCAGAGTGTTTCTGGATTACCTTTCAAAGGTGGCAACTAATTTTAAGTTTATCATTTATACACAATCAAAAGATATATTGGAGCCTTACAAAAGTAAATTAGGCGAAAAACTTATTATAAAAGATTATGTAACCAGAGAGGAATTATTAGTAGAATTAGCTAAAGCTGATTTTTTAGTAAACTTTGAAAATGGAAATGCAGTACAGTCTCCCAGTAAGTTAATTGACTATGCTTTAGCAAAAAGACCTATAATGTCAGTATCGTCTTTTACCATTGATGAAAATAATATTGATAGGTTTCTGAAAGGAGATTACAGCGGAAAGTTAGAAGTACATAATATCGATCAATATGATATAAGAAATGTAGCGGATAAGTTTATTGCGCTTATTTAGGGGGATTTATAAAAGTAGTCTTTATGATTATAGTATAGTGTAAAAATAATAATAATGTGTGGTATATATATAACTAACATTCCTTATGAAAAGGAAGAAGTGTTGGACAAACTTAACTTAATAAAGTTTAGAGGACCTGATAATTTAGGATACTTAAAAAAAGGGAATATTTCTTTAGGTCATCTAAGATTGGCTATTGTCGATTTGGATGTTCGTTCAAATCAACCCTTTTTTTACGATAAATATAGTATCGTTTTTAATGGGGAAATATATAATTTTCAAGATATCAGAGAGGAACTGGAAGCGCTGGGCCACTCTTTTGAAACGACTGGTGATACAGAAGTTTTAGTAAAGGGATATGCCGTATGGGGTAAAGATATTTTACAAAAGATTAATGGAATGTTTGCATTCGCGATTTATGATATTGAAAATGAAAAAGTTTTTTGTGCAAGAGACCGACTTGGTGTAAAACCATTTTATTATTATTGGAAAGATGGTTTTTTTGAAATTTGTAGTCAATTAAAACCGCTAATGAATTCAGAGAGTGAAGTATCAGAAGAAGCGATTTCAATTTATTTAGATTGTGGTTATATACCGTCTCCATATTCCATTTTAAAAAATGTATTCAAGTTAAGTCCTGGGAAATGTATGGAAGTTGACTTAGTGACGCAATCGATGAATATTTCTGAATATTGGAATTTGCAACCCGTTACGCCTAAAGATATTTCATATGAGGAGGCTAAAGAAGAATTACACAAATTATTAATCGATGCTGTAAAAATAAGGATGGATTCGGATGTGCCATTAGGAACGTTTCTTTCCGGAGGAATAGATTCAGCATTGGTTACTGCTATTGCGTCTAAAATAACTACAGAAAAGATAAATACATTTACTATTGGATTTAATGATCCGAAGTTTGATGAAAGTAAAATAGCAGAAGAATTTTCAAAAATTTTAGATACCAATCATAAAACTACATTTTGTGATGCAAATGATGCCTTAAAATTACTGCCGAAATTTCAAGAGGTTTATGATGAACCTTTTGCCGATAGTTCCGCTTTACCGTCATTGTTATTGAATGTAGTTACAAAAAAAGGAGTCACTGTCGCTTTATCCGGTGATGGTGGCGATGAAAGCTTTTTAGGATATAATTATTTTGAAAGTATCCGAAAAGCGTCAGTGTTTTTTAGAGTTCCCTACTTTATTAGAAGTGTATTGGGGCTTTTAATCATAAATAAAAAATCAAAATTTAAAGAGTGGCTTTCAATCAAGAATATTGATGATTTTATAGTAAGGATTTTTGTTTCAAGGAATAGTTTGAACTTAGTGAAGAACGATTCCTGGGTAAATAAACAGTATTCACTATTTAAAAAATTAGCATCAGATGAAAAGCAAAGAGCGGCTGATCTGAATATTAAACTTTGGTTGGAAAATGATAGTAATGTTAAGGTCGATAGAGCGAGTATGGCTTATGCCGTAGAAGTCAGAAGTCCTTTTTTAGACTATAGGATAATTGAATTCGCTAGAACGTTACCCGTAAGTTTTAGATATCAAAAAGGACTGAGAAAAAAGATTTTGAGAGATATATTGGAAGAATATATACCTAGTTCTGTTTTTAATCAGCCCAAAAGAGGTTTTTCGATACCCTTAGATGATTGGATTAAAAATGACCTAAAAGAGGATATCTTAAATTGTTTGAATGATGCCTTTTTAAATGGGGTGCCTAATCTGGATGTGGAGAAATTCAAAAAACAATTGTATAATCACATGGAAGGTAAGGAGATTAACGGAAACAATATCTGGAAGTTATATGTGCTTGCAAAATGGTCTGAATATAATACTATTAGTCTGAGTTCAAAAACGAATTAGGAGGGATTGGTATTTTGCCGTTGCTTATAAATGAAAAAATATTGAGTATTCGTATTACTAATGTTTCCTGTTCGAAGCTTTTATGAAATATGAAAATCAAGGAGGGTTGAAATTAGTATTCGTGTCATTATGTATCGTCTGACTCGAAATCTGAAGTTAAATCAAAAATTAAATTAAAATAAAGAGAGGATCTTATTATGGAAAAAAAGAGAGTCGTTTTTGTCGCGGCTTCTACTCAGGGTGGTGGTGCCGAAAGAATGCAAATCAATATTATGCATTCTCTTTCTGTTGAAAAATACGATGTCTTTTTTGTGAATACCAGCAGTGAGCCTAAACCGCAAACCTTAAAGCCACACATTACATATATTCAGTACAATAAAAGCCATGCCAAAAACGCCTATCGTTTGTTGTCTAAAGATTTAAAACAGATTAATCCGCATTATATTTTTACCACATCCATTGTGGTTGCCTATTTGTTGCAGATCGTACGTATGGTATCCCGACTCAAATCCAGATTGATTGTTCGTATTGCTGTACCACCGTCGGAGTCGGTACATAGAGGATTAAAATCGTCGGTTCTCAGTATGATCAATTCGTTTACGCTTAAGCATGCCGACCTGATTATTGCTCAGACCGAATTCTCGAAAATAGATGTCGCCAGGCACTACAACGTTCCGTTGACAAAAATAAAGGTCATTAGAAATATTGTTGATCAATCGTTGTTAGACGAAAGTGGAGCGCAGTATTTTCCGACTGAATTTAGTAGCGGGAATTATAATATAGTTGCGGCGGGAGCCTTGTATTCTGTAAAAGGATTTGACCTTTTGATCCATGCTATGAAAGAAGTGGTAAAGCACAATAGTGCAGCCCGTTTGTATATTTTAGGAGATGAACGGTATGAGACGGGATATAAAGCCCAATTATTGGATATGATACAAGAGAATCAAGTAACCAATCATGTTTTTTTATTAGGCCATCAATCGAATCCTTATCCGTATTATAAAAATGCCGATTTGTTTGTACTGTCTTCCCGTAAAGAAGGTTTTCCAAATGTTGTTTTAGAAGCATTATATTATGGCATTCCGGTTGTTGCAACCAATTGCGTGGATTTTTCAGAAGTCATCACTGATGGCGTAAACGGATACATTGTTTCTAAAGATTCCGTAACTGATTTGTCGGAAGGGGTAATTAAGGCTATAGATCATTTGAAAAAAACAACGACTAACAAAATTGATAATTATAATTACGAGCAAATTTTTAGCTGATGCATCTGGTTTCTGTTATTATTCCGACCTATAAATCCGGAGATTATATCTATAAATGCTTCGAGTCGCTTGCTGTTCAGACTTGTGGCAATGCTGTATTTGAAGTTGTAGTGGTGTTAAATGGGGAAAGAGATCCGTATTATGATACTATAGCGGCAGCTTTGGAAAAGCATAAATTTAACTACAAGCTGTTCTATACCGATATCCCCGGGGTATCAAATGCCCGGAATATAGCGCTTGATTATGTCGCAAACAGCAATACATCGTATGTTACCTTTTTGGATGACGACGACAGATTCAGTCCGTCTTTTATAGAGGAATGTTTAAAAAAGGCACAACCGGAGGTCATTGTGGTTTCTAATACCAAAACCTTTGTTGAAAATACAGATGAAAAACTCGGGGATGATTATCTCTCCAGTTGTTTTAAAAGAAATCAGGGAAAAGAATATAATATCGTCAATTACAGGAGTTTTTTGTCAACAGTATGCGCGAAACTCATTCCGTTAGCTGTTATCGGAAATGCCAGATTTGATACGCATTTTGCTATCGGTGAAGATTCCTTATTTGGTTTCGAAATATCCGGCAGAATAAATAAAATGAACCTGACAGACGAAAAAGCGGTTTATTTGAGAGGTTTACGCCCCTTATCGGCAAGTAGAAAAAAACAAAAAAAAATACCCCGTATTTTAGGTAGCTTAGGCTTGTGTAAAAAGTATTCACAGGTTTATTTTAGACACTGGGGGCAATACAATTTCAAACTATATATAACCAGAATTTTAGCTGAAATGCAATATATTTTTAAAATCCTTATCCATTAATAACCGACTTAAAGCCAATAAATAATGAAATATACTTTTGAAGTTATTACATCTCCCGATATTTTGTGGGATAAAATGGCCTCATGCTATGACCATACCGTATTTAAGTCCAAAAACTGGGCGAATTTTCTGAAGGAGTTCTATAATGTGGCTCCGTTTGTTGTTGCTGTATCCGAAAAAGAGAAAGAGATCGGTTATTTTTATGGACATAAAATCAAAAAATTTGGCGTTCAGATAGTAGCGTCGCCTTTTGAAGGTTGGTCAACATCCTATCAGGGTTTGTCGATGTTAAAGGAGATAACGGTGAATCAACGATTGGATATTTACGAAGAATTAATAGCATGGTTGTTTAAGAATAAGCACTGTCGTTATTTTCAGGTTTCCGATTGGCAATTGGAAGTTGCAGAATGTCTGCATCGTAATTTTACCATTGAATTGCAGAAAGGTTATGTGCTGGATCTTACAAAAGATAAGGAAGAGTTGTATAAAAATACGAGTTACAGCAGCGTGCGTTATTCCATTAATAAAGCCAAAAAGAAGGGCGTAGTGGTAAAGGAGATTTCGGATGTAAAGGAATATGCTGAGGAATATTATAAACAGTTGAAAGAGGTTTTTCAGAAACAAGGTTTAACGCCTACTCATTCCGTGGAGCAAACCAAAACAATGTTGCAGCACACTTTTTCTGAAAATATGGTTGCGCTTTATGCCGTGAATCCTGAAGGAGAATGTCTGGCATCAGCATTTTTCCCTTATGCGGGTAATTATGGGTTCTTTTCGGGAGGAGCAAGCTACCAATCGGCACAGAGTTACTGTCCTAATGAAGTAATCATGTGGAGTGCTATAGAAATGTTGAAGGATAAAGGGGTAAAATATATGGAATTCGGTGGGGGACGCCGTTATAAAGAAAAATACGGTCCTACGCCTTATGTGAAACCAAAAATTATTGCGTCGAGCCTGCCTTGGCTTATTCCGGCCAAAGCATTTGCCAAATCGGCATTTTATATGGTTAGAAAAATGAGAGCATTGCTTAAAGGTAAAAGAGTCAATGAAGGGGTATAATACTAGTAAATGATGAGAAAAATGATTTCTTTAATGTATCATGACGTATATGAATATACGGTTCAGGAAAGTGGTTTTCAAACAGCAGCAGCCAATAAATATAAAATTTCAAAAGAGGAATTTGCAAAACAAATTCAAAGGATAGCCCAATATTGTAAGGATAGAAATATTTTAAAAGAGGATGTAATGCTCACCTTTGACGATGGCGGGGTTTCTTTTTATGTTATAATTGCTCCGATCTTAAAAGAATATGGCTTTAAGGGATATTTTTTTATCAGCACCGCATTTATCAATACGAAAGGGTTTCTAACAGCAGATCAGGTGATTTCGCTGCATGAAGAAGGGCATTTTATTGGGGCACATTCGCATACACATCCCGGGATGCTAAATAAATTGCCGTTAGTAGCACTGGAAGAAGAATGGTCCGTTTCAATTTCACTATTAAATGAGCTGTTAAAGACTAAAACAACACATGTGTCGATTCCAGGCGGTTCCTTTTCTAAGGAAATGGGAAATATACTGGCTAACATGGGAATTGAATCGATATTTATATCACAACCTACCAATAAAACCACGTTTATTAGTGATAATTGTCGTACCATAGGACGATTCACAATTTATAAGAATACAAAAGTTTCTGAAGTTGAAGATTTATTAAAGACTATTTCATTAACGCGGTTACGACAGATTGTGAAATGGAAAAGCTTAATGCTGTTTAAGTATGTGTTAGGGACAAATTATTTAAGGATTCGGAAATTTTTATTGAAATCATAAAGCGCATGAAAATTTTATACTTGCATCAATATTTTAAATTCCCAAGTGAAAATGGAGGAACACGTTCTTATGATTTGGCCACTGGATTTGCAGAAAAGGGATATGAAATCGAAATAGTGACTTCCACTTCAGATCCGGAATATAATCAGAAGAAGCGTTGGGTAAAGGTGCAAAAAGAGGGCCTATTAGTGCATTACATCTATTTGCCGTATGGGAATCACTTATCGTATTTTAAAAGAAGTCTGGTTTTCTTTCAGTTTCTTTGGTTTGCTTCATTTAAACTGCTGTCCATAAAAACCGATTTCGTTTTAGCGACTTCTACACCGTTGTCTATCGGTATACCTGCTTTGGTAAAAAAATGGATGACGAAAACACCATTTGTTTTTGAAGTCAGAGATGTGTGGCCGGAAGCTGTGATTGCAATAGGCGCAATAAAAAACAGGTATTTGCAGAAACTATTGTACCAACTGGAAAGAATAATTTATAAAAATGCAGCTGCTATTGTTCCCCTATCGGTCGATATGAAGCAATCGATTGTCGATAGATACCCACAATTTAAAAAGAAACCTATTGAAATTATAGCGAACATTTCTGAAATCAGACGCTTTCAAAACAACTATGATCCGCATAAATCATTATTGAATGAAAGACTAGGTTTTGTTCCCCGATTTACGGTTTTATATGCCGGGACTTTCGGTCGTGTGAACGGAATAGATTATGTTGTCAAATTGGCCAAAGAAGTAATAGCAATAGATCCGACTGTTGTTTTTGTATTAATTGGTGCCGGAGCTGAAAAAGAAATGGTTACACAGCTCGCTTTAGAGGAAGGCGTTCTGAATAAAAACGTTTTTATACTCGATCCGGTTTCCAAGCAGGAGTTACCACAACTGTATTATGAATGTAATATGGGAAGTTCTTTTGTGATACCGGTGAAAGAATTGTGGGCCAATTCTGCCAATAAATTTTTTGATACTTTGGCGGCAGGAAAACCCATAGTGATTAATCATCCCGGATGGCAGAAAGATAAGATAGAATCGGAGAATATTGGTTATGTACTTCCGGAAAAAAGTAACAAATTTGCAGTTGAGGATTTTGTAAACTACACTCAGAATGTGGAGCTGGTTCAGAAACAATCCATCAATGCTTTGGAAGTAGCTAAAGAGAACTATTCACTGGATATAGCAGTGGAGAAGTATATAGGGGTTTTTAATAAAATAGTATAATGTATAAAAATTATTGTAAACGTTTTTTTGATTTTACCGTTGCATTATTCGGTTGTATACTACTACTCCCCATTTTTGTGGCTGTAACGATTTGCCTCTATTTTGCGAATCAGGGAAAACCATTTTTCTTTCAGGTCAGACCTGGGAAAAATGAACGCCTTTTTAAAATCATCAAGTTTAAGACTATGAATGATAGAAGAAATGCTAATGGGGATTTATTACCGGATTCGGAACGTTTAACAAAAGTGGGAAGTTTTGTGCGTAAAACCTCGCTGGATGAAATTCCTCAGCTGATCAATGTCTTAAAAGGGGATATGAGCTTAATCGGGCCACGACCATTATTGCCGCAATACTTGCCTTTATATAACGAAACGCAAAAAAAACGCCACGATGTTCGGCCAGGAATAACGGGTTGGGCGCAGGTAAATGGACGTAACGCCATTAGTTGGAAACAAAAATTTGAATATGATGTTTTTTATGTCAACAATATTAGTTTTTGGATTGATATGAAAATTATATTTTTAACCATTAAAAAAGTTGTCGTTAGGGAAGGAATCTCTGCCGAAGGTGTGGCGACAATGGAAGTATTTAAAGGAAATTAAGATGTATTTATACGGAGGCAGTGGACATTGTAAAGTCATTATAGATATTGTTGACTCGATAAAAGAGCACAAAATTGACGGTATTTTGGATGATAACCCAAAATCAGAACATATTTGTGGTATACCGGTATTGGATAGTTCGGAATTAAATAGGTTAAAAAACGAAACGTTTATTATTTCGATTGGAGATAATACGATTAGGAAAAAAATAGCAGCTGTAATAGCGTCTGATTTTGCAAGTGCAATTCATGCCAAAGCAGTTGTTTCCCCACATGCTTTTATTGGCGAGGGAACCGTAATAATGCCCAATGCTATTGTTAATTCCGGAGCGATAATAGGAAAACATTGTATTCTGAATTCCGGAGCCATAGTGGAACATGATTGTGTGTTGGAAGATTTTGTACATGTCTCTCCAAATGCCGCTTTGGCTGGAGGAGTCGTTGTTGGTGAAGGAACTCATATTGGTATAGGCGCTGCAGTGATTCAGGGAATTACTATAGGTAAATGGGCTGTTGTTGGCGCTGGAGCGGTAATTATAAGAGATGTCCCCGATGGAGCTATAGTGGTAGGGAACCCCGGAAAAGAATTATAAGTGTAAGAATGGTTAGTCTTTAATAATACGAAATAGTGGATAAGCGATTGTTTGATTTCTTTTTTGCGTTGCTGTTATTGATTTGTTTTTCAGGTCTAATTATTATACTCTGGATGATGGCCGCCATAGTAACAAAATCAAACGGACTTTTTCTCCAAAAAAGAATTGGACAATACGGAAAGCCGTTTACGATACTAAAATTCAAAACTATGCGTTTAGTATCTGCCGGCGATGGTGAAAATAGTACTGTGATTCCCCCGACAGCTGCTTTTTTTCGCAAATACAAACTGGACGAACTACCTCAGTTACTCAATATTTTGGGCGGACAAATGAGTTTTGTTGGTCCAAGACCGGATATACCAGGCTATTACGACAAGTTGGTCGGTGAAGAACGTAAAATTTTAGAACTGAAACCCGGATTAACTTCAGAAGCGAGTATTAAATACTCGGATGAAGAAGAAATATTAAAAAATATTCCCAATCCTGAGAAATTTAACGATGAGGTTATCTTTCCCGATAAAGTTAAAATGAACCTGTATTATTATTATAATCGCAGTTTTGTAGGTGATCTTAAGGTAATGTTTAACACAATGCTTCGTTTTTGTTAAAATTAAAATATTTTTTAAGTGGTTTTATGTATATATATCAGAAATACATACCTGATATAAATTGATATTTTGTTAACAATGAAAAAAGAATAATTATTTTTGCAAAAAGATTTGTTCTTTTTTAAATAAATAGGGAAAAAAAATGAGTGCTGCTAAGATTTGGCTTTCTTCACCCCATATGGGAGGAACGGAGCAAAAATATATTAACGAAGCTTTCGAAAGTAACTGGATCGCTCCACTGGGACCTAATGTAACCGGTTTTGAAAATACATTGCAATCCTATTTGGGAGATGCAGTCGAAGTCGCGGCTTTAAGCTCCGGAACAGCAGCGTTGCATTTGTCCTTAATTATGCTGGGCGTACAAGCAGGCGATGAGGTGATCTGTCAGTCGATGACGTTCTCTGCATCGGCCAATCCAATCGCCTATCAGGGGGCTACACCTATTTTTGTCGACAGTGAATCCGATACCTGGAATATGTGCCCGGTAGCATTGGAAAATGCAATCAACGACCGTATCGCCATGGGTAAAAAACCAAAAGCGATCATTGCTGTGCACTTATATGGTATGCCTTATAAAGTAGACGAAATTAACCGTATTGCCGAAGCCTATGATATTCCGGTAATCGAAGACAGTGCCGAAGCGCTGGGAAGTACCTATAAAGGAAAATCCTGTGGTACTTTCGGAAAGTTTGGTGTGTTGTCCTTTAACGGAAATAAAATTATCACCACATCTGGTGGTGGCGCTTTGGTTGTTAAAGATTCGGAGCTAAAAAAGAAAACCATATTTTTATCGACTCAGGCAAGAGACGAAGCACCCCATTATCAACACAGTGTTATTGGTTACAATTACCGGATGAGTAACATTTGTGCCGGAATCGGAAGAGGACAAATGGAAGTGCTGGACGATCATGTTGCGTTGCGACGAAAAGTAAACCAATATTATAGAAACTATTTTAAAAATATAGAAGGAATAACCGTATTACAGGAGCCAACAACCGATTATTTTTCGAATCACTGGTTAACAGCGATTTATATCGATCCGGTTGTTTACGGAATAACTGCTGCTGAGGAATTGCGACTCATGTTGGATGCCGACAATATTGAAAGCAGACCACTTTGGAAACCAATGCATTTGCAACCGATATTCGAAAAAGCACCTTATTATGGAGGAACTATTGCAGAAGAACTGTTTAAAAACGGTCTGTGTCTGCCTTCCGGTTCGAATATGACCGATGCTGAAATGGAAAGAATTGGAATAGTTCTTGATATGTTTTTCAAACTAAAACTTTCAGAAGCGCTTTAATTCATTTTAATTGTAGTAATAATTCATGAACAATAATACTGTTGAACTTGAAAAATAGTATGCTGCAAGGTCTGTATTCCAATTTACAGCAGGCTTCGTCAACTTTTAGGGAAGATTTTTCTTTGCAAAGTTTGCGCTATTTGCCCCGATGGATTGTCTTATTTATAGATATTAACGTCGTGATGATTGCCTCGGTGATCAGCTATTTCTTGCTTGACGGTTTGGGAATTCAGTTTCGATTGGCATTAGATAAAGATAAATTTATCTATGTCGTTTGTGTGTACCTTTCGGTAACCGTTTTCTTTTTCTGGTTATTCCGAACGTATTCCGGGATTATCCGGCATTCGACATTTATCGACGGTATCCGACTATTTTTTGCGCAATCATCCACCTTTTTGGTGATGTTTTTTATAAATGTCTACTTCGAACAGGCCATTGGAGATAAACTGTTCCTAAATACCCGATTGCTGCTCAATATCATCATTTCCTTTATGGGGCTATTCCTGTACCGTATTGTGGTGAAACAGATTTTTGAGCATTACCTTACCGAATCTAAAAAAATAAAACTCGAACGAGCACTGATCTATGGTACCGGTTTTAACGCGACGGCTTTGGCCAATGCATTGCGTACCGAACGACCACAGCGCTTTAAATTACTGGGGTTTGTCGATTATGATGCGTCCAATACCACAAAACGGATTTTGGATATGCCGATTTATACTACCCGGAAAAAAGTACCGGTTTTACTACGCTCCTTAGGTGCCAATACCCTGATTCTGGCTTCAAACGATTTGCAGGAAGACCGAAAAATCGAACTGATTGATGAGTGTCTGGAATATGGATTTAAAGTCTACACGGTTCCGGTTGTAGCCGACTGGTCGGATGTTAAGGACATTTCCAAAAAAGTAAAATCCATTCAGATTGAAGACTTATTGGAGCGAATGCCGATCAAGCTGGATAACACCGCTATTCAAAGAGAAATCAATGGTAAAACGGTAGTGATTACCGGAGCGGCCGGCTCTATTGGCGGCGAAATCGTAAATCAGGTCATTGCTTTTGCACCCAAACGGGTGGTTTTAATTGATCAGGCCGAAACACCGCTGTATCATCTGACGTTAGAGCTGAGTAAAAAGAAAACGACGGCGAGCGTTCATTCTTTTGTAGCTGATATACGAAATAAAAAAGAGATCGAGTCGATCTTTGCCAAATACAAACCGGATATCGTATTCCATGCGGCAGCCTATAAACATGTGCCGATGATGGAAGATCATCCGATACAGGCGGTTTTTACCAATGTAATGGGAACCCGTAATCTGGCCGATTTATCCGTAGCTTATAAAGTTGCAAAATTCGTGATGATCTCAACCGATAAAGCGGTAAATCCAAGTAACGTGATGGGGGCCAGTAAGCGAATTGCTGAAAAATATGTGCAGACGTTGAACTATCATTTGCACGATAATGGGGTGAAACATACCAAGTTTATTACCACCCGTTTCGGAAATGTATTGGGATCCAATGGCTCGGTGGTGCCGTTGTTTAAACAGCAAATTGCCAACGGTGGTCCGATAACGATTACGCATCCAAAGATTATCCGCTACTTTATGACCATCCCGGAAGCCTGTCAGTTGGTATTGGAAGCCGGTGCGATGGGAAGTGGTGGCGAGATCTATATTTTTGATATGGGAAAACCGGTAAAAATTATCGATTTGGCTCGTAAAATGATTCGTATGGCGGGATTACAACCCGATAAAGATATCAAGATTGAATTCGTAGGATTGCGACCGGGAGAAAAATTATACGAAGAATTGTTAAACGATTCCTCCAAAACCTTGCCAACACATCACGAAAAAATTATGATTGCTATCGAAGTCTCCGATACATTTGAAATGATTTCTGAAGCGGTAGACCTATTGATCAATATTACCGAGGAAGGAAAGGAGTTGTCCGATATTGTAATGCAGATGAAATCAATTGTACCGGAGTTCCGAAGTATGAATTCGTCGTTTTCGACCTTGGATATTAATTAAAAATCAAAAGCGTATCTTTGCGCAAAATTTATTATTTATGGAAGTAATTTCTCGCTGTTTCTGTTTTTTTGCCCTTGGAGCCTTGGTACTACTGTCTTCCTGTGCACAAAAAAAAGATATTGTTTATTATCAAAATATTGATCAGTTTTCAAGAGAAGGATCTTCTGTTACATTCGAACCGAAATTACAACCGGACGATTTGTTAATGATTATCGTTTCGGCCGAAAATCCGGAAGTGGCGGTACCGTTTAACTTATATGCGGTTACCCTGCAGGGTACTACCGAAACAGCCGCAAGTCAGCCGCGTTTACAAACCTACCTGATAGATTCCAAAGGGGAAATTGCTTTTCCGGTTATCGGAAATATCAAATTAGGCGGATTAACCCGTAGTGAAGCCATGACAAAATTAAACGAGTTGTTAAGTGCTTATATCAAGAACCCGTCGGTTAATATGCGAATATTAAATTATAAAGTAACCGTTCAGGGAGAAGTAACCCGACCGGGAACTTATCCGATACAATCAGAGCGGATTACCTTGCCGGAAGCATTGAGTTTGGCCGGCGATCTTACCGTTTACGGAAAGCGAAACAATATTCTGATCATTCGGGAAACGGAAGGTAAAGTCACCACTACTCGTGTTGATTTAACAAAACCGGAGTTTATGAATTCCCAGTTTTACTATCTCAAACAAAATGATGTGGTCTATGTAGAGCCCAACAAAACCAAAGTAAATTCATCAGTGATCGGACCGAATATAACGGTAGCGATTTCAGCAATCTCCCTATTGATAACCATAATTGCTTTAACCACAAGATAGATATAGATGAGCCAGGAATTTAATAATTTTGAGGAGCAAAACGAAAATAACTTTTCTATTCGTGAACAGATTGATAAATACTTAATCCATTGGCATTGGTTTGTGCTGGGGGTATTCCTTTCAATAGTAGTAGCATTCTTATATTTACGGTATTATACATCACCTAGCTATAAAGCGGTTTCAACGATACTTGTAAAAGATGATAAAAAAGGGGGAATCGCTTCTGAATTAGCGGCTTTCTCAGATATTGGAATGTTGACAGGGGCAAAAAGTAGTGTCGATAATGAAGTGGAGGTCTTAAAATCCAGAACTTTAGTAGAAAACGTTATACAAAGATTAGATTTAAACGTATTTTATATCGCTGAAGGAAGGGTTAAGTCTTCTTTTTTCTATAAAGATTCGCCAATTAAAATTGAGTTTATAAATAAAAGCAAAGATTTTTATTTGCAAAATTTTGCTTACAGAATAGAAAATAAAAACAATGATCGTTTTTTGATCTATGATGATAAAGAAAATAAATTAGGGGAATATTCTTACGGAAGTGAGGTGAAAACCAAGTATGGAACATTCATTGTTAACAAAAAACTAGAAAACCTGATAGATGCTGCAGGTAAAAGCCATAGTAATGATCCTTTTCTTGTTCATGTTAAAATAGTTTCCTTATCGAAGGTTACTGAAAATTTTAAAACAAAATTGATCGTAAACCCGCTAAGTAAGAATACCAGCGTTATCGAATTGTCGTTAACCGATCCTGTTAAAGAAAGAGCGGAGGATTTTTTAAATGCTTTGGTTAGAATATATAATGAAGATGCTATCGCAGATAAAAATTTTATTTCCGAAAATACCTCGCGTTTTATCTCCCAACGTTTGGAATTGATCACTCAGGAACTGGACGGGGTAGAGAAAAATGTGGAAGGGTATAAAAAACAAAATAAAATTACAGACATCACTTCCGAAGCAGGGTTGTTCCTGGAAAGTGCCAGTCAGTATGAAAAAAGCGTCATCGAAACCGAAACCCAGATGAAGGTGGTCGCTTCGATGAAAGACTTTTTAAAAAGTAGTAAAAAAGGAGATCTTATTCCAAGTAATCTTGTTCCAAATAATCTTGCTGCCAACGTTACTGCCTCTACATCTATTGATGAGTTTAATAAAATGGTACTGGAGCGAAACCGTATTCTTAAAAGTTCTACGCCAAGTAACCCGATTATTATTGCCTTAGATGAGAAAATAGAAGCTTTAAAAATTAGTGTAGAGGAAAGCCTGAATCGTATGCAAACGACATTAACGATTAAAAAACGCAATCTGGATCGTCAGGAAGGTTTGCTGGGCGGACGTATCTCACGAATCCCAACGCAGGAACGTGAGTTCAGAGTGTTACAGCGGCAACAGCAAATCAAAGAATCATTATACCTGTATCTGTTACAAAAACGCGAAGAAACGGCAATTTCTCTGGCGGTAACGGCACCTAATGCTAAAGTAATCGATGCAGCGAAAGCTTCGGATATCCCCGTTTCACCGAAAAAAAATCTGATTTACCTGATCGCACTTTTAATAGGATTACTGATTCCGCTTGGAATAATCTATCTAAGTGATCTGTTAGATACAAAAGTAAAATCACGTCAGGATGTAGAGTCAAAAATCAGAGCACCATTTCTGGGTGATATACCACAATCGCTTTCGGCTAACGAATTGATCACGACTACTAGTCGAAGTAGTGCAGCAGAAGCCTTGCGGATTGCTAAAACAAATCTGGAATTTATGCTAAACCATGTTCCGGAAGGACAGGCAAAAACTATTTTCCTCACATCAACGTTCCCGAAAGAAGGAAAAACCTTTATCGCAGCCAATATCGCAGCTACAATTGCCTTGTCGGGTAAAAAAGTATTGTTGATTGGTTTGGATATTCGTAATCCAAGACTGGATGAATATATCCAGATTCCATCCAAAGGTTTAACCAATTACCTGTCGTCAAAAGATGATGATGTCAATAACTACATCATTAAGCACAGTGGTTTTGAAGAGTTCTACGTGTTGCCTTCCGGAGTAATTCCTCCGAATCCGGCCGAATTATTGATGAGCAAAAAAGTAAATACGCTTTTTGAACAATTGAAAAAAGAATACGATTATATCGTGGTCGATACCGCTCCGGTAAGTTTGGTAACCGATACTATGTTGGTGGCACATCTCGCGGATGTCTTTATCTATGTGGTGCGCGCAAACTATCTGGATAAGCGTATGCTAAATGTACCGCAAACAATTTACAGAGAGAAAAAATTACCAAATATGTGTCTGTTGTTAAACGATACCGATACCACAAAAGGTTACGGTTATGGCTACGGTTATGGTTATGGAGCCGATATTGAAGAGGAAAGACCATGGTGGAAGAAAATTTTTAACCGATAAACAAAACCCGGTAATTCATAAAAAAAGTCCTTATTTATAAGGACTTTTTTAGCTTATTTAAAAAGGGTATTTCGTTTCATCGCAGCGACAAGCAAGAGCTCGTCAACTTTTACTTTTTTAGAAAAAGAAATAATATGATTTTTATGGTGGATATCGGAACCGGTAAAATCGATCATGTCGTTTTTAAATAGTTTTTCAACCGCTTTGGTAACATGGTCGCCATAATAACCAACAGTGGAAAGCAGGTTGGCCTGAAACAGGCATCCGGCTTTTTTAAGTTTTTTATAAGCCTCGAAATTGTTGTGATAAAAATTATAACGCTCCGGATGGGCCAGTACAGGCTGGTATCCGGCTAGCTGTAACTCAAATAAAATATCAAACAACTGAATGGGGGGATTGATATACGACATCTCCACCAGAACGTAGTTGTCTTTTAAGGTTAGCAGTTTTTCGTTTTGGAATAATTTTACGAAAGTATCGTCCAGCATATACTCCGAAGCGGCTTTTAACTGTAATGCTCCGCAAAGCTCCGGTAAAAGATTTTGTACTTCGTTAAGTTTGGTTTCGATGCCTTCACGGGTGTTTTCCCAAACCGAACTACAGGTATGCGGAGTCGTTATCATACGAGCGAAACCGAATGTACGACACGAGTCCAGTAAATAAGCCGTATCGTCCTGAGTTTGGGCACCGTCGTCAATCCCAAAAAGAAGATGGGAATGAATATCGGTATAGTCCTGTGGAATAAGTTCCTTTAAAAGGGGTTTGGATTTTAAGAATGATAACATACTGCAAATATAGCCAATTTGAGTGTGTAAAAATAACCCGTAATAAGGCGATGGAAAAGGAAGCTTATGGCAAAAGAAAATATTGTTTCAGGACTTTATTTCGTTAAATTTGACTCCGTCTAAAATTATAGATAAGTTTGTAAACTATTAACATTAAAACTACCAATACTATCCGGTGAAAGATGTAATTCTAAAGGCCGAACATATTTCCAAACAATATCGCTTGGGAACGGTCGGTACGGGAACTGTAAGCCATGATTTAAACAGATGGTGGCACAGAGTGCGCGGTAAAGAAGATCCGTATTTAAAAATCGGTGATGTGAACGACCGTTCGCGAAAAGGTAACAGTGATTATGTCTGGGCCTTGCACGATATCAGTTTCGAAGTCGAGCGGGGAGAAGTACTGGGGATTATTGGGAAAAACGGAGCGGGAAAATCCACGCTGTTAAAAATCCTATCCCGGGTAACGGCGCCCACAACCGGAAGTATCAAAACCCGGGGGCGTATTGCTTCGTTACTAGAAGTAGGTACGGGGTTTCATCCGGAAATGACCGGTAGGGAAAATATCTACCTAAACGGTTCGATCCTGGGAATGACCAAAAATGAGATCACCTCCAAAATAGATGAAATTATTGCGTTTAGCGGTTGCGAACGTTATATCGACACACCGGTAAAACGTTATAGTAGTGGAATGACCGTCCGATTGGCATTTGCTGTTGCGGCACACCTGGAACCGGAAATTTTAGTCGTCGATGAAGTATTGGCGGTTGGAGATGCGGAATTTCAGAAAAAAGCCATCGGGAAAATGCAGGATATCGCCAAAGGCGAAGGACGAACAGTATTGTTTGTAAGTCATAATATGGCTGCGGTTAAAAGTCTTTGTACTAAAGGGATCGTGATGGAACATGGAAGGGTGGTTTTTGAAGGTAATGTTGACGATTGCATTGACGAATATCTGAGAGAATCACAACAAAGTGCCACACGACAATGGGAAAATGATCATCCCGGATCGGAATTTTTCCGTTTGCATAAAGCGGAAGTACTGAATCAGCATCAGGAAACGTCACTCAATCATATGATCTCAAGTCCGGTAATGGTGCGCTTTACGTACGAAGTGCTCAAAGACCGGCAACAGTTCACGCATGGATTCAACTTGTTTAATAATCAGGGCGTGCATATTCTGAGTTCACACGATACAAAATCCGATACGTTACAGGAACCCGTATCCAAAGGGATGTATACCAAGACCATCGAAATTCCCGGTAATTTACTGGCAGAGGGTGGGTATACCTGTAGTTTTGCAATTATGCGGTATAGTCCGTTTCATGTGGAATTCCACGAAATGGAAGTGGTTGGATTTAATATCATTGATGAAATGGGCGATAATACGGCCCGTGGAAATTATTCAGGACGATTCCCCGGATTGGTGCGTCCGTTGTTAAAATGGGAAAAAATATGAAAAAACGATGGACTGGCGAACGCCTCGAAACATTTATATATAACAGAGATGCTATCGATCATTTGCATCGTTATGCTATTGCGAAACAATACGTGACCGGAAAAACGGTTCTCGATATTGCCAGTGGCGAAGGATACGGAACCAATCTGTTAAGTGAACATGCCGCATTTGTATATGGCGTCGATATAGACGAAGCAGCCGTAACGGCGGCAACACACAAATACCACAAAAATAATATCCGTTTCCAACAGGGAAGTACCAGTGCTATTCCGCTGGAAAACCAAAGTGTGGATGTGGTGGTTAGCTTTGAAACCATCGAGCATCACGATCAGCATGATGAAATGTTACGCGAAATCAAACGCGTTTTAAAACCGGGCGGTATAGTGATCATCTCTACTCCGGATAAGTTGTATTATTCCGATCAGCGGAATTTTAAAAACGAGTTCCATATTAAAGAGCTCTACCAACAGGAATTTGAGACATTATTGTCGGGTTATTTTACCGAACAACAGTTACTGGCACAACGCTATAGTAACGGGAATTCGCTGATTACCGATGTAGTAAACCGCGAAACACCAGTGATTATGACGGGCGATTATCAGGCGGTACAACAAACGGAGATACCCGCTTTGTATTTAATAGCTATTGCTTCAGATGAGTCTTTTGACCGACAGGGATTTTCGGTTTTTGACGGGAGTAGTATCATGGAAATAGAATACCAACAAAAAATAGCAAAAGTTTATAATTCAAACTCCTATAAAGTAGGACATATGGTGTTACAACCGTTAAAGTTTCTAAAAAAAGCGTTTAAATAATGCTGGCAATCGTAATTCCATATTACAAGATTCAGTTTTTTGAAGCAACACTGCGTTCACTCGCCAATCAAACCGACAAACGTTTTACGGTGTATATCGGAGACGATGCGAGTCCCGATGATCCGTCGGAAGTATTGCAGCAGTTTAGTGGTCAGTTTCCATTCGAATACCATCGCTTTGAAACCAATAGGGGAGGAACTTCACTGGTTCGGCAGTGGGATCGTTGTGTCGATTTGATCCGTGAGGAGGAATGGATTATGATTTTAGGCGACGATGATGTATTGTCGGACAATACAATAGCATCCTGGTATGGCCATTACGAACAGTTTAAAGGCAAAACCAACGTGGTCAAATTTGCCTCAAAAATAATCTTTCAGGAAACAGATCGGATTTCGGATCCTTTTTTGCATCCCGTTTGGGAAAAAGCAACGGATTCTTTTTTTAAAAAAACGACAGCACTTACACGTAGCTCGCTGTCGGAATATATTTTTACCAAAAGGGCTTATACTACCTATGGTTTTTACGATTATCCTTTGGCTTGGTATAGCGACGACCGGGCCTGGATCGATTTCTCCGAACAAAAAAACATTTATACCATTAACGAAAGTTTTGTCTTTATCCGATTTTCAGAAATGAATATTTCAGGCAGACAAGACAATACCGTTTTGAAGAAGAAAGCCAAAGAGCAATTTTTCGGAGATTATATTCTAAAAAAAGTAGCGCTGTTTTCTAAAAAGGAACGATTAGCTTTGCTGTTACTGTATGAAGTTGCCATCAAAGACCAACGAAAGTTAGTCCTAAAAGAATGGCTGCGATTGGGAAAGCTGTATGCCCTTAATTTTACACCAATCTCTTTTTTAAAATTGATTCGACGTTTCTTTATAAGTACTTTTAAAAAATGAAAGCCGTAGTATCTGTAATTATTCCAACCTATAATCGGGCCAATCTGATTGGAGCAACGCTGGACAGTATGCTGGCGCAAACCTATCAGGACTGGGAATGTATTGTAGTGGACGATGGTTCGACAGACGATACCGAAGAAGTCCTGTCGGCTTATAGCAATAAAGATGCGCGGTTTCACTATTATAAAAGACCCGATAACCGAACCAAAGGCGCCAATGCTTGTCGGAATTATGGTTTTGAAAAAAGCAACGGAACCTATATAAAATGGTTTGATAGTGACGATATTCTGTATGCCGATTTTCTGGAAAAACAGGTTCGGATACTGGAAAACGATAAGGAACTGGATTTTTGCGCCTGTCTGGCAGAAGATTTTACAGAAGGAACAACCGTCAGAAGGGTTTTCGGAGCCAACCGAACCCCAAAGGAGGATGTCTTAACGGCCTATCTGACCAAGAATCATTATTTTTTTACCGGATCGCCGTTATGGAGACGTACCACATTGTTGGACAAAGTACTATTTGATGAAGAATTAGCCAATAGCCATGAAACGGATTTCCATTTCCGGATGTTGGCTAACCATTTAAAATATGTATACAAAGACGATGTGCTGTTTGGAATCAGAAGAGGACATCAAAGTATAACACAAGACAAAGCCAACGAACTTGCGTCGCATATTTCCCGACTTAAATTTTTTTTAAAAGCATTTAAAGTTGTAGCGACTTCGGCTTCACCAAATAAAAATACACTCCAACAATATTTACTATACCGACAGTTGAGTTCGTTTTATCAGATCAAAATGACTTCCGGAAAAACAATAAAAGGATACAGTAGTCAAATACTGAAAAATATTTCCAAAACAAGCTATCCGCTAAAAGATAAGATCCGGATTTATATCGGTTTTATACTCATTACGATTTCAAATAAAGGCTATAATTTTTTAAAAAGTGCCATGGTGGATATCAATGAAACCATCGAAAATTAAATAAGGAATCAAATATAAAAACAACAACACGATATGTTTTTTCGTATATTTTACAGATAAAACAAATTACTCTAAATACGATGCGGGTAGGATTTAATCCACATAAAGATCAAATACAACAATCGAAGGATTATTTTCATCAGGTAATCTTGCCGGTCTATATTCCATCTTTCGAAGGCTATTTTAAAGACAGTTTAGAAATACTGAAATATTGTATGGATTCGTTATTGCTAACGGTTCATTCCAAAACCTATATCACGATTGTCAATAATGGTAGTTGTGAAGTCATCGTTGCTTATTTGAATGAATTACTTGCGGCTCAAAAAATTAATGAGTTGCTACATACCACAAATATCGGAAAAATGAATGCCGTTTTAAAAGGCTTGTCCGGAAATGACTTTCCTTTGGTAACCATAGCAGATTCGGATGTGCTGTTTTTACCCGGATGGCAAAAGGCTTCGTATGCGGTGTTTGAAAATTTCCCTAAAGCCGGAGCCGTTTGTCCTACGCCGTCTTCGCGATCGTATAAAACGTATACGAGTAATATCCTTTGGGATTATTTCTGGTCCGGAAAATTAAAATTCACGGAAGTGATCAACCCGGAAGGATTAAAAGCTTTTGCCCATAGCGTAGGCAACGAAGATTTTTATAACGAATACCAACTGCAAAAATATCTGACAATAACCGAAAACAATTGTCGTGCAGTTGTAGGAGCCGGACATTTTCTGGCGACCTATAGACAAGAGATTTTCGAAAAAGGATTGCCCAGATATACCCGGTACCGTTTGGGCGGAACCAGCGAACGGGATATATTGGATATTCCGGTGGTTAAATCCGGTTATTACCGATTGGCGACGGAAGATAATTTTGCATACCATCTTGGAAATATAACCGAACCCTGGATGGGAGATGTATTGGAGCAACTTAAAAATACGCCGGTTGCAGAAGTAAAACAACCCGATTTAAAAATCATAAAAGCTACCGAAATAGGGTACTTAATTAAGATCCGATTGTTTGCCCGGATTGTATTCCATAAAAGTATTTTACCTTTATTTTTTCGTTGCAAAGGATTGCCAACTCGGATGATACCAACCTATTTGAAAAATTAAGAAAAGTGAAATGGTAGATAAAAATAAAATTGCAATTATAACCACAGTAGCCAGTTTTAAACTGTATGCAAAAACAGCCACTTTGTTTCCCAAAGGAATCACCAAAATTGTGATCGACGGAACGCAGGGAATGTACGGAATAGACAGTATTCACTATATGTTTCGTAAATTAAAAAACAAAGGTTTCGAATGGATCATCATGGCCGATGAAGATATTTTCTTTTATGATTCCGAGCTGATTTTTGATCTTATACAGCATATGAAATCCAATGATCTGGATATATGTGGTGTTCGGGATGGCGGAATGATAGGACATCGAAACAACAATCCCGAAGCAATTAATACCTTTTTTTCGGTTCTTAATTTTAAAAAGATTGCAGAAAAATATGATCAAAAGGAAATAATGACGTACCAACGTTATTTTCCGAAGCTATACCAGGATAAGGATTATACCGCGTTACCATACAAGTATGATGTGGCAAGCCTTAAGGAACCATACTATTGTTTTTATTTCTGGGCACATCACAAAGGATATAAATTCCTGTATTTGGATACCATAAATCCGGTAGGAGAGGATGCGATAGGTAATATAATCCTGTTGCCCGACGGACAAAAAATAGCATTTCATAGCTGGTATGCCAGAGCCTATGAAGTACATGAGGATCAAACACTGCGTATCGGAAACGTTCTAAAAGACTTTAAAATAAACGATATAACGGTCGACTGGACGAGGATTACCGTTATGAAGAACAGTCTTCACAACTGGAAAAAAAGATTCCGGAAAATAATCAAAAAACTGATTCGTACCTCATGATTACCGTTATCTATCCCTATAGGAATCGTGATGTCGAGCGTGTTAGGCGTTCGTTGGATTCCCTGAAAATACAAACGGATACAAATTTTAAAGCCGTGTTAGTCGACTATGGTTCGGACGAAACAACAGCTCGTGCCGTACGGGAATTGCTCCAACATTATCCTTTTGTGGACTATCATTATCTTTTTACCGAAGCACAACCCTGGAGTCGTAGTATAGCCTTAAATTATGCCATCCGAAAAGCAGATACCGATTATTGTTTTATGGCGGATATCGACATGATTTTTGCGCCGGATTTTATGGCATTTGCCAATCAGCAGGCCCGATTGGACGAAGGTTTGTATTTCCCGGTAGGATTTCTATCGGAAACGGAAAGCCGCGAAGAAAAATCATTTGATCAATATATAATAAAGTTTAGTAGTACCAGTGAAGCCGCCGGGATGTCGTTGTTTCCTACGGTGAAATTACACCAGATTCAGGGATACGATCAGTTTTTTCATTTCTGGGGATCGGAAGACAACGATATACACCAGCGCCTGAAACAACTGGGGTGTCCGATTCGATTCTGTAACGACAAAATACGGATGTTGCACCAATGGCATCCCAACTTCCGACAAACGGAAAGTGCTTTGTTAAAGCGGGAGCTACAGCTTTCAGGTGTCGCCGAATTAAATCAGGAGCATTTCCGATACAATAAACAGCAACAAGTAATAACGGTAAACGACAAAAATTGGGGAATCGTTATAAGCGAAAAAGACTACGCGATCTTACGGGAAGTTCCGGTTCGAAAAATAACAAACCGTAAAAGCGTCATCGATCATTTGCTGTTTGCGGAATTGCCAAAAATACAACAGGGGGAAATACTGAGTGTTTGTATCGAAGTGGAACCGTTGTATAACAGTTTCAAATACAAACTGAAGAAATTACTCGGAAAGAAAGTACCCGATTATTATACGCTAAAAGAATGTAATGACCGGTTACTACGGCACGTCGTTACGCAATATGCCCATTTGCCATATACGTGTAAAATAAGTGAAAACCTTAGCAGTATCGAGTTTAAAATAAAAAAATAAAAGCCATATTTTTTATATTTTTACCAAATGGTAACAAATTTTCCCAAGGTAATTCTTATTTCACAACTACCACTGCCTTATCCGAAAATAGGGAGCTGGACAACCTTGTATAAGAATTACTTAGAAAGTAATCACCAGATCGATTATATTGTCTGTGAACTTCCCGAAAAAAGATTTGAGGACGTCGACTATGCGTATGTGGAAAATACATTACGCGCAAAAATTATCCGAAAGTGGAGGAAAAACCGCTATATCGGTTATTTAAATGCTTTGGAAAGCCTGTTACAGTCCGATCAGAATTATATCATTCAGATTGTCGACAATTACGGAATTGTAAAGCCGTTGGCAGAAATGCTCACGATAAAAGGGCTTCGACAGAATTGTTATCTGCAATTTTGCTACCACGGATTTCCGCCTTTTCATGAGAATTTTTTCGGCAGATGGTTTTTCGAAACAATCGATGAAATGGTTGTACTCACACACGATTCGTATCAAGCGCATAAAAACTATTATACCATTTTACCAACCCGTTTTTCGGTGCTGCATAATGGCGTGGATACCAAAAAGTTTCACCCGGTTACAACAGCCGCCAAACAACTTTTAAAAGAAGAATATGGCGTAGCCAACAAAAAAGTGTTTGTCTGGTGTGCGCAGGATCGCCCTAAAAAAGGATTGCATATTGTTTTGGATGCCTGGAAAAATGTGATCGAAAAAAGAGACGATTGTGTCTTGTGGGTAATCGGAACAGATATTAAAGAAGCAACAGAAGGCGTCCGTTATTTTGGTAGAATTCCGAATGATGAATTGGCAAAATACCTTCAGGCAGCCGATTGCTATTTGTTTTCAACGCTATGTCACGAAGGTTTTGGACTTAGTCTTATCGAGGCGTTGCATTGCGGTAATTATTGTATCGCGTCGGCATTGGGCGGTGTTCCCGAAGTGTTGCAATACGGAAAGTTTGGAAAACTAATCGAAAGTCCACATTTTGTATCCGAATGGGAAAAAGCAATGCTGGATTTTGCCGAAGATCCCGAACAATCCTTTGCTTTTGATGCGTCTTTGTATACCACCGAAAACTGGAATGCCGGAATGAATACGATTATTGCAGCTGCCCAAAAGAAAATGTCCCGATGAAAACGATAGCTATAATTCCAGCCCGCGGCGGATCGAAACGACTTCCCGGGAAAAATATAAAACCACTCGGCGGAATACCACTCATCGCACATTCTATCGAATATGCCAAAGCCAATGCGGCTATCATCGATGCCATTGTAGTGAGTACCGATGACCCGGAAATCAAAAAAGTAGCGTTGGATTACGGCGTGATGGTAATCGACAGACCGGCTGCGATTTCGGGCGATTTGGAACCGACGGTCACTGCTTTAAAACACGTACTGGAATCGCTCGTGGAAAAACCGGAACATGTCGTTTTATTACAGGCAACCAATCCGTTACGACCGGATGCCTTACTTCGGGAAAGCTTTGAAAAATACAGCACTTCCGGAGCCGATAGTTTGTTTTCGGTAACGCCTATCATCCATAAACTAGGAAAAATAACCGATTCGAAATTCGTTCCGTTTAATTATGAAATCGGACAAAGGAGTCAGGATATGGAACCGTTGTATTTTGAAAACGGATTGCTATACATCAGTCAGTCCAAACTTATTTTAGAAGCACAAAAAATTATAAGCGAACAGGCTATTCCCTGGATTGTGGAACATCCGTTTGCCGAACTGGATATCGATACGGAAGCCGATTTTGATTATGCGTCCTATCTGTATCACAACTATAAAACCCAAAAGAAATGAATCCCTATATAGAAATAGCCGGTCGGAAAATAGGACCGGATTACTCACCATTGGTGATTGCCGAAATCGGAATTAACCACGAAGGTTCCCTACAAACCGCGAAAGAAATGGTCGATGCAGCCTTTCGCGCCGGTGTGGAAGTGGTGAAACATCAGACCCATATTGTGGCTGATGAAATGAGTGGTGCGGCCAAAAAGGTAATACCCGGTAATGCCGATGTTTCGATCTATGAGATTATGGAGCGCTGTGCTTTAAATGAAGCCGAAGAGCTCGAACTGAAAAACTATGTGGAAAGCAAAGGGATGATTTTTATTTCGACTCCGTTTTCGAGAGCCGCTGCCGAACGATTGCGAAAATTCGATATCCCGGCCTATAAAATCGGTTCGGGCGAATGCAACAATTATCCGTTACTCGAACATATCGCGTCTTTTGGAAAACCGGTAATTTTAAGTACCGGGATGAATACCATTGAAAGCATTCGCAAAGCGGTTGCCATTTTCGATAAGCATAACGTACCGGTAGCACTGTTGCACACTACGAATTTGTACCCTACGCCAATCCATTTGGTTCGTTTTGGAGCGATGACCGAGATGCACAATGCCTTCCCGGATAAGGTTTTTGGATTAAGTGATCATACATTAAACAACAATGCTTGTCTTGGTGCGGTAGCGTTGGGCGCGTCTATTTTGGAACGCCATTTTACCGATCATATGGAGCGCACCGGACCGGATATTGTGTGTAGTATGGACGAACAAAATTGTGCCGATCTGATTCGGAATGCGGCCGAAATCGCATTAATGCGTGGCGGAACCAAACAGCCAGCAAAAGAAGAACAGGTAACGATCGATTTTGCATTTGCAACCTTGTGTACGATTCAGGATATCAAAAAAGGTGACGTTTTTACAAAAGAAAACACCTGGGTAAAACGCCCCGGAACCGGAAAAATACTGGCGGAACATTTCGAATCCGTATTGGGTAAAACCGCCGGACGGGATATTGCTAACGACGAACAGCTAAGTTGGGACGATATAGTATAATCGGAAAATGAAAAAAATTGTATTTCTAACGGGTACCCGTGCCGATTTCGGGAAAATCAAATCGCTGATCCAGGCTTTGGAAAAGCAACCGGATTTTATTCCCTATCTTTTTGTGACCGGCATGCATTTGCAACAGGAATACGGCTATACATGGATCGAGATCGAGCGCTGCGGATTTACGAATTTGCATGCGTTTGAAAATCATACCCATGAAACAACAATGGATCTTACACTGGCCAAAACCATCGAAGGATTGTCGGCTTATTGTAAGGAAGTGAAACCCGATATGATCATAATTCATGGCGACAGGGTGGAAGCGCTGGCCGGTGCTATTGTAGGATCGCTCAACAATATTCTCGTGGCGCATATCGAAGGCGGTGAAATTTCCGGAACGATAGACGAATTGATCCGACATGCGACCAGTAAGATGAGTCATGTTCATTTTGTGTCGAATGATACGGCCAAAAAAAGACTGATCCAAATGGGCGAATTGGAAGCAGCGGTGTCGGTCATCGGTTCTCCGGATCTCGATATTATGTTTTCGGACACACTTCCCGATTTGGAAACCGTAAAAAAATACTATGAAATACCTTTCGATCACTATGCGGTGGCGATGTTCCACCCGGTGACAACCGAATTTCAGAACATGCAACAGTATGCCGATGATTTTGTCGCGGCATTATTGGAAGACGATCGCCCGTATGTGGTGATTTATCCGAATAACGATTTAGGGAATTCGGCCATTCTGAAAGCCTACGAAAAATTAAAAGATAACAAGCGTTTTCGGGTGTTTCCATCTTTACGGTTTGAATACTTTCTGACTTTGCTCAAAAATGCCCGTTTTATTATCGGGAACAGTAGTGCCGGAATCCGAGAGGCGCCGTATTACGGTTTGTCGATCATTAACATTGGCAGCCGACAACAAAATCGTTCCGTAAACGGTGATATTTTAAATGTCGCTTATGATAAAGCGGCTATTCAGGAAGCATTGCAAGTTATCGGGGCCCATACCGTTCAAAAAGTAACCGGTGATTACGGTAGCGGAAATAGTGCCGAATTATTTGTTAATTCCCTTAAAGAAGCGAATCTTTGGCAATTGAACCACCAAAAACAATTTAGGGATATTTAAAAAAGATGTCAAAAAAGAAAATTTTTATTCTGCTTCCGGACGGAATTGGGCTTCGCAATTTTGCCTATTCCCGTTTCCACGAATTGGGAGTCGAACAAGGCTACGACGTGGTTTTCTGGAATAATACGCCTTTTGAACTAACCGATTTAGGATTTCAGGAAATTACAATCCGCGAAGCGAAAAGTAACAAACGTACCGAAGTCTATAAAAATGCCCGGAAACAAATTGAATTAAACCGGAATAAAAAACAAGCTAACGATGCGGTTTACGATACCTATCGATTTCCGTATTCCTATAAAAATATAAAAACGGCGCTTAAAAGCATCGCGACCCAATGGTTGGCTTGGCGCTATACATCGGATAACGGAATTCTGAAAATCCGACAAAATATTCGCGCACTCGAAAAACAAACGGCCTATTTCCGGGAATGTAAGGAAGTGTTGGAAAGGGAAAAACCGGCAATGGTATTCTGTACCAATCAACGGCCAATGACGGCTATTGCGCCACTTCTGGCGGCTCAGGAATTGGGAATTCCCACGGCAACCTTTATCTTTTCGTGGGATAACCTACCCAAAGCCACGATGGTGGTGGAAACCGATTATTATTTTGTCTGGAGTGCTTTTATGAAAGCGGAACTTTTAAAATATTATCCGTATATTCAATCGGAATCCGTTTTTGTAACGGGAACACCACAGTTCGAATCGCATTTTGAAGAAGAACGATTGCTTTCGAGAGACGCCTTTTTTCAAGCGAATGGATTGGATCCGAATAAAAAATATATCTGTTATTCCGGAGACGATATTACCACTTGTCCCGATGATCCGGAATATCTTGAAAATGTAGCGGAGGCTATCGAAACACTCAATCGGGAAGGACAGGCGTTGGGTATTTTGTTCCGCAGATGTCCGGTGGATTTTTCGGATCGTTTTGATTCGGTACTCAAGAAATACCAACACCTTATTATTCCGGTACATCCCAAATGGGAGAAAAAAGGAGGCATGTGGAATACGATTTTGCCTACTCCGGCCGATTTGGATTTGCAAATGAATACCATCGCGCATACCGAAATGGTGATCAACTTAGGATCATCTATGGTTTTTGATTATGCCGCACATCACAAACCGTGTGCCTATATCAATTATGATGTGGAAAATAAAAAAATAGCCGACTGGTCGGTAAAAAAGATATACAACTATGTGCATTTCCGTTCGATGCCCGATCCCAAAGCCGTGATATGGTTGAACGATAAAAGTACAATCGATGTTGCGATCCGCGATGTGGTGGTAAACGGAAACAGCGATACGACAAAGGCAGAGGAATGGTTCCGGATTATCAATGCCGTGCCGCCCGAAATGGCTTCAAAAAAGATATGGACTGCGATTAATACCCTGTTATCATGATGCATATTGCTTTTTTAACTCCGGAATACCCGCACGAAAAGGTGTTGAACAGTGCCGGAATCGGGACCAGTATTAAAAATCTGGCGGTTGCATTAGTGAAAAAAGGTGTCGCGGTATCGGTAGTGGTCTACGGACAAACGGAAGATTGTGTCTTCGAAGAAAACGGTGTCACGATTTATTCGGTTAAAAAACGAAAATATAAATGGGCAACCTGGTACTTTTATCGGAAATACCTGGAGTGTTATCTGAATGATTTAATCGTTTCCGAAAAAATTACATTGGTCGAAGCACCCGATTGGACGGGTATTGCCGCTTTTATGAAATTAAAAGCACCGTTGATCGTCCGTTTTCACGGAAGCGATGCCTATTTCTGTCATTTGGAAAACAGACCGCAAAAACGGAAAAATTTCTATTTTGAAAAATGGGGCATCCAAAACGCAAAAGCCTATATCGCTCCAACAACTTTTGCCGGAACAGTAACAAAAGAGATTTTTAATATCCAAAATAAAGAAATTGTAACGATTCATTACGGATTGGATTTGGAACAATTCCGCGATAATGGAACCCATCAGGAAGAAAAAGGATTGTTGCTCTATATCGGGACGATAATACGCAAAAAAGGCGTACTGGAATTGCCCGGAATTATGGAAGAGGTGATCAAACAAAATCCGGAAGCCCGTTTGATATTGATCGGAAATGATTCGCCCGATATTCAAACCGGAGTGCCGTCTACCTGGAAATTATTGGCGGATAGTCTCGACGATTCGCTAAAAAATAAAATAGAATACAAAGGGAAAATACCGTATGAAAAAGTACGGACGTATATCGAAAAAGCGCAAGTCTGTGTTTTTCCTACTTTTGCAGAAACCCTGGGTATGGTCACAATCGAATCGATGGCCATGCGGAAACCGGTTGTAAATAGTAATATTGGTTGGGCTAACGAACTGATTGTCGACGGAGAAAGCGGTTTTCTGGTACATCCAACGGATCATAAAACCTATGCCGATCGTATTGTACGCTTATTAAACGATTCGGAATTACGCGAAAATATGGAGAAAAAAGCCGAAGTCAGAACGCACGAAAAATTCAATATTGCGACAACGGTTGAACAGAATATAGCCTTTTACAAAAAGATAATCGGAACATGATCGTAGTGTACCATCATCAAAATACCGTCGCTACTGTTGTTGACCTCGAAAGTGGTTCTTCAATCGCGGTCCCGGATTCCGGAAATATAGCCCGTAGTTTGCTACGTCTGGCTATGGATTATTCGGATCGGTTATTGCTTTGGTGCGATGCAAATTATCGCGAGGAACTACATCTGGAAAAAATAGCGGCACTTTTTTCGAATAAAAAAAGAATGCTGTCCTATGGTATCGGGAATTTTATCCCGGATGCTATTGGTTATGTCGACGAAGGTTTGTTTGTCAATCCCAATCGGAACGTTACCTTTCCAACCTGGCAAATGCATGTCACGGTAGGTGGAATACATGCTGAAACCTTAAACGCATTTAATGACCTAAAAGCCGACCGGGATTTTGCGTACTTTTTGTGTTCGTTGGCCAAACGAGGAATGGCTGTCGGATTAGAATGTTGCTCGGAGCCAGCACTACTCCGAAAACCCTTGGATGCCAAAATGAAAACCGGACCGGAAGCCTCGAACACAGTGCTTTTCCGCTTTGTAAAACAACAGTATCGCAGTCGGTGGATTTTGTTATTACTGCTGAATTTCTGGTTATACGAACGAAAAATAACCGGAATCCCATTACTCACATCCTTATTTTATAAACGAAGAGCACTTTCCGGAACATCGCTCAACACTATCCCGGAACCGATGGTCGCGGCAATACCTTTTGCGGTGGATGTGATCATTCCTACAATCGGGCGAAAAACATTTTTATATGATGTTTTGCAGGATTTATCGGCTCAGACACTAAAACCGAAACGGGTAATTCTTGTCGAACAAAATCCATTGGCAGATAGTAGTACAGAATTGGATTATCTCACACAGGAATCATGGCCTTTTGAAATCATACACCGTTTTATACACCAAACCGGAGCTTGTAATGCGCGGAATATTGCCTTGTCGTTGGTGCAAAATGATTGGGTGTTTTTAGCGGATGACGATATTCGTTTTCAACCGGATTTCTTAGAAAAAGCAAGCCGCGAAATTAGCAAAACGGGAGGAAAGGTATTTACGCTGAGTTGTCTGCAAAAAGGTGATATCCCGAAACAGACCAACCGCTTGCAATGGAAAACGTTTGGTTCGGGTTGTAGTATCGTACATCGCGATGTGCTACAAGGACTGAAATTTGACATGCGGTTTGAAAATGGTTTTGGAGAAGATACCGATTTTGGAATGCAACTCCGCAATAAAGGATATGATATTTTATATCTGCCGCAACCCGAAATATTACATCTCAAAGCACCGGTGGGCGGTTTTAGAACCCGTCCCGTTTTGGAATGGCAAACCGATGAGGTGCAACCGAAGCCCTCACCAACAGTGATGTTGTTCCGACTGTTACATCATACCGAACAGCAATTATTGGGATATAAGACGACACTCTTTATCAAGTTTTATACCATCCAATCGGATAAAAATCCGTTGCGTTATTACAGGAAATTCCGTAAAGCCTGGAGTCGGAGTACCTATTGGGCAAACGTTTTAAAAGAACGATCATGAGAAATGCGCTGATCATTTGTACTTATAAAAGGGCACAATCGTTATTGCGTTTGTTGCAATCGGTGGCGATACAAACCTGTTATCCCGATGCGATTCTTATTGTCGATGGTTCGCCGGACAATGAAACCGACATCATGTTGCAGGAAAATACCTTTCAAAATTTACAATACCATAAAGTTACTCCCGAAAACAGAGGGCTTACCAAACAACGAAATGTCGGGATAAATCTGGTTGCAGCCGATTTTGAGATCATCAGTTTTTTAGATGATGATACGATTCTCGAAAGCGACTATTTCGAAGCATTACTTAAAACCTATACGCTATATCCTGATGCCAAAGGTGTGGGCGGCTATATTACCAACGAAGTAAAATGGACACCAATTACACCCGAATATACGGTTTCGGAAAATGAATTCGAATACGACGGATGGGTGCGATCGGACGGTAGTCGATTTGTATTGCGAAAAAAACTCGGACTGGATGCGGATCGACCGCCCGGTTTTCTGCCTACGTTTTCACACGGACGTAGTGTTAGTTTTTTACCGCCTTCCGGAAATAGTTATCCGGTGGAACAACTTATGGGTGGTGTTTCGTCTTTTAAAAAAGAAATTTTTCAAAAATTCCGCTTTTCAGACTATTTCGAAGGTTACGGATTATATGAAGATGCCGATTTCTGTCTTCGGGTTTCGAAAACGGAAAAATTATACGTCAATACCAACGCCCGACTGGAACACCATCACGATGCTTCCGGTCGGCCAAATCAGTATCACTATGGCCGAATGGTGGTTCGAAACGGTTGGTATGTCTGGAAAGTGGCTTATCCCAAAAACGATTGGAAGTCGGTGTTAAAATGGCATGCAATCATTGGTCTGCTACTTTTGATCCGAATTAGTAATATCTTTACAACGTCCGACAGAAAGGCGGCTTTTACCGAATCGTTGGGACGCTTCACCGGATGGGTGAGTCTACTGTTTAACCAACCAAAAGTAAAGGTGTAATTTCGGAAATTTGAAATATGAAAATAGCCCTTATCACACATGTGCCGCATACTATCCGGGATAGCCGGTATTATGCTTATGGCCCTTATGTAAAGGAAATGAATCTTTGGTTTAATTATGTGGATACGGTTTTACTGGTCGCTCCGGTTCAGGAAGGAACGGTTTCGGCTATCGATTTACCCTATCAACATTCGGAAATCAGGCTGCGTGAGGTTTCGGCGTTTTCACTATTGTCGGCAAAGGAAATACTAAAAACAATAACCTACTTACCGCGTATTATTCGCTCGATCTATCTTGTGATGCGCGATGCGGATCATATTCATTTGCGTTGTCCCGGAAATATGGGATTGGTAGCTTGTTTTGTGCAAATCCTGTTTCCAAAGAAAAATAAAACGGCAAAATATGCCGGGAATTGGGATCCCAATAGCAAACAGCCCTGGAGTTATCGGTTGCAGAAGTGGATTTTGAGCAATACGATCCTCACCCGAAATATGAAAGTGCTGGTGTATGGCCAATGGGAAGGAGCAAGTCGGAATATTGTTTCCTTTTTTACGGCAACCTATCGCGATAGTGATAAAAAAGAAGTGCCACTGCGAACACTTGATACCACGATACGATTTCTTTTTGTAGGAACGTTGTCCAAAGGAAAACGACCGCTGTATGCCGTACAACTGGTCGAAGCATTGCTTCGATCGGGGTGTGATGTGCACCTGGAATTGTTTGGGGAAGGAGCAGAACGGGAAAACCTGGAACGTTATATTCGGGAAAACGGATTGCAACAACACGTCGTATTACACGGAAACCGGGAAGCCGAAATCGTAGAAGAGGCCTATCGAAAGAGTCATTTTTTAATATTACCTTCGCAAAGTGAAGGCTGGCCCAAAGTGGTTGCCGAAGCAATGTTTTGGGGATGTGTCCCTGTGGCGACCAAAGTTTCCTGTGTACCGTCCATGCTGGATAATGGAAAAAGAGGAATCTTGTTGGCGCTGTCAATCGAAGCAGATCGGGCAATTATACAACAATGTGTAGCCAATCCATTAGATTATCAGGACAAAGCCAAACAGGGAATGGAATGGTCCCGACAGTTTACGCTGGACTATTTTGAAAGTGAGATACAGAAAATGCTAAAAAAACAGTAATGCTCAAAAAAGGCTTAATATTCGGGATAATAAGCATAGTGTTGTTATTGCTTGTCATTAACAACAGAACACCTTTTATGCAGCCGGAAGGTGGTCCCTGGTCCGTGGGATTTGGGGAATCCACTTTATTTCCTCATAAAATTCCGCTCGAAAAAAATCAATTGTACTCTTTCGAACAGTTAAAAAAACAGGAAGACAGTACGACATTCCTGGCCGATCCGTTTTTTATAAAAGAAAAAGACACGTTCTATCTTTTTGTAGAACATAAGAAGACAAAACCCAATGGGGACATTTCACTGTTAACGTCAACCGATGGTGTGAACTATACCTACAAAGGAGCAGTACTGACGGAAAAGTTCCATTTGTCGTATCCTCAGGTTTTTAAATATAAAAATGAGTTTTATATGTTACCCGAAACCAAAAGTGCCGGGCACGTATTGTTGTATAAGGCAGATCGATTTCCTTACGGATGGAAGGTTTGTGATACACTGTTAAAAAACAGAGCGTTGAAAGATCCGTCCATTTATCTGTCGGACAGCCTGAATATTTTGGTAGCCTCAGACGATCATTTGAATATGTATCTGTTTGAAGCGGATTCCCTCTTTGGAAAATGGAGATCGCACAAAAAGGAAATTGCACTGATGGGAACCGAAGCGCGAGCAGGTGGTCGCTTTTTTGCCGATAAAAAAGGACTGTTGTTACCGGTGCAGAATTCAACCGAAGGCTATGGTTTTGGATTATCCTTATACCGTTTTAATTTTGCCAACGGAACCTACAGAACCCAAAGAGAGTATCCTTTTTTTCTTAAAAAAAGTGAAACCATCAAAGAGTTTAATGCCGGTATGCACCAGATCGACGTACAGTTGATCGATGGAAAATACTATTATGTTTACGATGGGAACCGTTTAAAAACGAATGAACGAAAATTGAATATTAAAGGGCCGTTAAAATGGAATTATATCGATTTTAAAAATTGGATTTACCAACAATGCGAATCGTTCAATTAATTGATAGCCTCGAAACAGGTGGCGCCGAAAAAATGGCGGTAAGTTATGCGAATGCTTTGGCGTCAGAAATTTCGTTTTCGGGATTGATCGCAACCCGAAAAGAAGGGGGCTTAAAAAAGGAATTACAACCCGAAGTGGCCTATCTGTTTGCCAACCGAAGAGGGGCTTTAGATTTTAAAGCCTTGTGGCGAACGAGAAGGTTTTTAAAAGCTCATAAGGTTTCCATCGCGCATGCGCACAGCAGTTCCTTTTTCTTTGCCGTATTGTTAAAAATGATCCGGCCTTCTTTAAAAATAGTTTGGCACGACCATTATGGTTACAGTGATTTTGTATCGGAACGGAAAAATAAAACGGCATTACAATGGACATCCTTCTTTTTTTATCGAATTATTGCTGTCAATGAAAAATTAAAAGACTGGTCAAAAAAGCATTTGCATTGTAAATATGTAAAATACCTTCCTAATTTTGTGTCGGTAGTACAGAGCGAATCCGGAGTAGCATTAAAAGGAGCGGATGGAAAACGGATTCTTTGTCTGGCGAATTTACGACCGCAGAAAAATCATTTACTGCTATTGGAAGTTGCCAAAAATATAAAACATACCCATCCGGACTGGACGTTTCATCTGGTGGGAAAAGATTTTAAAGATGCCTATTCGGAGCAGTTGCGGGAGCAGATTCTTACTTCGGAATTGCAGGATACGGTTTTTCTATACGGAAGTGTGGCGGAAGTAGATTTTGTGATCCGACAGGCAGAAATCGGTATACTGACATCCATCTCCGAAGGTTTGCCGGTTTCGTTACTGGAATATGGCTATTTCGGACTTCCGGTGGTGGCGACTGCGGTAGGGGAGATCCCAACGGTGCTCAACGAAACAAATGGCGTTTTACAACCGGTAGGCGATGCCGAATTGTTTGCCGAGGCGTTGTTACAACTGATTGCCAATCCGGAGCATCGTAAAAAACTGGGTGCCGCGCTGCAAAAAGATATCAAACAACAGTATACAAAAGAATCCGTTTTACAAGATTATCGGAACTTTATCAGTAATGGAAAATAAAAAACAAATAACCTATATCGCTCTTTTGGTGTTGCACATTGTGCTGGGTGGTGTTATTTATGTAATACCGTTTTTATCGGTGTTGCTAACCATGTTGACGTTTGTTTCCGGTTTAGTGATTTTGCTTAAAACGAGAAATAAAAATAATGAAGCACTGTATTTGTCGGCCTATATCGTTGGAATTGAAGTATTCCTCCGAATGACAAGCGGTATGATTTTTAATGAATTTGGAAAATATTCGGTGATGATCTTTCTGCTCATCGGAATGTTTTACACCGGTTTTTCCCGTAATGCATGGCCCTATTGGCTATTCCTGATTTTTCTGGTTCCGGGGATCATAGTCTCTACGGCAACCTTGTCGTACGAAACCAATATGCGAAAAGCCATCGCTTTTAATATATCCGGACCGGTTTGCCTCGGAATGGCAGCTATTTACTGTTTTGACCGAAAAATAACCATTCGGGAATTGCGGAATCTGTTAACGACTTTTGCGATGCCCATAGTGACTGTGGTTACCTATCTGTTTCTGTATACGCCCAGTGTGCGGGATGTAGTAACCGGAACACAATCCAATTTTGAAACCTCCGGAGGTTTCGGTCCCAATCAGGTGTCGACAATGTTGGGGTTTGGTACTTTTGTATTCTTTAGTCAGTTTTTATTGAATTCACCCACGAGGAGATTACAACTGATCAATATTGCGCTGACACTAATGACGGCCTATCGCGGTATTATTACGTTTTCCCGTGGTGGAATGATAACCGGATGTGTCATGATCCTGTTATTGGTTATTATGGTGTATTTAAAACTAAATAAAGAAGGACGAAGTAAGATGGTAGTGGTGTTTATTTTTACGATATTGGCGAGCCTTAGCGTATGGATTTACAGTTCTTACCAGACAAGTGGATTGATTGATAAGCGGTATGCCAACCAGGATGCGTTGGGAAGACAAAAAGAAAGTAAACTATCCGGTAGGGAAGAATTGATTAAAACAGAAATTCAGATGTTTGTCGACCACCCGTTTTTGGGAATTGGCGTCGGAAAAAATAAAGAATACCGACAGGAGTTAACCGGTATTGACCTGGCGACACACAATGAAATTACCCGAATGTTGGCCGAACATGGAATATTGGGAGTGATCAACTTGCTAATCCTCTTTATTGTACCCTTACTGCTGAGTTTGGGGAACCGGAATCACATCTTTTTATTTTGTTTTTTAGCCTTTTGGCTGTTCACGATTAACCACGCGGCGATGCGACTCGCGGCGCCGGCGTTTATATATGCATTGACGTTGTTAAAAGTATATCCCGATGAAGAAGAAGATCCTATACATCGGGAATAAACTGGCTGTACACGGCTGGAATCCTACAACAATCGATACGCTTTCGGCTTTATTGGCCAAAGAAGGATATGAGGTGGTTACAGCTTCGTCTCAAAAAAATAAAGTGCTACGAATAGCCGATATGCTGCTTACGGTTGTAAAACAAGCGCGATCGGCCGACTTTGTAATTATTGATACCTACAGTACCTCCAATTTCTGGTATGCCTTTTTGGTAAGTCAGGTTTGCCGGTTCTTGCGATTAAAATACATTCCGTATCTGCATGGAGGCGATCTGCCAAAACGTTTGCAACAAAACCCGCGTTTGTGTCGGATGATTTTTGATCATGCCTATAAAAACGTAGCACCGTCGGCTTATCTGATAGAGCAGTTCCGGGAAAATAAGCTGCCACGTCTCGTACAGATTCCAAATCTGATCGAACGGGAATTCTATACCTTTAAACATAGAGAAGTGCTCAAACCCCGCTTACTTTGGGTACGGGCATTTGCAACAATCTATAATCCAAAAATGGCTGTGGCTGTGGCTGAATCGTTGCAAAAAATATATCCCGAAACCACTTTGTGTATGGTTGGTCCGGACAAAGACGGTAGCATGGATGCGGTGAAATCGTATGTCGATTCAAAAGGTGTGGCTGTTACGTTTACCGGAAGGTTGTCTAAAACCGAATGGACAGGTTTGGCTGCCGATTATGATGTTTTTCTGGCGACGTCTCATTTCGATAACATGCCGGTTAGCGTCATGGAGGCCATGGCTTTGGGCTTGCCGGTAGTGGCTACAAATGTTGGCGGAATTCCGTTTTTGCTGCAAGACGATATCGATGCACAATTGGTTGCCGATGATGATGTCGAAGCGATGGTGGAGGCTGTTCGGCTATTCATCGAAAACCCGGATATAGCTCAAAAACAAATTGAAAAAGCGTACCGAAAAGTCGGCAGTTTTGACTGGAAAGAAATCAAAAAGCAATGGGAGCTATTGTTTGAGGATTAGTAATATTATTGTATGTTTGTTTTATTAAACGAAGATTAATTCTAAAAAAATAAACGTAAACTATTTTAATTATATAAAGTTTTGTTTTTTGTAGAAATATATTTCTCCTCATGAGCGGCAAAAAAATACATTTTGAAATTTCTGAAAGGAAAGTGCTTTTGCGTTTAATAGATGTTTTCGCTGTTTTTGCTGCCCTATACTTTTTGACGGTTACGTTTAAATTTCATTATTTTTCCTTTAAAGAATCCTCTATCGGTTCCATACTTTTTCTGGGACTTTATATCAACCTGTTCGGTACCATTTTCGAAATGTATAACCTGCAGGTGGCCAGTAATCAGTTTCAAATCGTTAAAAGTATCATTCTAACGGCTTGTATGACGGTGTTTTGCTATTTGCTAACACCCGTTTTTACACCGATATTGCCCTCCAATCGTTTGCAAATTATTTATTTCTTTTTTGCCATATTGCTGAGTCTGTTTGCCTGGCGTTTTTTTTACCTGCATTTTCTGGCATCCCATCGTTTTGTAAAAAGAGTGGTTTTTGTTTGTAGTCGTGATACGATTGCACAATTGGCTTTGGAATTGGGAAAAGCGGATCCGCATTATGAAATTGCCGGATTTGTCTCTTCCGAAAGTCAGGTTGCCGAAACCGAAAATACCGACGGTTTTCAGGAAATCGATTTTGTAGAACTGGAACATTTTGTAAAAAAACATTCGGTTGCCGAAGTGGTTATCGCTTTAAAAGGAACCAAACCGATTGCTCCCGATGTATACCAACAATTGCTCAATCTGCTTGAAAAAGGGGTTGTTATCCGGGAATACATGCAGGTGTATGAACACGCTACGCAACGACTACCCATACTATATGCCGAAAAAGATTTTTATCGCTTATTTCCGTTTAGTCGTAGTAATCACAACCGTTTGTATTTGATCATAATGCGCGGTTTTGAAATTTTGTTTTCTGTTTTGGGATTACTATTCGGTTGCTTGTTGTTGCCTGTTGTTTGTCTTGGAAATTTGATCAGCAATAAAGGACCGCTGTTCTATACGCAGGAAAGAGTTGGGAAAAATGGTATTCCGTTTCGCATTTATAAATTCCGTTCTATGGTGACCAATGCCGAACAGAACGGAGCCGTTTTTGCAAAAGTGAACGACAATCGGATAACGCCTTTTGGCAAATTTTTGCGCCGCTCCCGTATCGACGAATTTCCACAGTTTATCAATGTGCTAAAAGGGGATATGGCGGTGATCGGTCCGCGTCCGGAACGTCCTGTTTTTGTGGATGCGATTTCTCAAAAAATGCCATTCTATCAAATCCGACACATCATCAAACCAGGGCTTACCGGTTGGGCACAGGTAAATTATTCCTATGGAGAAAGCATCGAAGACAGTATGGTAAAACTCCAGTACGATTTATACTATATCAAACATAGAAGTGTGTTCCTGGATGTGAATATCATTATTAAAACGCTAAGTACCGTTTTATTCTATCGCGGTCAATAATTATAACTTTTCTTTTCGAAGTAAGCGGATTAGGATCGCCGTATTGGCTACGATAATAGGAAGCATCAATAGGAAGTGGTCTTTGTTAAATGCATAGCCAATAAAGGCCAGCATTGTAGCAAAATGAATATAAGCACTGATTCGGAATCCTTTTTTGTTTTTAGCGATTAAAAAGAATAAGGATAGAAGAAATAGTGGACTAATCACCAAAGTATTGTAATTGGCCGATACTTCTTCGTGGAAAGAATAAAAGCCTACCAACGCGAAAAACAAGCCCATCAATCCCATAATTGCAAAGTAGCTTGTTGCAACCGCTTTTTTATGAGCAAATGCCACAAACAACGCCAGAGCAGCTAGAAACGTATAGATGTTGTTCCAAAGGGAACCGGAAGTGCTGGCTGTTTGTTGTTGGTATACGGTAACGGTTTCGGAAGCCAATGGTGTTGCACCTGCTTTGGTTTTGGAAACACCTTCCATCAGTTCCAGCGGTAAGAATAGTTTATCCGACTGTTTGTCGACTTTCGCGCCGAAAATAAGGTTGATCCCCAGTTTTTCATAAAAGCTATTCGCCAGATAGGAATTCAATATCGTACGGTAATCTTTTTTGGTATCCGGAATATCGGTGCTGATGGCTGTTTTTAGTAAGCTGTTGATCCGTTCGGCAACCATAGTGGTACAGTTGCGGTCGATAAATTTATAGGTATAGAATTTCTGATCGGATGAAAGAACCAGAACCAAATCGTTGATCAACTGCTGTTGCTGTTCGGGTGTCAGGTTTAGTTTTTGCTCGTAAACCGTACGGTTTTCATATTGGTAATTCTGAATAAATTCGTCATACGAACCGGTGGCGACAAAGTATAGCATATCACCTTTAACAAACTTCATATAAAAATTAGGTGTGCTAAAATCGAAAGCACCGTAGTTAAAAACCACATCCACGCCATTTTGTATGTTGTGAATCCGTAGTGCCGTATGTCCGAAAAGAGAGTGTAACTGATTTCCGGAACCACAGGTTAACAAGCTGACTTCTGTTTGATCGGATACTAATAAATTGGTTTGTGCGGAGACCGTATGAGTAAACAGTAAAAATAAAGTCAGAATTGAAAAGGTAAAGGAACGCATGGTTTACGGTGTTAAGTTATCTGCTGAAAATGCCTAAATCCACTTTTAAAGAAAAGATATTGGAATACAAAGCCACACTTTGATCGCCAATATCGGTTAGTGCATAATCCACCTGGATGCCTTTGTATTTAAAACCAAGGCCGAGGTTGGGTTGGAAATTCAGTTTTTCGGAATTGTCTATTTGTTTAACATTTTGGAAGTTACCCACACCGGCACGTAGAAAAACCAGGTCGGTATAGCCAAATTCAAAACCGGCCGCCGGATCGATACTCACGGCATTGGTCGAAATAATATCGTTGGTTCGGGCAAAGCGCATGTTAAGTTGTGTCGCTGCCAGAATGCTGTAATCATAACGGATGATGAATTTCTTGGAAAGTCCGAGTTGTACTTTCGGAAGGGTGATTTCGGTGGTTTCCGGAGCTTCCTGATTTTCGCCCGGTACGGCTTCTTTTATTTGGTTGTAGGCATCTTGATCAATAGTCCATACGTTGTAGGTCGTAGTAATATCGCGGACCATTAAACCCACTTTCCAATCGTTTTTTTCGTACTGAATTCCCAAATCAAATCCAAAGCCCCAAGAACTGGCAAAATCGCCAATGACACGGCGGATAATCTTGGCGTTCACACCATAATTAAAACCGTCTAACGGTAGGGCGCGTGCATAGGAAAACGTTAAACCATAATCGGCGGCCGAAAACAAACTGATTCGGTTATAATCAATATTTCCCTGACTGTCGATTAATTGTGTGGTATTCAGAATGTCATCAACCCCAAAACGGATCAGGGATACGCCCAAAGCACTACGTTCGTCAATTTTCATAGCGAAACCGGCATAATCGTACTGTGCTATATTGGCAAAGTAACTGGCGTGCATCAGGCTTATCTGTTTTCCTTCCACTTTTAACAGTCCGGCGGGATTCCAATATCCGGAATTTACATCGGCACTATGGGCTACAACGGCATTGGCCATTCCCAAAGCAGCGGCATCCACACCAATATTCATAAATTCGTTGGAATACTTTCTAATGGACTGACTGTAAGAAAGAAACTGAAATAAAAGAAATAATAGTAATAAGGTTTTTTTCAAAGCCATTTATTTTATACAAATATGAAATAAAAATCTCAAATACTAAACTCTATTTTGTATTAACTTATTGTATTACCTTTGCCATAAAATTTGTAATTTGGTCTCTTGTGACGAGAGTTCCAATACCTCTTAAAAAACGATATCTATATGTCTGTAAAGAAACACATTCCCAATGTTATTACGCTTTTAAATCTTTCTGCCGGAATCTTTGCTTTGATTCACGCCTTTAACGGAAATTATAACGAAGCTTTTTCCTGTGTTTGTGTGGGTATATTTTTTGATTTTTGGGATGGCTTTTTTGCCCGATTGCTAAAAGTACAAAGTCCGCTTGGCGTACAATTGGATTCCCTGGCCGATATGGTAACCAGTGGCGTGGTTCCGGGTGTGGTGATGTATAAAATGTTGGCCGATATTCAGGAAAACCAACCGGATTATAACCTGACACCGGAAACCTTCTATATGGGTATTGTTCCCTACCTTGGATTTTTGATCACTTTAGGATCGTGCTACCGATTGGCGAAGTTTAATATCGATACGCGTCAGACGGATTCGTTTATCGGATTGCCAACACCTGCAAATGCTTTGTTAATCATGAGTTTGCCGATGATTTTATTCGATAATCAGTTCGAAACACTTTCGAATCTGTTGAGTAATCCATATGTTTTAGTAGGAATCAGCTTGTTTAGTGCGTATATTCTAAATGCCGAAATTCCTTTGTTTTCGTTAAAAGTGAAATACTTTAGTTGGGAGAATAATAAAACACAAATACTGTTTATGATCGTTTCGGCCTTGTTCCTGATTTTCTTCCAGTATTTGGGAATTCCGATGATCATTTTGTTTTATGTGTTACTTTCAGTAATTATCAATAAACGAAATCAAGGAGTCAAAGCGGCTTAAACCCAATGAAAAAGCGTACTGCTCCTCGAAAAAGACCTACTGTTTCCCGGAGTTCAAAAGCAAAATCTAAAAAGCGCTTTTCAACCGGGAAAATCATTTTATATGCTGCGGCGATCGCACTTGCGATTACATTGGTTGCGGCGGTTTATCAGTACCGCAACGGTTTTTTGTATTACTTGGGATTTAAAACCGATAAGGTGGCTGGAACGCTAAGTGCCGAGGAACGTAAAATAGCCGATGTCCGTATTTTTGAAATTCTAAGTCGGCATGATACCAAACTCGTCGGTTTTGATGTGTCGGAATATCAGGATAAAATCGATTGGGAGGCGATCGATAAAATGGAAGGGGAGTTTCCGCTTAGTTTTGTTTTTATTCGTTCGACTGCCGGGAAAGACTATGTGGATGGCCGATTTGACGAAAACTGGAAGGCGGCCAAGAAGCATCATTTTGTTCGCGGCGCATACCATTACTACCGACCTAATGAAAATTCGCTGGAACAGGCAGAGTTGTTTATCAAAACGGTAAAATTGCAGAAAGGTGATTTTCCTCCGGTTTTGGATATCGAAAAACTTCCTGAAGGTCAGTCGATGGATAGCCTGAAAGTAGGTTTAAAGCGTTGGCTTAAACGAGTGGAACGCCATTATAAAGTAAAACCGATTATCTATTCGGGTGAGAGTTATTATAAGGATTTTTTAAAAGACGAGTTTAAAGGCTACCAATTCTGGATTGCGAATTATAACTTTTTTGTCGAAAATATAAAAGACGAATGGCTGTTGTGGCAATTTACCGAACAAGCCGAAGTTAGTGGTATAAAAGGCCTGGTGGATATCAATGTTTTTAATGGAAATGGCGAAGATCTCCGGGCGATTACGATCAAAAAATAAAGGGTTATCATTTGATAACCCTTTATTTTTTATTTAAAATTCTAATTTCTTACGGCGTAACTCGAAGTTTTGTCCGAGGTATACTTTACGTACCATTTCGTCTTCGGCCAGTTCTTCCGGAACACCGGCTTTTAGAATACCCCCTTCAAACATCAGATAGGTTTTGTCGGTAATCGCAAGGGTTTCCTGTACGTTGTGGTCGGTAATCAAAATTCCGATATTTTTATTTTTTAACTGTGCTACAATACGCTGAATGTCTTCTACCGCTACCGGATCGACACCGGCAAATGGCTCATCCAATAAGATAAATTTGGGATCGGTTGCCAAAGCACGTGCGATTTCGGTACGACGTCGTTCCCCTCCGGAAAGTAAGTCGCCACGGTTCGTGCGGATATGTTGTAAGCTGAACTCATCGATTAGTGATTCCATTTTGGCTTCCTGCTCCTGTTTGGATAACTTGGTTAGTTGCAGTACGCTCATAATGTTGTCTTCGATGCTTAACTTTCTGAAAACAGAAGCTTCCTGCGCCAAGTAACCAATACCGTTTTGTGCCCGTTTGTACATCGGGAAGTCGGTAATGTTCATGTCGTCCAGGTAAATGTTTCCGCTGTTCGGTTTTACCAGTCCTACAATCATGTAGAAAGAAGTGGTTTTTCCGGCACCGTTCGGACCTAATAATCCTACGATTTCCCCTTGGTTCACTTCTACGGAAATGCCCTTTACAACGCTTCTTTTCTTGTAGGTTTTAATTAGGTTTTCAGCTCTTAATTTCATTCTTATAGTCGTATAAAATTGCGTGAGGTCGTGTGTTATGCCTTATAAACGCCTTGCAAATAAACAAATAAAGGCGTAAATGCGGAATAAATTAACAATTAATTATTTTCTAAAGCTTCCCAGAATTCGTAAGCACGTCGCAAATGTGGAATAACAATCGTTCCGCCAACTAATGTGGCGATTCCCATGGCTTCCATCATTTCCTCGCGGGTGATTCCGTTTTTGTATGCCGTTTCCAGGTGGTATTTGATACAGTCGTCGCAACGCAATACAGCCGATGCAACCAATCCTAGTAATTCTTTGGTCTTCACATCCAAAGCACCTTCCATATAAGCATTGGTGTCCAGATTAAAGATACGTTTGATGATCTTATTGTTGTCGTTTAACAACTTCTCGTTCATTTTAGAACGGTAATCGTTGAATTCCTGTACTAAATCGGCCATGGTTATGTGTTTTTCAGTTCTTCTTTCTTAGTTACAAATTTGGAGATAAAGATGCTCAGTTCGTATAGGATAACCAATGGTATGGTTACGATAATCTGACTGATGACGTCCGGTGGTGTTACAATTGCCGCGATGATCAAAATAACAACATAGGCGTATTTCCGGTAGGTTCTTAAAAAGTTTGGGGTCACAATACCCAATCGGGACAGGAAATAAATTACAATCGGTAATTCGAAAACCAATCCGGTCGATAGGGATGTGGATTTTACCAGTCCGATATAGGATTGGATGTCGATCGAGTTGACTACGAATTTACTGATGGTTAGGTTGGCCAGGAAGTTAATCGACAGAGGAGTGATCACAAAATAACCAAACATTACCCCGAGGAAAAAGAGCAGTGACGATACAAAAATAAAGTATCGGGCGTTGCGTTTTTCTTTTTCGTATAAGGCCGGGCTGATAAATTTCCATAGCTCCCATAAAATAAACGGGAAAGCCAGGATAAATCCAACGGTTATCGAAGTCCAGATTAACATCGCAAACTGACCTTCCATCGTACGGTTTTGTAATTCGAACGGAAGTTCCGTCAAACAAAAACTTTTGTCTAAATCGTATTTCTGAGCCAATTCACAGAAAAAACGGTAGGTTACAAAATTACCGTCTTTCGGACCAAATATAACCGAGTCGAAAATAAAATCACTGTAATAATACGCTACGCATCCTCCTACTAGTATGGCAATTGTGCTTCGTATCAGGAGCCAACGGAGTTCTTCCAGATGATCCAGAAACGACATCTCTTTCATGCTTTTTTTCTTTCCCATTAGATAATGCCCTCTTTTAAAATGTCGTGAATATGAATGATACCGATATAGTCTCCTTCGTTAGCCACGACCAGCTGCGTGATGGAGTTGTCTTCCATGATGTTGAACGCGTCAACAACCATATCGGTAGGTTTGACCATTTTTGGATTTTGGGTCATAATATCTTTGGCGGTCAGATCACCAAAAGAGTCTCTGTTGTTTAACATACGTCGGATGTCACCGTCGGTGATGATGCCAATGATTTTACCGTTTTCGACTACCGCGGTTACGCCCAGTCGTTTTTCGGAAATTTCCATAATCACGGTTTTGATGCTCGCATCCGGGCTAACCACCGGTTTGTGGGTTGCATCCAGCATATCACTTACGCGTAGGAGTAATTTTTTACCCAAAGCACCACCGGGATGGTATTTGGCAAAATCCTCGCTTTTAAAATTGCGAAGTTCCATCAAACACACGGCTAGAGCATCGCCCAAAACAAGTTGCGCGGTCGTACTGTTGGTGGGAGCCAGGTTGTTCGGACAGGCTTCGGCTTCCACATAAGCATTTAAAACGTAATCGGATTCTTTGGCTAAGAATGACGACTTGCTGGCGGTCATTCCAATCAATGGATTGCCAAAGCGTTTTAACAGCGGAACCAGAACTTTTATTTCCGGGCTGTTTCCGCTTTTGGAAATGCAAATCACCACATCGCCGGGTTGTACCATTCCCAAATCGCCATGTATCGCCTCGGCGGCGTGTAAAAACAGCGACGGGGTGCCGGTTGAATTCAGTGTGGCTACTATTTTGGTGGCGATAATCGCGCTTTTTCCGATGCCGGTTACTACCAGACGTCCGGTGCTGTTGTAGATCAGGTTTACGGCTTTTGCAAAATCGTCATCCAGGTAGTTGATCAGATTTGCAATGCTCTCACTTTCAGATTGTATGGTTTTTCTGGCTGTAGCCAAAATGCTTTCGATAGTGCTCAAATCAGAAGTTTTATAAAATTTGTGTGTATGAAAGATTTTTGTATCTTTATATTCTGCAAATTTATGTAAAATACTGTATAATAAATAATGAAACTAACCGAAATTGACTTACATAAAGAGTTAAAAAAGTATTTTGGTTTTAACCAATTCAAAGGTTTACAGGAGGACGTTGTTCGAAGTATTATTACAGGTAATAACACTTTTGTTATCATGCCTACAGGTGGTGGAAAATCCCTATGTTACCAGTTGCCGGCATTGGTGTTAGAAGGAACTGCAATCGTCGTATCGCCGTTGATTGCCTTAATGAAGAATCAAGTCGATGCCATTCGAAGCTTGTCCTCAGAAGCAGGTGTCGCGCACGTGTTGAATTCTTCACTGACAAAAACAGAAATTAATCAGGTAAAAAAAGACATTACTTCCGGATTGACGAAGCTGCTGTATGTGGCCCCCGAATCGTTAACCAAGGAAGAATATGTCCACTTTTTACGGGAAGTGCCCCTGTCGTTTGTGGCGATTGATGAAGCGCACTGTATTTCCGAATGGGGACATGATTTCCGACCGGAATACCGCAATCTTCGCAATATCATCAAGCAACTGGGGGATGTGCCGGTTATCGGACTAACCGCTACGGCAACCCCTAAAGTTCAGGAGGATATTCTAAAAAACCTGGATATGGCTGATGCCAATACTTTTAAAGCGTCTTTTAACCGTCCGAACCTGTTCTATGAAGTGCGAACCAAAACGAAAAATGTCGAATCCGATATCATTCGTTTTATCAAGCAACATAAAGGGAAATCAGGGGTTATCTATTGTCTTAGCCGTAAAAAGGTTGAGGAAATTGCTCAGGTATTACAGGTGAACGGTGTTAGTGCCGTGCCGTATCACGCCGGACTGGATGCGAAAACCAGAGCCAAGCATCAGGATATGTTTCTGATGGAGGACGTGGAAGTGGTGGTGGCAACCATTGCTTTCGGTATGGGAATCGACAAGCCGGATGTGCGTTATGTGATCCATCACGACATTCCGAAATCGCTCGAGAGTTACTATCAGGAAACCGGTAGAGCCGGACGCGATGGTGGCGAAGGGCATTGTGTGGCGTACTACTCGTATAAAGATATTGAGAAACTCGAAAAATTCATGTCGGGGAAACCGGTAGCCGAACAGGAAATTGGTTTTGCCTTGCTGCAGGAAGTCGTGGCTTACGCGGAAACGTCGATGTCACGTCGTAAATTCCTGTTGCATTATTTCGGAGAAGAATTCGACGAGGTAAACGGAGAAGGTGCCGATATGGATGATAATGTGCGCAATCCGAAAAAGAAAATCGAAGCACAGGATCAGGTGGTGACATTGTTGGAAACCGTTCGCGATACAAAACAGTTATACAAATCCAAAGAAATTATATTTACGCTGATCGGTAAGATCAATGCGACAATCAAAGCACATAAAACCGATACGCAATCGTTTTTCGGAAAAGGAAAAGATTTTGATGAAAAATACTGGATGGCACTGATCCGTCAGGTTTTGGTCGACGGCCTTTTGTTGAAAGATATTGAGACCTACGGTGTGTTAAAACTGACATCAAAAGGAGAGGGTTTTATTAAAAATCCAAATTCGTTTTTGATGTCGGAAGACCATGAATATAGTGAGTCGGACGATGAAGCTGTAGTAACCGCTTCCAAATCTTCAGGAACTGCTGACGAGGCTCTGATGGGAATGCTGAAAGACCTGCGTAAAAAAGTGGCTAAGAAAATTGGAGTGCCACCATTTGTGGTGTTTCAGGATCCTTCACTGGAAGATATGTCGTTAAAGTATCCCATTAATCTGGAAGAGCTGGGTAATGTTCATGGTGTTGGAGAAGGCAAAGCGAAAAAATACGGAAAAGAGTTTGTAGAGCTGATCGCCCGCTATGTGGAGGATAATGATATTGTTCGTCCGGATGATTTGGTGGTGAAATCTACAGGAGCCAATTCGGCCTTAAAACTGTATATCATTCAGAATATTGACCGGAAATTATCATTGAACGATATCGCGGCATCAAAAGGACTGGATATGGATGCGCTGTTAAAAGAGATGGAGCAGATCGTATATTCCGGTACCAAATTGAATATCAAATATTGGATTGATGATATTTTAGATGATGATCAACAAGAAGAGATTCACGATTATTTTATGGAATCCGAATCCGATAATATTAAGGATGCCTTAAAGGAATTCGACGGGGATTACGATACCGAAGAGTTACGACTAATGCGAATTAAGTTTATCAGCGAGGTCGCCAATTAAAAAAGAATATTTTTAGTAATTACACCTGACAGGTTTTCAAAACCTGTCAGGTGTTTTTGGTTTTCAAAACCTATCTGGTGTTTTTTTATTCGGAATACAATTCGCCGCGGTGGGGTTTGAGTGCGTCGCGAACCGGGATCATATGTTCGTCGGTTACGACCATATAGGCTATGGCATACATCTCATTAAAAATTTCAAATCCGGTGATGGATAATGGTAATTTTTCCATCGCGATATATTCTTTTAAATGAATCTCGTGGTGTTCGGCGGTTTTGGCCGAAGCTGGTCCGCGAAAATCCCAAATCAGTTTTATTTGTCTGGACATTGTTTCTTATATTTAAACAACAAAATTACAAAGGATAATTCAGCTGTAAAACCGAAAAATGGATCGGGTGGAATCATTTCTGTAGCAAATCACTATTTTTGCAATCTGATTTAAAATCAAATCCATAAAATGCCAAGAGAATTACAAATACAGGTTGCTCCGGATGTAGCCGCAGATCAGGAATTATTGCAGCAATATATTGCCAGGTTAGTGCAGAGCAATGTTTCGGATATTCAACATGTTTCGATACTGAAACGTTCTATCGATGCGCGCCAGCGTTCGGTAAAAATCAACCTGAAAGTAGCGGTGTATTTTACGGATGAAAAATTTACGGAAATCAAAATCGATTTGCCGGATTATAAAAATGTAACCAATGCCCAGGAGGTGATTGTGATTGGTGCAGGTCCGGCGGGACTTTTTGCCGCCTTGCAATTAATCGAACTGGGTTTGTGTCCGGTTCTTATCGAAAGAGGAAAAGATGTTCGCGGTCGACGCAGGGATTTAAAAGCGATCAATCGGGATCATGTGGTTGATGAAGATTCCAATTATTGCTTTGGAGAAGGTGGTGCCGGAACCTATTCCGATGGGAAATTGTATACCCGTTCGAAAAAAAGAGGGGATGTAAATCGTATTCTCGAATTGTTGGTGGCCTATGGTGCCTCACCAGATATCCTGGTCGAAGCGCATCCGCATATCGGGACTAATAAATTGCCGAAAATTATTCAGGATATCCGGGAAAAGATTATCGAATGTGGAGGAAAGGTGTTGTTTGAAACCCGGGTAACGGATATACTGGTTAAAAATAATGAAGTATACGGTGTGGAAATTCATACCGGAGAACAATTATTGGCACAAAAAGTAATATTGGCGACAGGGCATTCGGCTCGTGATATTTTTGAATTACTGGATCGGAAAAAAATACTGATTGAAGCCAAGCCATTTGCGTTGGGCGTTCGTGCGGAACATCCGCAATCGTTGATTGACAGTATCCAGTATTCCTGCGATTTTAGAGGGGCGTTTTTGCCGCCGGCTCCGTATTCGATCGTAAAGCAGGTAAATGGCCGTGGAATGTACTCCTTTTGTATGTGTCCGGGTGGTGTTATCGCGCCTTGCGCTACCAGTCCGGGGGAAGTGGTTACCAATGGATGGTCGCCTTCGAAAAGGGATCAGGAAACGGCAAATTCCGGTATTGTCGTCGAATTAAAGCTGGAAGATTTTAAGCCGTTTGCTAAATTCGGTGCGCTGGCGGGAATGGAATTTCAAAAGGCAATCGAACAGAAAGCCTGGCATTTGGCTGGTGAAACCCAAAAAGTGCCGGCGCAACGTATGGTGGACTTTACACAACATAAAGTGTCGACATCCATTCCAAAAACATCCTATGTCCCGGGAACGACTTCCGTAGAATTGGGGCAAGTATTTCCGGGGTTTTTAACGCAGATTATGCGCGAAGGTTTTGTCGATTTTGGAAAATCAATGAAAGGCTATCTGACCAATGAGGCGATTTTACACGCACCGGAAAGTCGGACGTCTTCACCGGTTCGTATTCCCCGCGATCACGAAAGTCTGGAGCATTTGCAAATCAAAGGACTCTATCCTTGTGGTGAAGGCGCTGGATATGCCGGCGGAATTATTTCTGCTGCTATCGATGGTGAAAAATGCGCCCTAAAAGCAGCAGAAAGTATAACGCGATAAGTATTACTGATTCTTAAGCCACTGTACGGCTTTCGGAACGACCTGGTCGGGTGAAGTTTCCTGATCGGGAGTAATCGCTTGCTTGTAAGCTGTTTTGTTGCGATCGGCAAAATAGCTTGTCGTGATCGAAATCGTGGCACCATCCGAAAGAATGTACGTCTCGTTAAGGGAGGAAGCGCCATAGGTTTTGGTTCCGAAACTTTTTGTTTTTGGTCGTCCTTTAAAAGCAACGGCAATCGCTTCGCCCGAATTACGGGTGTTAGCATCGGTTAAAATAGCAACAGGAGGTTTGCTGTGCTTTACTTTGTAAAACTCATGGAGGTCCTCCACAAGTGTACTGCCGTAAAATATTTTTCCGTTTTCACTAATCCACGGTTCTTCATTCGTGTCGTTTATAAAATAACCAATGGTTCCATTGCCGAGTATAGGTGCAATTGCAGCCAGCATCGGACTGATTGCTCCGCTGTTATTTCCTCTTAAATCTATAATCCAGCCTTTTGTAGGCTGTTTGTCTTGTTCGATGATTTGCTGAATCACCTGTTGGCGGTACATTTCGATCTCATCTTCATCTTTTGGGCAATTACCCAAATGCAGGTAACCAATATTCTTTGGGATGATGTCTGAAGGTAGCTCCGGAATAGTGTCATTGTGGATGTCTTCCGGCTGTGGTGCATTAAAAGCACTATGACGGTCTTTTAATAATTGCAGGGCATAGCCAACCGAAGCGTGGGTTTCCTGTAAAGTTGCTGCTTTTCCGGCATGTGCCAGCACATCGGCTCTGAATTTAGTCCAGTCGATATGTTTCCGATTGACCGATTTGGTTTCCAGAAGGGTGATCACCTCGTTCAGGTAGGTCTTTGCTTCCGGAGCAATGTGTTGTTCTTTCTTCTGACAACCGGAAAATAATGTTGCGAAAAGTGCTAAAATAAATAACGATCTCATAACCGAATTTTAAGTACCGGTAAAGATACTATAACTACTATGGGGAATAACAGGCTTTAACGCTTTATTCAGATTCTTGTTGGGACTTATCAATGGGGTGGTGTAACGGGCGTTCCATTTGAACCAGGTCAAAACCGACATCCCAGTAATCTTTTACAATGGCTTTGGTTTCGAAACCAAACTTCTGATAAAAGGGATAAACCAGTTGTGAGGTTCGTACGGATATTAGCTCGATTCCATCGATCGACTGGATTTGTTGAATTCGAAATCGGGTTAATGCCGATCCCAATCCTTTGCCCTGACTTTCGGGATGAAAAAGATCCCAGGATATCTTCGCCGTTTTACGATCTTCAGTGAGGTTAAATCCGCCGGAACCCAATACGATACCGTCAACTTCCACCACAAAATAATATTCCAGATGCCGATCCAGATATTCCTCAAAATCGGCCTCCTCGCTAGGGGCAAAATAATCGGGGATGTTTCGCTTTAAAAGCGCTGTGAGTTGCGGTTTGTCGCTATCCTGATACGGACGAATCTGAATATTCATTTGTTTTTAAGTTTGATGTTGTGTGGTGAAGGTACTAAAAATACAAATTGGATTGTCAGAAAATAAGGTCGTTTTTTTGATGTCGGCAGTAGTGATTGAAAGCGGGATAAACCGTTTCTTTTTTGTATTTTTGGCAGGTAATCCGTAGCTATGACAGAAGAGAAAGTAATATTAGTAAACGAAAAAGACGAACCCATAGGATTAATGGCGAAGATGGAGGCGCACGAAAAAGCGTTGCTGCACCGTGCCTTTTCAGTTTTTGTGCTGAATGATAAAAACGAAATCATGTTACAGCAAAGAGCACACCATAAATACCATTCGCCCTTATTGTGGACCAATACCTGTTGTAGTCATCAACGAGAAGGGGAAAGTAATATTGAGGCGGGATCACGTCGATTGCAGGAGGAAATGGGGTTTACAACCGAGTTAAAAGAACTTTTCTCGTTTATTTATATCGCACCTTTTGATAACGGATTAACCGAGCACGAGCTGGATCACGTGATGATCGGATATTATAATGAGGTGCCGCAAATTAATCCAGACGAAGTAGAAAGCTGGAAATGGATGACCATTGAGGCGGTTAAGGAGGATATGGAATTACATCCGGAGCTTTATACGGTTTGGTTTAAAATCATCTTCGATAAGTTTTATCATTATCTGGAAGCACATAAAGTTTAAAATAACATGAGAGTAACTGTTAGCCGTAAAGCCCATTTTAATGCTGCCCACCGATTGTATCGCAAAGACTGGACTTTCGAAAAAAATCAGGCTGTTTTCGGAAAATGCAATAATCCCAATTACCACGGGCATAACTACGAACTTATTGTAAGTGTTACCGGTGAAATCGATCCGGAAACGGGATATGTTATGGATCTTGGCGAATTGGCTGCTATTATTCAACGTGAAGTGGAAGATCGGTTGGATCATAAAAACCTGAATCTGGATGTGCCGGAATTTGAAAACCTGAATCCTACGGCCGAACATATTGCGGTAGTAATATGGGATAAGCTTCGAAAAGAAATAGCAATCGATAAAGACCTGGAAGTGGTGCTCTATGAAACACCTCGAAATTTTGTAACTTATAAAGGAAAATAAGATGGGAGTAAAAGTAGGCGACCGTATTCCGGAGTTTGAAGCGACAGATGCTAATGGCGTTGTTTTTTCAATGCATTCCCTTTTGGGTACAAAACCACTGGTAATCTATTTTTATCCCAAAGACGATACGCCGGGTTGTACCAAAGAAGCCTGTGCTTTTCGGGATAGTTACGAAGATTTTTCCGATTTGGGAGCCGAAATAATCGGGATAAGCGGCGATAGTAGCACTTCTCATGCGAAGTTTGCTAGTCGGTATAAGCTTCCGTTTGTTTTGTTGGCCGACAAAGGAAATGCAATTCGAAAACTGTTTGGGGTTCCGACGAATTTGTTGGGATTGTTACCGGGAAGGGTCACGTATATTGTAGATCGCGCGGGGATTGTACGCCTGGTGTTTAATAGTATGAATGCAAGTCAGCACATGCCTAAAGCGCTGGAAGCAATCCGATCGATGGAATAATTTTTAACGCAACTAATAAATATTAGTATTGGGGAATTACAAAACTTTTTTGCATTTTTGCTAATCTAATAGAATGAATAGATTTATGGCAATAGATTGGTATCCATTATTATTTACCCCCATTTTAAAAGACAGAATTTGGGGAGGGACCAAATTATCGTCCTTACTTCATAAAGACATCCAATCGCAAACTACAGGCGAAAGTTGGGAAATCTCTACTGTTCCCGGTGATATTAGTGTTGTCGGAAATGGAAAACTGGCCGGAAAAACCCTGGAAGAACTTCTGGATATGGATCCAGAGGCTTTGTTAGGAAAAGCGGTTTTTTCCAGATTTGGAACAGCTTTTCCGTTGTTGTTTAAGTTTTTGGATGCCAAAGAAGATTTGTCGATTCAGTTACATCCCAATGATGAGCTGGCACGTATCCGTCACAATTCGTATGGAAAAACTGAAATGTGGTATGTGATGCAAGCCGATCCGGATTCGCGGATTATCGTGGGCTTTGAAGACGAGGCTTCACCCGAAGAATATTTGCACCATCTGGAACACAAAACGCTCACCAGAATACTTAAAGAGGTCAAAGTAGCTCCCGGGGATGTTTTTTTTCTGAAAACAGGAACCATTCATGCGATTGGTGCCGGAATCGTTATCGCCGAAATTCAACAAACTTCTGATATTACTTATAGAGTATACGACTGGGATCGTGTAGATGCCGATGGGAAGTCGCGGGAATTGCATATTGATCTGGCTCTGGAGGCAATCGATTATACCGTATCGGATGCTAAACGGGAATACTCCAAAATAGTAAATACGGCCAATCCGGTAATCGACTGCCCGTATTTTACAACTCGTTTTATTCCGTTGGAAGGAGAGCTGACACTTCAAAAAACAGCCGATTCCTTTACAGTTCTGGTTTGTACCGAAGGTACTTTTTCCATCCGAACCAATGGAATGGAAACTGCCTTTCAAAAAGGCGATACAGTGCTGATTCCGGCGGTACTAACCGATTTCCAGCTTCGTGGATCCGCTTCATTGTTAGAAATATTCATTTCTTAATATGTAATCAAAAGAATAGTTGTAATTTTGCCATCGAAATTTTAAACATTAGAAAAATGGCAAGCGTTAGAAATTTAAAAAAAGACATCAATTACGTTTTAGGTGATATTATCGAAGCAGTTTACATTTGGGAGATGACGACCACTGGAAAACCGACTGAAACTTCAGATGCTTTGGTAACGGAAGCGATCGCAACATTCGATAATTTGGTTACTAAAGTGAACCAAAAAAATGTTGAAAATAAAAAAGCGCATTTTAAGCAAATTAATAAAGAATTAGAAGAGGCTGCAAATCAGTTGGTTGATAAAGTTAACGCGCTGTAGTCTAAAAAATCAATAAAAAGTGCTCAAAAAATATTTGGAAGTTTCAAAAACAGCCTTATATTTGCAACCGAATTGAGACGCCGGTGTAGCTCAGCTGGCTAGAGCAGCTGATTTGTAATCAGCAGGTCGTGGGTTCGAGTCCCTCCATCGGCTCAATTTTTTTTGCCACTTTTGTGGTTTTATTGAAAAACAAAATGCAGCCTATTTTTAAGAACTGTATTTAAAACTGATTTGAGACGCCGGTGTAGCTCAGCTGGCTAGAGCAGCTGATTTGTAATCAGCAGGTCGTGGGTTCGAGTCCCTCCATCGGCTCAATCATCTATCTTTAAGCCACTTGAAGAAAGTGGTTTTTTTATTTTATAAAGGTTCAAAAAGGGACTGCCGAATGGGTAGTCCCTTTTGCTTTTTAGGGCAGTCAGCAAAAGATAAAATAGATCGACTACCGTTACTTTATAACTGCTCAATAAACCGAAATTGGCTACTACTAAAAGTCTTATTATAGTCCTTGCATTACCTTTTTATTCCTTTTGCATTTTATTAATTTTATAATATTCAGGATTTGAAAAATAAAATGCAGTAATGTGCTTTTTAGTTAGCCATTATTAAATCCTCCTCTTTTTATGACTTTCCCAGCTCCGTGGTTATTTATAATTCTGAAAAGCGGGCAGATGATATGAAAATGTAGTTTTTGTATCCCTTTACCTTTATGTCGATTTAACAGATGAACATCAATATCGATTTTATACAGGATCATGCTGTGTGCATTTATTTGTGTGATAGGTGGATTAAATAACTGTTGTACAATGTTCGATTTGGTTGTTATCGGTAAGCCCAATTCCGATTACTTTTTTAGCGTATAAAATTAAAATAGTATAAAAATGAAAAAACAACAGATTAGACTAAAGATTTTAGTGATCGCTTTTGCGTTACTACTGTTTTCAAATGCTAAGGCGCAATTTAACGCCAGGTCCAGCGGATCATACGACATTTGGGTGAATGAACCGGGTTGGTCATGGACTATTGATGATGCTAATAATTCTCCAAATAGAGAAGGTTTTAGATGGTGGCAACATGGAGGTGACAATTTTGGACAATTATTGATGCAGTTGAGGGAAATTTCGCAAAATAATATTTATAGTAAATCGCTTGAAATACCAACTTCAGGCCAAAATGCTATGTTTTCTCTTTCGGCCAACGATCAAAGAGCAACTTATACAACCGAGGGTATTTTTCCGTTTCTTTTCTTGACTGCTGGCGATGCCCGATCTTCTATATTTTATGGGAAAAATAATTTTTTAAATTTTTCAATTAACCCTAAGTCACCATTAAATTCGTCAACTTATTCCTATTCGGAAGGATTTCGTTTTTTGAGTTCTGAAGGTGCGGATATTACGGCTAATCCAGGTTCGTATGGAAAGGAATTAATGCGGATTCAAAAAAATGGAAATGTTGGAATAGGAACTTCAAATCCGAATTCGGCCCTTCATGTTCGAGGGGATTTTTTGGTACAATCTTTATTTCCGAAATATGACAATACATGGGATAACTTTCGTATTCATGTTAGTGGCTCCGATACAAAATTAATCAGTAACGGTGATGAAGAAGGAATGTTTTTAGAGTCAAAAACAGGAAATAAAATAACGATTGGTGATGGGAATGATACACTTCTTTTTAACGGTCATAAAGTGGTGTTAGATTGTAATGCTGTTGAATTAACACAAGTGTCTCTAAATACGAATAAACAGGTTGAGAATGCTGCTTTGACCGTTGCTGGAGCGGCTTATATCGGTCCAAAAGCAGAGTTAGCGGCTGATGGATCATTATCTAAATTTAATTCGAAATATTTATCTAACTATAATCTTTGGGTGGAAACAGGTGTTTGTTCGGAAGATTTTGCATTTGCTAATGTTAAGACATGGCGTGATGATGTTTTTAAATCCGATTACAAACTGATGCCTTTGGAAGAAGTAAAAAACTATATCGATCAAAACAAACATTTACCAGAGGTTCCTTCCGAAAAAAATATAAAAGAAAATGGCTATACAGCGCATCAAATGAATATGATTTTGATGCAGAAAATAGAAGAGCTTACCTTGTATACCATTTCTTTAAACGAAGAGATAAAAAAACTAAAAGAAGAATGTACTACTATTAAAAATAAACCGTGAGAAATTATCAAATATTGATATTGGTATTGTTTTTAAAAACGGCATTCTTTTTTTTACAAGGTGCTCCCCGGACTAAAGGGTTTACCTGTGGAGTTCCGATTTATACTACCCATGTAGATCCTTATATCAATAAGAGATGGGAATTAAAAACAGGTAAAGAAGATTCAATTCCATCGCAGGAAAATCCTGTTAATTTAATTGAGTGTTATGATGCGGGAAGAGTGATTGCCAGTAATCTAATTTCAGGGTTTAAAAATACCGGTAATAGGAATCATCGCTATGAAATGGAAAGTAATCGCCTGGATAGCAATTATAACATTTCCAATCGAAAATCGGTTAAGGAGAACCATGGTGATTTAAAACTTTTGAACGATAAGGAAGCGCATAAAAGTTTGTCAGAGTGTCAGAGTATTTATAAAGGCAAAAAAATTAAGGTAACAGGAGAACAGGTTTTTTATTCGTTAAACCCAAAAACGAACCTTAATGTCTCTCAAAAGGATATGGTTATTCTTGATTATAGTAGCTTAATGAGGTTAAATGCCGATCTGTCCGGGGGAATTAAAGGAACAATTGATAAACCAGGAGGGCGAATCAGTGTTGAAGTTTTTGGATATAACGATAACGAGGTTGATGGATTTCAGAAATTGATTTCAATGGGAAATTCTGGTAGAGCGAAGTTGGTCTATGGCGCTTATAGCGATGTTACGAATGTTAATGCGTATGTAGAGAAAACGACAAATGTTCCTTACGCATTTGCGATAGATAGAAATGGTAATTTTCGTAGATTGGGAGAAACAAGGTCTAATAATGTAAAATTACTGGGGGCAAATTCAAAAAGTGGCTGGTTTGATGCAGATTGTGATTTTACCTTGGAAAAAGCGTTGAGATGGCTTGAGTGGAAATTAGAGCGTATTTTTTATAATGATATCCCGGATAAATGTCAAGATGTTGTAACGAAAATACGGTCGGGAAAACAACCTGTACTGGTAAAGGTACATATTAAAGATGCCACTTTATATGATGTGAAAATACCTGGAGTTACAACTAATGTCATAGAAAAATTTAATACGACTACGGGAGATCTTGGAGAATATAAAATTGTAAAAAAATTAAAAGTTACCTTTTTAGAATCGTCTCATGAATTCAGAAAAGTTACTTTTTATGAAGAATTAGTGGAAAAAGCCATAGCTGAGGTAAATAGGTATTATACGGCAAAAACGGGGCGTGTAAAAAATCCTGAAATTACGGCAGAAATTGGTGCGCCAAGAATTTTATTTAAAGACATCGATTTAATTGTAAAAAAAGGAAGTAGAGAAAATTATAATTTGGAATCGGCTTCCGAATTCGATAAATTACTAAAAGAAACAGGTGTACTGGACAATAATGATAAAACAATTCCGCTACTATTTGTGCATACGATATCCGCATCCGGTTCCGGAAGTTCCCCGGTAAATCTCATTCGAGGCTGTACCTATAGCCATGGAAGAAGGATTAACAACGAACATTTCTGTTTGTTTTCGTACGACAATATACTTAATACTAATCCTAATGAGGTTGGAAGTATGGGATCTACTATCGCTCACGAATTAGGACACTATTTCGGTCTAAAGCATACCTTTTTAGGGGGGTGTTCCCAAGCCAATGGAGGCGATACAATTTCTGATACACCACCGGCCGAAGGAACATATTGGTATGTAACAAATTCGAATCATTCCATAAACAAACCATGCGAAAATGCCCCCAGATCATGTAGTGGTATAAGAAGACAAATTGAAAACCTTATGGATTATGGACCTTGCAGATGGTTATTTACCAAAGAACAAACAAAAAAAATGATGGATAAAATAAATACTAAGTTGAGTTTATTCAATATCCTTACAGTTTATGAAGCAAGTGTCGATCCAGATAGAATAAACATTGTGGTGAATGATGAAAGACCAGATCAGAACCCTGAAAGAGGTACAAAAAACGGTGAGTTCTCCATCAGAATGTTATATTCGAATGCTCAAATTGAAGATTACAGTTTAGAAGTCATTACCGATAAACCGGAAAGAGCAACGGTTCATATATTTGATGTTTTTGGAAACCGGGTGTATGAAGTACAGATTTCAGTAAAAAAAGGATTGAATCTTGTTTCGATACCTTTTCGTTGCTGTAATGGAAGTGGGGTGTATTTGTTAACCTATAGTAGTGACGAAGGTAGAGTGGAAAAACTAAAGTTTGTGCACGCTCAATAAATATCAAGTGCCTTAAAAAAGCAAAAAATATAAACGGATCCAATTGGATTCGGGATCGGCAAAACAAGGTTGTATAGATTAAAAAAGCGGCTTATCACTAAGCCGCTTTTGTGTTTTATTTGGAAGGAGTGGTTTCCTGTTGTTTGCGTTTGCTGATAAATTCCTGCAGCAATTTCCCGTAATGGGAATGCGATACTTCCGGAGATAACGATTTCTGAATCGTATCCAGGTATTTGATATTGGCATCGTAAATATCAGTTAGGGCAATATAAGGAGCTACATCGTATTTGGCATTGTTTACAGCAAAATTAACCGCACTCAGATAACGGCGGATTACCAGTTTGTCACTGCGGTCTGTAAGACTGTCCTGCATTTTTGTATCTCGCATCTTTTGTGCGAATAAAATCATACTCAACGCCTGGTTTTCCTCGTCTGTATAGCGCGATTTTATTTTTTTGTAGTCTTCATATAGGTCGTTGTTTTTTGAGCCGGTAATCTTCGCTTTTGCGTAAAACTCCTTTAAATCGGTTTTGATCGTCATGTTTCCCGGTTCTGCAAAAAACATCAGACTGTTGTCCTGAGAATTTGTGATCCCACGGTCTAAAAACAGATAATACATTTCTGGATGATCAATTTTTATAGTGCTTTCAAAATTGGAATTCCCTTTAATCGTGAAACTGTCGATTGTAACAAATGACGTGTCTACTATTTTTTTTAGATAGAGCTTACCTTGTTTTAGTCCGTCTACCGTTCCTGTAAGGTGAAGGCTGTTGCCTGTTTCGGTTTCTTTTTTACAGGCTGTAGCAAGTAAAAGGACAGTACATAAGGTTATCAGTGTTTTTTTCATTATAAAAGCGATTTTTAAAGAGTTGCAAAGTAAAGAAAAAATTACTCAGTTACTAGGGATGTGATACAAATAGTGCTTTTCGCATGGGCGTATAAAAAAACCTGTTGGTTAGAACAGGTTTTTTGATGATAGTTATATTTTGATTATCCTTTTAACCAGGCGTCTTTTAGCTTGGCTTTGGAAGTATCAACAAAGTGTAATCCTTCTACATCTTCCAGGCTAAGTGTTACTTTTCCTTTTAAGGTTTGTTCCTTGTTGTTGCGTTTGATTTGCATCGTGATCGGATCGTTTTCTTTCCATCCCATACTCGACATGATCATTTCGTAGATGTTATCAAGGTTATACGCCGTTCCGTTAATGGAAAGAATGGTATCGCCATTTTTCAAACCAAGCTTTTTCATAAAAGCGTTTAGTTCGATTTCAGGAAGTACTACAATCTCTTTGGTCGCCGGATTTACCGTGATATAAGGCATTTCTCCTTTTAAGAAAGGATTGGCCGGTTTTTTAACGGCTCCTTCTTTTACGCCAACTTTGGCAAAATAAACATCATACGGAATAGGTGTGTCACCAGCTACATACTTTGTTAGGAAGGCACCCACTTCCGGGTAGGTTAAGGCAGTAATTTTAGCAAACAGTTCATCGTCGTTAAACGGTCGGCTGTTTCCGTATTCTTTAGCTAAAGCCTGCATCAGACTTAAAATACCACGCTGACCGTTACTGCTTTCGCGCATCTGAATGTCGATACACATCGCGATTAAAGCACCTTTTTGGTATACGTTATAATACGAATCTTTGTATTGTGCATCCAAAATGTTTTTACTCATTTTGGTAAATGGCATTTTGTCGTCGAAACGTTTTGCCGTTTCGATTTTTTCCGACATTCTGCCGTAAAAATCATCCTCGGAAATCAAACCTTGATTCACCTGGAACAGGTTGGCGAAATATTCCGTTACCCCTTCATACATCCATAAGTGCTCGGACATTTTAGGCGTGTTGTAATCGAAATACTGAATCTCGTTCGAGTGGATGCTCAATGGTGTTACAATATGGAAAAATTCATGGGAAACCACGTCTTTTAATTGTTCAACCAATTGTGCTTTCGGCATCATTTCCGGCATAACCACGGTTGTGGAAGTCGTGTGCTCTAAAGCACCGAATCCTTTGGCATCCGGTTTTTTCATATCCGAAAGGTACAACAACACACTGTATTTTTTAGTAGTGTTAAATGGACCTAAGAATTTTTTCTGCGCGCGCATCATCGTTTCCATTTCCGGAGTGATGTCTTTGGCCGTATACTTTCCGTTTGGCGAATAGACGCTGATCAGGATTTCCATTCCGTCAACCGTAAATGTGGTGTAATCGGGTTTGGAATACATGATTGGATTGTCTACCAGTTCGGCATAACGCGAAGTGGTAAAAATGTCCTGTTCGTTACTCGGATCGGTATCGGTTAGGGAAGTAGCACCCCATAATGTTGCCGGATGCGATACGGTTACGGTGTATGGAATTTCACCTTTTCCCTGGAAATAGCCTACAAATCCGTGTGTATTCAGCATAAAGTTTTCATTCGCCGCAATATTGGTTCCAGCCGGTGAAAAAATATCATGGGTGCTTTCTACATCATAGGTATCGTTTACCCAATACGTAACCTTGCTTAGGGCTTTGGCATTGGAAATCTGCCAGGAGTTGGCATCGGTCTTATTTACCGGAAGAAGATTCCCTTTGGCATCATAAGCTTTAAAGTCGTCGATAAATTTACCGTAATCGTCTTCGGAATATGTTCCCGGAATAATTTTCGGGATATGAAAGGTTGCGGTTTCCGTTGTAAACGATGGCGCCATAATGGTAACCATTACTTTGTCGTCCGTTACATTTTTCAGATCAATAGCAACTTTTACATCGTTTACTGCAACTGCCTGTGGTTGTTGAACTGTTTTACAGCTCATTACCATCGCAGCCATTGCCAATGTATAGATAAGTCTTTTCATTGTAATATTTTTAGTTGTATATAGGTGTTCGGAATTGCTTTTTTGTTACAATTTATGCTTTTTTAAGAAAAGATTTATTGCTTCAGCCAATTCCGGGGCATTGCGAACTTCCGGTTTACTATAGGAAGCCCGGTTTTCATCGTCGCCGCCGGTTATGGTTTTTAAAACATGATTCATGTTTGGAATGATTACTAGCGAAGCATCCGGTTTTGCCTTTTTTAATACTTCGGCTTCCGATTCGGTTACCTGTAAATCTTTAGTTCCGTTAAGAAGTAGTACCGGAATTTTTAATTTCTGGATTTCCTGTTGTGGTTTGTATTGCATCCATGAGGTCATATACGGTTGAACGCTTTCCCGAAACATGGAACGTAGCATCGGACTTTTTACAGTTACCGTTTCGCCTTTTTTTAGTTTTTCTAAACTGGCGATTAGTTCTTCTTTTACACCGGGAGCCTGTTTGGTGATCTGATCAACTAAGATTTCATCTATTGGTCTTCCCGGTCCGGCAATCGATATAAAGCCGTCGGCCTTGGTTTGTAAAGCAGCGATCATTCCAATTTGCGACCCTTCGCTATGACCGGCAAATACGATTTTACTATAGTTTCCGGTTTTTTTAAAATGATCAAAAACTGTTGCCGCATCGGTGATCATATCCTCAAAGCGCATGTCTTTTTCGTTAACTGTTCCGGCAATGATTTGCGCAATCACCCGTTTGTCGTAGGTGAAAACAGCCCGATGTTCCTTTGTCAGATCTTCGGCCAGGTATTTTAATGAATTGTTTTGCATGCCAATCTGATTGCCATTCCGATTGGTGGGGCCGGAACCGGCGATCAGGATGATCAATGTTGGTTTTTTGACTTCCGGAACCGGTGTGTACAAATCGCCTTTTAGTAAGGTGTCGACCTGTACTCCGGTTATTTTGAATGGGGTTTCCTGTGCAATAGTATTGATGGAAATACAAAGGAAAAAGGATGCAATTATTTTTTTGATCATGGTTCTTCGTTGTTTTGATTTTTAGATTCATAAACATCTGGAATACTTTCCAGGTTTTCCGGCATCGGATAGAGACGGTAAGAGGTAAGTTCCTGAATTTCGGATAAAGCCTGATTGTTTTTATCGGAGGTCGCAATAGTCGTTTCAAAACTTACTTTGTCATCGGAATCGATTCCCAAAAGTAGGAGTTTATCCTGAGATTTCCGAAGTGTAACATATTTAGTATTGTTTCGATGTAACGAAAAAATCGGTTGTATCCATAGTGTACCTTCTACAAGGTTCCCGTTTTTTAGGGTAGCTTCGTATTCTTGTTTACCAGTACTGTTAAAATGGCTTACTTTTCCGTGGAGTAAATCGCCCTTTTCGGTATAGCGTAGTTTTAATTGACCATTGCTGTGATAGGTTTCAATCTGGTACAGTTCCTCGAGATCACTAAGCGCGATTACTTTGCTGGAAAGCTTACCGTTTGCAAAGGTGTACTTTTCGATCGGTTCTCCATTGCGATATGATGTTTTGGAGGTTATGTTTCCGTTTTCAAATTTAATAGCTGTCCCGTTTATAGGGGTGTCATTCTCGTAAGTAACACTTGCGATTTCCGTGCCATTACTATCATAATAGTGTATGTCACCATGGATCTGACCGTCGGTATAAGGTGTTTTGCTAATGATTTTATTGTTGTGGAAATCGGTAACCAAAATTAGTACTCCTTTTTTATAAAGTGCCTTACGGACGATTTTTCCTTCCATTTGATCATAGGTTAGCTGTTCGCCTTCCTGTTCACCATTTACGTAATTCTGAATTTCCTGACGGTAATTTTCAGTATCGAGAACAGGCACTTTTCCGGTATACGGTTTCCCGTTTTTGTAGGTTGCGGTATACATCGGTTTTCCGTTTTCGTAAAAGGTTGCGGATTTGTTAAAATCGATTTCCCTAACGATTCGGTGTTGTGTTGGAACGCCATCAAACGCCATTACCTTTTCATATACTAAGGTACCGTTCACGTATTTTTCGATCGATTGGATCAGATCGGTGTCTTCGATAAAAGTATAACGAATTCCGTTTTGTTTTGGATAATCGAATTCACCTGCCTTTATCCCTTTGGCATCATAAAAAATCCCTTTTTTTTCGAAAGAATTGACATAGGTGATTTCCGATCGCAGCTTGCCATTTTTATAGTACTCCTGTGTTCGGATAAGATCGGTTTTGTTATGAAAATTTTCCTTCATCGGAACCAGTTCCTTATCCGGAAAATAATAAACGGTTTTGAGTAATTGTCCGTTTTTGTATTCGTACATCAGTTGAATACGACCATACGTTAAGGTGTAGGCTTTTCCGGTGTACATCATATCGAAAACGCCTTTTTCGAATGGGTCGTGGTATTCCATCGTACTGAGAACATTCCCTTTTCGGTCATAATAGGTCGCATTTTTACCTTTGAATTGACGGAATAACGTTTTGTTGTCGTAGTATTCCGTTTCGGCAATCATGGCACCGGCTTTATAAATGCGGGTGCTGTTTTCGAGGATTTGAGTACCGTCGATAGGATACATGGATTCACCATTGTAGGTGAGTTGCGAAGTGACCACACCCTTACTATCATGGTTTTCAGAACGGACTATTTTACCTTCTTTGTTATAATAGCTTGTTTGTAATAGTGTCCCGTCTGCCCGATGCATTCGCGACAGCATCATTTTATAGTTACTAAATTGAATTTCTTCTTCTATAATGTCCGAATTCAAACCTTCCTCCGGATTATCGAGGTAATATCCAACCTGTAGTCCCTCTTTCGCTTCCAGTACGTTGTTTTCGTCAAAAGTAGATATCAATTCCCCGATTAGGCGACCGTCTGAGGTGTAGCTTTTTACCCGACGCTCTTTGTCGGTCTCAGTCACCTTTTGTTTGATAGCCCCATTTTTAAAGTAGTTGGTTTCGTCTTGTACCTTTCCGTCTTTATATAAAGTAAGGTTTTTTATAGCATAAGGACGATAATAGTATCGAACTTCAAGACCGTCTTTAGGGAATCCGTTGATCAGTGCTACATCGCTAATGACATTTCCATCTTTATCGTATGAAACAGAGCGTACTGGAATCTGTCCTTCGAAAAAGGTTTCCTGTCCAATTTTAGGATTGCTAAGTCCAAAAATCCGTACGGATATATAATTCCCGTTTTGAGCTTCGGTGATCATACGGAAATCGTCCATTTCTATGGCAGTTTTGCCACTATATAAGGATCCGTTTTTATAGAAAGCCTCGGTTTTGGTACCATCTTTAAGGAAAAAATCGGCTTTACCCTCCGGATTACTGTCCACCAGGTTTAAAATGGAATAAAGGACTCCCTCTTCATTGTAAAATCGGGCAGGGCCAGTAAAGGAATTACTGAATTTTTTGGATGTGATTTTTTCGGATCTTTTCTTTCCGTCTTTGGAATATTCGGTTGATGTATATGTTTTGTCTTTGTTCGGACGATCAATTCTGTAATATTTTGCCGTAGCCTTTAATACCGAAGTGCCGGCCAGATCAACCCAAAGTGTATCTTGAGTCCAACCAGTTGCCGTGACAAGTAGGAGTGTTGTGATAAAAAATTTTCTCATTGATGTGAAAATATGATCGCGTGAATTTACACTTAAAAATGAAAAAGCGAAAATGTATTAGTAATCGGGAATGTGTTAGCCGTTAGTGGCATATAAAAAGGCCCGTTTAGCGGGCCTCAGTAAATTTAATCGAATTTATTTTTAAAGTAGTATTTACTGTCCAAATCGTCGTCTTCCAGATCGTTATAGCGTTGTGGTTTTGGTTTTGGTTTATTGGCGGTAACTTTTTTCTTCCAAAGTTCAAAATTGTCTTTTGATAACTTTTTGCGTACCATTTCGGTAATTTCGCTCTCAGAAATTCCAAATTCTTCTTTTATTACTTCAAAAGGTCTCTTTTCCTCCTGAGCCATAGTGACAATTCTATCAATTGTTTCCTTGTCGAATTCTAAAACTTTGCTTTTTTTCATCAGATGAAAAATTAATCAAATAAATGTTTTTAATGGTTTATTTACACACTCAATATTACTAAAAAAATGAATTGAGAAATAAGGGGGTGTTATTTTTTTTGATTTTTCAAAAATCAGACCAAAATGTTTTTTGCTTTTGAAAAATGAGCAAAAAAAAAGTATTTCAGTAGTATTTATCTAGTGTATGTATCTGTTTTTTGATAATTTTTAATCAATGTACAGCGAATGATTGGGGTGGTTTTTTTAACTAAAAAGAGAATAATTGGGACAACAATAAGTAAATAGTAGACTTATTGTGTGTTGTTGTAAAATGATTGGAACAGTTATGGGACGAAATGTGGTTTTTTATAAAGTTGAAAAAGAAAGAAAAATAATAGGATAAAAAAACTGTCGGATCGATCCGACAGTTTTTCTGAAGTGTATTTTTGAGTTCACTATTCTTTACTAAAAATGGATTTGTAAACAATACCGGCAATTAGCGCGCCAATAATAGGAGCGACTATAAACAGCCATAACTGACTTAAGGCTTCTCCACCTACAAAAACAGCCTGACTAATACTTCGTGCGGGGTTTACCGAGGTATTGGTAACCGGAATACTGATCAGGTGGATCAGGGTTAAGGCGAGTCCGATCGCCAATCCGGCAAATCCTTTTGGGGCTCTGTCGTCTGTCGCGCCTAAAATTACGATCAGAAAGATAAAAGTCATCACCACTTCGGTAAGAAAAGCGGCATTCATACTGTATTTGCCCGGGGAGAGTTCGCCATAACCATTGGAAGCAAAACCACCAATATCACTGCCGTTACCCGTTGCGATGACATACAATACAGCGGCGGCGGCGATACCTCCAAAAATTTGAGCCACGATGTAGGGAATGAGTTCTTTGGCATCAAAACGACCGCCAACCCATAATCCGATGGAAACAGCCGGGTTTAAATGTGCACCCGAAATATGTCCGAGCGAATAGGCAATTGTGAGTACGGTAAGTCCGAAAGCCAGAGCGACTCCAACAAAACCAATTCCTGCGTCGGGAAAGTTACATGCCAGTACAGCGCTACCACAACCTCCTAAAACTAGCCAAAACGTTCCAATGAATTCTGCGATAAGTTTTTTCATAAAATTAAGGGATTAGTTAAACAATTGTAATACATCTATTTTCAGGGAAAATGAGAGGCTTGATCAAAAGATTGAAGGCATAGAGATGTAGTGTGATCGAATAGTATTGTTTACTATTACCACAGACAAACCGATAAAAAGGCGGAAAGGAAATTAGTGATTGTATAACCGGAACCGAAATAAAAGTGTTGTTCGGGGGGAAATCCGGGAGATTAAAAGAGGGGCGGTTTTGCGTATATAATGCACTACTTCTGTAGAGACCGGCGACCGATGTGCTGCAAAGCGAAAGTGGTAAGAGGGATAGCCAGGTTAAACTCATTTTCAGGTAGTTAAATGATTATATCCGTATTACGAATATAATCATTTTTACCAGAAAATTCTATATTAAATCTTTTTTTTGAACGAAATGTTCATAATGACGATGGCGAGAATGATTAGTAAAATTCCCATCCATTGTGTTAGTACTACGGTTTCGTTAAGGATCACAAAAGCCATCATAACCGAAACGGGTAACTCCAACGAGGAAACGATACTACCCAGTCCGATTCCGGTATGCGGAAATCCAGCATTCATCAGCATCGGCGGGATGATGGTTCCAAAAAGGGATAATACAATTCCCCATTTTAAGAAGATTCCAAAGTTATAAGGTGTGGTTTGTGTGAATAAACCAAATCCGAATACAATCACGGCTCCTCCTAATAGCATATACAGACTTCGTTGTGCCGGCGATATTCCCGTGGCAACACTGTTGGCCGTAAACATGGTGGTCGTAAAGGAAGCGGCTGCAAGCATTCCCCACATTAATCCGCGCCAATCCAACTGAATTTCATTTTTAAAGATATTGGTCGCCAGTGCGGTTCCCCCTAAAACGATGATCACCGATACTACTTTTTGTAATGAAGGTAGTTTTTTGTCGATAAACATTTCCAGTAAAACACCCATCCATACCGTTTGCATCAATAAAACGATACCGATCGATACGGGAATGTATTTTACAGCAAGGTAATAGAAAACACTGGTCATCCCTAATGATGTTCCGGCGAGCATTAACTGCGCAATATTCTTTTTGGTGGCTTTTACAACAGTACCTTTATTTTTAGATTTCTGAAAAGCATTGATGATTAGGATACCGATGATACCCAAAATAAACTGGGATGAGGTTACCTCGGCAGTGGTGTAGTTTTCCTGATAGGCAAGTTTCACAAATGTTGCCAGCATTCCATAACTGGTAGCACCCAATCCTACTAAAAAAACTCCTTTTAAAACTTTGTTTCCTGACATTATTATTTGATTTTAAAACAGCCTGCAAAGATACGTTATCCCATTTAGTTAGACGTGTCAATCGGAAAAAAAATAATGTTTTGATATAAGGTGTGCTGATTTTGAGTGAAATACATAAAAAAAGGATTGATCACAGGGTCAATCCTTTTAAAGTATTATTGTTGATCAGTAATTATTCCGACCAGTATACTAACGTTACTTCGATAACACCGTTAGCGTTTACAAGGCTATCCGATAACGTTACCGTAGTTGCAGAAGCACCACTAAAATAACCGTTATAAGCACGGAAAGTGTATGTGCCCGGCGCTAAGTTGCTATAACAGTCTTCGTAATTTTCTGGGTAGAAATAGACATTCGCATCGTTATAAGCATAATAACCGTGTAAGTCGTTGTATGTAACTGGATTCCCCAGATGATCTACCAGTTTCATACAAACGTTGTAGGTTTTGATGGCATTGGCAATTGAATTGATTTCGTTGATCAGGGTAGTAGTCGTGCTATACTGCTGATCCAATACGCTTTTTACATTTGGAATCAGGTTTAAAGCAGTAGCGTTATCATTTGCAGCCAAAGCATCGTTGATTTGGAAAGTCAATCCGATAAGGATATCGTTTAAGTTTACCAATTCAGTAGTGATGGCATTGATGCTAGCTGTTGAAAAAGCATTTTGAGAGGCTGTACGCGCTAGACTGGCAAAATAATCCACATCGTCAGAGTTGTTTTGAATGGAGTTTACCTGAACAAACATGGCATCGTAAAATTGTTGTGCATTTGGTGCGTTTAATAATACAATTTGCTTCGCTAATTGTACCGCTGCTGTTTTAGCTGCTGGTGTATCCTGTTGGATGTTTTCGGCCGACTGAATTGCGTAGTCTAAATTTTGTTGTGCCGTTTGAGCGAAAACAGAACTGCCCACCAATGCTACAAACAAGGTCATAGCATAAAAAGTAATTTTCTTCATAGAAATAGATTTAAGGTTTTGTATGCCAAATGTATTAAAATGTATTAAAATTATTACGTATTGAGTATTATTATTGTATTAATAAAATATTATTTAGGCAATTTGTGTTTTTTGTAATTGTTTTTCTATTTGATTTGTGATCTTTATAGGGTGAGGTAGAATGTAAATAGTACTATTGCGATGTACTGTTTTTTGCTGTACTAATGGCAAGAAATGGCTTATGTTTTTGAATGTTATCCATTTACTGATTTTTCAAGTGGAAATAATTTGTATATTTGTGGGAACTGATACTTTATCGTAATGCTAAAGTTTATAAATAAAAGTGGAAAAGCTTCGGGTACTTCCAATCCCGAAATTGGTAGCGGACTGGTTCGTATTGCACATAAAATAAGTGCTGTTAGCGGAGAAAGCCAGTTGGTGAAAATTGGAGGACGCTATTTTAGAGTGAAGGAACTGGGATAAATAATTTCGGTGCTACTTTTGCCTTCCTTGTAGGAGTTAAAAAAATATAATGTTGTATCGTTAGAATAAGTCAATATTTTGTACAAATGGAAAGTCTACTAAACTTATTTAAAAAATCAGAAATCAAGGACACTGGATTAAGAGGTACTATTGGTGGTAGATTATATGTAGATAAAACAGTATTTTATAAAAGACCAGAAGTTCGAAAAACCATAAACGATTTGATGGAGTCGTCTGTAATTAGAGAGCAGATTCAGGCTAGTAAAGGTTAATGATGCCTTATAATCTTCTATTGTTACCCGTTATAGTAGGGTATTTTATTCTACTCTTTTCCTATTATTTTAAATATAACACGCAGCGACTGGCTCAAAACAGAATCATATTTGAGTCTGTATCCACAGCTCTTATTATTGTTTCGGTTGGCTTCCTGTTGCGAACCGTTGTCGAAATAATTTTTCCCAAACTTACACCCGCTGTAGTTTCATTTTTAAAAGTTATTCCAATAAAAAAGGTTGATTATTTGTGGACAGTCGTTTTTTCCTGTCTGATCGCCATAATTTTGGTTTGGCTTTCGAATATCTATATATTGTGGAAGTATAAAAAAAATGAACCTATTGGATGGGCGGTCGATAAGAATGGAAATGAAATAGAAAAGCTATTTAAAAGGTCTGCAAAAGAGGCGCTTCTGATACAAATCACATTAAAAAATGATAAAGTATATATTGGGTATTCTGAGATGATTCCAATTCCGCAAAAAACAAATTATTTAGTGTTGATCCCGGTTTTGAGCGGTTATAGGGATAAAGAAACAAAACAATTAAAAATAACAACCGACTATTTTGAGGTGATTCAGGATTTCTTTGATGGACTGGATAAAGAGAGAGGGCAAATTACGTTAAATACAGATGTTATTATTAAACAAGATGAGATATTAACGGCCGGAATCTATGAACAAGAGATCTTTGATAAATTTAATAAGCCTTCCGGACCTGAAAAATCATAATTGATTTTATTATATAAAAAAAGCAACAGGTTGTCCTGCTGCTTTTCCTAAATAATCGAATATAATAATTGGAGTTATTTGATTAACTCGAAATTACGTTTTACAAAGGCGGTTAACTCTTCTCCTTTTAAAAGGTTCTGAGAGAGCTTCGCCAAATCCAAAGCCTGTTTTACAAGACCTTCCTGTGCCTGTTTGTCGGCTGTGTTTAGAATGGTTGTCGCCAAATCGGAATTTGTATTGATGATCAGGTTATACATTTCCGGGAAGTTACCCATACCAAACATACCGCCACCGGACTGACTCATCTCTTTCATTCGGCGCATAAATTCCGGTTGGGTGATGATAAACGGTGCCGCTTTACTGTCCATTGCTTCCAATTGAACGGTATACGATGTTTTCGGTACGATTTCTTCCAAAACAGTTTTTAGGTTGTTTTGCTCGTCTTCCGATAGTTTCGAAATCGGATTGTCCTCTTTTTTAATCAGATTGTCAATGTGATCCGAATCCACACGGGTGAATGTTAGTTTTTCATTGTCGGCTTCCAGTTTCTGAATCAGGTGTGAAACAATCGGGCTGTCTAATAATAGTACTTCATAGCCTTTTTCTTTAGCCGATTCGATATAACTGTGCTGAACATCTTTATTCGAAGCGTATAAAACAACCAGTTTGTCGTCTTTGTCCGTTTGTTTGTCTTTTATGGCTTCTTTTAGTTCTTCCAGCGTATAGTATTTTCCATCTACGGTAGGATATAAAACGAAAGCGCCTGCTTTTTCATAGAATTTCGGCTCGGATAACATACCGTATTCCAAAACGATTTTAATGTCGTTCCATTTCTGTTCGAAATCTTCGCGGTTTTCGGTAAACAACGATTTTAGCTTGTCGGCTACCTTACGGGTGATGTAGTTTGAAATTTTCTTTACGTTTCCGTCCGCCTGAAGGTACGAACGCGATACGTTTAACGGAATATCCGGAGAGTCGATAACTCCTTTTAACATGGTTAAAAATTCCGGAACGATTCCTTCTACATTATCGGTAACAAAAACCTGGTTTTGGTACAACTGGATTTTGTCTTTTTGGATTTGTAAATCGGCCGACATTTTCGGGAAATACAAAATACCAGTCAGATTAAACGGATAATCAACATTTAGGTGGATGTTGAATAACGGTTCTTCAAATTGCATCGGATACAATTCGCGGTAGAAGTTTTTGTAGTCTTCGTCGTTAAGGTCGCTCGGTTGTTTGGTCCAGGCCGGGTTCGGGTTGTTGATGATATTGTCAACGGTGATGGTTTCTTCCGTAGCCTCGTCGCCTTCGCCAGTAGTTACTTTCTCGGTACGTGTTCCGAATTTGATCGGAACCGGCATGAATTTATTGTATTTGATCAGTAACTCACGGATCTTTCCTTCTTCTAAAAATTCAAGTGAGTCCTCAGCAATATGAAGAATGATCTCTGTTCCTCGGTCGGTTTTATCGGATGCTTCTAATGTGAATTCCGGGCTTCCGTCGCAAGTCCAGTGTGCTGCCGGTTCATCTTTGTGGGATTTGGTGATGATTTCTACTTTTTCGGCAACCATAAAGGCCGAATAAAAACCAAGTCCGAAATGACCGATGATTCCCGAATCTTTAGCGGAGTCTTTGTACTTTTCCAAAAATTCTTCCGCTCCGGAAAAAGCAACCTGATTGATGTATTTCTCCACCTCTTCGGCTGTCATACCCAATCCCTGATCGATGATGTGTATTTTTTTATGGTCCTTGTCGATCTTTACTTCTATAATCGGATTTCCATAATCCACTTTTGCCTCGCCAATACTGGTTAAATGTTTTAACTTTAGTGTGGCATCCGTCGCGTTTGATACAAGTTCACGAAGGAAAATTTCGTGATCACTGTATAAAAACTTCTTGATTAGAGGAAAGATGTTTTCTACCGATACATTGATTTTTCCTGTAGTCATATATAAGCTGTATTTTTTTTGTTAAACTTTTTCTGATTTATACAAATTAAGTACCAAACCAAAAAAATGTGACAAAATGACGGAAAACGGTCCTGTAGTGGAAAAATTCTTACTCAAAATTTAACAAATTAATTCTGTAGGTAGTATATTTGTGTTAGTTATTTTAAAGCGCTCTATATGAAAAAATTAATTTTCTTAAGTGTACTTACCATGATGCTGTTTTCATGTAAGTCAACGTCGGTGACCAACACGAAGTTAGACCGAACTTCACAGGTTGCAATTAAAGGTAACTGGGTTTTAAGCTCTGTTAGTTACCCGGGTTCAGAATACATTAAGGTGAATTCTTTTCAGATCGCCGATTCAAAGTGCTTTGAAGGAAGCAGCTGGAAGTTTATTTCAAACAATAACAAAGGGAATATGGCGCTCGAAAAAGCCAATTGCCCGGCTTTCGCTTCTGCTTTTACCTGGTTTGTGAACAAAGACGGTGAGTTTGTTTTAAAACTTCTGGATGCGGGTGAAAAAGCCAAAAAAGTAAAAGAAGGTTATGTGCTAAAATTAGCCAACCAATCGGAAACATCATTCCAGTTGATCGATAAAATAAACGTAGGAGGTAAACTGACAGATGTAGTATACCAGTTTGAAAAATTGAACTAATAAAAAATTAAAATCAGGAATATGAAAAAGATAACAATTTATACAATAGCAGCGATTTTTATGATCGGATCCGTTTTTACAAGTTGTGATTCGGTTAAAAATGCAAATAATACACAAAAAGGTGCCGGTATCGGTGCGGTAGCCGGTGCAGTTTTAGGTGGTGTACTTGGAAACAATATCGGTAAAGGAGGAAACGGTGCTTTAGGTGCGGTTCTTGGTGGTGTTGTTGGTGGTGTTGCCGGTGGTGTTATCGGAAACAAAATGGACAAACAAGCCCGTGAAATCGAACAGGCGGTGCCTGGAGCCGAAGTAGAACGAGTTGGTGAAGGTATTAAATTGGTATTGGGCGAAAATGCCGTACGTTTTGATACTAACAAATCGACACTGACAGCTTCTGCCAAAGCAAACCTTGATAAATTGGTTCCGGTTTTCCAAAGTTATGCTGATACAGATATCGTGATTTATGGGTATACCGATAATACCGGTAAAGTAGAATACAACCAGTCGTTGTCTGAGCAAAGAGCGGCTTCCGTAAAAAGCTATTTGGCTGGAAAAGGATTGTCTGCCAATCGTTTTAAAGTTTCCGGTATGGGTATTGCCGATCCGATTGCAACTAACGATACTCCGGAAGGACGAAGCAAAAACCGTCGTGTTGAGTTTGCCATCACAGCAAATGAGAAAATGGTTCAGGATGCTAAAAAACAAGGTGGAAACTAATTTTCCATTTACTATAAAACAAAAAAGACTGTCGTTTCGACAGTCTTTTTTGTTTTGGGATAGATTAAAGCGTTTCTATAAATTGCGTTGCAGCATGTAATGTCAGTTCCGGAGCTTCCTTATGTGGTGTATGACCAATTTCTGGAATAAGATACTGTTCCGATCGCCCGGAAACCTGACTTATGGTTTTGTGAACTTGTTCCAAGGTACCGTATTCGTCGGCTTCTCCCTGAATAAATAATAGCGGACAATTAATAGCAGACAATAATTTTTCGATGTTCCAGTTTCTAAAATCGTCGCGCGTCCAGGTTAACGTCCAGGCTTTAAAAAGGGTGTCCACTTTATCGCCGTGGTATTTCTGTAAACGAACCGCTAAGTCGGTAGAGGTATAGGCTTCCATCGCTGCGCGGATTCCTTTTAAGGTAACATCTTCTACAAAAATATGCGCCGCTTCACCGATTACGGCTTTGATACGGGCCGGGTACTTGCTGGCGGTAATCAGCGCGATCGAACCACCGTCACTATGTCCGAATAAAATCGCCTGATCAATTTCAAGATGCGTTAATAATTCGTTTAAAACACCGGCTTCTTCTGTTAGATAATGCACCGGACGTTCGTAGGTGGGCATTGGGGCCGATTTTCCATATCCCAGTCGATCGTAAATCAAAAGGTTGCATTGCGTGGCTTCGGCCAGTTTTTCCGGAAAATCCCGCCAGAGTTGTACGCAGCCTAACGAATCGTGTAAAAAAACGAGTGTTGGCCGGGCCGGGAAGTTATTTTGAAAATGAATATAAAGTGCTTTTCCGTTTATGGAAAGTTGTGTTTCGATCGTATTTTGAGACATAAATGTAAGCAGAATGATTAATTTAAAATTTCCCTTCCATATCCTGAAAAGCCCATTGTGCCATGGCTTCAATCACGGGTAACAGACCGATTCCGGCGTTACTCAGTCGGTAGGTAACAAATGGTGGAACTACTGGTTTGGCCTCGCGGATTACCAGATTGTCGGCTTCCAACTGTTTTAAATGTTGAATCAGCATTTTTTCGGTAATGGCCGGGATGGCTCTTTTGAGTTCGCTATAGCGTTTGTCGCCCTTGGAAAGATGATAGAGAATAATCGGTTTCCAGTAGCCACCGATGCGTTCCATTACATAACTCACGGGGCATTGTTCCAAAGCATACCGCTTGTTTTCCTGTATGGTCGATGTTTCTTTAATCGCTGTCATAATACATACTTTAGGGTAAGTACTTGTGTAAAAGTAAGTTCAAATATACCTTTGTTCTGTCAAATTAAAAAACAAATCGTATGAAAATAACAATCTCAGGTTCTTTAGGGAACATCGGAAAACCATTAACCACAACATTAGTAGCGGCCGGACATGATGTAACGGTTATCAGTAGTGCAGCCGACAGACAACAGGTAATTGCCAATTTAGGTGCTATAGCAGCCATCGGATCGGTAAGTGACGCCGAATTTTTAAAAGAAGCATTTGCCGGTGCGGATGCTGTTTTTGTGATGACGCCACCTAATATGGGGGGTGTGAATATCATTGCGAATACCACCGAAGCCGGTCAAGCTTTTGCAACCGCAATTACCGCATCGGGTGTAAAACGTGTGGTGATGCTGAGTAGTATTGGTGGGGATTTGTCAACCGGAAACGGACCAATCGCCGGATTGCACAACATTGAGAAAATCTACAACGAATTGGAATCGGTTTCGGTAACCATTTTACGGGCCGGTTTGTTTTTTACCAATTTTTATAACGATGTGCCGCTGATCAAAGGAATGGGAATCATGGGGGCGAATTATCCGGGTGCTATTCGTGTGCCGTTTGTATATCCTGGTGATATCGCAACCGCTGCGGCCGAAGAATTACAAAAAAACAGTCCCGGTAAAAATGTCCGTTATATTGTGAGTGATGTCCGTACGCCCGATGAGGCGGCAAAGGTGTTGGGTACGGCAATCGGCAATCCGGAGTTGCCATGGGTCGAATTTACCGACGAGCAGGCTTTGGGCGGAATGCAACAAGCCGGACTTCCGGAAGAGGTGGCGCAATTGTACACCGAAATGGGCTCGGGTTTTAGAAATGGAAGTATTCCGGCCGATTTTGAACGTAGCGGCTCACCGATAAGCGGAAAAACCAAACTGGAAGATTTTGCAAAACTATTTGCTGCGGGATTTTAAGACTAAGCAGTATTCAAAAATAAAAACCGATCCGGGTAGTTGCTGCTATGCCGGATCGGTTTTTTAATGATAGGGGTAAAACACCTGATCAATTTTTATGAAAGATATTTAACAAATATTTTGTTTATTTTTTGGAAAACCGCACCAATCGCTTTGTAACTTTACAAAACCTTAAAATAATTTGATTATGGCGGTGGCGAAAAGAACCAACGGAAAGAAAGAGTCCGTTACGGAAGATACTATTATTACCAACTATATGAATCAGGTTCTGGAAAAACATCAGGAACCGGTTAGTGTGTTTCTCTTTTGTAAAGAAAACAAAATTGAAGAGACAGCATTTTACAGTTTTTTTACCTCATTGGATGGGATCCGCGAAACGATCTGGATCAAGCTGTTCGAAAATGCGGTAACAAGTCTTAAAAACGATGAGGCCTTTGCAACCTATTCCAACCGGAATAAATTACTGGCGTTGTATTTTACCTTTTTTGAAATTTTGACGTTAAACAGAAGTTATGTCTATTTTGTACTTAAGGAAAACGAAAAGGGATTACACAATCTGAAACAACTGCGAAAACTCCGCAATCGTTTTAAAAAGTTTCTCCAGCAAGAAATACAGGCACAGTTTGCCGATAAGCATGAGAAAATCGATAAAGTGGCCAAGCCGATATTGTCGGAAGCCGCTTGGGTACAATTTCTCTTTATCCTGAAGTTTTGGATAGACGATACCTCGGTTGGTTTCGAAAAAACGGATATCATGATCGAAAAAGCGGTAAAAGCTGCATTCGATGTGTTGGATACCACACCGTTGGAAAGCCTTTTTGATCTCGGCAAGTTTGTCTGGAAAGAAAGATTTAACTAGATCCTCTGATAAAAATCGTTTGACCCTATGAAAACACTCAATAAAATCCCGACAAACAAAATGGAACGGGCAGGAGCGCTCGTGAAAACGGGTTTGAAAGTAGGTGGAAATTACCTGGCCTATTATGGTGAGAAAATGGTGAATCCTACACTGTCTAAAGACAAACTCAACGAAAACAATGCAGAGGATATCTACGATGGATTAAAAAATCTGAAGGGAAGCGCGTTAAAGGTGGCGCAGATGCTCAGCATGGAAAAAAACATCATGCCCAAAGCCTATGTGGAAAAGTTTTCACTGGCACAATTTTCCGTTCCGCCTTTATCCGCACCATTGGTTCGTAAAACCTTTAAAAAATACCAGGGTGAATATCCGGAAAATTTGTACGATACTTTTACGCCCGATTCGGTAAATGCAGCAAGTATTGGTCAGGTGCATAAGGCGACTAAAAATGGAAAAAAACTGGCCGTAAAAATCCAGTATCCCGGAGTAGCCGACAGTATCAGTTCGGATCTGGCTATTGTAAAACCATTTGCTATTAAAATGTTTAACCTCCAAGGAAAGGATTCGGATAAGTATTTTAAGGAAGTAGAGCAAAAACTGTTGGAAGAAACCGATTATAAACTCGAATTACAACAGGGAATGGACATTGCTAAAGCCTGTTCCGCTATAGAGAATCTGAAATTTCCGGGGTATTATCCGGAATGGTCATCCGAAAAAATTATCACGATGGATTGGATGGAAGGACAACATTTGTCGGAGTTCGCTACCGGGAATACCGATCCGCAAAAAGGGGATCGCATCGGACAGGCGCTATGGGATTTCTATATGTTTCAGATGCATACGTTAAAGCAGGTACATGCCGATCCGCATCCCGGAAATTTTCTGGTGGATGCCGATATGAATCTGATCGCAATCGATTTTGGTTGTATTAAGCAGGTGCCGGAAGATTTTTATATTCCCTATTTTGAATTGGCTCGACCGGAAGTGATCAACCATCCGGTGCTGTTTCGTGAAAAACTATTCGAACTCGAAATCCTCCGACCCGATGATACCCCCGATGAAATCGAATATTTTTCAGAACTCTTCCATCAATTGCTGAGTCTGTTTACGCAGCCTTTCCACGGGGATTATTTTGATTTTTCCAATGCGGAGTTCTTCGGAAATATCGCCAAAATGGGAGAAGCTTTTTCAAAAGATACACAATTGCGGAAAATGAATGGTAACCGCGGTTCCAAACATTTTTTGTATATCAACCGTACCTTTTTCGGATTGTACAACCTGTTACACGACCTGAAAGCGCGAATTGATACCCGTAATTTTGAAAAATATCAAATCTCCTAAAAGGATTACCGGTGTCTTCCTGTTGTCGGATTAGGAAACTTTGTAATTTTGTGCCTCTAAAAAATAAGAATGCTACACGTTAAAAATATTTCGTTTGGTTATAACGAAAAAACGATAATTAAGAATATTGATTTTACCCTTGAAAAGGGACAACATATTGCCGTTATTGGAGAAAGCGGATGCGGAAAAAGTACCCTTTTAAAATTGATTTACGGATTATATGACCTTAATGAGGGGCAGATTTTTTGGGATAACACCGAAGTGCTTGGTCCCAAATATAATTTGGTAGCCGGCATGCCTTTTATCAAATACCTGGCGCAGGATTTCGATCTGATGCCATATGTGACCGTGGCCGAAAATGTCGGGAAGTTTTTATCGAATTTCTACCCGGAGGAAAAAAAGCAACGTGTTCAGGAGTTGCTGGAAATTGTTGAAATGACAGACTATGCCAATGTTAAGGCCAAGTTCCTGAGTGGTGGACAACAGCAAAGAGTGGCGTTGGCGCGAGTATTGGCGCTGGAGCCGGAAGTGATGTTGCTGGATGAGCCGTTTAGCCATATTGATAACTTTAGAAAAAATGCATTACGGCGTAATCTGTTTGCCTATCTAAAGGCTAAAAAAATCACCTGTATTGTCGCGACCCACGATAGTACGGATGCGCTGTCTTTTGCCGATGAAACCTTTGTGTTATACGATGGGAAAATTGTTGACCGCGGGCCTTCAACGATCATTTATAATAATCCGGTGAATAAATACACCGCTTCGCTTTTTGGCGAGGTGAACGAACTGAAATTGTCGGATATCGTGGATGTCGACGGCGACGATGAGGTGGTATTATTGTATCCGCACCAGCTACGGGTTGTAGAAAGTGGAAAAATGAAAGTATTGGCCAAGCAGTCGTATTATAAAGGAAGTCACTATTTGATTAAAGGTATTTTTGACAGGAAGGTGATCTTTTTTGAACACGATACGGCATTGGAAAATAACGAGGAAGTAACTTTAATGATTAGCTAAAAAATATACGATGCCGAGAGAAGATAGTTTAATGCGGCAAATCAGTGAACTTGGATTTGCATTAAAGCGATTGATGGAACGAATGAAAGGTGGAGGTTCCGGAGGTGGTCTTACGTTGGATTCGGATACTGTTGATAGTGCGCTGACAGCAGAAATGGGATTTGGATTGGATGTTTTACTTGCAGTTGAACCGGAAAATACGATTTCATTTTTATTGGAAAACCCTGGATTTTCGGCAGACAATCTGGAACTTTTTGCCGATTATCTGGCGCAAATTGGTAGAGAAAAAGAATATCAGGAAAATCTATACCGGAAAGCGGTCACGATTTATGATTATGTGAATACGGCAACCGCTACCTTTTCGATGGATCGACAAAATAAAATACTAGCGATTCGAACAAAATTACAATAAAAAAGCTCCGTGTAAACGGAGCTTTTTTATTGTAAGATGATATTTAAAAAATTAAAAAAAAATGATTGTTTTTTAATTTTTGTTATAAAAATAGTTTTTATGTATTTGATGAGTGTAGTGTTTTAAAATGAGGCGATTACGGAATAATTGAGATTTAAGGTCGCACCGGAGACAATACGAAAAGTCAATCGTATGCTTATTGCTAATAATAATGTTCGTTTGGAAAATGTCGGAGATTATAAAGATGTGATTACAGTCAAAACCGTTGTAAATGGGATTGTTGCGATTAGAGAAATCAGTAGAGCGGAAATTAATGAGGTGTATGGGAAATCTCTAAAGGAATATGCAGCGAAAAATAAAAGCATTTCAGCACAAAAGAAAAATCCCTCCTTGTAACAGGAGGGATTTTTTTGAATTAGTTTTTAAGATATTTTTCAAGGAACTGATCCTGTTCCCATAATAAATGGAAAATATTTTCTTTAGCTACATAACCGTGTGATTCTTTTGGAAGGATCACCATTCTGGCAGGTGCACCCAAACCTTTTAACGCCTGGAAGTAACGTTCTGTTTGTAGAGTAAACGTCCCCGGGTTGTTATCGGCTTCGCCATGCACCAATAAAAGAGGTGTTTTCATTTTCTCGGCATTCATAAACGGTGACATCTCGTTATAAATGTTTGGCACTTCCCAATAGTTACGCTGTTCACTCTGGAAACCAAAAGGTGTCAGGGTTCGGTTGTAGGCACCGCTACGCGCGATACCACAAGCAAACAAGTTGGAATGCGTTAATAAATTCGCCGTCATAAAAGCACCATACGAATGGCCGCCAACGGCAACTTTTTTACGGTTGATATACCCCAATTTATCCACAGCATCAATCGCTGCTTCGGCATTGGCAACCAACTGCGGAATAAAAGTGTCGTTTGGTTCGGTTTTTCCTTCTCCAACAATCGGGAAAGCAGCGTCATCCAAAACGGCATAACCACGGGTTACCCAATAGATAAACGATCCGTAGTACGGGAAAGTGAACTCATTTGGATTCGACGAACTTTGTCCGGCGCTGTTTTTGTCTTTATATTCGGTTGGATAAGCCCAGATTAGTAACGGCAGCTTGTCTTTTTTAGCTGTACGATCGTAACCCGCCGGTAAGTATAGTGTACCGGATAATGCTACGCCATCTTTACGTTTGTATTTAATCACTTCTTTATAGACGTTTTTAATACTTTCAAACGGATTTTTAAAATCAGTAACCTGAGTTAACTGGTTTTTCTTTTTGATGTTGCGGAAGTAATAATTCGGGAACTCACTTTTGGACTGAATTTGTACCAGAACATCCCCTTTTTTAAAGTCTTCAATGGAGAAAATGGTTTCCATTTTATCGGTATAAGCCGACTGGTACAGGCGTTTTGTTTTTAAGGTTTTGATGTTGAACTCATCAATAAAAGGAAACTGCCCGTTTTTGGTATAACCGGCACCGATTAGAAAAGCATTGTCATTTTCCAGTGCCAGTACGCGTTTTCCGTAGGCATTTTTAACGGTTTCAAAATTCCCCGGATCGGAATATATATCCTGTTCGTTTCGATCCCAGATTACTTTTGGTGATTCCGATGGATTTGATGGGTTGATCAGATAGGTTTTAGTATTACGTGTATCGTACCAGCTATCGGATACAATGGCGATTTTGTCGTTACCCCAAATGATATCACTAAAACGCTGCTGTGTTTTTACTAATGGTGTTGGATTGGCTGTAAAAGGAGCCGACCACAAATACAATTGATCGCGGAAATCCACTTTGTTTTCCGGGTTTCCTTCATCCAGTGCTTCGGCAAAGAAAAGTGTCGCCGGAGCATCGTTTCTCCAGTTCATGTTTCTTTTTCCTTTGCGTACTGCCATAAAGCCTTTTGGCATGATCTCGGTTAACGGAACTTCGTTTACCACTCTAACTTCTTTTCCATTCGAATCGTAAACGGTTGTTTTTTGTGGAAAACGGTTTAACGGTACGATATAAGAAAATGGTTTTTGAAGCACGGTTACCATTAAATAATTTCCGTCTGGTGAAAAGGTTTCTCCGGCATACATATCGGCGGCTTTAAAAAGGCTGCTTTTACCATCCAGTCCGATACGGTATAATTCCGAAGTGGTGATGTTTTCGAAGTTGGCTTCATCGGTTCTGTTTTTCAATAAATCCTGATAGGTTCTGTTTTGAGAAACTTTCCCTTCGCTGGTCGATACAATCGGACCGTTGGGTAGGTCTTTTTTAGCATCGATTAAAGCCGGTCTGTTTTTCGGTAGCATTTTTACCAACAGCCCTTGTCCGTCGCGGAACCAATTCACAGGATTTCCAAGATTGGCATTCAGATTGGCTTCGGTTAGTTTTGTGGCTTTAGTCGTTGCAATATCTAAAATCCATAATTCCACTCCGGTGGCAGTGGTATGGGTAAAAGCCATTTTTTTCTCATCCGGCGACCAGGAAAGGTTGCTGATCTTTGGATTTTGTGGCAAACCTTGTACCTGTATGATATTTTTATCTTTAATACGGCGAACTTTGATATTGTTCATATACGTAACCGTACTCGAGATATTGGTTACCGGATTAATACGCAAACCGCCCAAACGCAGTTCTTCCTGGTTGAGGTCGTCAAGACTCTTGTAGGTGTTGCGGTAGGTAAGTAGCATCCACTCTTTTTTGGTATCCATGATAACGGATGGCGCTCTTTCGAAATCGGCCAACTGTAAAATACTGGCCGGTGGTTTCTGGTAGGTGGTGTTTTCCTGTGCGAATAGAGGGGTAATTCCCAATAGCACAAATAAAACCGATTTGTACATTAATTTCATATTCGTGTTATGATTAATAGTGAATTATGACTTACTACGAAGACTACGTAGTAAAGATAGGTCTACGATAGACGGCTCTTGTTACAAAAGTGGGATAAGTTTTATCAAAACCAGAAGGTTGTTGGTGCTAACGATCTGAGATTGTGCAAAAAATAAAAGGATATGACAGTATGTTTTTTTATAATGTGTAAATTTGCATCCCTGTTTTTAATAAAAAAATAAAAAAATGTATCAGTCAAAAATTTCAGGATTAGGCTATTACGTTCCCAATAATGTGGTAACGAATGACGATTTGTCAAAAATTATGGATACCAACGACGAGTGGATTCAGGAGCGAACCGGTATTCAGGAACGACGTCATGTAATCAGAGGAGAAGATACCACCACCACGATGGGCGTTAAAGCGGCTAAGATCGCGATCGAACGTTCGGGTGTGGCTAAAGAAGATATTGATTTTGTGGTTTTTGCAACCTTAAGTCCGGATTATTATTTTCCGGGTCCGGGTGTCGCTGTGCAACGAGATTTGGGATTGCGTACGGTTGGAGCTTTGGATGTTCGAAACCAGTGTTCCGGATTTGTATATGCACTGTCGGTTGCTGACCAGTTTATCAAAACCGGTATGTATAAAAATATTTTGATCATCGGTTCTGAAGTACATTCTACCGGTTTGGATATGACCACCAGAGGTAGGGGCGTATCGGTAATTTTCGGAGATGGTGCCGGAGCGGCGGTTTTAAGCCGAAGTGAAACACCGGGGCAAGGAGTGTTGTCTACGCATCTGCATTCCGAAGGGGAGCATGCCGACGAATTGGTGCTAAAAGCGCCGGGTATGGGGAAACGTTGGGTAACCGATATTTTAGCGGATAACGATCCGAACGATGAAAGTTATTACCCGTATATGAACGGACAATTTGTGTTTAAAAATGCAGTGGTTCGTTTTAGTGAAGTGATTATGGAAGGATTACAGGCGAACAACCTGCAAGTATCCGACATCGATATGTTGATTCCGCATCAGGCGAACTTGAGAATTTCACAATTCATTCAACAAAAATTCAAGCTGACCGACGATCAGGTACACAACAATATCCAGAAATACGGAAATACAACCGCCGCGTCCATTCCGATCGCTTTAACCGAGGCTTGGGAACAAGGGAAAATCAAAGAAGGCGATACAGTAGTATTGGCCGCTTTTGGTAGCGGATTTACCTGGGCAAGTGCGATTATTAAATGGTAAATTTGAGATAAGCTTTTTATTTTCAATAAAATAGTGTAAATTATACAACGGTTTCGAACAATGTTTCACTTAACACCCTTGTACAATGAAGCACAAAACCATTTATAATAAAGGTCAGGCGCAGCTTTTTAAAAACAAATACCTGGAGGTGCTCACCAAAACGCATCCTGCTGTAATCTGGGGGATGTATATCCCGATATTAGCAGGGTTGTTACTCACTGCGCATCAACGATATCATATAGAAGTCCGGAATGTCATTTTCCTTTTTTTCGGGGGAATGCTATTTTGGACTTTTTTTGAATATATCGCACACCGCTATCTGTTTCATTTTATTTCGGATCGCCCGGCTATGAAACGGATTTCCTATGTACTACATGGGAATCACCATGCGTATCCCCGTGACCGGGAACGCTTGTTCATGCCGCCGGTGCCCAGTCTGATTCTGGCTACGGCGCTGTTCCTTTTGCATTATCTTTTTTTATGGGATTATACCTGGGCTTTTTTTCCGGGGTTTATGTTTGGCTATTTGCTATATGCATCGATGCATTATGCGATTCATGCCTATGCGCCGCCTTTTAAGTTTATGAAGCCTCTGTGGCGAAACCATCATTTGCATCATTATAAAAACGAACATTTGGGTTTTGGAGTGAGCAATACGTTTTGGGACCGCCTATTCGGAACGATGTTCGATCTGACTAAAAATGCCGAGGATCCCGAAAAAACCAAAGCGCTGCAATTTGAAAAGAAAAAAGAATGAAAAAACCCCGAATGGTATTCCGGGGTTTCTCAAACAAATTATAATAAAAATCTAAAACTCTTGGATTATTAGAACATACCCCCACTACTTTGTTTGGTGTTGTCCTCACGTTGTTTACGCTGTAAAGCTCTGTTTTTTCCGCCACCAAACATATAGTTGAATCCTACGAACAACGATTGGCTTTCCCAACGAAATTCTCCTTCACCCGGATATGGATTCTGACTTTCGAATCCGTATTTCATGGTTTTGAAAATATCGTTGAAACGGATGCTCAAAGAAGCCTTGTTTTCCCAGAAGCTGTAACGGGTTCCCGCGTCGATTTTGTACATCGCTTTGCTATTTGCCTGAACACCATCTACCGGACCTCTGTAGAATCCGAATAAAGAGAAACGCAGACTTTTTGAAGCTTTAAAGTTGTTGTTTAAACGAGCATTAAAAGCTGCTGCATCAATCTGTTTTAAAGTATAATCGAAATCTCCGGTTACGTCGTTTTTAATGGCAACAACCCCTTTCTGGCGAATGTTTGAGAAGTCGACACTCGGTTGTACATCCCACCATGAATTGAACTTATAGTTGGCCGAAACTTCAAAACCATACGCTAAGTTTTTATCAAAGTTGGTATAACTCATGATGATTTTTTTAGTATCCGGGTCGGCATTTGGATCCGGGTAGAACGTACGGGTGATCTCATCGTGGATGTCACGGTAATATATTCCGGCAGTTACTGAACCGTTTTTCAACATTCGGGTGTAGTTTAATTCTACTGAGTTGGTAAACTGTGGTACTAATTCCGGGTTACCGATTGAAGTTACCCTAGGGGTACTGAATTCACGAATGGGTTTGGTTTGTTCCACACTTGGACGATCCACTCTACGGCTCATGCTGATCTGGAATTGGTTTTTCTCCGTTGGTGCATACGTAAAGTAAGCCGATGGATAAACGGTGATATAGTCGTTTTTAAACGGTGCATTCTGACCGTTTTGGAAATAATCCGCCTGAACTTTATAACTTTCCAAACGCGCACCTAACTGGTAGCTGAATTTTTTAAACTTCTGACCGAAAGTGGTATAGAAAGAGTAGATATCCACATCATAATTAAAGTTCGCATTTGGTGTGTTTAAACGCGACGTCAGGTAATTATTGTCGGTACGCATTAAACGGGCTTCAGCTCCCATTTCCAAAGTCGATTTTGCATTCAATGGATTTACATAATCCACATTGATGATCGTACTTTTACGATTGTCTTTTACATAATCGGCATACGGATTTAAACCGCCGCCTACCGGGTTAAAAGAGGCATCCTGGTTGCTTTTGGTATAATTGTAGTTGGCTTCCACATCCAATGTATGGCCTTCTTTGTCGAAAAGGTGTTTAAAAGCTAAGTTGTAGGTGCTGTTTGTATTGTTGGCGTCATAAACGTCGTTTTGCGTAATGTTGTTTGCTGCATTCGGGAAAAATAAATCCGTACGAACTTTACCTAAACCGGTTGAAAAACTTTGGTTGGTATAGGCCGAAATGGTGTTTTTGTCGTTGATGTAAAAATCCATCCCCGCTTTAAACATATGCGTTTTGTTATCGTTGCTAATGTCAAAAAGTTGTAGGGAATTGTCGTCAAATTGTTTGATTTCACCTTCGTTTAAACGTTCTCCCAACGTGTTACCATAGGTTCCGAAAAAGTTCACTTTTCCACTGCGGTAGTTCATGTCTAACGTATTGTTGTACTTCGGTACATCTCCAAAAGTGATACCGGTATTGAAGTTCCCGTTAAAACCATTGTTGGAGTTTTTGTGTAATACGATATTGATGATACCGGACATTCCTTCCGGATTGTATTTTGCAGATGGATTAGTGATCAACTCAATTTTTTTAATCGAAGTCGACGGGATCTGTTTTAATAACTGAGAAGCGTCCATATTGGTCGGTTTTCCATCAACCAATACCCGTACGTTTTCGTTACCACGTAGGGAAATTTTTCCGTCTTGATCAACATTTACCGACGGGATATTGTTCATAATGTCTGAAGCAGTAGCGCCGGCTGTGGTAAGGTCACGCCCAACGTTGATTACTTTTCGGTCGATTTTCTGTTCGATAGTAGAACGTTCGGCAACCACAGTAACGCCTTCCAGTTGCTTGGCTTCCGGTTCGAAGGCAAGAGTTCCCAAGGCAATAGTTTTGTTTTCAGGCGTGATGGTTATCGATCGGGAAAGCGTCTTGTAACCCATATATTGGATTTCCAAAACATACGATTTAGGTGCCAGTCCGCCAATAGTGAACGAACCGTTGTCTTCGGTAATACCTCCGGTAACCACTTTGTTATTTTCTTTAATAGCAATGGTGGCATACGATATTGGCTCTTTTGTAGCCTTATCGACTACCTTACCCGTGACAGATCCCTGTGTTTGAGCGTAAAGATTACCGATAACGGTAAGCATACAGATTACGAATAGTTTTAGTTTCATGTTTGATTGTTTTTCGAATTGATGATTATTTTCCCGAGGCAAATGTATTGCAATATTTTGGTTATTTGTATAGCAAGGTACTATTTATAACAGGTTTAAATAGGAATCGCTATAAAACCCGGGAATGAACACAATAAATAGACATGAAAAAGGTGGTTTTGTTACAAAAAAAATGTAAAAAATGCAGAAATTAGCGAAAGGAAATATAAAGACTTGAAAATCAATAGTTATTTTTGTTATTCTCAAATTTATAAATTACTGAATTAAACGTATCTTTGCACGCTTAAAAAATAAAATCACCATGACATTATCACAAATTCTTACGCCACCTATACAAAAAGCGATTCAGGCTTTATTTGATGTTACACTCGAAAAAGTTGAATTTCAGGTTACACGCAAGGAGTTTGAAGGCGATATTACAATGGTAATTTTCCCGCTTTTAAAACTGGTTAAAAGTAACCCGGTAGAATTGGGTACCAAAATTGGACAATATCTGGTTGATACTACCGACGAAGTGGTCCGTTTTAATGTGGTTTCAGGTTTCCTGAATATCGTGATTGACGATGCTTACTATCTGAATTTTTTCAACGCTATAAAAAATGAAGAACAGTATGGTTTCCGTTCGCCAAAAGATGGGGATAAGGCCATAATGGTTGAATATTCATCACCCAATACGAACAAACCCTTGCATTTAGGGCACGTTCGTAATAACCTGCTAGGGTATTCGGTTGCCGAGATCCTGAAAGCATCGGGTAAAAAAGTATATAAAACACAAATCATCAACGATAGAGGAATCCATATCTGTAAGTCGATGTTGGCCTGGCAAAAATTCGGTCAGGACCAAACTCCGGAAAGTACCGGATTAAAAGGCGACAAACTGGTAGGGAACTTTTATGTGACGTTTGATAAAGAATACAAACAACAGATTGCAACCTTAATGAGCGAAGGCAAAACGGAAGAGGAAGCCAAAAAACAGGCTCCGATCATTTTGGAAGCTCAGGATATGTTGCGTAAATGGGAAGCCGGCGATGCGGAAGTAGTAGCACTATGGGAAAAAATGAACCAATGGGTGTATGATGGATTTGCGGTGACCTACAAAAATCTGGGTGTTAATTTCGATAAAGAATATTTTGAAAGCAATACGTACCTGCTTGGAAAAGATGTGGTACAAATGGGGTTGGAAAAAGGCGTTTTCTATAAAAAAGAGGACGGATCGGTTTGGATCGATCTTACTGCCGACGGACTGGATGAAAAGTTGGTATTGCGTTCGGATGGTACGGCTGTTTATATGACACAGGATATCGGAACCGCGATTCAGCGTGTTAAAGACTTCCCGGATGTGGGCGGTATGGTGTACACTGTAGGAAACGAACAGGATTACCACTTTAAAGTGTTATTCCTGATCCTGAAAAAACTGGGATTTGATTGGGCCGAAAGCCTGTATCATTTGTCCTATGGAATGGTAGAATTGCCTTCCGGAAAAATGAAATCCCGTGAAGGAACAGTAGTGGATGCCGATGATTTAATGGAGGAAATGACTGCTACGGCACAATCAATTTCGGAAGAACTTGGAAAACTGGACGGCTATACCGATGCTGAAAAAGCGGCGCTTTATAAGATAATCGGAATGGGAGCGTTAAAATACTTTATGCTAAAAGTGGATCCGAAAAAGAGTATGTTGTTTAACCCGAAAGAATCGGTGGATTTCGCCGGGAACACAGGGCCTTTTATTCAGTATACCTATGCGCGTATTCAATCGATCCTGAGAAAAGCAACGTTTAGTCTGGATGAAACAGCAAGTATTGCTTTACACGAAAAAGAAAAAGAACTTGTAAAACAGATTGCAGTATATCCGGAGGTAATCCAAAATGCAGCTTCGCACCATAGTCCGGCCTTAATCGCAAATTATGCCTATGACCTGGTAAGAGAGTACAATTCATTCTATCAGTCGGTTTTAATTCTTGGAGAAGAAGACAGTCAGAAAAAAGTATTCCGAGTACAATTATCTAAAAAAGTAGGAGAAATCATCGAATCGGCATTCAAACTTCTGGGTATTCAGGTACCGGAGCGAATGTAATTCAGGATAAACCAGTAAATAATAAGACGGTGAATCAGCCAAAATCATATTTTTTTCAATCACTTGCCATTCTTGCCATTTCGATTGTAGCTTTTATTGTTTTTAAATCGTTCCTTCCTAAAAAACTGTTTACGGAAACCGGAGGAAATTCCAAAAATGTGGTGATCGATAGTTTGCTTTTGGAAGCTATCGAAAAAGATACGATCACTAAAGACGAAGAGGACACTATTTCCAAAGAGCCGATTAAATTTAAGGCGGTGGATGGTATTGTATTTCCAACGGAAACATTTCAGGATTACAAAGGATTTCAGCATTTGGTTGGTTTTTTTGAAAAACTATTCCAACTGGAAACCAATCAGGAAGGAAAAGTGCGTATCGCATATTTTGGCGATTCGATGACGGATGGGGATATGATCGTACAGGATTTTCGTTCGAATTTCCAAAACCGTTTCGGAGGAAATGGAGTCGGTTTTGTAAACATTACTTCCGAGTCGGCCGCATCACGGGGATCGATCAAACACGAGTTTTCAACCAACTGGAAAACGCAATCCTATCTGAATGTGAAGCACCCTCGAAAACCGTTCGGAATCAACGGACATGTTTTTTTTGCAAACGATACCGCTCGTGTGGAATGGGTAAAATACAAGGCTTCGAACCTGCAACATCTTAGTGAACTATACAATCCGACCCTGTTCTATGGAAAGTCGGGTAACAAAGAGGCAAAGATTGCCTATAAAATTGGAAACGATACCATTTATAAAAAGCTAAACCCATCCCGATTGGTGAATAGCCTTGCGTTGGGTAGCACAGTTAAAAATCTAAAAGTGGATTTTATTAAAGCGGACTCCATCCCGGTTTACGGTTTTAATTTTGATGACGGTAAAGGAGTACATGTGGATAATTTTTCGAACCGAGGAAATTCCGGTTTGCCAATCACAACATTCAACACCGATGTAATGCGTCAATTCCAGGAAAAACTGGGGTACGATCTGATTGTATTGCACTATGGAACGAATGTACTCAACTACGGTTCGTATAACTATGGTTGGTATGAGCGCAAAATGACCAATGTGGTGAATCACCTGAGAGAGTGTTTCCCTGGCGTTGCGATTTTAATTGTTTCCACTGCCGATAAATCGACAAAATACGATTTGGAAATGAAAACCGATTCGGCTGTTGTACCGCTTACCAATGCGCAGAAAAAATATGCCATCCAGTCACAATCCGGATATATCAACCTGTATACCCTTATGGGAGGTGACGGATCCATGGTGAAATGGGTGGAAGAAGCACCGGCATCGGCGAATAAAGATTATACACACTTTAACCATAGAGGTGCTAAAAAAATATCCGACCTGATTTATAATCAGATCAGTCAGGGATATGAGCAGTATAAAAAATTACGGGCAGCCAGAAAAGCGCCGGTAGTACCAAAAGCTGTTGTTAAAAAAGACAGTGTGACCGTTAAAAAAGATACCACCCATGTGCAATAAATTTCTTTTTATATTGCTATATGCCTTTTATGGCGGACCTGCTTTTTCTCAGGTTGACTCCCTTGAAACGGTAGTCGATACACTAACAATAGAAGAGCAACCCGTTGTTTATGGCGATAATAAGATTGCAAATACGGCCGCGTTGCAAAAGTTCTTCGAAAAGCTGTATACGCTGGAAGTGACCGGTAAGGGAAAAGTGAACATCCTTCATGTTGGGGATTCACATATTCAGGCGGATTTGTTTACTGGAGTGGTTCGGAAAAACCTGCAATATAAGTTCGGGAATGCTGGTCTTGGTTTTTCTTTTCCGTATAATCTGGCCAAAACAAACGGAAGCTATTATGTACGCTATTCCTCAAATGAATCCTGGAGCAGTTATCGGAATATCAATCCTGTAAATGGGAATCCAGTGGGATTGAGCGGTATTGCACTAACGACCAATGCCAAAGATTTTGCAGTGGAGATCAACGTGAAAGATCCGCTATACGAATTTAATACGTTAAAAATTCTGACACCTCAAGGGCAGAATCTTTTTGATGTGGCAACCAGTTCCAAAACAATAGTGTTGGAATCGAATGTGCCGAAAAAAATCAACCATAAAATTAAAAAAGGAGAGGTTATTTCGATCATTGCCGAAAAATACAATGTTTCGGTAGCCGAACTAAAAAGAGCCAACGGTTTAAAGAATAATAACATTCGTGCCGGAAAAACATTGCGTATTCCAACAAACGAAATGCAAAAGAAAAGCATCAAACGGTCGGAGTTTATCCCACTGCCAATGGAGCAACAGGAGGGTGTCTACAGCTATTATAATGCCGAAACGATAAAAAAAATATATCTGTTACCCAATAAAAATGCGTCAAAGTTTGCGTTAAACGGATTGGTTTTCGAAAGAGATAACCCGGGGATTGTTTACAATAGTATTGGGGTTAATGGAGCTAAGTTTTCTGATTACAATAAGTATCCATTATTTTTTGATCAGGTTCCAGCATTGCATCCCGATTTAGTGATTGTGTCACTGGGGACAAACGAAACCTTTGATAAAATGGATGTTACCGCTTATATGGCACAGTTAAACCAATTTGTGGAGACAATCAAACAGAAAAATCCGGATGCGGAAATATTGGTTATGACGCCTCCGCCGTCGTTGTTGTACCGTCGTTCGCTAAATACATTTGCAGCCGATTATACCCGTGAAATTAACACACAATCCGAAATCAAGCAACATGCGGTTTGGGATTTATTCTCCATTTTTGGAGGATTATACGGGGTGAACAGGAATTACCGTCAGGGATTGATGTCTGGAGACAAAGTACATTATTCCAAAGCAGGTTATGAAAAACAAGGAACACTGTTTACGGAAGCCCTTTTACAAGCCTACGAGAATTATAAAACAAATTTGAAAAATTGATTACGTTTTTGAATATGCAAGATTGGTTTGCCCATAATATAACATCGCTTTTTACCGGAATTACTGCCGAAACAGTGAAAAATTGGTTTTTATACAATCCGAAAGAGCCGTTGTTGTTTAATACCGGATTATTCCTGGGGTTATTTCTCGTTTTTTATTCGGTCTATATTCTAACCCGAAAAACGTTCCATCTGAGATTGGTCTACGTGATCTGTTTCTCGTTATTTTTCTATTATAAATCCAGCGGAGTCTATTTCCTGTTACTACTGGCATCATCGGTGGTCGATTATAATTTGGGAAATATCCTGCACCGCGAAAGCAGGGCAACGGTAAAAAAGATCTATCTGGCTTTTAGCGTGGTATTGAATCTGAGTTTTTTAGGTTATTTTAAATATACCAACTTTATCATTGAAAATTATAATGCACTCTCCGGAGAACATTTCGATTTTCAGAAGATTATCCTTCCGGTAGGGATCTCCTTTTATACCTTCCAATCGATCAGTTATATCATAGAAGTATACCGAAAAGAGATTGAGCCGACAAAAAGTTATGTGGATTACTTGTTTTTCGTATCGTTTTTCCCGCAATTGGTTGCCGGGCCGATTGTACGGGCTAAGGATTTCTTACCTCAGATTTACCAAAAATTAAACATTACCAAAGACGATGTAAACCGGGCCTTATTGCTGATTATCGGTGGATTAATCAAAAAAACGGTGATCTCCGATTATATCTCAATCAATTTTGTCGATCGGGTTTTTGATGCACCATCGAGTTATACGGCGTTTGAAAACCTTATGGCATCCTATGGTTATGCGATTCAGATTTACTGTGATTTCTCCGGTTATTCCGATATGGCTATCGGGGTGGCATTATTGCTAGGATTCAAATTACCAACCAATTTCCGAACACCTTATCAGTCGGCTTCGATTACCGAGTTCTGGAGAAGATGGCATATTTCCTTATCAACCTGGTTAAAAGACTTTTTATATATTTCTGTTGGAGGTAACCGAAACGGATCCTTTGCCGGATTTTTATTCCCGGCGCTGTTTTTCTTCGGATTGATCGTTTGGGGAATCAATTATGCGCCTACCAGTAATGTTCCGTTGATTCTTGCGGTAAGTTCATTGGTTGTGTTTTCTCTGACATTCCTGTTGTCGCGTGATAAAGAACGCACCATGTTTACCAATGTAAACCTGTTAACGACGATGTTGTTGGGCGGACTATGGCACGGTGCGAGTCTTCGCTTTATCATTTGGGGGGCCTTACACGGAGTGGCTTTGGCAGTTCATAAAATTGTTATCGAATATTTTCCTTCTAAAAAAGAAGAAAAGAAAGGTTTTGGCGGAACCATATGGCAGGTATTTGCCGTAATTCTGACGTTCCACTTTGTAACGTTTTGCTGGATCTTTTTCCGTGCGAAAGATTTTACGACGGCTTTAGAGCTGATTCAGAATATTGGTAACCTTACATTTGATCCGGAACAATGGAAAGTGATCGCCATGGGATATAAGAATGTATTTATATTAATGACGATTGGTTTTATCTGGCATTTTCTTCCGGAAAGAATGGTGAATGCAATGCAGGGAAGTTTCCGGGCACTGCCAATTGTTGGTAAGGCAATTATTCTCGGACTGGTTTATTGGTTGGTTTACGCCACTGCTTCAGCCGGACCACAACCGTTTATTTATTTCCAGTTTTAAAATATAAGGAAATATTAAGAAGGTATTAGGAGAATCATTTTGTTTTTTTGCTAATTTTGAAACAATTCTGCTGAAAACAGAGATCTTATAAATCAATCTAATAATTAATCAAAAATAAGTAAACAATGAAAAAATTAATGGCAATTGCAGCGGTAGCGCTTTTCACAGTATCGATGAATGTTAATGCACAAGAGCAAAAACCAAAAGATAAAAAAGAGTGCTGTTCAGCTAAAGGAAAAGGAGAAGCTAAAAAAGCTTGTTGTTCAGCGGATAAAGCAACAGCTAGTGCTGAGAAAAAAGCATGTTGTTCTAAAGATGCTAAAAAAGCATAAGGATATTACAAATTTAAAAGCCGCTTATTTAAGCGGCTTTTTTTTACCATACGATAGTGAATCAGTCCGGAAATAGTAATGCCAGCTCATGGAAACTATCCGGAGTCGCGATCGGATTCCATATCTTTTTTCCATTCTTCTACTAATTCGGGAATACGGGTTATCACTTCCCGACCGAAAATTACTTCATGAACCAGCCCGATATGCATGAGGTCAATCAGTCGACACAAATAGGACTTTCCTTTCATCCACCAGGTGTAATAGTCGTCTATGATTAGATAATTTTTGATCGACTTCCCGGTTTGGGATTGTGCTTCAGCTAATTCCCAACCATCCAGTTGAGCGGCATAAACACTATCAGAAACCCGACTGCCGAAAGTAGTGGTATAATAATATTCTTTGATTTCCCATATCGCCCTTGGATTGGTTGCCGAGGGAAAAACTCCGTTGGCTCTCCGTGGCAGTACGCGTACCGGGAAACTATCTTCTGTGATAACGGTTAATTCTTTTGGTGCAAAATCACAACTGTAGTCCCCCTTATGCTTGCAAATAAGCATATTGACAATCCCTTTTAAATAGGCATAATCTTTTTTCTCCTTTTTTTGTTTGTTTAAAGGTAACGGACAATCGGGAGTTAACTCCTTTTTCAGCGAATAAAATAATTCCTGTGCCTGTTCCCGGTTCATTAAAAGTGGGAAGATGGTATTGGTTAATAATTCTCTCCGGTATTTCATGTAAGCAATAATGTGCTGACCAAATTCCGTTAGTCCATCATCATTGATCAGTTTACTACAGTTATAGTGATCATTTTTAAAGGCATCTGTGATTTGTTGAATTGTCGGAACCACCAGATTCGTTTGCGGATTTGCGGCACTTGGTTTTTTGGTAAAACCAAGCCTTTGATTTAATATTTTAATATTGGCCCAGAATTCCAGCGACTGGTTTTTAAATCTTTCGTTTGGCTTCATCTAATTTTAATTTGTGTTCAAATTTTGTTATAAACTCACTTAGTGTCATATTCATTACTTCAACAAAGGATTTTAATTCGATAAGATCAATCCTTCTTTCGCCATTCTCAATTTTACTGATCAATGACTGTGGGACGCGTAATCGGGTCGCCAAATCACATTGTCGCATGTTGTTGTCGGTTCTTAAATTATATAAGATTTCACGCAGTATTTGATATTCTTTACTGTAAAGGCTTTTATTCATACGAACTAAAATATCGATTGTCAATGTGTATCCCAAAACAGGATGTTAGGCTACTACTTGGAGGAATCATCGTAGGGGAGGTTAGATGGAGAAAATTACCATTGTGATTTTGAAAAGCACACTTGGAATTGCATACTGCTCAAAATGATCGCAATATTGTAAAATGAGGAGCGATACACTTGAGGAATCAATATTATACTTTTTCTGATGTTTTAAAAAAATATGGGGTGTAATGGCAATAAAATGTCTTGAAATGACAATAAGGAATAGGAGAATGCAGCCGTTATGCGGTACAGCCCGAAATAGGAATGTCGATTAACGGAGGATTAAAAAAGAGTAATACGGAGAAGTTTATTTAGCCTTTATATGTGGTGGGTATAACGGTTCTCACACTTCAATCTGATAGATCCGTGATGTTTCTTCCCACGGATGGTGTCCTTCTCCGATATACTGGAAACCGTATTTTTCGTAATAGCCAATATGATCCGTACAAAGGTTCAGGTGTTTAAAACCGGCTGCCCGGGTGTCTTTTTTTGCCTGATCCAATAACAGCGAACCATATCCATGACCACGATGTGCTTCGGCAATAAACATGGCGCAAACCCATGGATAAAGATCCATCCGACTAATAAAATCGTTGGTGATCAAGCCAGCACAACCGATGATTTCGGCATCTTTTTCCAAAAGATACCATTGCGGTAATGGTTGTGGCGCATCGATACAATGACGGATACAATCGTCATAGATTATAGCCGGTACTTCCGACCAGCTTTGTTGTAAATAGGCAATCGCAGTGTCTGTATATTCCGGGTTTTCCCGGACGGATATGATTTTCATAGGATTAAATTTAAAAAGATTTTACAGTAAGTAATAGATTTGTTTACCGATTAATCTTACAAATAAAAGAAATAAAAAGCTTTAAATATGTAAATGAGCAATCGAAATCTTGGTTGTGATCATAAAAAAACGGCCGGAGCCGTTTCGTTATATTGCTTTATGCTGAAGTATCATCGTTTTTACCCGGTCGAATGATCATTCGCAACGGCTGGTCTTTTGAAAAATAGGCGACCGTCCAGTTGTATAAAGTTTGCAATCGGTTGCGATAGGTAACCAGCGACATTAGGTGGATAAACAGCCAAACCAGCCAGGCAAAAAATCCGTTAAAATGGACTTTCGGTTTTTCGAGGTCAACGACGGCCTTGTTTTTTCCGATAATGGCCATCGATCCTTTGTCATTATAGCTAAAAGGGGTTAGCGGTTTTTTGGCCACCATAGCCTTAAAGTTTTTCGCCAGATGGCGCGCCTGTTGAATCGCGACCTGTGCCAATTGCGGATGTCCGTTCGGAAATTTCGGATCGGTCACCTGTATACACGTATCGCCTACGGCATAGATGTTCGGGAAATCTTTGAGTTTATTGTGTTCGTCCACTTGCATTCGTCTCCCACGACCGTAAACGGTTTCGGGGATTCCGTCGAATAGTTTGGCGCTGACGCCGGCTGCCCAGATCAAGGTTTCCGTTTTAATGGTTTTTCCATCGGCAAAATAAACCGTACCGTCTACATAATCTTTGACCTGTGAGTTTAAACGGACTTTAACGCCAAGTTTTGTCAACGCTTTATAGGTATTTTGTTGCGAATTGACGCTCATCGGGGCCAAAACGGCCTTACCTCCGTCAACCAGATAGATGTCACTTAGGGTGTTGGCAAGCTCCGGATATTCTTTTTGCATGATTCCGTTACGCATTTCGGCAAACATTCCGGATAATTCCACTCCGGTTGGTCCGCCACCGGCAACAACTATGGTTAGCAGCTGACGTCTTCTGCGCGGGTCTTCGCAGATCGCCGCTTTTTCCATTTGCTGTAGTAAACGGTTTCGCATTTCAACGGCATCGTTTAACGTTTTCATCGGAATAGCATTTTTGCGAACATTTTCCATCCCGAAATAATTACTCTCGGCACCGGTTGCAAATACCAATTGATCATATTCTAATTCGCCATTCGAAAGGATCACTTTATTGTTTTTGGCATCTACCCGAAGGAGTTCGGCCAATCGGAACGTAATGTTTTTTTTGCCCGAAAATAATTTTCGGAACGGATAGCTAATACTGGAGGGTTCCAGAAAAGCGGTGGCTACCTGATAGATGAGGGGTGGGAAAAAATTATAATTGTTCTTGTCGACCAGTGTTACTTGAAAATTGGTATTGTTGGCCAACGATTTTGCGAGATTGATACCGGCAAAACCACCTCCTATGATGACTATTTTCATACGCTAAGATTTTAAAAAACAAGATGTTTTTACAGTAGTATTCGTGTTAAATAAACACTATAAATTTACCCATTTATAAACGGATAACCAATTGGAAAACACTATTTGATATAAAATATAACAAAGCATTAACTTTTAAAGAGTATTTCCATTGATCTCCTAAAAAAAGCGATAAAATAAAGTTGAGTCGCTAAAACTGGCTTTGTGTTTTATTGAAAAAAGCCGGTGAAATTGTACCTGAAAAGTCGTTTTTTTAGCCGGATTCCCTAATAATGCTGCGTAATTCGCAAAAGGATTGGCTTGTGGCTGCAATTCCTGTTTTTTTGTGGAACGATTCTGTGGAACTTCAAAATCAAATTCTTAAATTTGCACCTCATTAAACGAAACACAGAATCATGTTTGATAATTTAAGTGATAAACTCGATAAAGCCTTTCATATATTAAAAGGTCATGGAAAAATTACGGAAGTAAACGTTGCCGATACCTTAAAGGAAGTGCGTAGAGCGTTACTGGATGCCGACGTTAACTTTAAAATTGCCAAAGATTTTACCACACGTGTAAAAGAGAAAGCCATCGGTGAGGATGTATTGACAACCTTACAACCGGGGCAATTAATGGTGAAAATCGTTAAAGACGAATTAACCGAGTTAATGGGAGGTGATGTAGCCGGAGTGAATTTATCCGGAAATCCATCTGTGATTTTGATGTCTGGTTTACAAGGATCGGGTAAAACCACTTTCTCCGGAAAATTAGCCAATTTCCTGAAAACAAAGAAAAATAAAAAACCATTATTGGTAGCGTGTGATATTTACCGACCGGCTGCGATCAATCAGTTGCATGTGGTAGGAGATCAAATCGGAGTGGAAGTATATTCCGAGCCGGAAAATAAAAACCCGGTTGAAATTGCACAAAATGCAATTAAACACGCTAAAGCCAACGGATATAATGTGGTGATTGTCGATACAGCCGGACGTTTGGCGGTTGATGAAGAGATGATGACCGAAATTGCGAATGTTCACAAAGCTATCGAACCTCAGGAAACTCTTTTTGTTGTTGATTCCATGACGGGACAGGATGCGGTAAATACAGCAAAAGCATTTAACGATCGTTTGAATTTCGATGGGGTTGTTCTAACAAAATTAGACGGGGATACTCGTGGTGGAGCAGCGATTTCGATTAAATCGGTTGTAAACAAGCCGATCAAATTCATCGGTACCGGTGAAAAAATGGAAGCGATTGACGTTTTCTATCCGTCGCGTATGGCCGACCGTATTTTAGGTATGGGAGACGTGGTGTCCTTAGTGGAAAGAGCTCAGGAACAATACGACGAAGAGGAAGCGCGAAAATTACAAAAGAAAATCGCGAAAAATGAATTCGGTTTCGACGATTTTCTAACGCAAATTCAGCAGGTTAAGAAAATGGGTAACATGAAAGACCTTGTTGGAATGATTCCGGGAGCTGGAAAAGCACTGAAAGATGTGGAAATTGAAGACGATGCCTTTAAACATATCGAAGCGATTATTTATTCGATGACACCGGACGAGCGTAAAAAACCGGCGCTATTGGATGCGAAACGTAAAGCAAGGGTGGCGAAAGGGTCCGGAACCAATATTCAGCAGGTGAATCAACTGTTGAAACAATTCGACCAGATGAGCAAAATGATGAAGATGATGCAGGGAGCGGGCGGTAAAAACCTGATGCGCATGATGGGCGGAATGAAAGGAATGAGATAAAATAAAAGACGCGATTAGTCGCGTCTTCTTTTTTAGATAAAAACAACACACAAATACACACGAATGCAACTACTAGACGGAAAAAAGATTTCGGAGGAAATCAAAAATGAAATTGCTGCCGAAGTGCAGAAAATGAAAGAAAACGGAGAAAAGGTGCCACATCTGGCGGCTGTGATCGTTGGAAACGACGGGGCGAGCCTTACTTATGTAGGTAGTAAAGTGAAAGCTTGCGAGAGAGTAGGCTTTGAGTCGACTCTGGTAAAATTGCCGAGTACTACTTCGGAAACGGAATTACTGAAAAAGATCAAAGAATTAAATGAAGACGATGCTATCGATGGGTTTATCGTGCAATTGCCGTTGCCGGATCAGATCGATACACAAAAAGTATTGATGGCAATCGATCCCAGTAAAGATGTGGATGGTTTCCATCCTGAGAATTTCGGAAAAATGGCATTGGATATGTCAACATTTATTCCGGCAACCCCATTCGGAATCCTGGAGTTGTTAGAGCGCTATAATGTGGAAACAAAAGGAAAGCACACGGTAGTGATCGGAAGAAGCCATATCGTAGGACGCCCAATGAGTATTCTAATGGGAAGAAAAGGGTTTCCTGGAAATTCAACCGTTACGTTAACGCATAGTCATACAAAGAATATCACACAAATTACCAGTCAGGCGGATATTATTATCACGGCATTAGGGGTTCCGAATTATCTGAAAGCCGAAATGGTGAAGGATGATGTAGTGATCATTGATGTTGGAATCACCCGAGTAGCGGATGAAAGATCGGAAAAAGGATATGTGATCACCGGTGATGTGGATTTTGACAACGTAAGTAAGAAGGCATCTTTTATTACGCCGGTACCGGGAGGAGTTGGTCCGATGACAATTGCGATGCTGATGAAAAATACATTATTGGCACGGGAGCAAAAAAGATTAAGAGTAGAATAAAATGAATATTATCCAGGTAACATCCCAAAAACAATTGGAAATTGTAAAGTCTCTGGCGTATACGATTTGGCCGGATGCTTATGGTGCTATTTTGTCGGAAGCGCAATTGGAGTATATGCTCGATTTGACATATGCGATTCCGGCGTTGGAGCAACAACAACAAAGTGGGCAACAATTTGTTTTGGCGGAAGAAGACGGTATATATTATGGATTTGCTTCTTTTCAGATTAACTATAAGGAAGGGAAAACCAAATTGCATAAAATATATGTGTTACCGCAAACACAAGGTAAGGGAGTTGGAAAGTCGCTTTTGCACTATGTGGAAGTTGCAGTTGATCAAAATCAGAATTCAGCCTTGTTGTTAAATGTAAACCGTTTTAATAAAGCGATCGATTTTTATAAGAAACACGGTTTTGAGGTGATCGGTGAGGAGGATATTGCTATCGGTGATGGTTATCTGATGGAGGATTATATAATGGAGAAGAAAATAAAATAATAGAACCGCAGGTTTTCCTGCGGTTTTTTTATGCCCGACAGGTTTTTAAAGTCTGTCGGGTATTTTTATTTTAAGGCGATTTTGATCCGGGTTTAATGGTCGCTATATATAATAGTAGGATTTTTTATGTTTGGAGAATCGATTTTACAACGGATCAGCAATTCTTTTTAAAAAAACACACCTATATATAAGTAGTGATGCTACTAATTTCCGGCCACCGACAGTTTTTTGTAACCTGTCGGGTGTTAATTTTCGGTTATTAAGCCTGTTTTCGGAACCTGTCGGGTGTAGCAAACT